>OLFX01000044.1_pt1 | contig 184868 bp, 183 predicted proteins | sample 1605091 | NCBI WGS metagenome assembly OLFX01 (sample SAMEA3888906, study PRJEB22519) | human gut metagenome | biome: human gut; feature: human-associated habitat; material: faeces | place: Denmark | collected 2012
GGTTGGGTTTTCCACAGCCCTGCTTCTGGATCTCCACCAATCCGGCATATTGCAGCTCCCGCAGGGTGTTGACGGCTTTCTGCCGCCCACAGTGGAGCAGGGCGACCACCTCGCAGATTGGATAATACAGGTAAATGCGCCCGTACTCGTCCGCCCAGCCGTTCTTGCGGGATAACTCCGTCCGGCGCAAGATAAAGGCGTACAGTATCTTCGCTTCATTGGACAGGGGCGTAAATGTAGGGGCTTCAAAGAGAAAATTCGGGAGCCGGGTGAAGCTGACCGATTTCTCCGGTTGATGAATATAAATCGTGTTTGTCATAGTGTGCTTTGTGGACAGTTAGAACGGCATTTCCGGGGGCAGACGATATTTTATATGACCTGCCCCGGTTCTGCCCTCTGGAAGCCTTATAAATCAAGGCTTTTTTCCTGCCTAATTGTCCACACTCGACCTCCTTTTCCGTTCACTTTCCGCTTTCTGCCGCCTGTGAACTCTGGCGGCACAGTCCGGGCAGTATTTCCCCCGGTTGGACTTTGGGACGAACACGCCGCCGCAGACCTCACAGCGTTTCAAGTCCTTATCCCGGAAAATTTCCGCTTCCAGTGTTCCGACCAGCGGCAAGACCGACCAGCGGAACCACTTACAGCAGACCGAGAAAGAAATCATCTGCGGGCAGGTATGACCGTCCCCGTCGTCAAGAGCGATACAGTCCCCGCCCTCACAGTTGCAGCACTCCCGGCGGATTAGGCTGTTTGCCTGTTTCCTCTGCGCCGGTGTCATGCGGTAGAGGGAACCGTCCGGCCTGCGCTCCAAGGACGGCAATCGCTTGTATAAATTTTCTTTCATGCGTTCCTCCGTTTCCTTGCTGCCGTTCTCCCCGAAAAGGCTTCCTGCCCCATTCCTGCGGCGTGTTCCGGCGTTGGCACGCTCCCCGGACTTCGGGACATTTTGTCCCGAAGCTGGCTCGTTGCGGTGCTTCCCCTGCCGGGATATTCCTTTTCGGACGGTCATCCTGTTTTCAAGGTGCTGTTCACCGATGAACTAACCTAAGTCTACACCTAAATGACCGTCCGTCCCGTATATCCATAAAGTCGGAAATCAGCCCGGAAAACTCCCTATTTCCACGCTCTCGGAATTGTGGTACAATAAAAATATCCAAACAGCGAATCGAAATAAGGGAAAAAATATAGGAGGAAAATATATGGGCGCATGGAATTATGGCGTTTTTGATGATGATACTGCATATGACGCTTTGGACGACCTTAAAGCATCATCAAATATAATCGCTGATATTGAAAGATACTTTGATGAGGTTATACAGGCAGAATATGTCGGTTACGACGAAGCGCATTATGCTTTGGTATCAGCCGCATTTATTGACAGTGTTATAAATGATACTCAATATAGGTGTGATGGTGATGATTATTTTGAATGGACGAGATTGCAAAAGTGCTTTGATTTCTCTCCACTCAAACATAAAGCTGTAAAAGCCATTGACGCTGTTCTTTCTGATAATTCCGAATTAAAAGAATTGTGGGAAGAAAACGAGGAATTGTATGAAGCATGGAAAGAGGATAAACTCTCAATAAAGAAAAGGCTTCAACAATAAATAGCTTTTATTATCGCTTATTTATCGGGCAGATGAGGAGGGAGAGCATGGAATTATCCATACAAGAACGATTGAAAGACCTGCGTGTGGAGCGTGGGCTGACGTTGGAACAACTTGCGGAGCAGACGCACCTCTCCAAGTCTGCGCTGGGAAGCTATGAAGCGGAGGACTTCAAGGACATCAGCCACTATGCCCTTATCAAGCTGGCGAAGTTTTACGGCGTGACCTCCGATTATCTGCTGGGGTTGTCCGAAACAAAAAATCACCCAAACGCCGATCTTGCAGACCTGCGTTTGAGTGACGATATGATTGAACTGCTGAAAAGCGGGCGGGTGGACAATTCCCTTTTATGTGAACTGGCGGCGCACCCGGATTTTCCCCGGCTCATGGCTGACCTTGAAATCTATGTGAACGGCGTGGCGGTGAAGCAGGTGCAGACCGTAAACGCCATAGTGGACACCATGAGCGCAACCATTATGAAACAATACAATCCCGGCTTGACCGACCCGCAGTTAAGACAGCTTGTCGCCGCCCATATTGACGACGACAGCTTTTGCCGCTATGTGATACAGCAGGACATAAACAGCATAGCTCTTGACCTGCGGGAAGCCCACAGGGACGATTTTTTCAGCGTCCCGGAGGATAACCCGCTGAAAGGATTGTTGCAGGCCGCCGATGAAGCTGCCAGAGAGGACAGCGACCCGGAGCAAGCGTCGCTGGCGTTTATCTGCAAACGGCTTCGGCTGAATTATAAGAAGCTGTCCGAGGAAGAAAAGAAATGGCTTAAAAAGATTTCGGAGAAGTCCGACTTGCTGAAAAATCCGAACCCACAGCGAGGAAAAAGGGGGTAGTACATGGAGAATGTCGTTGCATACTTAAAAGACCACTGGCAGTATGTGGTGATTGCGGGCGGTGGGCTGACACTGTTGGGAGCAATTTTTAACTGGCGGTGGGTCACAAGCCCGGATGGAGAAAGACCAAACGGCCCCGGACGCTTTATCTATGACATATTCGGACAGGGCGGGTATCGTGTCTTTATGGGCGTTCTGGGCGTTGTAATTATTGCTTGTGGGATTTTCTTTCTTTTTGTGGGAAGATAAAGCAAAAGAACAAATCGAAATATGGAGGAAATGCAAATGGGAATGATTGCAAATTATCAACCAACCACTGACATTGAATTAGAAAAAATCATGTGCCTTGATGATGTGGAAGAATTACAAGAAAGTGAGGACATAGAAATTTGTGATATAGATAAAATGTGGGACGCACTTCATTTTTTACTGACGGGGAAATCTGCCAGCGAACCGATTGAAGATGATTTAATCAGTGAAGCGATTGTAGGACAGTTCAATATATCTGAAGAAGACTTTATATCTGGAACGAAAGCTGATAGGGTGAAAGAAATAGCCAGGGCGTTGCAAGAAATTGATTTTGAAACATATCTTGATAAATTTGATATGAGTGCGTTTTCCCAAAATGATATTTACCCCAATATTTGGGGATACGAAGATGAAGCAGATGAAATTAAAGATGATTTAAGAAATTCATTTGAAAATTTGAAAAAGTTTTATGAAAAAATGGCAGCACAAGAGAGCGCCGTTTTAGTGTCAATCTATTAACTGTATAATTTCAACTGTTGCTGAAATAGCAAAGTCAGCCGATCCAGTCAACGGTCAAGATGAACGGCGCATAAATGCGCCGCCGTTGACAGTCCCGTCCGCCTTTGCTAATAGGCAATCAAGGCGGGAAAGCCCTTAAAATGGCTTCCCGCCCATTTCAATTTTGAGAGAAAAATCCGGCTGCTTTTTCGAGAGTGTGTCCACAAGTTCGGGACATTTTGTCCCGAAGTCTGGCGTGGGACGAGGGACGGGGGCTTTCATATACGCCCTGTCTGCTGATGAAACCAGTCCTGCGCTTGCGGCTCCACGCCACGCAATCACAGCCCTGTTTTCCTGCCGTTTCAAATGCCCTTGCCCTCCCTGGTGGCAACCGCATTTTCGCAGCAACGCCGACAGAGCGTATAACACACTACACTTTGCAAGCAAAGTCGTGTGCCAAGGGGCAAGCCCCTTTGGAAACCCCGGACAACAAAACAGGCTGAATATCTCGCACTTTTTCGGTGCTTGATACTCAGCCTTTATTTGTTGTCAGCAGCCCCCGTTTCGTGGTCTGCGTGTAGTTCCTTGTAAACTGACCTAACAGGGACATAAGACCAATGCCTTTCTGTCCCTGTTGACTAGCTATTTTATTGAATTTATCAGGAATGTATCCAAGTTGCAAGAAAGCCAAGAATAATCTGTAATCACATTCTAAGATTGCGCCTGATACTCGCTTTTCGCCTTGCGGGAAAGCAAACAGGTCTCACCGTTGTCCAGCTCTACCAGCTGTTCCTTTAGATGCACCGCACGGATACGATTTCGATTCACCAAAAATCCCCGGTGACAACGCCAGAAGCCATCGCCTAACTGAGCGGCAAAGTGGTCCAAGCTGCTGTTGAATTCCAGCAATTCCGCGTCCAGATGTAGCCGTAGGGCATGACGGTAGCCCACCGCCTCCAGATAGAGGATACTTTCAGTGGGGATATGGCGCACAGTATCGAGAATCTTGACCGTACAGTAGCTGCCCTGTCCAGGGCGCTGGGAGAGCATCCGTTCCTGAATACTTTCCAGGCAGCTTTGTACCCGTGTGGTCATGGAAGCTGCGTCTCCCTTTACGATATAGTCCAACGCCTCCAGCCGCAGGCGGAAGGTCTCAAAGGCCAAATCATGGTGGGCAGTAATGAATACGATGAAGCCTCGCGGATCATACTGCCTCAGCTTTTGAGCCAGTTCCAGACCGCTGATCTTACCAGGAAAGTCAATGTCCAAAAAGTAGACAGCGGGAACTGAATCCTCCTTTTGTAGCCGTAGCAGTTCGTCCGGCTCCTCCACAGTTCGTACAGGACCCATATCGCTGTCCAGAATCATAATCTGTCCTGCCACGATCTGCTCCAACCTTTGGCGGATGGGAGCTTCATCATCACAGATATAAACGGGAATCATGGCCATTCCCTCCTTTGCATCAAATGGTAGGGATGTGTAACTCTTGCACGAACATCCCGTCTTTCAGATAAGTACGCATAGCGCAACCCCGACATCGAGCTACGATGCGTCGGTAGCTGGAAAGACCAGTACCATGTCCGCTTCCTTTGGTGGTATAGCCTTTGCGGGCAAGGGCAGCCATATCTGGTGCGACATCGTAGTTATTAGCTATGGCAAGATACAGTTGATTTTCTTCCTGCAACAGTACCACACGAACAAGACCATCCCTCTTTGCAGCGGCTTCGATAGCGTTGTCCAGCAGGATACCTACTGCCCGCAGCAGATCGTCGGCGTCCATAGCCTGATCGCGGCTCACTGGACGTAAAACCTCCAGCACACCCTTGATGCGCTGCTGACGCATTTTCGCCAGTTTTGAAGTTAACAGACTGCGCAGCGGGTACAGTTCAATATTGCTAAGACCATCCATCTGGGCAATCTCGTTGCCAAGTTTTTCATCAAAGTAGCCACTGGTTCGCTTCATAAATTCTTGGATACCGGCAAGATCGCCCTCCTGTGCTTGTAATGTCAGACCAGAGAACAGGTTCGTGACGTCATGTCGAAATGCTCGAATTTCCTGCTGCAGTTCTTCCAGTAGTGCCATGTGAGCCTGCTGCTGGAGGATGGTTTCTTCCTGCGCTTTGATCCTATCTTGCCCTGCCGTGTACATAGCAACAAATTGGATACAGAAAAGTCCAACAACGATAAAAGAATAAAAAAGAATACCATATGCCACATTAGGGTCAATATCAGGAAAAAATGTGTGCAGCAAAGGCATCAGACACATTAGTGCAAAGGAGACCACCAGAATCAACACTGCACGGGTGCGGCTGCGGAATAGCGCAGAAAAGTACCGGTAGAACTCTGACCGACGAAGGATATAGGATGCAAGCCAGGACACGCCGACCGTAAGGGTGTAAGGAATATACAGGAGTACAAAAGCGAGAATATACATTCGGTCGAACAATGGACTATATCGCTCCACCACCTGAGCCATTACACTACTGGCTGTGTTTGCGATAAACGTGCCCAATACCGCTGCCGTAAGGGTATGCAGAAACGGAAGCCGAAACTCTCGTGCTAGCTGCCACCCCAAAAAGAGTGCCACAGGAGTATAGGTAAGAATATCAAATGCGGGAGACAGTGCCATATCGTCACTCGCACTTGCAAGTAACATAAGAAGAGGGGCAACTACGCCAATAAGCCATTGCAGTACCTGTGCCGCAATGCAGAACACCGCCAAAGGGCGGCCTTTAATTTTCTTTCCTAATATACCACAGGTCAGGATGAATAGTGCAATCGACATCATGAGAAAGGTATATGCGCCAGTAAAAAGTCGAAAAGGTAATCCCATTATTTTACACTCCCATCTTCATTTCTTATCGATCTCTTTCGATTGCTTATATCGTCTATCTGCTGGTTTGTCTGCATCCTTGGGAATTAACCAGACACCAGCCATTTTGACAGCACCGGAGATTCGTCCATCGGTGCAGTAATAATTTATCTGACGGGACGAAATCCCCCATTTTTCACTTGCCTCTTTTAGCGTCAAGTAATCCATGTTTACACCTCCGACAATCTATTCCATTATATTTCGTTTGTTCGAAGAATACAAGAAACAAAACATAGTATCTTATCTGAAATTACTGGAAGAATTGCCGAATTTCCTAGATAGACATAAAAGAGTGCCGGACGCAGAGACATATAAGCCCCGCATCCGGCGCTTTTGATGAATTTTACATGGGATAAGTTATATTAGCTGTGTCTGGATGAATCAGAACTACCGGAACATCGTTCTTACGCGCATATCTGACACACTGCATTGTCCCGGATCGCAGAGTTCGCACATCGTCATAAACTGCCACCAGGTAGTTGGCCTGATCTACCATGTAGCAATTTCTCTTGATATAGCTCTCACGGCAATCCTCGTTTCCAATGATCTCTTTTCTGCTGCAATGTTGCAGGATAAACTCCATCCGGCGCTTGCTGCGCTGATCCCACTTGGCATCATGGCCGACAAACGGCAGGGCCACAACCAATTCAATATCTTCGTATCCAGGCTGTTCCTTCAGACGAAGGATTTGTTCAGCCGCCCACATATCCACACCCAGGGCGCCGCCAACATAAAAGCGCCGGACTTCCTTTTCATCATGTAGCTTTCGGAACACCTCCAGCATATTGGCTTTGATCTTCTTACAAAGGGCATAATCTTCACTGTATTTGAACTTGAACCGGCTTGGCCGGTGTCCAGTAATAGCACAAACGCATTCATTCATGCGGTTTCCTCCTGTTCTAATAGCGGTCAACACATAGAAAACAAAAATAACTCATTTAATAAGGCGCAAACGAAATCATCAGCCAAATTATAACACAAATAATGTTCAATATCCAGGGAACCTTTCTGATATGCTAACAATCAGAGAGGTGAACTTATGGACGAAGAATTTATCCGCAATCGGATCACGGAGCTGCGGTTGAAAAAAGGCATTTCTGAATACCAGTTGAGCTTGGAACTGGGACAAAACCGTGGCTACATCCAGGCTATTTCCTCCGGCCGGGCATTGCCTTCCATGAAGCAATTCTTAAATATCTGCGAATATTTTGAAATAACGCCCCTACAATTTTTTGACGCTACCGAAAACACCCCACAGCTTGTCAGAAAGGCGTTGGATGGCATCAGGACATTATCAGATGATGATTTAATTATATTGCTTGGTCTTATCGCACGGCTGAATCAAGGAAAATGACGGCAGGAGCCATTTGGCGCCTGCCGTTTATCTTTCCCTATATTATCCCCCATTTTCTCATCCACGCAAAATATTATGTAAATTGAATCTTTCTACTTGTTGAGAAGTCAGACTACATGATACAATGGAATGGATTATGACTGGGGGTTCGCATTATGTTAATTTATATGATGATGCTTGAAACTCCAGAGGAGAAGTCGCTGTTTGAACAGATCTATCTGGAGTATCGTGGCCTGATGTTCCATGTGGCCTATGAAATTTTACATAACGAGCAGGATGCAGAGGATGCTGTGCATCAGGCTTTCGTAAAAATAGCGGAAAATATTAAAAAAATTGATACGCCTGTGTGTCCAAAAACGCATAGCTATGTCGTTACAATAGTTGAACACCAAGCAATAGATCAGTATAGACGGCTACAAAAACACCCTTCTGTCGAACTGATCGAGGAAATTCAAGGCACAAATGCTCATTATGAAGGGGACAACGATTTGACAAAATGTATCTTGAAATTGCCTGCCAGGTATCGAGAAATGATTTTGCTGCGTTATCATCATGGGTACACTGTCAGAGAAATCGCAAAGATGTTGGGACTGTCGTTGCCGGCCGCAATCAAATTGGATCAACGGGCCAAAAACAAATTGAAAAAACTATGTGAGGAGGTGGGAATCCTGTGATAAGCGAGGAAATGCTGAAAAAAGCGGCGGCTGAAGCGGATCAGGCAATCAGGGATTCGCTCCCCGCTCCAGCAGAATGTAAGCATGAATTTTCTCCATCGTTTCAAAGAAAAATGCGCCGCACTTTTCGGAAAGCAAAACATCCTGTGATCTATAAACTGCCCAAATATGCAGCTTGCTTTATTCTTGCGGTGGCTCTTGCCAGCGGCACATGGCTGACAGTGGATGCAGAAGCGCGAGCTGCTTTTTTCGCATGGGTGCGGGAGCAGTACGAGTCCTTTGTTGAATATGGATTTATTGGGGAACCACCACAAGAAAGCAATGCTGTAGAGTATGATTTAACATGGCTACCAAGTGAATTTCATCTGATAGATAAACAGGCGATTGATGGGAATACATTGATGATATATGCAGATGATTCTGGGCAACGTATAACTTTTTCCTATTCACAGGGGGATAATGCCACAAGCCTGTTTATAGCATCAGACTATACAGAGGTGAAGTCAGTTCAAATTGGAAACATCAAAGCAGACTTCTATCAAGCTGGTCAGGAAGCCTCTGCTAATGTACTGGTTTGGTTATCAGAAGAAGATACTTTCTGTTTTTGCATCATGGCAGATCTTTCCGAGGATACCATGATTAAACTGGCCGAGAATGTTCAAAAGAATAATTGAAAAATTTTTAAGCAACTGTCCAAAATGACCTCCTTTATTCGTTTACGGGATATAAGCGAATGAAGGAGGTCATCCCTTTGAAAAAACGATTTTTTCCTATCTTGTTTCTCTTTCTCATGTTGTTTTCCACGACTACCTATGCAGCATCGACACGTGCGGCAACTGTTACTCCGAACATTTCTTTTCATGGAACGACTGCTAATTGTTCGGTATTCATCGTTGCCGATAAGCCTACTGATGACATCGACGCAGTAATTAAACTATGGCAAGGTGGTCAATGTATTAAAACATGGGAGAAATCTTCTACAAGCTATCTTGTTTTTAGCGGCGAAGCATCGGTAACAAAAGGAAGAACCTATGAATTAACCGTTGATGTAAGTATTTCTGGAAAAGAACTCCCAAGATTCTCTGTCGAAGGTACTTGTTCGTAAGATAACACAGCAATAAGTTATCATAACCACAAACCATGTGTTTTTACAGTTAAAATTCAAACAGTTTGCATTATTAGGTTAGAGTTAGAAAGGAAGTTATTATGAAGAAAAAAATCATGTCCGCATTGTTGTTGTGTGTTATGGTCGCCCTTTTCTGCGTTCCGGCCTTTGCAGCAAACACATCTGACGCGGATGCCTCCGAACCCGTTGTTTTCAAAACCACCACCCTTCCTGAGTGGTTTCCTGAAGATGCTCCTGCCCCTGATCCTAACGGCGAAATTGTTACCGTTTATTGGTATGTCGATGAAAACGGTAACACTGTAACCTATGATCCCCAGGAAAGAAAGACCGTCATTGGGAACGCAGGCTCTGCTACCATCTATTGGGTTGATTCTCGTATGATTGGTTGGGGCATTACATCTAACGCCGATGGCCTTATGGTTTTTACCGGAAGCGTAACTACTAACCGAGGCCAACTATTTCCTCTCGGAGATATTGAGTTTGATGGTGACTGCGGTGGAACGATTGATAATGTTATAACTCGGTCGGGGCAAAACAAAGCTACCCTTTCTGGCATTATGATTGATGCCAACGGAGTTTCTATCACCGCACCCGAAGTGTCTGCCAGCTACTACAAATAATCAATTACCATGCAAATATCCCTTATAACAAAGTTACAATTACAATACCAGACCTATACTTTTGCTGCAAACTGTTTTAGAATTAACGAAAAAGTCATGTTCTCTTTTCAAGTAAAGCCACTCCAAGAAGAACAAGCATTATGTGAAGAATTAAGCAAATCCAGAGGGAGAACAATTTCTTTTTGGCTTAACAATATTCCATTTAGTGCAACTATAGATACTTGTTCTTTCTCAAAAACACAGGACAATAAATACTACCGAGATTTTAATATCATTGTCACAAATCAATTCTTCCTATCTCCAAATTAAACACACTATTAGCGAGAGGGCTACAAGATCGTATCTTGTGGCCCTCTCGTTAATATAACTACCTAACTTGGACTTTATGCTTCACAACACAGTTAAGTTTGGATACCGTAAAGAATTTTTTCTAAGAAATAAGCACCCGATGTTGGCATAATGGTAGACTGCCTATAAAGTGTGAGATTAGGCATCCGCAAAAATAATTCAAAAGACTTTCAAGCAACTGTCCAAAATGGCTTCCGTTATTCGTTTACGGGGTATAAGCAAATTAAGAGAATCATCCATGAAAAATACGAGCTTCGTAGAATACAATCTTCTAAAATTCAATGTTTTGGAATTACAGACTTTTGTGAGAAAGAGGTGATACCGATGGACCTGGAAATTGAGCAGTAATTTTCTTACCCATTTTCCGACTAAAGGAGATGATTCCAATGGTTTATTATATCGTCTAAGAAGGAGGCAAGGTTGAATGAATAAAAATTCCTTTTCCAAATGGATAACCCTGTCAATAAATACAATCGTTTTTTTAGTTGTTCAGTACATTCTTGGGTGTGCTACTTTTTCCTTTCAACATCACCCAATATTCATTTTATTCTTTGCCAGTGAGATGTATATACTCACAAGGTATTTGAATTTTTTGATTGATACGCTATCCAAAAAGTCACTTGCCTATACAATTTTTATCGTTACATTCCTTCTTTTACTATGCCTATTCCTTTTCATTGGAATACTCCCTATATCTACTCATTTGCAAAAAGTATGAAGGAGGTTATATGCCATGAAGAAAACGACCAAATTCATATCAGCTTTTATGGCTGCTATCCTGTGCTTCAATCTCGTGTCTTTTAGTGCCTTTGCAGCTGAACCATCTGCTACCGAAACTTCTTTTTCTGCTGCTGATCTGGCAACCTATAATCAAGAATTGGCGGATTTCGGCCTGAACGATGACGAAATTCAGCAACTCCAAAATATTACCACAAAAATTGCAAACGCAACTACCATGCGTGAAGTTGATGCCTTAATGGAAAGCTATCACGCCATTTTAGAAAGCACTCCTCTTGCTGCTGCGAAAACCATCACAAGCTATTCCGGCGGCACTCTAACACTGGACTATACTGGTAGTCTTAGCCCGATCTCTAATGTCATCTTTACAAAAGTCATTTATATGGGAAATAAGCAAGTAGAATTTTATCAAAAAGGCATGAACAGCCCTACTTTCGTTACCTTCCTTGTAGATGAACTGATTGGAAAAGGTGTAAGCGTTATCACAAAATCGGTCGCTGCAAAAATTGCAACAGCACTTTCTGTTCCGGAGTCCGCTGTGGCTTTTCTCATTGGTACATCTGTTGCCGCTACACTGTTTGTATTCCAAAACCTCGAAACTTGGGATTTGAATGATGCCATTGAACACAGCAGCAATGGAAAAGTTAAACTGGAATACTTCTACAGCACCAATATTGTTTTCCCATACTATCAAGAGTACCAAAACTTTGAGCCGTGGGACAACAATAAGGTTGAAATTCCTGCTAACTACGATTATGATTGGCAATCCGGCGTCTACGATTGCGAATACCTCTCCCAGTAACCCTACTCCAAAGACAACAGCTGTTTTCTTCCATTAGTCAAAAGCCTTTGGATGATGTGGGAACTAAGGCGATATATGACTATTTGTAGACACAAAACGCTACAAACATTCTTCCAGCCGAAAGAATCGCTATTCGCACTATATTCCCATCCAACAGCCTGATCCACTCCTATTTTACTTGGCTGTTTGATTAAAATGTGCCTATCAGCAACCCGGCCTTTTACTTTTTTCTTCATCCGTAAGTATCTGTTCACCTGTACGGTTCAAGGGGGTATAAAAATGGACTGCCCCCCAGTCCACATACGAATCGGGCGGCAGAATTGCCGCCCGATTTTGGTTTCAAAGCCATCTGCAAAGGAGTAGGAATCCGCTGTTGGCAAAGTGGCAGACTGCTCCCCAGGTGTGGGATCAGAGGCATTACAGGCATCCGCAGGGGCGCTTTCCGGCTGCACTGCCGGGGATTCATCAGACGCATCATCTTCCGGCACAGGGACATTTTCCGGCTCGTCAGGGCAGGGCAAGTCAGAGCATAAGGTATAGAGGTTGCTGGTCTGGCCGCCGTTCTTACGCTCGTCAAACCGGGCCTGCTTGACGATATATCCCGCTTTCACCAGCTCATCCAGCGCCCGCTTTACGGTGGACACCCCATAGCCACACTTGGCGGCTATGGTCTTGATAGAGGGGAAGCACTCGCCCTCTTTGTTGCAATGCAGAACCAGGACTTGCAGCACAAGCCGTGCTCTGGGCTTCAGTTCAGAAGAAAATGCCCGCTGCATATACTCAAACTTTGCCATATTCCAATCCTCCCAATCATGTCATACTGTTACAGGCGCTTTTCTCCTGCAATATACTTCTCCACAAGCGGCCGGTAGATCTGCCCATTGACCCGTTTCGCAAACAGGTCGTGGGATGCCGCCGCAATCTGCACATTTTCCCCAAAGAGTTCCATACAGTATTCCTGAATTTCCTGCGGCACACAGATCGCTACCGGGCGCACCTCCAATGAGCCGCACTCGGACAATGCCTTGTGGAACACCGGAATCTCATAGGGCAGGACACTTCCGCACAGGAGCCGGTGATCCGCGTCACGGAAAATAGAGGTGGGCGTCTGCATCACGCCGCAATCATAGATGATAAACTGATACGCCTTATCCGGCTCGTTGGTCAGGTAGCAGTCGATCCCATCAATGGTGTAATGCTCCCCATCCGGCGCCGCTTCGTAGATGTTCAGCAGGAGCTGCAGGTGGCGGTTCTGATTGACTTCGATATACGCCACCTCCGCACCTCTGGCCGCCAGCCAAGATGCCAGGTTAAAGGCCGTCACTGTCACGCCGCTCCTGCGCTGCGAACCGGCCACGGCAATACGGATATTCCGGGCGTTCCAGCGGTACGGAATAATCTCATCCGGCTCCGGTGCCTTCTCACGCTGAGTAACTGGCTGTTCGTAGACAGGGGCCTTTACCACATACCGCTGCATCCCATCTTCGGAAAGGGCCTCTGTCAGCTCGTCCAGGGCGTCCTCCATCGTTTCTCCCGTAACCAGATTCACAACGCCGATGGACAGTAGCCGCTGTACCTCGCCGTTTACATCCTCGCAGCCAGAGAGGATGACGATGATCCGGGCGGAGAACATCATCTGAAAGGATTGCAGGGCAAGGGTGAAATCATTGCCGCTTTCCTCGATACACGCTGCATCCACCACAAAGAATTTGGCGTTGGCATAATTGCGCATATCTTTGGTCACGAAACTTTTCAGGCTGAACCGGCCGACCAGCTTCTTGGCGGGCAGAGTCATATTCCGCACAGCGGGGTCGATCAGGTTGCTTTTCTGGTTACTCGTCAAGTACAACAGCATAGGATTCACCTCCCGTATTTTCAACGCTGGCTTTGTCATCCGCCCCACCGGTCAGCAAGAGGACGATGCCCACAATTACAATCACAATGTAGATAAACAGTTCAATCAGCTTGTTTCGGTTATTCATATCGCACCCCTTTAGTAGATCGCCCACAAGGGACCGCCTGCTGCGGCGCCCTTTCTGGCCTCATCCAGAATGATTGATATATCCCATTCCTGTTCGCTTCGTTTTTTACTGGCAGGATCGGCCACCAGGATTTTTCCTTCAGAGGTCACTCCACGCAGCACCATAAAGTGACCGCTGGATGTGAAGTGGCCTTTTGACATAAGTGCCACAATCAATTTCCCGGATGCCAAAGCATCCACCACGGCCTGCGGGTCATCGGTGCTGATGCTTTCCCATTGAAGCCCAAAGCCCTCCGCAGCCCCCGGTATCAACGAGTGATAGGAACCGTTGCCGGAACACCAATAGCCATTCTGATACGCCCATTCTGCCATTGTGGGGGGGTCAACGGTCTGGTCTGTCAGGCTGGATACCACAATCGCCATAGAAGTCGGGCCACAGCCATAACCGCCGATATTATCGGTTCCATACGGAAGATCTGCCCACCGCTCATCCAACTGATTGTAGTAGACGACTTCGGTCACCCCATCTGTAAAGATGATGCCCTCATAGCTCTGGCCACTACCGTCTACATAGTCTTTCTCATAAATGCCGAGCTGCTGGTTGTAACCATATTGCTTCTGAAAATCCTCCACCACGTTTACCTCATCTCCAATCAGCCATTGGGACAGTACGGAAAAGGGGCTGGTAATGAGGTACAGGATAAAGGCAATTAAAAGCAAAAGGCCCAGAACCGGGGCCAGGATCATAAACAGGATTCTTTTCCGGCTCTCGGAGTCGGTAGCCGCCTGCACAGCTACCTTTGCCAGAATTTTTGCAGTCAACGGATCAACAGCCAAAAAATCACCTCCATAATCAGTCCGGTTCCATACCGGGGGCTTCCATCATCTGCTCCATTTGCAGATTGAACGCCTCCCGCCGTTTACCGGCGCTGTCGTCAATTTCAAACACCTTTTCTCCTTTGTCATTTTTCCGGACAGATACCATGTAGTCCCCATTGGCGATGAAGCAGGCCGTAAAGAGCGCCCGAATCGCCGGGGCAGGCATCCGCGAAATCTCAAAAGGAGTAGCAGCACACTTGCTGTTCCAGGAAAAGAGGTTGCGGGCGGCATCCGCCGTCATCTTCATCCAGTCATATTCAAATTCCTCTTTCCGCATCATCTTGGTAAAGTCGATTCCCTCCGGGCAGAGGTAGCGATCCATTTTCTTAAAAAGAGCCGGATGGGAAGCCATCAGGAAAAGAGCAGCATGATAGGAAGCGTCCAAATCACTGCCCCTCCAGCGTATGGCAGCCATCTTGTTGACCAGGTATTCGTATCGTTCCGCATGATTCATCTGAAAACCTCCTGTGTGGAATAAGTAAGGCGACCCGGATTGCTCCCGGCCGCCACCGAATTACCGGCCGCCCGCCTTGCCCATATAGGAAAACTTGTAAGCCGGAATCTCAAAGTTTACATGAAGCCGCTTGGACCCAATGATAAAGAGCGCGTGTCCGCGCCGCTTGCTCTCCAACAATTCCTGCTCCGCGTCCGTCAGGTTGTAGAGGTCTTTGGTTTCCTGAAGGTTTTTGCCGTCGCAGCCCATCAGGATTTTATAGCACGGAATATCCAAAAGGGCCTGCCCGTACATTTTGACCTCCGGGGCCAGGAAATCCACCACGGAATGAGAAATGATTGCCAGTCCAGCTTCATACTTTCTTGCCCGCTTCTCCACATTGCGCAGGAATACCAGTGACTGCGGAACCTGCGGGTCGATCATCAGATACGCCTCGTCACATACCAGCAGGCAACGCTCATTCCGGTCGCGGCTCATTTCTTCCCAGCACCAGCTCAACAGGTTCAGATACTGCGTGCGCTTGACATTATCCGACGCATTTTGCAGGTCGTGGGTATCCAGGCAAATAAACCGGGAATTGGCCTCCAGCGTGGTGTGGCCGTTCCACAGAAAGCTGTCGCTGCCCGCTGCGGCGTCGTACAGCAGCATTGCCAGATCACGATATACCGGATTCTCCTTGTTGGCCTCCGCTTTCTTTTCCAGCAGGGCGTGAAGGTCGGACAGAATGGGAAAATCCGTGGCCTTGAGCTGCCGAATATCCGTTTCCCAGAAAATGCCGAACTGATTGTAGAGTTCAATGATCGTCTGCTTGAGGATCGCTTTCTGCATATCCGTCAGGCTGGGCAGATACAGGGAAAATTCAATCTCCAGCGTTTTCATGTGCAGCGCCATATCAGACATTCCGTTTCCTTCATCTGTATAGAGTTTATCGGTTTCATCGTCATCGTCACGGGGCGCCGGTCTGATCTGCAAAAGGTTGGAGCGGCCGTTTTTTCCGCCGCCAGCGTTGAGCCAGCTTCCGTTCAGGTTCCGGCACATATCCTTATATTCGGATTCCGGGTCGATGCACAGGATTTTCGTCCCCTTCATGTATTCCGAAAGCATGATGTGCTTCACAACGGTACTCTTGCCGATACCGGCCACACCCATAATCACGAAGCTGCTATTGGTGCGGTCGTTTCCGCGCTCCCAGGTATCCAGAATCACCAGGCCGCCGTTGCTGTCCTTTGCAAAATAATAGCCCCGACCATCGTTGTAACCGGAGCTGGCAAACGGGAATCCGCCCACAAAGGTACTCATGGGAATAATACGGGACACAATGCTGTCCACCGTGGAGTTGGCCGGATAGGTGGGAGAAATGCTCTGGAACCCTTCCTTTTGGAGATTGGCGAGGGTGCGCACCTTGCACTTCTGGATGTTGAAGGCGCTCTCCACACGGCGGCAGACCTTTGTGAAGTTGGCCTCATCTTGTGCAATCGGCATCACGGTCAGCGACATCATGGCAACCGTTTCGCCCTCTTGGTCGATCCGCTGCATGATTTTCTCGCCGTCCTCGGCGGCTTTCTCGGCGCGCTGCCGGGTCAGCGGGTCTTTGGCACTGTCAGCGGCGCCACGCTGCTGGACAATGCTTTTAGAGATTGCGGAAATGAGCGCGCCATTATCAATGGGGGTAATCCCCACCGAAACGATTGTGCTGGGAATGTTGGTGATCTTGGAAAGCCACCCCATATCCACCTTTTGCGGATAGCGGATGGCGCCGTACACCTTGCCCAGATTTTCACCGATGACCAGACTGTTCCGCTTGATTTCCAGCCCCATCGGAGTAATGACATTCAACAGCGCTTCATTGACGGGAAGCACTTCTTCTTTTTTCTTAGAGCCTAACAATGATCCACCTCCAACTGTTGATTGCGGTAGGGTACGCCAATGTAATCCAGTACAGCGCCGCACCCCAATTTATTGATGCAGTAATCATACTGCCGGGGATGTGTCACCTGCATCAACTGGAATCGGTTCGGCTCATGCTCAAGGTGGACGCCGTACATACAATACATACACCCCGATCTGGAAACGCCGGTGCTTTTCAGAATCGGGGTGCCGTCCTTCTTGTGGCTCTCCACAATGTCCCCATAAATGGGGGCATAGGGAATGCCGGTCATTTTCAGATACCGCAAAATATCTTCTTCCAGCCAGAACGCAAGGGGCTGACTGAGCGGTCGTTTACGCTCGAAGCCATTGCAGCCAAACTTGATCCAGGATTGCTCCCGCAGCTTGCTTTCGCAGGCCAGGACACCCGTAATCGGGTGCCGCCCGGTCTGCTTTTCAAACTTGTTCAGCGGCGCTTTTTTCATGTGGTAACAGCATCGTGCCGAAATTTTGAAAGGAGCATCCAGAAGGTATTTGTAGTTCTCGCAGTTGTAGATCGACTTCTTTCCGTTCTTGTCCAGCAATTCTCCATTGATTCTTGCCAGACGGTAAGGTTGTCCCTTTCTTGCGCCATTGATAACATCCGAGATCTCTTTGGAGATGATCGGATAGCCGTATTTCTCAATAATCTGAGGAAACGGATAGCGCGGGCGAAGCCAGGTCACATTGTCTTTCGTTTTCACGAAATCGCGCAGTTCGGGGTATTCCAACCCCGTGTCAACATACACGGCTGGAATGTCAGGATAAACCCGCCGTGCCAGATCAAGCAGCACAGTAGAGTCTTTGCCGCCGGAAAAGCTGATAAAGACCTGCCCATTGTGCCGCATATACCATTCCATGATTCTCGTCTGCGTAACTCGAATTTTTCTATCGAGGCTCCACCCCTGCATGATTTTCAAATCCTGCCGGGTGTGCTTCATACTTAAACAACACCTACACTTTCCAAAATCGGGATCGCAGCATTGATGCCGGAATCCTCCAAGTGGACATAGGCGGGATTGTTGACCAGGTTGCACAGCCGGACAATATCCTGCTGTTGCAGGATTTCGGTCTGAATCCCGCTGTCCGAAAAATATCCGCCGAGCAGTTTGAGTTTCTGGAGCAGTTCACGCTCCACGCCATCGCTGACCCTATCCCAAATCTTGATGTAGAATTGCCGTTCCACCACTTCGCCGGAAAGGGCAAAGGCGCCCATCTCCACGATTTCCTGTTTTAGCAGTTCCTTTTGTTTCACATCGGAAGAAGCGGTGAGCGTGGCGGACAGTTCTGACAGCAGCGGAGAAATGTCCACCGGGCGGGATACAGCCAAAAGCTGAAACGGGTACTGTGCGCTGGACAGGCTCACCGTGAGCTGCTTGGCAATCAGCCGCTTTTCGTTTTTGCTGAACAGTTCTGTGCTGATCGGGTAGATTTTCAGATATGCCAGAGCCAGATTGTCACGGGTATAGAGGAAGTTCCCCCGAATATCCTTCACATTCACAAACTCGTTGGCGGTGATCTGGGCCAGTTCTTCCTTGTCCTTGTTCTTCGATTTTTTGTGTTTGGCCGACAACTTCAGAAAAATCAGCGTCCCACCGCCCAGCAGCGCACAGACGCAGATCATAATAATCGGCAAGAGCAATTTATCGACCTCGCTTTCTTTGCCATAAAAATAGACCCTGCTTTTCAGCAGAGCCATGTGTTACAGTTCCAAATCTTCTTCATCTTCACTTTCTTCGCCGTACCCAAAATCCAACTCGTCCGATTCAAAAGAAAAGCTGTGGTCGGAGATGCAGTCCAGGGCGTCGCTGGCGTTCAGCTCATCGAAATGCTCTCGGAAGAATGCCAAATCATCCTCGTCGGCGCGCACAGTTTCGCCCTCTCCATAAAGATAGGTCTGGATTTTGGCTTCGATAGTGTCCCCCAGGGGCCACAGCGAAAGGGCCTCGGAGATTTCATCACAGTCCAGCAGTTCATCCAGCCCATCCGGGCTGCCGGGGACAAAATGTTCTGTCATCAGAGAGTTAGGGGCGTCCAGAGTCACCACCGAAAACATTTTGCTCATCGGTCTGCCTCCATGTCCTCTCCGGCTCCGGTGTCCATGTCCCATCCCTTGCCGAACATGAGGTTCATAAACTCCTTCATGTCGGCAGCGGACCGAACTTCAAAGGATACTGCTGTGGGGGTCGGCTGCGGAAAATACTCCTGATACATGGCAATTTGCTCATCGGTCAGAGAAATGCCTCGCCCCTCCGGGGTATCGCCGTAGAGGAAAAAAGTTCCCCGAATGGTATCCGGCCCGTACTGCCGGTTCTCCGGCAACGCTGCCAGTTTCCCGGACGCATTGCAGCAGAGAACCGTTTCGCAGGGCAGAGGAATACACTCAATATCCCCGCCCACAAGTTCCTGCCGGTGTTCCAGAGAATCCTCCAGCATGGCCGTATAAGGCGTGCGCCCAGGTTCAAACACCATAATCCGAATCGTTCTGTTGTCGTTCATATCCATTCTCCTTTTTTACGGATTGCCCGGTGCGATATGCCAATCATCATAGAGGGAGCCGCTGATGGTTACATCATCGGTGAGATTCATGGCGAGCATCCCCGCAGGCGTCCAAATATCCATCACATGAGTGTTCACGGTGTAATCCCCATCCGGGAACCAAACCGGCGAAAAATGCACCCGCTGGTTATAGGTGCTGTAAATATTCTTGGCGAACTGGAACCGTGCCGTCGTTCCGCTGGTGAGCCGTTCCAGCAGCCGCCAGTAGGTTCCATAGCCAAACTCCGGGAAGTAGGATACGGCTGTCTGCCCGTAGGTATAGTGCGACAGTGGGGCAGAGGTGCTGACGGTCGCCGTTACAGTGTTCGTTACGCCATAGCCCGATTTCATCAAATCGCCCGAAGCGGTGGGAACCTTTTCGTCCGGCTCGATTCGGGTGGTGGCGGTCATACTGGCCGAGTAATTGTCCCGGAAGTAATCATACCATCCATCGTCTACCCAATATCCTGTGTTTTTCCCTGTGCTGTGCCACACCCAATAGGGGTGCCATTTCGCCCACCAGACACTCCATGCTGCATAGGTCTTGGTTTCTCGGCTGGGAACGCTGCTGGCCGACCAGCTTCCCATTGTATCGGTGGCTTTCGGGTCGGGCGGGTCGTTGCCGGAGAGATCTACCACCTTTGCCCGAATGGTGCTTTGGCTCAACGAACCTTTGTTAGTGCTGACATAGATGGTAATATCCTGCGGCTCCGACGGTGTATGCCACTTTACCCAGGCAATCTGACTATCTCCCGATGGAATCACAATATTGTTCATCCGGTAGGTGCTGCCGTTGATACTAAAGGATACCGTAGCAGGGCTATCAGGATTGATCTCCGATCCCGCATAGAGCGTTACCGGCGTGATAACATCTGTATCCACACGATACTCGTAGTCATAGTCGGTTGGCTCCGGCTGTTCGGGCGGGTCGGTAAACCATACAATACCCATACCCAGATAGGTGATAATAGTATCGTTGGAACAGGTCTTATTGGTAGCCCCTGTATAGGCCGGAAATCCCATATCCGCATATTCCAGGAACATAGCCAGCGGCAGGTTTTTATGGGTCAAACTCGTCATGGTTTTACGCAAGGACCCGCCTGCCTGATTATCATAGAGTGCGGCTTCATGGGCAGTCATGGCCATCATAATTCCGTTGTGCTTGAAATAGGCGATTGGCTCCAAAAACAGTTTGTACTGTCCGCCAATCAGTTCCTCGTATGCAATTCCGGTCTGCTGCGCCACCAGTTTTACCGCATACTCTGAGCAGAAATATTTCTTGATTGCTTCAATGCTGGCCTTCTGGCTGCCACTGCTGACGATCCTCGGCATAGGGGTTGCGGGGGTGTAGTAGTCGTAATTCCCCGTGGTGGGAGAAATACTTGCCCCATTCGCATATTGAATTTTACTGACTTTCCCAAAATGAATCTTGATAGATGGAGTTTTATTAGTCAGATCAAAAGAGGACGACACAGGCTGACCGGATTCTGCATCAACCACGGTAATTCGTACACCATCCATACCAGGGTTCCAGGAGTTCTGCGAGGTTCCTTGCCCCATATCGCCGCCACCGCCATCCACGTTTCCGCTTCCTCCGGTTTCCGCCAGGGCGCTCATAGGACAGATACCCAACAGCAGCACAAGTGTGAGCAATATTACAAATATCCGCTTCAAAAACGCACCTCCAATCAATTTAGTTGAGGACAAAAAAAGAGTACGGTATCGCTACCGTACTCTCCGGGCTTGTTATCAGCCCATGTTGCCGACCTGTTTATTTATATCTCCATCAGAGTCAATGTTGTGCTGGATGGAGCCTCCGCCCTCGTCGGTGATCCAGCCAAAGCCCTCCAGATAGATGGAACCGCCCTGTGTGTCGCCGGTCTGGGGTTGGTTGCTGTCTGGCTCATGCACAATTGGCTCATCCTTTTCGCTGGCCGCCTGCTGTTCCTCCTGAGAAGGCGCCGGGGGCGGAGTGGTTTCGGGTTTCTTTACGCTGTCGGTCAGGTTGACATCCACCTGATCTTCTTCCTCCACATTCAAAACAGCATCGGTCTGGTTCTGGCTGTCAGTCGCTTCGGGTTTAGAGGTGTCCGGCACCACTACCAGCGGTTCGCTGGAGCTGCTGTCCGGGGTATTGCTGCTATCCACATCCTCGGCAGATACATCCGAGGGGGTGGATGCCGGATCAACGGTTGTGGTCTGCCCACCTTTGCCCAGCAGCACTGCGGCAATCACAATTACCACAACGGCGGCTGCGCCAAGAACGGCCAACAGCTTCTTGTTTTTTGCACTCATTTGAAAACCTCCTTGTACGGTGATTTTATATTAAAATGATGGTAATATTTCTCGCCATCATTATACCATTTGCACAAATACGGCGTCCAGGTGTGATTCCTGCCAAATATTTTTTTGCGCTATGGAAAAGCGGCAGGGCGAAATACACAAAATTAAAACCTGGGAACATATTTGGCGTTGAGTTTCATGGTGATCTGCATGGGGGGCAGATGCCCAAACCCAAAGGAAAGCGGCACATCAACAGTGATTGTCCCTGTGACATTGAGCTGCGTAATGCCATCCGGCACAGACGGGGCCAGCGGAGCATTTTCTACATCCAGGTGCAGGTCGTACAGTCGATACTCCAAATTCTCGCCGCTGTACTTTACATACTGCCCGCCCTCGTATTCAATGCCCAAAACATCTTGCAGGCGGGCGTACACATTGCCGCTGGTAACATTCTGTGACCAGGACGAACCGGCAAGTTGATAGCCACCGGAGTAACCCTCCCGCAAACCGGCATAGGCTTCATCCCAATTCTCGGTGGCCACATCTACAATGGCGGACTGGACAGAATCACGCACCCCCTGCGCAACGATCATCAAGCGCATATACTCAAAGGTCACACAGGCCAGAATCAGGCAGCAGAGGACAACGGCCAAAATCATCGGTACGCCTTGCCCGGATTTGCTTTTCAGGACTTCTCGAATCTTCTTCACTTCCAATACACCTCCGAAGTCCCGCTGGCCTTTGCTGTCAGAGTGACAGGAAAGGATGCAAACTCACCGAACAGCCCAATATTGACGGTGGTTGTGAGGGTCACTTCCACCTCGTTGCCAAGCTGGATTTTTCCGGTGTCGCTCCATGAGATATTGGGGTCGAGTCCGGTTTGCTCCCGCAAATCCGCTGCTTTTGCGTTTGTGGCAGAGCCAACCTGCCCATTGATTTCCGCAGTCCGAACCAGTTCGTCCGCAAAGACATCAAGGTTCTGTTTTGCCACGAATACCGGTGCAATGCGGACCACCAAAGCCAGAACCATTGCAATCGCCAGAACCAGGACACACACATCCACAAAGCCCTCGCCCCGTTTGTCCTTCAGAAGTCGTTTCAAGGTTTCTCCACCTCCTTTAGAACAGTTCGCCAAAGGCTTCCAACACCACATAGCCCAGGACACCCAGATACATCAGCAGGAAACAGCCCAGCAGCATAAAGGAATACTTACGCATTTTTCCCGGCTGCTTCATGGCTTCCAGTTTCAGTTTTTGAAGTTCCAACTGCTTAAAGGTCATAGAAAGCATCTGGAAATACATGATACCGTTGTCGCCGCGCTTGACCGAGATCAAGCCGCGCACCACATCGGACAGCATGGTACTTCCAATCCGGCTCTCCATGCGGGTGAGTGCGTTTTCCTCGTTGCCGGATGCCATATCCGCAATCGTGATTTCCAGTTCCCGCTTCATGGCATGACCGGCGTTTCTCTGGTAGGATTTCAGGATGTTCAGCACATCACGGGATGCCCGGAGTTCCTGTTCAATGGTGTTTACAAATCTGGGCAGCTCGGCTTCAATTTCTTCCCGGCGCTGTTGAACGATCTCGTCCGCTCGTTTCTGCTCTTTGAAGTAAACTGCCACCGCCAGAAACACAATGACCGGCGCAAGGATCGGGAAAATCAGAAGGGCCGGAATTATCAGCAGAGCAATCAGACCAGCCTTTACCCAGGCCGCCGCAATATAGGTTTCTGGGGACATTTTAATTTCGGCGGATTTCAACTGTGCCTCCAGCTTCTTCCGCTTATAGCCGTCCAGATGTACCAGCGGAGAGAGCCGTGCGGCCATATCGAACAGGACAGCATTGATGCTGCCTTTCTGTGACTTCCCTCGGCTCGTTACGGTCAGAACCGCCTTTGTGCTTGCGGAAGTCGGCAGCCGGAGCAGCCCAGCCAATAAAAAGAACGCTCCCAGGCCAAAGAGCGTCCCAAAGCATAGTAAAATGAGATACAAAACTCGCGTCACCTCAATTCTTTGTAATAGAGCCGTTTGGGGCCGGTGTTGCGGCTGTCGGCTCTGGGGCGCCCCGGCACATTCCAGTTCCCGCCACCTCGCAGTTCCGGCGCACATTGCCAGCCGGAAGCCCGCAGGCTGGCTCCGTTTTCGGTTGCCAGGGTGTAGGTGATGATTTTCTGATAGCCCATCAGCTTCGCAATCCGGGCGCACCGGCTGTAAAGGAAGCTGCACCCGTTGGCAATACCATCAGTGCAAAGCCGGGTCACTTCCGCTGTTTTCCCATCATCCAGTCGGCGGGCAACGGGGCGCCCCACAATCGCAACTCCATGAACGGCGTCCAGATCGTCTGCGACAGCTACGCAGAATTTACAGCCCTGCACCTTTCCGCTGTGCCGGTGATGCGCCAGAACAAACGCATTGGCGTCCCGCAGGGAGATCGGTAGCACTCTCGATGGTATCACCTCCTGACGGGATCAACGCTTGTATTCCACAGGCTTGGTGAGCCGGATCACCGCCGCAAACGAGATCAGCAGCACCAGCAGACATACCGCCAGAATCCCCTTGCCAAAGCCCGTATGCACAAGCACATCGTACCAGTCTTTATTCAGGAAGTATAACAATGGGATGTTGCCAATGAGCAAGAATGCCATTGTGATAAATTCCTTGAAAGGCTCATAAAGCAGATAGTCCAGTTCCGCCGCAACAATCCGCATATCCGAGAGTTTCCCGATGATCGGGGTGAGCGTGCTTTTCAGGCTCTTATCGTCCTGACAGGCGATAGCGGCGTCCACCCATTCCCGAAACACATAGTTGTCCAGCTTGGGCTTCATGTTGGAGAGTGCCTGTTTCACATCGGCGCTTATCATATTGGTTTCGGCCAAGAAGCCCCGGAACACATCTGCCACAGGCGGGTTCAGGTAATGAATGTTTTCTTCCACAGCGGTTATCATGCTCTCGCTGCGCAGATAGGAACTTGTGATGATAGACAGTCCGGTTTCAATCTCGTTGTTCATCAGCTTTTTATAGCTGTGAGAGGTGAACAGGACATACCAGAACGGGAGCAAGCCCATCCCGGCCGCCAAGACCGGCAGCATAAAGTAGTTCTGAATCACAATGCAGATCACAGCGCCCATTGCCGCCAAAAACAGCGAGAAGGCACAGACGGCGGCGAACTTCCCACCCTTTCCGGTGAGGATCAGCATCTCCCGTGCTTCCAGCACGGTTTTACGGATGCCCTTCGGCTCTTTGGGGTGGTTGACCTGCTGGATTCGCTTGGAAATCGGCTGTCGCCGCCCAGAAAGCGGCTTGGTCAGTTCCTCCGCAAATGTAAAGGGGGTCATGCCCAGAATCAAGAAGATGCCCGTCATCATACCGGCAAAGGCCAGCAAAATCAATACAATCATGCAGTTTCCTCCTTTCCAGTATCCGGTTTTACACCGCCTCCGGCGATACGCTCCAGCAGGCGGGGCGGCATACCGTTTTCCAAAAGCCGCTTTTGCAGGCTGGCCGAGATCGAGGATACCTTTTGAAACTCACCATGCACCTTTACCTTGCCATCTTCGATAGAGGTTTCTGACACATGATAGCGGTAGAGGGTGTGGAGCTGCCGGGTGCCGTCCTCCAGAATCTCACATTCGGTAATTTCCATGACACGGCGGCTGTTGTCCTCCAGCTTCTTCACAAACAGAACGATGGGAAACGCCTCTGTCACCAGGTTATACAGGGTTTTGTCGCCCATGTCATATTTCTGGGTACACAGCGTCACCATACGGTAATAGGTTGCTTTGCAGCTATTGGCATGGGTGGTGGTGATAACCGCATGGCCGGTACGGGCTGCCTCCTGTGCGGCGAAAGCCTCGGCTGATTTCATCTCACCGACACACACAATGTCCGGGTTACAGGTCAGGGCAAATTCCAAAAGGCGCTCCTGATCGTAGTTCTGCTTGGGATCGTCAGAAAAACGGGTAACGGTATGGACCACATTGTTGATGACATTTCCTTCGGCGTCCTCTTTCACAAGGTCAAATTCGCGGCACCCGTTTTCAATGGTGAAGATTCTCTTTTCATTGGGGATGGTAGAGAGAATCCAGCTCATCAGTGTGGTTTTTCCGCTGCCGGTGGAACCAGTCACGCAGATAGACAACCCGAACCGGAGAACTTCGGCCAGAAAGTCCAGCATCTCGGCGGTGGCTGTTCCGTAGCCAATGAAATCATCACGGCTCAACTTCTTGGGATTCACGATACGAATGGATGCAGCCACACCTTTTTCTTTGTCCGTGAGCGGATTGCCCAGAACCGTGATACGGATTTTATTGGAGAGATGGCCCACCACACCCGGCTGACTGTTATCCAGAATCATGCCGGACTTATGAAGGAGTCTGCGGATTACATCAACAGCGTGCTGTGGGGTCTGGAACCGATCTTTGGTGGGAACCACACGCCCGTCCGCATAAGTGATTTTCACATCTTTCCACGAATTGATGTTAATTTCCTCCACATCATTTGCAAAAAGATAGGGCGTCAAGAAGGAGAACTCGGCCATTTCCGTATAGAGTTTGTCGATCAGTTCCTCATGGCTCATGCCCTCAACGCCCAGACTGTAATCGTTGAGATACTTTGCGATGTATGCGGTGATCTGCTGGTGCTGCTCCTCCGGGTTATCGGTAATCAGGGTCGAATACTTGCTGGCGAGATATTCCTGAATCTCTGCCAGCACTTCGGGAAATGTCCGCTTGTTCCTGCTGGTATTGAAGAACAGGTCAATATTACTTGCCATCTCCGAACACCTCCCCGGCAATAGCGGCAATGACCGGCTCATAGGTCTTGGCCTCTTTACCGGAAAGCGGTTCCAGCAGTTTCAGCGTCGCCGCCTGTTCCTCCAACGAAGGAAGATACGGCAGCCGGTATTTCACACCGCCAAAGGAGTTCTCGTATTCGCTGCCACCCTGATAAGGGCGCGTGTTGGACAGCACCTTGATGTGCTGTTCCGGTTTGAACTTTCTGTCAGCAACCAGCGACAGATAGGACGAGAAGTAGGAGATGGCCTTCAGGTCACAGCTGCACACCCGCAGCACATCATCCGCCACCTCCAGTGCGGTGGTCGCCAGCACATTGCCGGTCAAAAGGCTGGTGCAGTCCACAATCACATAGTCTGCGATGTGCCGCAGCAGAACCAGCATATCCACCGCCTTTTCCTTGCTGTACTCCGCATGGGTAAAGACATTTTCACCGGCCTTGTAGCCCAGAAAGCTGATATAGGGGTTTTTCTCACAGGGAACACAGGTCTTGAGAACCTGTTCCTGCGTCATTCCGGGAGCCGCCAGCAGTTCGCCTACGGACACATCCGGCAGTTTCTTCTCGCTGACCACAGCCGGAAGCGTGGGCGCCGTCACATCGGTAAACACCAGCACCACATTTTTCTTCCGCTTGGACAATTCCAGGGCCAGTTTGACCGCAGTTACGGTTTTACCGCCCCCAGGGCTGCCCCACACGGCAAGCATCTGTTTCTGCTTATTCGCCATCGGTATTCTCAACCTCCTGTTCCTCTGCGGGTTCATTGCCGGCCGCATTATCACCGGTGTTGTCGGCCACATTGTTATCATCGGATACCTCACCCTGTTCGCCATCCTGAGCTGCGGTATTTTCCTCCGGCTCCACAAAGAACTGATCCTGAGCTGCCAGGAACTTTTCGGCGTTCTCACGGGTTCCACGGTACACAAACGCCAGGTGCAGACTGTTGGATTCCTCCAAATGCGCAAGGAGTTGTGCCTGTTCGGTATTTACCAGCAGGGTAATGGTGGACGGGAGCGATTCTTCGGGATTTTCTTCCTCGTCATCCTGGGGCGCCTGATATTCCTTGTCGGCGCCGGAACTCTGTGTTGCGGCCAGGACCTCTACATACTTGAGTTCCGGGGGCTGGGTGGTTTCTCCTGTGTCCTTATCGGTTGCAAAGAGCATGATGATGTCACCAGCTTCCACCTTGCCGGAACCGCCTTTGGCAAAAGTGGGAATGGTAACGGAGATCGCCACTTTGGAACCGTCCAGCTTGGTCAGGTACTCGTACTGAGTCAGCGGTTCAGAAGAAAGCCAGCCGGTGTTTACATCCGTATTCTTGCGAAGTTCCACATCGGTATATCGGCCAACTACCTCGTCAAGCGATGTGGCAATGCTGTCGGGCATACCGGATGCGCCTCTGGTGTAGACTTCAACCATATCCGCCGTGATATAAGTACCACGGGGAATCACCTCGGCTTTTACCCGTACCGCTTCGGTCTGGGCCTTCAAACCCGCATTGAAAAGGGGCGTGATGCCAAAGCAAACCAGAACGGCCAGCAGGATACAAACCGCACCGATAATCGTCCGGTTCCTGAAAATATTCTTGTTCAAGTTGATACCTCCATTTGTTCAGATTACAGCGGCCGCAGCCGCAAGCCAATAAGCAGTTACGCCGCCAATGCAGAAGAACGGGGCAAGGGGTAGCCGGATGGAAGAAAAGTCCTGCCTGCGAAACCCAAACAGCATTACCCCTGTAAGCACCGCCAGGAACAGAGATAAAATGCTGTGCAGCAGACCAGGCCACACTCCCAGGACAAAGCCGCAAGCCCCCATCAGCTTAATGTCCCCGCCGCCAATGGCAAGGGCTTTCCCATGTGTCAGCAATGCGGCCAACAGGTACGGGCCTCCCGTAACAAGAAGCCCCGCCACAGAAGCGGCGGGGCGCAGTTCTATCAAGCCACAGACTAAAATCATGGCGGGAATCAGATTGGGAATTTCTCGTTCTTTCATATCCCAGAGTGCAGCACAAGCCAACAGCAACCCGAATACCACGCCTTTAACAATCAGAGGATTCATGGCTCCATATCACCAACCCACTCCAAATCCGGGTTGTCCAGTATCTCGCTATGCAAATCATAGAAGTACCGCAATTCCGCAGGTGGCTCACCGTTGACGTCAAACTCATGGCGGCGAAGTTCATTTAACCGTTTTCCCGCCGCTTGCTTGGCCGTGCTTTGGATTCTGTCTATATCCAGATAGGAGTAATCAACTCCCATCCATTCCGTGTAGAGAGCCGCTAAGGGCTGCGGATAAGACAACAGAGCATCCGTTTCCCACTCGTCCAACCCTTCCTCCAGATGGCAGAGGAAATCTTCTTTGATGATCTTCTCGTAGGCATGGTCAAGAATTTCTTTGGGCGGCAGGGCGGCGAGTTCTTCCATACGGGCATCAAACTCGGCTTTGGCCCGTTCATAGAGCAGATCGCCCCGATACTCGGCGCCTTTGTCCTGAAGGAAGTAGTACACCACTTCACTGATATTGTTCGGATTCATGCAGCGATCCGGGACGGGGGTATTACGGAATAACCATGCCGATTCCAATACATTTTCCATCGAAAGCAGCATATTCCGCTGAATATCACACAGCGGAATATTTTCCAGTTCATTTCGGATTGCGAGCATGGTCTGAAGCTGCTCAAAATACGGATCGCCGGAAGGAAGTCCCTCCGGCGGTCGAGCAAAGCGATGGATTTCCATTTCCAGTTTCTCTTTTAATGCGTCAGTTTCCAGCATGAATCACCTCCATCACAGGATTTGTCGATAGAATACGGCGATGGCGGTCATTGCGACCGCCATGCCGATAAAAATGGGCCACGGGTTCCAATTTTTCTGAAACATCTTATTCTCCACATTCCAATGCCTTCTGTGCGGCAAGGATTTGTTTCCCAATGGCGTAGATTACAGGAACCGTCACGGAATTACCGGCTTGCCGGTATAGCTGATTGTCGCTATTAACTGCCCGTGCCTTATCAAACATCTCGTCCGTAAAGCCTTGCAGTCGCCAGCACTCACGGGGCGTCAGCCTGCGGATCAGGCCGCACCCGGCAAAAGCTGTGCCTTGATTACAAGAGGTTTCCAGCGTCGTGGCAAGGTCTTTGCCGACCCGTCCGCGCCGCGTCTTGCTCTCCGGGAAAGAAAGGTTGATACTGTCGCCGCAGCGGGCAATATCATATCCTTTCTTTGTCGCTTCTCGAATCTGCATCCCGTAGGGGCACTCATCGCAGTCTTGAAATAGCACTCCATGCCGATCCTGCGCCGTAACGGTGAAAGACGGCTCTCCGCAGTTCTTGATTCTCCGTCCGTTTTGCCGTTTTTCTTCCCGATCTGGGGTCACGACAGCACGGCAACCATAGAACACCCCGGAACTGCCGCCCCAATTACTGATGGTGCGGTTATAGGCGGAGAGGATGCAACGGGCTTCTCTGGTGAGTTTCGCCTTCCCGGTGCAAATGTCCACAAAGGACAGAACCGCATCCTTGTCCATCCCTGCGGGAGAGATCAGAACACCGGAATTGTCCCCGCCACGGTTGGTAATGCCGCTGTTATACTTGGCCTTGATGCAGCGGGCGTGATCGGTCAGCTTGGGATTACCATTGCAAAGGTCAACGAAATACAGGCCGGTCTTTCCTCCCCAGCCACCAGACTGTGCAGCCATTGTTACGCTGATGCCTGCCGGGTCATAGACGCGCTGCCCCTGCATACCACCTATGAGTTGGATAAGAGCTTTGCCACTGCCTGCGGGGACAGGAAATATTTTGGGTCCGCGTCCGGCTCCAGGATGTCGGCAAGCGACAATGAACACTCGCTCTCGATTTTGAGGGGGGCCGAAATACTTTGTATTGAGCAGTCCGTATTCGATATGGTAGCCGAGTGAGGCCAGCGTATCGAGAACGGTCGCAAAGTCCCATCCTCCATGAATGGATAGGAGATTCTTAACATTTTCAAGGACAATCCATGTGGGTCGATTTTCAGGACTTTGGCCTTTGACGAGTTGAGCAAGTGTAAAAAAGAGTCCACTTCTTGCTCCGTCAAGCCCTCGCTGGCGGCCAGCGACCGAAATATCCTGACACGGGAATCCTCCTGCCCACAGGTCTGCTCTGGGGAGATCTGCGGGGGCGACTTTTGTGATGTCGGCTGCATACCATTCATCCTCCTTTACATCGTGAATGGCTCTGTAACTGCGGTCGGCATACTTATCAATCTCACAATGCCCCACACAGCGCATCCCGCATAGCTCAAAGCCCTTGCGGAAACCGCCGATGCCTGCGAAGAAATCCAGAAATGTCATCTGCTCCATCGGCAGCCTCACAGTTCTGCCGTCATATCCTCGTCAAGCTCATCCTGCTCGATTTCATTCATGTGGTTGGTTTCTTCCTGTTCGTCCTCAAGCTCCATCAGCCTAACAAAGACGGCGTTAACAACGCACGGATCAATCTCCGTGACATATCGGGTGGTCGGGTCTACCTGATGTGCCTCCCTCGGCTCTCTTGTGTCAGGGAAGTCCGTTTTGCCCGCTCGGTCAAGCACGGCCTGATCGAACCGTGCGTCCCAATCGGAAAACTGGATAGTACGGGACAGCACATACATCGCCCGTTCTGTTCCATAACAGCGCACCAATTCTTCGATAAAGGCGTCCAGTTCACGGGTATTGAAGGCAGTCATGGCCTTATCCTGAATGAAGTTGCGGCAGGACATATTGATGTTGTAGCTGTCACACCAGAGAGCCGCTTCATCCTTTCGGGCGGCTTCCTCCAGCGAGGGGTAGTAGACCGGAATGGTTGCGTACATTATTCAAGCCCCCATTCATCCCCGTAACGATACGGGTAGATTTTCTGTCCGCGTAAAAAGCGAATCAGGTTTTGCACCTGATCTACCACGGACAAATTGCTCTGGTCTTTGGTAGTCATCATCACAGAGCCAAAGATACCGGCCAGGGCCAGGATAACGGTGGTTGTCACATTCCCGGTAAAGAGCCAGGCCAGCGCCGCTATGCCGCCCATCACCAGGGACCCCACAATGGATTGAAAAAGCTGTTTTTTCCCAAAGCCAGTAAACAGTTCGGCCTCCGGCTTCACGCCCAGAGGGATGTAGAGTTTCAAATCTTCGTCCATTTGCACCTCCTGTCAGGAATAGTAGTACAGAATCAGATCTTTGATTTGCCAGATGGATTCTGCGATGATGTAGAAGATCACTGTGTTACGGGCGCGCTTTTTATACTGCGCCGCCTGTTCCTCGGCTGCGGTCAAGCGCACCAGGCAGTAGACGAAACGGGCTACCGCACCAACGCGCACAAGCAGGATGATGGCATTTGAAATATCGTCCATTGTCACCATCAGCCATCACCTCACTTTCCCATGCCCTTGACCATCTGCACCAGCCGTACAGAATGGTATGCGTTGTTGACAATGGCGCCGCCGCCACCGCCACCGGTCGTAATGAGGAAGTCCTGAAGGAACTTCGGTGTCCGCACCGCAAGAATCATGCAGGCCACGCCCCAGAAAATGTGCATATTCATCATCAGGCCAACCCCCAATTTCGCAAGAGAAACCTGAATTACCACAGAGAGCGCAGACTGGAAGAACTTACTCATGTAGGGCTTGAACACGCCTTTGTCATTGTCAATCAGACCTACGCAGGCCAACGGAATACCTACTCGCAAAATCAGGATTTCAAGCCCGCGCATCAGGAATTGGAAATATAGGATGAAATAGACGATGACAAATACCAGGCCAAAGATGGCTGTCACAAGCCCCATTGATGAAATGCCGGATACCCAGCCTGCCCAATCGTAAGCGGTGGCAAGGCCGATGGCCTCCAGCATTTTATTGCTCATTTCTTCTACAATCGTGGCAAGCCAGTCATACATGGTGGGAAAGCAGATTGCCACAGCCATAGCCTTGAAAAAGTTTGTGAGAATGGCAATAGGCTCCTCGTCGGCGTCCCCGTCTGACCACAGAACATAGGTTTCAAAGCCTTTTTTCAGGAACTTCAGCACAATCAGGGATACGCCAAAGCCGAATACAATGTCGAACAAGGACTGAAACAAATCGACCCCGGCCAAGGTGGACATATACTGCTCTGCGTACAGGGTAAGAGGGATAATCCCTTCCATCAGCCCATCAATATAGGCGATTGCTCCATTCAGCAGGGCCACGATCAGCAGCACTAAGATATATTCCAATCAGCAACCACCTCCTTTCTGGGGGCGGCGCTTGGCCGCCCCCGATAGGGATTGGAATATGGCGGGCGATCAGGACACGGCAGCTTCTTCGTTCTGTACGGCGGCCTCATACGCTTCCAGTACAGCGGCGGAGAGCTTTGCCCGCAGTTCCTTCGTCATGGGGAAGCAATGCTCCACCCACTCGCCCTTGACATTCCGGCGGCTGGGCAGGGACACAAACAGCCCCTTTTCGCCCTCGACGACCCGCACATTCTTCACCAGAAAGCAGTCATCCAGGACCACGCTGCACACCGCCCGCAGCTTGTCGGGACCGGTAAAAGTCTTTTTGATTTCCGCTTTGAACTCCATTAAAAAACCTCCTGTCAAAAATTAGGGCGGGGCCGATGGCCCCGCCGCTGCTTGTTCCGATCAGCCGCCGTAGTTGAACATATCCTTGATGCGCTGGGTGATGGTGGGCAGCACGGTGTCGTCCACGATCAGGTACAGACCGGCCAGGATCAGGGCGCCCAGGACAATGGAGATCAGCACAGTAATCGCCACATCCAGCGTACCCTGACCGGTGCGGTCGGTCAGCGCCTCCGCCGTGCGGTCAGCCAGCTCACGGGCCTTCTGCTTGGCAGTCCAGATAGAAGTCATAGCCTTAACCTGAGTGTTGCGGATGAAGTTAGCCATAGTTTTTTCCTCCTGTTAATAAAATGATTTATTTAGTAAGGCGCGGAAATCGCCTGTACTACGGAATGTATCCCGGCTTACTGGTAGTAGCCGAGAATCAGGTTCAGGGTGGCGGAACCGAGTACGGCGCCAATGCAGGACACCACCGCCACCACAATGCGGTTGTTCCACTTTTTCTGATCCATCTCGTCAGCCATGCCGCGCCGGATGCAGAAATAGATGATAAGCAGACCGGCTACCACCGGCGCCAGCACCATCAGCCAGGTTGTCACATCACCGACCAGTTTCTCGGTTCCCTTGACAATCTGACTGTCCTGCACACCAGCGGCATAAGCCGGTGCGGACATAAAAAAAGAGGCGGTAAGTGTGGCAATACCAACACCCACCGCCCGGACAGTCTGTTTCAGCCTGCCCGCCGTCTGGTTGATTTTCTCTTTCATTCAAAACCTCCTATGAGTTAATCATCATCAAGGCCACCGCCCATAGCGCCCTTTTGCTGCGAAAGGCGGCGCATGATGTCCTTCTGGTAGTAAATCCAGATGTTCCACAATGCGATTTCTTGCTTCGTGTCGGTGATGATTGGCCGTTTCTGTTCCCGTTCTTCCCGCAGCCTGCGGTTATGCTCTATATCTCCCAACCCCAACATCTTGTTGAACATCCACTGAGAAAGGTCGGGCGCATACATCATAGCGGGGTGGTCGCGGCTGGTGATGATTTGATGGGGACGCTTGACGCGCCGGACCTCATCCGTATTGAGCAACTTTCTCTCGGTCAGGCTGACGCTCTGGGAGTTAGACGGGGTTGTGTATTTTCCGTTGCTGGCCGAAAGCTGGTAACTGGATGTGGTATAGCTGCCGAGTTTATCGGACATCTCCCGCAGCGTTTCTGGGTCATCGCTTTGCAGGTACGCCCAAACCTGACAGTTGCCCTTGATCGTGTTGGCGATATTGTCGCTGTACTTTTCTTTCAGTTGGTCAAAGCCCTGCACAAACAGGGCATATCGCATCCCACGGCCAGCCGCCACGGTCAGTTTGTTGGTCATGTCACTGATGGGAGTAAAGTTGCCATACTCGTCAAGGATGAAGTTGACACGGCGTTCCAGACGCCCGCCGCGCCGGTCTGCCGCCTCTGCCAAAAGTTCGTATTGCTGCGATACAATGAGAGAAGCAATGGGATAAAAGGTGGTTTTCTCGTCGGGCAGGATTACAAACAACGCCTGCTTTTTACTGCCCATATCTGCAAGGGTAAAATCGCTGGTATGGGTGATAGCGTAGATGGACTTCGAGGTGAACAGTCGCAAGGTGGTCAGGGCAGAGGTGTAGAAGCTGCCTCTGGTACGGGACGGCGCCACATCGGAAATGGACAGAAGCGCCCGTGCCGGGTGGGATGGAGAGAGCTTCTTGACATACTCCAACAGCGGCATCTTATTTCCGATGGTACGGCACATTTCCGAAATGAACCAATACACATTGGTCATGTTCTGAAATTCCGGTCGTTTTTGGTTGTCGCACACCACGCAAAGAATGGCAGCCGCTATGATGGAACATTCACCGTTTGTCCAAATCTTTTCGCCTTCCGGCTTACCAACCAGATTGTTCGTCAAGTCCCAGGCCAGCATTTCTGCACGGTCGGTGTCTCCCTCACTGATGGCGTCAATGATGGGCTGGAGCAGATTGTAGCGCATACTCTTTTCGGGGTTCTTGAAGTCCAGCACCAAAACCTCATAACCCAACTTTTTCAGGAAATCAGCGGTGTAGTGGAACAATTCGGCTTTGGGGTCGGAGCAGAAGATGGATTCTCCGGCGAGTCCCAAAAGACAGATACTTTCCAGAACCAGACATCTTGATTTACCGGAACGAGTGGCGCCAACGCAGAGCAGGTGGCAGTCATCACCGACAAAATAGATTTTTTCTTTATCGCCCTCCTTTCGCATACCTACCACCACGCCGCCTTTTTTCAGCGGAGTATCCGCTCCCAAAGGTTCCTGCTTGGGAATACCTTTGGGGTGAAGGTTCAACTTCAATTTATCGCCTCCTTATTTTTCTTTGAGAAAATCCAAACCATCGTATCCGGTATCTAAGAGCTGCCGGATCGTTGGGTTGTGCGGGTCAAGAATATAGCTGTCAAATGCTTTGTCTTTCTCGGAATCGGTCATCCACCGGGCTGAACCATGCTGGTATTGGCCCACGGCTCTGGGTGTCTGAATTTCCGGGGTGATCGTGTCCAGGTCTGATTCATACGGCCTCATGTTGGTCAGGAAGAACATAACCGCCAACACGCTTACAAACCCTTGCAGACACAGATACAACATCATGTGCTGGCGGTTGGAAAACAGGCTGGCAAGGCAGTCCCCGATGGGGAGAAGTGAAAGCCGGGTGATCTCTCTTGTCAGCAGACCGTGAACCGCTGTTGAGAAAAACAGGTTGAGAATCGCGCCGGAAACGAAAATCAGCGCACATACCATCAGTTTAGGTTTTGTTTTCATAATTCCATATCATCCTCAACCTCAAAATCATCCAAAAACGCTTCGTTGCCTTGATCCTCGGTCAGCTTGATTTCCTGCGGCTCCGTTTCGCCCATCTGCATGGGAACCAGGACCGGCAGCAGATGCTTTTGCAAAAAGTCCTGATCCTCGCAGCGGTCAATGAATGCCCCGAAGGTGTTCAAAAACGGGGTATCCAACGGAGTACAAATCATCAGGTCGCCGCGCTCTTTCCCCATCTTCACAATAAAAGATGCAAGATTGACCGGATCGGGGTCCAGGCAGAACGCTTCATGCAGACCGCCCTTCGCAGGGGCATACCCGATTAAAAAAGGATAGCCGCAAGCAGTATGGTTTTGCTTGGCTGCGCTGATAAGTTCAGGGGTGACAAACTTGGTGAGTTCTTCGGCAGCCGCATTTCTGACCGGCTTATCCAGAAGCCATTCTTTCAAACTTTCCGGCTTGACAATGCCACAGAAGTCATGTCGTTCCCAATGAATGTATTTGCCGGTCAACAGGCTTTCTGCATACACGGCCTGACCTCTGGCTCCATAAATACATCCAAAACCGTCACGGGCATACCAGATGGAGTCGTCGGCAGTCATGTCCTCGCCCTTGCTGCTCACCCCAGGCTTGAGAACCAGAAATTGATTTTCGTAGTTGTACTGGCTACTGTCGGGGATGCAGTCATTTATGTCCAGAGGGCGATCCAACTGGCGGATCATTGTCTGATTCTTCACCATATCGTCAGATACATAGAGAATCGGGAGTTGCAGAAAAGTAGCCAGACCGATTTCGTCCTTCATCCCCTGAGAGATGGTATCACCCATAACCCAGAGTTCATCGCAGCGTTCCAGCAGTTCGTGGCCCATTCGCAGACCCTGTTCCCGCTGCTCCGGCACTGTGTCATTCAGATATTGCGTGAAAATCGTCTGCGGCGCCAAAGGAATCACGCCGCAGGATGCCGCATAAGCACAGTAGTCCTTTGCCTTTTCCATGTTTTTTTCCATATCTCCCCGCAAAGGGGAAGAAATATAGACCAGCCTCAAAGTAACACCTACCTTTCCCAATTAAGCCCATCCACCCAACAGACGGACGGTGCAAAAATCGCTGAAAACTGCCCACCGGCGACGGGACATAGCCCCAAACCTCTGAGCTTCAAATTTCCAAATCTTCCTCGTCCTCTAAATCACAGGCGCTTTCCGCATCGGAACCGTAATCTGTGAACGGCAAAATGTGTTCTGTGCCGTTCTCAACATTTTCCTCGGATTCACAAAGGCCCATATCGGCAAATTCATTATCGGAAACAAGAGTACCGTCAACGGTACGGAACATCAGCGGCATATAGTTACTGTCCTCGTAATACAGAAACTCATTGGTCGCATAGGCCAGTCTTGCAATGTCGCCGTCGTGAAAAATGAAATATGGAATCGTTCGTTCCCCGTTGATTGCCGGATACTTTTTGAGTTCATCAAAAAACTCCTGAAGTTCAGGGCAGACATAATGCACGGTCAGCTTACCGGTTTCATTGCGGGAAATTCGTCCGATCACATCTTTCAACGCATGATCGGCAGTCAGTTGATAGCCAGCCCAGGCGACGGCTGTAATTTGGAACGGCGAAGCAACACCATCCGTTTCTTTATAAACCTGCGTGTTCTCAAAGTCGTACCGGAGCCATTGACACTCCATATCATCATCCGCCTCTTGGCGCGGCGAAATGTCTGATTCAATGATGAAGTGACTTCCTTCCAGGTCGAAATCCAGGATTTTCATTGAAAACTCCTATCTTTCCAAGTCCAGCCCGTCCAGCTCATAGTCTGAAACAGGCGGTTCAAAGGCCGTATCATAGGCCACATCATCGAGCTGCCGGATTGCGTCCAGTCGGGCCGCCGCCTGCGGATCGGTAACAAGTTCCTGTTCCAGCAGGGCATCCGCAACGATGGCGTTGGAAACCGGATCGGTAAAACAGAGATTCTCACCGTCCTGCGCAGCCTGTTCCAGCACAGACTCCGGCAGGATTTCTTCGGCAACGGCCTTCGGCACTTCCAGCCCTCGTTTTTTTGTGCCGACGATCTCATAAATACCCACGGCAATCTCCCCGCAGGTGATGATATTTCCCCAAATATCAGGATTCGGGCGTCCATCACGCATACTTTGTCCCTCCATCTTCCTCGTAAGGCATATAAGCTATGACAGTGAGGTAATCCGTACCCAGGCGCCGCAAAAGAGCATCCTGATGTTCCATGACCTGATCGACGATATGCTCCGGGCAGTATTTCATCAGGTCGGCTACATATTGCCCCACATCCAAGCCAATGGGATGCGCCAGGTATTCTTCGTCCGTCATGCCCTCAAGCTGCTGGTTCAGCCCGTATTTATACATCAGGAAACGGGCGATAGCGATGGTCTGATTTCTCTTGCTGCTCATGCTTGCTATCCTCCAATCTCCATTTCTTCCTGCTGGCCGAACTCCATATCAAAGTCAAACTCCATTTCCTGCTCCCGCAGCTCCGGGATAATGTCCTCGATTTTGTCAAGAATCCGTTCCACAGATTCACGGGCCTCGTTGGAAACATCCTGATCGAGTATGCTCATCTTAACCAAGCCCGCATGAAGGACCCGGAGTTCTTCTTCGGTGAACAGCGCACGTTCATCCACTAAACCGCTCCGTTTAGCGAAATCCTGTCCTGCAAATTCCTTGTTGTAAAAAATCTGGCGGGCCATCATTTCGCCGGAATCCGGGGCGGTGCGGTAGGTGGAGAACACATAGCCAAACAGATGATGCTCCTTGCAAGCGAGAGTCACGCCATTGTATTCCGCCAGCTTATAAGAGCCATTGGGAAGTTTCTCGTTGGCGTCGGTATAAGGACAGTCGCGGCAGATACCCGCTTTGTTCGCTGTGTTCTGGGCCGTATCGTTGATAAGGCGAATGAGTTTGTCCTTTACCGTGACAAAGGGGTTCTGGATTACCGTATCGGCTTTGGAGAAATAGGCCACAAGCTGGCTCTTGAAATAAATATCAGCGATGTAATCGGAAGATTGGGACCGCTTCACATCAAAGCCGCGCCGGGCAAGCTGCTCAAAGAACAGCCTGTAAAAATCGGTTTTACTTCGCAATCGGTTTCCTCCTTTCCTGATAACCTTTTCGCTTCATCACATCTTTGAGAATTTCAATGAAAGCAAAAATGCGCTCTGCCGCCGCCTGATTTTTGGGGTAAACCGCAGGCAGCGGAGGGCGCCGCTGTTTTTTCAGATCGTACCATAGACAGCCGCCATCCCTTCGTTCAGGGAACATACAGGACGGGACAGAGGTGCGCAGGGTATAAGGGCAGTTATGGCAGGGATGTCCTTTGGGGTATTCATATTGGTGAACCGTCAAATGGGCAATGCCATACGAACCGCTCGGAATCGACACCGGCACACCATTTTGCTTATAGGAAGTGTTCGCTGCTATCATCCTTTCTCCTTTCTGGAACCGGGCGGCCGGTCACTTTTTGATTTCCACAATCATTTGAAAACAGAAAAAGCAGCCCCGCAGGACTGCTTTTCTGTATGGCAATATCAATTTTTTCAGATGTCAATACTCCGCACTAAGCAGAAAATCCGCTATGTGCATTGTCTTGATTCCCTCATAGTTCCCACCGGCAAATTCGTCTGTTGTGAGAACAAATTTGGGATAATTGTCGGGTATTTCAAGCAGGCGGTTATATTCTCGCTTTTCTGTCTTTTCTGAGTTGATTTCCTGCGTAACCTGAACATAAATTTTTTCGTTTTGTCTGACTGCTACAAAATCAATCTCACCATCACTGGTTTTCCCCACATAGACTGTATATCCCCGTCGGCAAAGTTCCAAGTACACGATATTTTCCAGACTGGAAGCAACGCTGTCCGCGTTATAGCCGAGAACACTGTACCGCAAGGCAACATCAGCCAGATAGAATTTTTCCTGCGTTTTCAGGATTTCCTTACCCTGTAAATCATATCTCGAACAACGGTGAAGCAGATACGCCTTTTCCAGCTTATCCAAATAGCTATAAACGGTTTCGTTATCAAGGGATCGCCGTTCTGATTTCAGGTAATCCGCAATCGACTTTGCGGAAAAGGTGTTACCGACATTGCTGAATGTGTACTTTACAACACGCTCCAACTGGTCGATCTTCCGAACTTGATTTCGTTTTACAATATCCGAAAAAATTGTGGAGTTGTATATATCCCGGACAATCGTATAGATTTCATCCTGAGAATACGCCTGTAAATGAGTTGCTGGGAACCCGCCCAAGCGGACATAATTGGCAAGTTCTGTTTTCGGCTCCCCAACATTGGCGAATTTGCTTTTGAACATCAGATATTCGCCAAAAGACAGGGTGAAAATGCGGAAGGAAACATATCTGCCAGTAAGATAGGTCGCTATTTCAGAGGACATCATTCTGGAGTTGGAGCCTGTAATATACAAGTCAACATCAAAATCGGACGCCAGCGAATTAACAATCTTTTCCCATCCCTTGATTTCTTGAACCTCGTCCAAAAACAAATAGGTCTTGCCCGCAGGGGAGAGTTTTTCTTTCAAGAGTGTGTAGATCTGCTTTGCCGTCATATCCTCATATTCCATAGAATCAAAACGACAGCTTATAATGCGATCTTCTGGAATGTTTCGTTCCGTTTTCAGCCTTTCCATAATCATTTTCAATATGGTAGATTTTCCGCAGCGGCGCACTCCTGTAAGGATTTTTACAAAGGGAGTATCTACATAGGCCATGATCTTATCCACATATAACGGTCTATCAATCATTGTGACCACCTCCATTTGTAATTATTATACCGCAAAACAAGCAGGTGGTCAATTTTTTTGCGGTTTATAACCGCAAAACTTTTCGACAATATATTTGATTGCGGGTCACTATGGCTCCATACCTTTATCTTTGTGCCGCAGATACCACTCTTTTCGGGCTGCCTTTGACAAATCTGTACTCATCGCCTTTTGCCGGTCATCATATTCCATATCAAGGCTCATGGCAGTCTGCTCCAAAGCAATCAGAATCTCGCAAATCATCTGTTCGGTGAAGTAGGCTTTGCGGGCCTCTGTATATTCAAAAGACTGGACCTCACGGTCTTTGCACAGCATGGTGCGGATCACGTCGAGAATTTTATTGGCAATCAGCTTATCGGCCTCCGCCACAGCCTTTTCCTGCTGTTCTTTGATGTGCGCCGGGTCGGTGTCATAGAGCATGGCAAGACGGGTCTTGCTCTCTGCGTAGTCCTGTACCAAATTGCGGATGTACTCGTTGTTTTCCTTCAAGAAGGCAACAAAGGCATCCAATTCGGCCTTCACATCCTCTGGAAGCAATTTGTAATACAGCCGCCCCTTTTTCGGCATTTTCTCCTTCAACGCAAACAGGCGTGAGATAAAGGGGGCAATCTTCATTGCACCAACAACGCTATCCAAAGGGGAAGTCCCCAGCTCATCATCCGTGATACGCCCAAACGCTTCACGCAGGCGGCGATATTCCTGCGGGTGAAGATGCTCCATGTACTTCTCAAACTCGTCAATCATTTCGTCTGTGATGGCCGACAGGTGTTCCTTTGCCCGCTGTTTGGCCTCGCAATACTCTTTGATACGCTCGGCAAAGGTATCTCGAATGAGCTGCTTACGGATTTTATCCGGGATGCTTGGATGCACAAAAGGGACCATTGTTCGCTGATTTTTATTCCAGAACACCACATGGATGTGGGGATGGCCTTTTTCGTTATGGTGGGCGGCCACCCATTGCAAATCCTGCACCCGGATTCCATTGAACTTTGCCAGAGTCAAAATGTGGCGGTCAATATAGTCCTCCCACGCTTTATGATCGGACAGTCCCAATTCAGCAGCCGTTTCAGGTGAAAAAGAGATAATACCACGATACATATTGACCCGACGATAGGAAAGCTCCCGAACCAGGCGGGCGGCTTCCTGCCAGGTGTCAAACTCTTTGACCGCCCCCGGCTCCAGCTTGCCAAACAGTCCGTGGCGCATCCCCTCATTCTTCACGGCACCGGGACGAGTTGCAATGTAGCCGATATGGGCATAGTTGCCTTTTGGAGTTTTCTTATAGTTAGGGTGCCGGTGGCGCTGCTTATAAATCAGAATCGACACGGGAACCTCCTTGTACGGCATGGATGGCTTTCTGCATTTCCTCGTCATCCATGAAAGTACGCAGCGCATCCGCGTTTTTCTGATTGGCAAATGCTAATGCCCGCTTTCGGGCCGCCGACTCAATTTTTTCAAAAGACGAATAGCGATCTTGGTCAATGAGGTCTGCAATAATGGCAATGTTGGCATAATAGCCCGCAGCCGATATGATCGTCAGGCGATTTATCAGTCCGGCCAATCGGTTTCCCAGGGCTTTGAGCTGCCCGCTGAGTTCCTGCCGGATGACCCCGTTTATCATGTCAATATTTTCGGCGGTGGTTTCCAAATCCAGATATTCGTCAATCGCCCTGCGCACTTCTTTGGAAAAGTCCGTCCCATTCTTGGCTGCCAGTTTATTGAGCGCCCGAACTGTATCTTCCGGCAGATGGAGCGTCTTGCGCTCTGTTTTAATGGGCGATTCCTTCAAATCAATCCTCCTTTCAAATGAGTGAGTGCCAGACAACAGGCCCCAACCAATACTTCTCACATTCTCGGCGTTAGAATGGTTAGAATCGGCGGGTAGAATGGCTGAAAAGAGAGGTGTGACAAAAATCACACCGGAACTTGAAAGTCATACCGATTCAAAAACCCGCAAACCCGTTGAAAGCACTGCTTTCAAGCTGTCAGCCCGCCGTCAGGTATGACGGCTATTCCTGCCTTAACCGAGAACCGCAGGGCGTGGCCTGCGGATTCCGGTTGCGGGGCGCCCCCGCAGGGGGGCGGGCAGGTACAGATGAAAAGAAAAGTGCGGGCTGTCACAGCTCAAAGTCATCTTCCAGATCTTCTTGGGCGGGCGCCCACTCGGTAAAAATCTCCGCCATGATTTCGTCCTTTGTTCCTCGGACGGAGCAGCCCTCATTGGCGTAGTCCTCCAGATTGGAGAGCCGTTCAGGGATACGGTAGAACGCAAACTGCCGTCCCGGTGTCTGAATGAACAGCCGCATTTCATACCCGTCCTTCGGGTTCATTGCGCCCATCAGTTCATCCAGGGTTCCAACCCGTTCGCAGGCTTCGTGCAGGATGGAGTGCAGCATATCTTTGGGAATCTCCGCAGACCAGAAAGAGTAATCGTCTTTCCCATGACAGGTGATAGTCTGGACTTTTGCAAAGGCGATCCGGTCGATCTTCTCCAGCGCAGAGTTCAAAATTGCCTCGGCCTCCGGCGGATGGTGGCCGCAGAGTTCCATATCCACCACAGTCCCCACGGCCTCTGCTTCTTGCTCGGTCAGAACGATGTCCACTTTTTTCTGTTCATAGGTATTTCCACGGCCATTGAGCATCAGGGAACATTCGGCAGCAATGCGGAACATCCTGTAATAGTCGTCCGCAGTTTCTCCCAATGTCTTGCCGGTAGCAAAGTTTTGAAAACAGCGTTTGCCATCTTTGTCGCGGCAGGCCAGGGAAATGTCCAGATAGATACCTTCGCTGGCCCCAAAATTGGGAATACAGAGCGCCTGGTCAAATTCAGGCAGCTCGCCCGTCAGTTCATCGGAGAACAGGAAATACTCATCCGGGAGCAGACCTTTCAGCTCCAGGTGCGTTTGCAGTCTGTCAAAGGTTTCTTTTGCGTCGGCCATGCCGATGTGCCGGACACGCCGCTTTTCATCCGGCTCACTCCAGCGGTCCAATTCAAAGGTTTTGATTTTTGCCAATTTTACACCTCCATACCTTGTTCCGGTTCTTCCTCGGCGCTCTGTTCAAATGCGGTTTCCAGCTCCGCCATACGCTGACGGTCTAAATCCTCCACAGAACGCCCCTTCCGCATTTCCACCAGGTCGGTGTTAAAGTCGTTCAAATGCGGCACATGAACCGCGCAGGCATAGCCCTTTTCGGTGTATGCCTTCATCCATTTTGCCGCTGTAAGCTGCCCCCAATTTCGCAGTTGCCCATTCTTGTCACGGGCCAGATAGTCATTGTCCACCGCAAACACCAGCCGCTTGATCTGCGGATGGCTTTCCAGATAGCGGTCAATGGCTCCATTCCAAAGGCAGCCGGTAGAGATACGGTGATCTTGTGTCCAGTCGTGCCCGTAGAAATCAGCGGCAATAGAAGCATGGCTCATCAGGTCGATGGGTGCCTCGGTGACAATCAGCAGATCGGTTTGGCCCTCGTGAAAAAAAGGGTAGCTCTTATCTGAGCCGGTAGCATCCATTTTGAAGGAACTGTTTTCTCTGGCCGCCCGCATAGAACAGTACCGGGCTGTTCCTTCAGCATCGTAGCCCACAAACACGCAGTTGCCATACTTTTTTTCCTGATAGACCATCTTTCGATTCATAAAGTGGCTTACGATTTTAGGGCTGATACCCCGGACAGAAACCAGATACCAATAGGCCCGCTTCATGTTGTCTGCCTTTTCGGGCAGCACCAGCGGCTCCCGTTCTTTTTTCTCATAGGGAATCACTTGCCTTACGGATGGAGAGAACTCCTTGCCGATCAGCTTGCCCACCGCTTCGGGGAAAGACAGGTTTTCCTCCCGCATGACAAAATCAATGGTGCCGCCTTTGACACCATCATCGGGGCCCGTCCATTGGAAAAAGCGATTGTTTTCGGGGAAGATGTAAAGCCCGCCGCTGTGCTTCATGTGGACAGCTTTGCGGCCTGCCTTTTCCGGCTCATATCCATAGCCACGGGCCAGGGACAGAATATCCACGCTGTTTGCCTTCCTAATCTCATCCTCGGTAAATTTCTGATACGCAGCGGCGCTTCTGCTCATATCACATCACCTCACAATTCCAAATCAGGCTCCTGTTCTTCGCTGCTCTCAATTACAGGCTCCTGAGTCATATCCTGATGAAAATGGTCAACGCCCGGAATAAGCGCCAGCGAAGAACCATTCTCCCAATGGCAATGAATTTGCCCCAGATCGTCAACGGAATCTACGATGCCGGTCAGTCCCGCAGGCATTTCACGGTAGGGATCTTCCATCTTTTCATCCAGCACAACCTTGGTTCCGGGCTGGTAGTTCTGCCGGATGAGCTTTGCCTGCTCGTACTGATATTCCGGCGATCTGGTGGGCGCTTTCTTTTCTCCCGGTTGGATCGGGATGCCCTCTGCATCGTAACAGGCAGGATCGGCAGCAGGAACATTCCAGCCAAACATGGAGCCGGCCAACATAGCTGCCGCCTGTGCCTTTGAAATCCCCTCATGGGCATTGAAGTAATTTGCCAGAACCTTGTTATACTCACGGTCACTGGTGGAGTAGGCACAGGGATAGTAGCCCTTTTCGCCGCGCCTGACCTCTATGAGCTGCCCGGAACCGGGAAGAACTGCATAGCAATGTTCCGGCAGAGCAGAAGAATTAAAGTTCTTCGCCATAGTCAGCCTCCACTTCATACTCCGCAGAGTCCGCCGCGTCGATCTCATAGAACTCATCCAGGTCAAATCCGGCTTTTCCGATTTCCTCGTTGCTCATGCCGAGTTCATCTCTCAAATGGCGGTATAAGTCCCATCCGGCATAGTTCTGTGCCGCCCATGACAGCGCCTTATCCAGAATCAAACGGGTGCGATCTTCGCCCAGGCTCTCCAGAGAACCATTGCGGATGGCATTGAACTCATGGTCGGACAGGTTCAGCAGCCGATATGCTTTCTCAAACTGCGGCTCCTTTGCACAGTCCGGGAGCATCAGATTTTCCGTCTGCTCCACAAAGCCATAGTCCAGATTGCTATACTGAACATCACCGGCACGGCAGGCCGCCCGGAACTGTTCAAAGCCCTTCATATTGCTGAAGCCCCGGTAGTCCATTGTGCCGCCGAGAATTTGGGCGCCGATGATGGTATGCAGCATTTCTTCATCCGTAGTGGCGGCCACGATTCGCATGGAACTTCGCTCCTTGCTCAAGGTGCAGCCATACAGGATGAAAACATTCACTGTGTTATCCAGGCTCACAGTCTAATCCCTCCGTTTCTTCCTGCAATCGCTCCAAATACTCGTCGATGTCCGGTTCCTCATACTGAAATTGGAGCGATTCAACGATTGCCGGGTTGCAGTCCTCCGGCAGATACTCCTTTATAGCATCCTGAACATCCCGGATTTCCCCCAGGAATCCCCAGCAGCTATCCACCTCCACATCTTCCTTGAAAAGCTGGAATCCATAGCACTGGTTGGTCAGGTAGTAATCGTACTCCTTGACTTCGGCTTCCAGGGTTTGACGAACCTTCTCCAATATTTCAGGGGTGATTTTCCCGTGTTCCTGCTCGATCATCGCTTTATCTGCGTAGATCCAGCCAACCTGACCGGAATCCCACGGGCAAGAAAAGCCGCAGGTGTTCATGGTGATCCCGCTGTGATCGTACAGGTAAAGCGGAAGAATCACCATGCCATCCATTTGTTCCACCAGCGAAAACAGTTCGCCGGTGGTGAGGGCAGAAAGGCAATCATCCAAAAACCAGTCCGGGACTTCATCTTTCAACGAGGCCGCATAGCTGGAGGACACATACCAATCGCTGTCTGAACTCCAGTGCTGATTCTCCTGCAATTCCCACTCCCGCGTGGAGCGGTTGTATTCCAATCGGGCATCTTTGGCCCTGCCAGATTTGAGAAATGCAAAAACCGGATTGTTCCGGTCATGGCCGCTGGAGTATTCAGAAAACAGCAGGCTCCGCAGGAAATCGCTTGGCTCATCATAATCGTGCTTCTCGCCCAGGTTGTATCTGCTATGCCAGCAGACCATTTTTCCCAGGCAGTCGTGATCCTCACGAGGGTTCATAGGGGTATCATCATCCAGGATGAAAAGAGTGTAGGGTGCCATTGTCGCTGTCATCGGCATATCGTTTCACCTCCTTCCAGACAGGTCGATTCGCTTAGTTGGCGCCGTGGCGGTTGCGATACCAGCCAAAATAGAAAAGGCCGCCAATCATGGCGGCGGCAGCGGATACGCTCAAAATTGCTTTTTTCATATTGGCTCCTTTCAAAAAACAGATTTACAGTTCCATATCCTGTTCTTCCTCACAGTCCAATACAGGGCTGTCCGGCGGGGACGCCCCATGTTCTTCAAACTGCTGTCGGGTCTGAATCGCAGCGGACAGTTGGGAAAGCAGATCAAACATTTTGGTGCTGTTCCGGCTGCCTTTGAAGTAACGATAGTGCCATTCTCCGTTTTGGGGTTCATACCGGATGCTGTGAAGCGAATTGATGATCCAGCCCTGTGTTTTGAGAGGAACAGGAATTTCATGCTCACGAAAGAGCTGCATAATGAGAGATTTACCGTTGATCTCCCGGTTTATCACCTCCTTTCCCGCCATAATATCTCCTTCGGCCTCACGAATGGCGGAATCGTAACGGGCCTGTCGTTCTTGTGCCAACTGTTGTTCACGGACTTCTTGCTGCGCCCGCCTTTCATCAGCTTGCCGCTGCCGTTCCGCAGCAATGGGGGCATTGTGGGCTTTTGCTTCCTCATACCGTCCAAGCAGATTTGCAAATCCCAGATCAGCCCACCGGTCCGGGGCTTCCATACTCTGATTGAAAACCCTCTCGATCTCACCCCGGATGCCATGCTCCAGCGTGGGCAGCCATTTCAGAACTTCTTCAAGTCGGTGCCGCTGGTCAATGCCCACCATAAACCCGTCACATGGAATATAAACCGTTTGGAAGAACTCCCGTTTCTTCTCCATTGTGTAGAGTTCAATGCCATTTTCGTTGTAGAAGCGGTAGTAGTAGTGCTTGTTGCCCATCAGGTCTTTGGCAAAAACCCGGTTCTCGTCTTTTTCCTTTGGCGGAAAGATGTCCTTTTTCTTTTCATCCGGTCGGGTATAGCGGGGAGAAAGACCGGTGCGCTCCAAACTGTCTGCAATCAGCTTTTGGACTTTTTCAATACCGCCATGCTTCTCAACGAAACCGGCCAAGTCCTCCGCCTGCTGGAGAGAACAGAATTGCAGCCCGGTTTTTCCTTCATAAACGGAGCCTCTATGCTGAAACAGGTCCAGGCCAAACTCATTGCGGACCGGCTTTGTTTCTTGGGCTGGCAAAAAAGCACCTTCTCGAAAGAGATAGCCGACAGCCGAATGTTTCTCGCCCATATATCACCACCTCACATCACTGCTCCAGCTCATGCTCGTTGTCATCGTCCAGGCGCAGAGCAAGGAACTCTTTGATACAGTGTTCCGCCGCCTCGTCAGTGGGGTACAGCAGTTCCACCGTCAGGTCGTCCAGGTTCTGATCTTCCAGACGGGGGTAGCCCGACAGTGTGTTTTTGATATACGCCGTGAGAAGATCATGGGGGCTGAATGCCTCCAGCAGCATGATCTTATACTTCGGCAGAAGCGCAGGAAGGAACTCTTTCAGAATCCCAATCTTCCTCGCCATCAGATCGTTGTCCGTTTTCATCCAAAATCACCTCGCTTTCCTGTAATGACTCAAACTCCAACTTGGTATTGATTTCTGTGAGTTGGGCAACCTTTTCCGACAACTCATCCTCATAAATAAACGGCTGTCCAACCTGTTGTTGGGCAACCGCCAGTTGTTTTTGTACTTCCTCTAACTCACGCTGGGCCTCTTTAAGATAGCCGGGAATCCGTTCGGCAAGGTGTTCAATGCGGGTGATAGCACCTAAAGCGGAAGTTCCAACCTCCGTTGTGTAGTGGTGGTTATATCTCAAAACCAATCGTGAAACATACCCAACCGACAGATACAACGGGAAACTGCGATAAGCACCAATCTCAAATTCTTCCGAATCGTCCTTTGCGCCTTCCTTTATCATGCGATAGAGCAGCCCGAAGGCTTCTCCGGCCTCTGACCGTTCTGTATAGCGTTTGCCATCCAGGACAATCGAAAAGTCGCTGCCGGCCGATTGGTTCAGCAGTTTAATATCCTCACCGATCTGGTCGATTTCTTTTTCATACCGCTTTATCTGCCCAGGATAAATAGTGCTGATTTTGCGCTCCAAAGAAAGCTGCTCGTTACTCCACGCACCCCGCAGAATTTTCAATTCCGTGACCCGGTTTTCCAATTCCATCTTCTGTGCGACCATCGGATTGTCGGTAGCGGCCGCCTTGAACTGTGCGGCAGACAGGACGGTTTCATCCACATCCTCACAAGAGCGGGCAATGTGTTTTCCGGTGAGAATCTGCGTGATATAGCGCAATTTCTGCTCCTGAATCTGCCAGAGATACGCATCAAATGTTCCTTTGGCCACGAATTGCTTTATCATAATTTCAGGGTTTTCGTTGCCCTGCCGTACCCCACGTCCATTTCGCTGTGTAATGTCAGAGGGCTTCCACGGACAGTCCAGATGGTCAATGGAGATTACCTTATTCTGAACATTCACGCCGGTTCCCAGTTTGCTGGTGCTGCCGATTAAGATACGGACTTTTCCTTGGCGGGTACGCTCAAACAGCTCCTGCCGCTGTGCTTCAGAAGTGGCGTCGTGAACAAAGGCAATCTCCGATTCCGGCACACCCTTTGCCAGCAGCACATTTCTTATTTCATCATATACATTGAATTTCCCGGCTTTGGGAGTGCCAACATCACAAAAGACAAGCTGCGTGGAAGCAGAGGCGGCGGTGTCCTTCCAAACCTGATAAACATCCTCAATGCAGACACTCAACTTACTTCCTGTACCATCCGCATCCGGTCGAATCAGGCGCGGGTCAATCGCCATCAGGCGGGCCTCACCGGTCAGCTTCAGCATATTATCTTCTTCCGGCTTCACTCGGCCGGTTCGGATTGCTTCCGCCCGCAGAATAAAATCGGCCATGATCGCCTGCTGTGCGGGTGTGGCTTCCACCGAAACAATCTCCGCTTTACCAGTGCGAACAGCCGGGAGTCCGGGAATATCCAACATATCCGCTGTTTTGATGTCAGCGACCTCACGAAAGACAGCCATCAGTTCAGGGAGATTGTAGAAACGGACGAAGCGATCACGCATCCGATAGCCGCCGCCCTCCGGCTTCAATTCCAGCACAGAGGCTTTCTTTGCAAAATGGGCGATCCAGGTATCGAAGTAGGACCAGCCGAAGCGTTCCAACTCCTGCGGCTGCAAATACCGCTGCATGACGAACAGTTCGGAAATCGAGTTACTGATTGGCGTTCCGGTCGCAAATACTACGCCGCGCCCCTGATTCGTTTCCTGTAAATACTGGCATTTGAGCAGCATATCAAAGGCGCGTTGACTGCTTGAGGTTGTAATACCAGCCACATTCCGCAGCTTTGTAAAGACAAAGCAGTTTTTGAAAAAGTGTGCCTCGTCCACCATCATCATATCTACGCCGAGCTGCTCAAAGGTCAGCAGATCGTCTTTCTTTTCCTCGGCAGACAGCTTTTTCAGCCGCTCATCCAGATTTTTGCGGAAAATGACCATCTGCTTGACAGACCAATTCTCACCATTTTCGCTCTTGATTTCATGGATTGCATTTTCAATATCGTTGATCTGCCGTTCCAGCATAGCAATCTGCCGCTCTGTGGAGATTGGGATTTTCTCAAATTGGCTGTGCGCCAGAATCACTGCGTCATATTCTCCGGTGGCGATTTTAGAAATGTAGCGGTTGCGGTTTTTGGGAGTAAAATCCTCTGCGGTAGATACCAAAAGGTTTGCGTTGGGGAAAAAGCGGTAGAACTCTGTTGCCCACTGGCCCACCAGGGGATTGGGAACCACAAACACCGCCTTGTGGATCGCTCCCAGGTTCTTGAGGTACATCCCGGCGGCAATTAAAGCAGCGGTCTTTCCGGCGCCTACCTCATGTGCGGCAAGCCCCGTCCCGGTATAGATGACACGGGCAGCAAAATCAAGCTGGTGCTTCCGCAGCTTCATCTCCGTGTTCATGCCGGGAAATACGAGATGGCTCCCATCAAACTCACGGGGGCGAACCGTGTTGAAGGTTTCATTGTAGATACGCAGAAGCCTATCTCGGCGCTCCGGTTCTTTCCAAACCCAGGACGCAAATGCTTCCTGAATCTGTTGCTGCTTGGCACGGGCAATCATGGTTTCCTGTGCGTTGACTACATATTTAACCGACTTGTTGCCCTTTTCGTTGATGTATTCCTGCCGGTCACGGACAGTAGTGGACTGCATATTAAGGCAATCCTCAAAAATCTCATAAGCATTTTTCCGCTTGGTTCCGAAAGTCTGGTTGACCATTACGGAATCCGGTTCCGCATTTTTATTGGTGACACGCCAGGTCGTGGTATAGGAGAAATACTCAATGTCAATGCGGTGCCGGTTGTCGCCGCCCTCGATGACCTTTTCATATCCGCTGGTCTGGAAGGTTTCATACATGAATTGGCGGTAATACTCAATGGGAACCCAGATGGCACCCATATTCACTTCGATGTCAGCAGGAGTCAGCGGCTCCGGCTGTACTTCCTCCAAAGCCTCTACATTCCGGGCAAAGAGTTCCGGTTCTTCTGCTGCCTTCTGACGTGCGTAGAGCAGTTTATCCCGCACATGACCACTGAGATATTCTTCTGCAAGTTCCCATCCTTCCAGCGGATTACCGTAGTATTTCTGGGGATTGAGATAGATGCGAGTATCCAGCTCTTGCACCAACTCCTGTGGGGCTTTGCCTGTCAGGAAGGACATATAGGGCAGATCCACCCGCAGCTTGTGATTCAGGCAGATTTGAAGGGCGTCCTCGGCGGTGTCTGCATGGTTGACCTGACGGAAAGGACGGATGGTGGCTTTGGTGAAGATCGCTGATTTATCCCAACCGGTCTTGTCTTTCCGCTCATCCTCGATAGAGCGCAGCAAGGGGAATTGGTCATCATCAGAAAAAGCGAGGATGTTTCCTTTGCTGTTGATGGCTCCATACTTTGCAACGAAGCGGTCATATACCTGATTGAGTGTGTCCTGTACTTTCTGGAGATCAACCGGGTCATACTCATGGGACTGGATGTTGATAACCTCCAGCAGCGCAGTACGGATTTCGCACAATCCCTTGATTCTTTCGGCCTTCATGCCGGTGTAAGGCTGCGGGATCAGCTTATCTTTTTCACAGAAGAAGATCTCGCCATTCCGCACAACATAGGTGAAGTTTTTGGTTCCGGCCGGAGCGTCCTCATACTCTGTATTGCTTTCTTCCGGTTCGTCTGCCTCAATTTCTTCATCTGGCTCTGCTGTGAAACGGGCGTACAGGGAGTCAACCGCTTGGGTAAGATGCTGGTTCAGGTCAAAATCTTCCGGGGCAACACAGGCCGTCCCATCTTCGTTGCCGTACATATTCCGGCTGCTCACCATCTCGCCCATGAGCATTTCGGGATTATCTTTGAAATAGCGGTTATAGGCGATCCATTTACTGCGGTCCAGGTCAGTTTCAATCCAGGACGGAAGATTCGTGCGGTCAAGTTCTATGGGATGCGCTCTCTTTTTCAAGAAAACAACATCCGCTGTTACATCGGTTCCCGCCAAAGCCTTGAACGCTGTGTTGGGTAGGCGAATAGCACCGATGAACTCTGCCCGCCGCGCGATATATTCTCGAAGGCTCTCGTCCTTGCGATCCATAATTCCTTTGCTGGTGATAAAGGCAATGATGCCGCCCGGTTTTGCAAGGTCCAGGGACTTGATGAAGAAATAGTCATGGATGTACGGGTTCAGGTCATTGTAGCGCCGGTCATAGATTTTCACGGAGTTGAACGGGATATTGCCCAGAATCACATCAAAGCTGTTGTCCTCAAATTTGGTGGCTTCATATCCCATGATGGAAATATCCGCATCAGGATAAAGCTGCTTTGCGATTCTGCCGGTGATGGAATCCAACTCAACGCCAAACAACTTGCTCCCTTGAAATTGCTCCGGCAGCACAGAATAGAAGTTGCCGGTTCCCATACCGGGGTCCAGGATTTTTCTGTCGGGACCACCTTCAAAGCCAAACCGTTCCAGAGCGCGGTAAATGTGCCGAATCAGGTCAGGCTCGGTGTAGTAGGCTGTGATGGTGGAGTTCATGGCCGCCTTGTATTCCACATCAGTCAACAGGGACTTCAACTCCTGATATTCGTTCTCCCAACCAGAGGCCGTACTGGAGAAAGCGTTGGCAAGCCCACCCCAACCGACATAACGGGCAAGGATGATTTGTTCTTCTGGTGTCGCTGTCCGCTTTTCCAGCTCAATCTGCTTGAGCAGCTTGATCGCCATGACATTGTTTTTATATTTGGTCTTTGCCCCACTTGGATACAGGTCATAGTCCTCGGAAAAACGGAAGTTGTGTGCGGCGACCTGCGGCGCCGCAGGCGGCTCACGAAGGGGCGCCAGATCAGTGGGGGTGGCTTCATCCATAACTGCGGGCGCCTCTGCTGCTGTACCATCGCCCATTCGCACAAAGGCGCGAATGGGGCGCAGTTCTTCCAACTCTTTTTCCAGCCGGTATTGCGTGTCCTCCAGATCGTCCATGTCGGCAGCTTCTTGGGGGGAGAGGATAGCCCCACCGTCCAGGCGTCGTACATAAGCGTCAAATTCCCGCGTAATATCTTCAAGGTCATTTTGTACCCGGAGATAGTCGGGATTGGGCTGCTCATCCACCACAGCTTGGTACAGGGCCGAACCATCCTCGGTTAAATACCCCCATACAATTTCCTCATTGGGATATTGCCCTTGCAGATAGCGGAGCATCTGGGTTGCGATACCTTGACGGCGGTAGTCCTCCAGGACTTCAATCATGCTGATATGGGGCCGCCCCTCAAAAATACTGTACCGGATGGTTCCAACCGTCAGCTCACCTCGGACCGCCTGCATCAGCATATCAATCTGCCCATGATGGGCGTCCAGGACTTCGTCCAAAATCTGCGTTTCCTCCGGCGAGGCTTCCGCAGTATTTTCTACCGGCTCCGGGGCTGCCATGCGGCGGGCGTAGGCGTTGATTACATCCAGGGAAATCCAATCAGGTTTTTCCGGCAGTTGGGCATACAGTTCCCGCATTTTCTCAATCTGTGCATCCACGCTGCCTGCCCACAAATGCTTTTCTGCCCGCTGTCCCGCCCCCAGAAAATACTCGCAGTCAGCACACAGACGGTCTAACAGACGGTATTGGTCACTGAAAGGCTGCACTTCATCCTGCTGCTCCGTCTGGCTGACAACAGGGGGTTCCAGATAGCGGCCTTCATCCACCAGGCGTTGCACGACACCGGCAGCCCGCGCCCAGGACAGCTTTGTTTCCTGTGTTTCGCCCTGCTTATCCTGCCATTCGATAGTGACACCTTCACTATTGAACATGGCGTATTTCACGCCCATTTCATCACCGGAGAACCCTTCATAGCCATATAGCTTTTTTAGGAAAGCAGTAAATTCCGATCCGGTGGGGTGGGTCTGGGCAAACTCGTAGATTTGTTCCTTTTTCCCTGTGGTAAGGGGACCTTTCTGCATGACACGCTCAACAAGCAGATCTTCCGTACTCTTTTCCAGGGACAGAAGCGAGAGCTGCTCCGGCTGTTCTTCTTCCACGACCGGAACAGCTTCGGCAGCCGGACGCAAATCCACATCGACTTCTTCATCATTGGCCATCATAGAGGCCCGCACCGGCTCATAGCCCTGGCTGCGGATGTTGTTCAGCCAAGTGGCAAAGAATTTGTTGAATCCATTGATTTTCTTTTCATGTGCGGGGTCGTCGGGATCAGCCTCGTTATAGACACCAATGCCGCTGTTCTCATAGCTGAAAGCCCGAAGTGTTCCGGCCTCTTTGTCGATTTGGAAATCCATATAGGGGTCATACATCCGGTCGCCGTTCTGCATATAGTAATGCTCCATGCAGTAATGGGAACCGTATTTATGGTGAATGACCAGAGGGTAGTAGGCTTCTCCGGCCTCCAGCCGCAGATACTCATATTGACCGGACACAATCTCCGGGAACAACTCTTGAAAGCGGCGGAAATTCTTGTGCGCCGTCGTGTTTCCCTTGACGGGCGGCGGTGCAGGCTGCTCCGCTGTATCTGTGGGGAGAGCTGTTTCGGGGGCCTCCACAATAGCATGGGGATTCTCGTCAGGAACGGATGCAGGCTCGTCACCGGCTGCTGGTGTGTCGTTTTCCATTTGAACAATCGCCGGTGGCTTGACCGGTTCCACTACGGTTTCTCCGGCTTCATAGGCAACAGAATCCAGGACATAATCGAAATCCGCTTCTCCGATGGTCATTTGCCGGTGAGGACCGCCCATTTCATCAACTTCATCAGGGATGTTATAATCCCCGATGGGATCAGGCTGTTCCTCTACGACAGGATTGGGATAGTCGCCGTCCTCGATCATGGCGTCCAGTAAAAACGCCAGTCCGTTCCAGGGAATATAGGTATAGCCTTCATCAAAGAAAAACGAAATGCCATCCTCACCATGTAGCCGGGTACGATAGAGAAGATCGCCTTGATATTCACGGTCGCCATAGGGAGTAAAGAGAGCCGCAATCTGCCGCCCTTTGTCTGACCAGTCTGGATTAAGCGGCGGTTCTGACAATACGCTGCGAACCGCGCTGTGCAGTTCTGAGGGGTATAGGTTGGTGCTGGTCAGGATGTACTCATAATTGCGCCGGACTTCTACATCGGTAAAATGGCGTGTCGGTTGTTCCGCAGGAACAGAAAAAGAGCCGTCCTTTTCAGACGGCTCTCCCACAGGTGCGGCGCTTGGCGCCACTTCTGTATTTGGATGTTCTTCGGTCAGCGGGGAATCAGGACTACGCTCTGGAGTACGGTTTCCTCCGCCATCAGTTTTAGACTGTTCAGGTGGCGCGTCCGCTCCATGATGTCCTCGGTCTGCGGGATCGGCTCCTGCTGGAGCATTTGCTGGGTCAGGGCTTCGATCTTCTCGGTCGCCTCGTCCTGTACCCGGTGCATGATCTCCATCAGACTGCCATCCATTTTCAAAGTCGTAAATCGCTCCGGGTGATTCTCTCTGAGGTATTCCAGGGCCATCCGGCCGTACCTGCCCAGAGGTTGATCTGCTTCGCTGCTGTTGGAGATTTGCAGATCGGGAAGCATCATCCCGTCCTGCTCCCTGTATTTCAGATTGATATTCGGTTTGCTCATGTTGTGCCATCCTTTCACGATTGATAATCTTGATGTTCCGTTCTACTTCTAACAGGATACCTTTGGAAAGGGCGGTTACTGCCGTACCCAGATGTGCAACCAGCGGGAGTGTATTAAAATGGCTGACCGTCGCCATACCGTCACTCAACTGGATTTCTTCATCCGGCAGGTGACACTTTTTGCCGATGAAATAAGAAATGCTGTCGGTCAAAAGCTGGATGTATTGGGCTTCAAAACCACCGGCCGGGATCTCGGTGAACAAATGGCCTTTGGTTTCCTGCTTGAGTTCCTGCAAAAAGTGGTTGTAATTCTCTGCGACAGATTCGCTTGCCATCGCATACAGCGCTTGGGGAAAATCTTGTTTGGGGAAACCGTGTGCATACGACAGGCGCTCGGTCAGGGCCTTTTTCATTTCATTGGAAAGCTGCCAGTCCGTAGGATGAATCTCTTTGCCAGTAGTTTGGCTTACATCAAAGAGATAGTCAAGAGTGAGTTTGGCATTCCGGTAGACGCAAACGGCAACGCCCTTTGCACGGGGAATCAAATTTCTACCTATGGCTGCCCATTGCTTTCGTGTTGCCAGAATCGAAACATCCTCGTCCTGTGCGTACACAAGAAGTATGTTGTCAAAACTGTGCTTATGGAACTGCGATGCAAATGCCAGATAATCCCGCCAGTTGTGTTCATTTCGGACGATATAGGGAGCCATGACTTCATATATCGTCCGCAGGCGTTCATCATTTCTCAACGGTATCTGACCTCCTTCCTGTATTGGTGATTATGGCCGGTTATCCGGCCTCTTGCTCGGACTCTTGTCCTTTCTGAGCAAAGTAGAGGGCAAGCGCCTCGTCCACAATGCTGTCGAACTCTTTCTGGCTGATGCTGGCGGTAAAGTATTTCTTGTAAATCGCCGGTTTGACCTTGAACGCCGTAGCCGTGGATTTTTTGGGTTTCCGGTTAAACTCGCCGGACAGAATCTGTTCGGTGCGCTCCGGGGTCAGCTTTCCGGTATATTCCCGCAGCAGGACAGCCTTTCCCTCATTGACCTTGTACTCATTTTCCGAAAGTACATCGTCAACCATCTGCTGTTCCTGTTCGGTCAGATAAGAGAGCTGCACGGCTACTGCAATCGCAAACTCTCCATTGTCAATCCTGATTTTTAGGGTTTCCGACAGTTCGTTGATGCGGAGATAAGTCGCAACAGAACGACCTGTAAGGTTATATTCCGCACCCAAAGCCTCTCTGCTTTTCGACTTGTGGAAGTCACTTCCACAAGTCCCGTTTTCCCTGATTTCATCAGGGTTTTCCAGCCTTTTCAGTTCCTCGATAATATCGTTCCGGCGCCCCTGACAGATCATCTTGGAATAGCGCAGCGCCAGTACCGCCGCTTTTTCAGAGGGCAGCATTTCGGAGAAGGAGCGTTGCAGGACATTGGTTTCGATCACATAAATCCAGGCATCCTCATCGGAGAGATTTTCCTTGACGATACAGGGAAGCTCACGGTTCGCAATGGCTGCGGCGTTCTGCCGGTTATGACCGGCCAGCATTTCATACTCAAAGCCATCTTCATCCCGTTCAATTTTGCGGATGATGGCGGGGGTCAGGACCCCGTGTGCCGAGATGCTTTCTACCAGGTCATTGAGCCGGTCGCCCTCATACAGCCGGAACGGATGACCCCGGAAACCACGGATAGCCTGCGGGGAAAGGGTGATGATGGTGTTCTTGGTCGGCAAGGATACGGAAGGGGTAGGTTCAACAGTTTCTTCCGCTGGGGCATCCAGGCCAAGAAGATCGTCAATGGACTTGATGCGCGGATTGATTTTAGGCATTTGCCAGCACCTCCTTTGCAAGTTCCAGATAGGCAAGAGAGGCGGGGTTTGCCTGCTCCAGTTCCATGACGCTCATTCCGTAGCTGTTTGCGTCCCCCACCTTGACCGTGTAGGGAATCTGACAGTTGAAGATGGGGAGCGATTGGAACGCCTTTGTAACCTGACCGTATGTACGGCGATATAGGTTCGTCCGCTTGTTGCATTTGGTGAACAGGATACCGCAAATCTCAATGCCGGGATTCAGTTTCCGTTTGATTTTCTTGATGGTGTCCACCAACGCCTGCAAACCGGTCAGAGCGAACAGTTCCGGGTCAATCGGGATGATTACCTCGTCAGCAGCCGTTAAAGCGTTGATGGTCAACGAGCCGAGAGAAGGGTTGGTGTCCACAATAATGTAATCGTAGGACAGCCGCAGAGGGTTCAGCAGAGCGGCCAGGTAGTCATTGCTGTCCGGCGTCATCAGCAGATTTGCCTCCGCAACGGTGAGAGATCGGCTGGAAGGGATTAAGTCCACAGAGCCGATTTTCTGGATGAACTCATTGGTATCCGGCAGAGATTCGTCCAGAAGCAGATTGGTGATAAGAGTCCCGGTATTATAGGGCGCCTGGGTCGGCAGGACGCCGAAACTGGTGGTGAGGTTATACTGGGGGTCAAAGTCAACGACCAAGACCTTCTTGCCCATTTCGGCCAGCGCGTAGGACAGATTTCGGACCGTGCTGGTCTTGGCTACCCCACCTTTCTGGTTGGCTACAACAATTATTTTCCCGCTTTCCATGATAGAAAACCTCCTATATTTTCGTGGAATTTTTGCGATTTCAAGCGTTTGTTCAAGTATGCGTCACTGGCCATAAAGTCGATTAGATTGACCTTCGGGATGATAAATGCCGGACCATGTGAAAGAGCTTTCAGCTTTTTCGTTCTGATCCATTTTGCGACCGTAGATGCCGTGGCGCCTGTTAATTCCGCGGCCTCTTTCGTGGAAACTATGTCGGGAATGTCCCGGAAACTCTCTATGTAGTATTTTCGCAGTTCTTCTGTTGTCACAGATTCAGGAAGCAGGGGCTTGACTGCGTATGTCCCGCTATATGAGCCAGGGGGGAGTTTGTATTTTTCAGGGTGAATTTCCCTGCGCTCAAGATAGCGAACAATGTCTTTCATCTTAATGGTGTAATTCCGGGTCTTTTTCCCACTCTGTACGCAGGGAACCAGACCGGATTGCAACAAATATCGGGCTGTGCGCTTGCTGATATGGCAGATGATGCGAAATTGTTCTTTTTGGACGGTTTCGGGATACTGATTCAGCAAATAGCGATACTTGGATACCTGTGCCACATCACTCGCCTCCTTTTTCCTGCCACAGACGCTCAAACATATCCATCAATTTCTTTTGAAGAGGGGTCTTTCGGCGGATACGGCGGTAATATGGGCTTATCAGAAAGTCCAGCATAAAATCCTTTGGGACGGTGTACTGCTTTCCAGGCTGGAATGCCTTCAAAATCCCTGTGCTGATCCACCGCACGATTGCCGAGGACGAAAAGCCTGTAATCTGCTGAATATGCTTTACGGAAAGCAGGTCTGGGTAGGGCGAGAGATGTTCGTCATAGAATGTTCTCATAGCACGGATATACGGACTGTCTGCTTCCTGTCTGCACTCACGCCGATAGAGATAGGCGAGAATGTCCGTCAGCTTGATTTTGTGGCTACGGATCAGGTGGTTTTGCTCAATGGTGTAGGGAATCTCGCCTTGTTGCTCCAAATTGTAGGCGGTCTTGGGACAGATGCGGCAGATCTCGCAGAGTTCCCGTTGGGTTACATAGGCGGGATACTTTGCGACGATGTCGGGGTAATACTTAGTCAAATCCATGTGCAGCACTCACTTTCTTGTTCATCTGTCATTGGTAGGTGAGCCGCTTCACTGGTGTCTAAAAGGTTGACTTTTGGAATGAGTTCAAATAAAATCAAAGTATTAAATCATAACTGCGAGTTGCAGTCAGAGATAAGGCCCGGGTGTTAATGCCCTTGATTTGGCGTGCAGTTCTATCCTTGTTCTATCCTCCGGTCATAATTCGGGGCAAAAACGGGAAGAACTCGGAAAGTCCGGTGGGTTCAAATAAAAGCGAAAAACGGAAGCCAAAATCCGCAGTATACCGCAGCTTTTGAGCTTCCGTTGTGTACTTCCATCTTCGCTTAATTTCTACCAGAAGGCATGAGTGGGAAATGACTCGAAATCAGTTTGTCGGTAACTCCGGCACGTGGGTTCGAATCCCACCCGCTCCGCCAAATGGACAAAGGTAGGAGTATGGAACAGTTCTCTTTGACTGTCCAATACTCCTACCTTCGTTTTATGGGAGAAAGCCTTGTTATTTCAGGCTTCCTCCTTTCTCATGCACAGCATGGAAAAACAAAAAAATACCCAGCTTTGAAGCCTTTATCCAGATCAGCCTATCCGCTCCGCCGAACCGCACCTTGGGAGCACCCCGGAAAGGGTAGCTTTTTCTGTTTTGCTGCCGCGTTTCGCTCAAATCACATGGTATTCTCGCATCAGCTTCTCTACGTCGGAGCCGGAGATGGCTTTCAGTATCTCCTTCAAGGCCATCCGCTCCTTGAATCCCAGATCCAGGTCGGTGATCCTTTTCCCGTCCCGGAGCTTCACCGTGGCGTTCAGCAGATCCCGCACGTCATACACGCTGCCCCACACCTCCGGGACGCCCCGGTCGATATCCAGCAGAGTGTACACTGCCTCCATGCCAGTGCGCATGGAGTACTCGGTGGTAAAGATGGTGTCACGGGGCGTTTCGGCGAACTGGCCGATAAAGGCGAAGTTGACGGCCCCTTCCGGCACCACATTAGGCCGATCCCCCTTAGCGCGGGGCATGAAGAAAGCGGTGATGTAAGGCATCATACAGGGGATCGTATTGGCACTGTGAGCGGCCAGATCCTCGATTTGTTCCTCGGGCACCCCCAAGTGGTAAAGCCACTCCATGCAGATTTCCTTGCCGGTGCACTCCCGCATGGGCTTTTTCACGAAGTTGCCCGGCCGGTCGCTGAACAGACCGTAGATCCAGCCCACCAGCTGTCCCTTGGGCTGACTGCGGAACTGAGGTTGGCGGTTAAAGGTCCAGCTCAAAAGCCAGTTGGAGTCCTTCACCGTCACGATACCCCCGGTTACTACCTTTCCGCTGAAGGGGTCCCGCTGACAGATCTGCTGGATGTAGGGCGGAATCTTGTCATCCAGTGTGGTAACGGTAGCACTCATCCAGTTGGTCTTCTCCGGGTCAGAGCAGAACTTGTCGGGATGGCCGAAGGACGGATCCTGGGCGGCGACGCGGCCCCACAGGTCCCAGCCGCCCCCCTCTTTCAGGTCAGTGGAGTAGGCGGCGGGGCTGTCCTGGGAACCCAAGGCGGAATTCTCCACACAGCCGCCAGGTGTAAGGAATACCAGATCGTCCTCCGTCAGGTCGATGTCCTGCTTTCCCTCTATAGTGAGAAGATGCAGCTGCCGGGCAATCTTTTTTCCGGCGGAAATCTCAAAGCGGATATCCATCACCTTAGTGTTGTAGTGGAACTGCACCCCTGCCCGCTCCAGGTACTTCACCATGGGAAGAATCATAGACTCGTACTGATTGTATCGGGTGAAGCGCAGGGCACTGAAATCGGGCAGGCCGCCGATGTGGTGGATGTAGCGGCGGATATAGAGTTTCATCTCCAGAGCGCTGTGCCAGTTCTCGAAGGCAAACATGGTGCGCCAATAGAGCCAAAAGTTGCTGTCCAGCACCTCGTGGCTGAAAAAGTCGGTGATGGGCCGGTCGTAGAGCACCTCGTCCGGTGTGAAGAACAGCCGCATGATCTCCATGGCGCCCTTGTCGGACAATCCAAATTTTCCATCGGTGTGGGCATCCTGGCCCCGGTCCACCGTGGCTCGGCAAAGAGAGTAGTTGGGATCCCGCTTGTTCAGGTAGTAGTACTCATCCAAAACGCTCAGGTTCGGGTCCTCAATGGAGGGGATGGAGCGGAACAGGTCCCACATAACCTCGAAGTGGTTGTCCATCTCCCGGCCGCCCCGCATCACATAGCCCAGCCCCGGGTACTCCCACCCGTCGCAGGCACCGCCTGGGATGGGATCCTTCTCGAAAATGTGGATGTGCCTGCCTGGCATCTGTCCATCCCGCACCAGGTAGCAAGCGGCGGACAGGGCTGCCAGTCCCGTACCCACGATGTAGGCGGATTTGTGCTCCACACCCTCTGGCTTCAGGGGGCGGACAAACGCCTCGTAGTTGCCACTGGAATAATACATGAAAACGACCTCCTTGTTATTTTGGATGGCCCCATTGTAGGCTTGGAACGTCGGTTTCACAATGAACAGACTGCCCCGGATGATGAAAGTTTCATCATCCGGGGCAGTCTGTATAAAAATTTTTCACGGGAGTGGATGCGCCGCCAGGTTCTGAATGGCCAGGAGCAGCTGGCCGCGGGTCATGAGGCTCACTCGGCCAACCACCTCCTCCGGCGGCGCCTGCATGCCGTCCCTCACCCAGTCCAGCATAACCCCCACAAAGGCATGTTTGTAGAAGTTGGTAATGTACGCCCGGTCCTGCTCCGAGAGGGAATAGGGCTGGGACAGTTCCTCCACCACGTCGAGGAGCAGCCTATAGACCACCCGGCCCAAGTAGTTTTCTACTTGCTCCCGCTGGACGGAACGGTAAACCCCAAGGATGAAGGCCTGGTTCTCGATCACCGCGTGGCACAGGGCAATGAACCCCTCCTGCCAGGTGTTATAGCCCTTCCGCCCTTGAAAGGCCCGCTCCCCCTCCTCCTGACAGATCCAGTCGATGAGGTCGTAGATGTCCTGGAAGTGATAGTAGAAGGTCATGCGATTCATGCCACAGTCCTCAGTGATGTCGGCAATAGTGATTTTAGACAGGGGCTTCTGGGCCAGCAGTTTTTTCAGCGACGCGGCCAGGGCCCGCTTGGTCAGTTTGGACACCATCCCCCCTCCTTTCACGGGTCCAGTATACCACATGGCACGCTTCCATAAAATATTACTTTTAACCGTACCTCCCAAAAGAAGAAGCGCCCTGTTTGTCTTGCTTACCAAGCAAACAGAGCGCTTTCCTTTTTCCCTGAACACAGGAGCGGGCTTCCCTGTCGATACTCCGTTTCAAACTGCACAGGCGAATCCCACATAGATGCCTGCCCAGGAACCCCTTGTGAACACGGCTTTCCCTTGCTTACGTTGCTAGAAGTGCTGTGGCCCACAGCAGAAGTGGTCTGCCCCCTCAAGCTGTACTGATACCATCTTTGCCAAAACAACACCTGCGCTCCCCCTGTGGAGGACCTCTCTCAGCTTCCATGGCCATAGGAGGTGTCTTAGGGGGCACCTCATCCTGCCGATTCCGGCTCCCGCAGCGTTTTGACCCGCAACGCAAAATAGAGCAGGTGGAACACCCACACCCCTGCCAGGATTACGCAGGGGACGTAAAGTTCCTTCCGCAGCATCATGGCAAACCCAAAGGCCATCAACAGCGTCACTGTGAGTATGATGCGCCGCTTGGTCCGCCAGGTCATCCCCCGGCCCTGGACGTAGCTTTCCAAGTTGTTCTTATATAGGCGCGTGTTTAAAAACCAGTAGTGGAGTTTCTCCGAGCTTTTGGCAAAGCCAACCAGTGCCAACAGCAAAAAAGGAAACGACGGCAGAAGGGGGACTACCACGCCTACTGCCCCCAAGCCCAGTCCCACACAACCTAAAGCCGTCCACAAAACTTTTTTAAACTTCATGTTGTCCCTCCAATTTTCGTTTCTCCCGTTGGGTTTCTATGACATGGCGGGTTGCCATCACCGGATGGCAACACAACATCCGCGGCCCAGAAAATCGCATCACCTGGCGAATCTGCTCCCGCATATCTGGCCGGTAACAATGCACCCGGCAGTTGGAGCAAAAGGTTTTCGTCTCCATAAAGGGGCAGCGGTCGCTGCGCTGACGGGCATACCGGTCCAGCGCAGCGCATGCCGGGCAAAGCTGTTTTTTGCCCCCATGCTTTTTCCGACAGTATAGGGCGATCATTTGGGAGACAACCTGCTTCTCCCGCTCCCGCTTTGTGGCAAGATCCCCCATCAGCTTGTCCTCCCATGCTCCACCGAGTAGACCTGGTCTGCGATGCGCATGGTAGAGGTACGGTGGGATACCAACACCACCGTCCTCGCTCCCATCTCCTCCTTCAGGGATTTCAGGATCACCCCTTCGTTGAGGCTGTCTAAGTTGCTGGTTGGCTCATCCAGCAGGAGGAAGCTGCCTCCGTGGAGAAAGGCCCGGGCCAAACCCAACCGCTGCCGTTCTCCCCCAGAGAGGGTGCTGCCCAATTCTCCGACTTGGGTGTCATAGCCCTGGGGCAGGCTTTGGATCCAATCATGCACAGAGGCCTTCCGGCAAGCGTCCTCCAGTTCCTCTTGGGTGGCATCCAATTTGGCAATGCAGAGGTTCCTGCGAATGCTGTCGTGAAAGAGGTGGGTTTCCTGGGTGACAAAACTCTCCATTTCTCGGAGATTTGGGGTGTTGATGCGGTTCACATTGGTGTGGGACAGGGCGATCTCTCCCTGCTGGGTCTCCCAAAACCGCATAAACAGTTTCAGTAAGGTGGACTTCCCGCTGCCGCTTCGCCCCGTAATCCCCACAATGGACCCCTGGGGGATCGATACAGAGAGATTGTCCAGAATGGTCTCTCCTCCGTAGGAGAAGGTGACGTTTTTCGCCTCTGCCCCCGTGAAGGTGACCGCTGGTTGACCGATGATCTCCTCCACCACCGGGGTTTCCTCCAGGATGTCCAGCACCCGGTTACCTGCGGCAAAGGTGTTCTGCAGCGTGCTGCCCAGGTTGGCCAGGGCTACGCAGGGGCCAAAGGAACCCATCATGGCCAAGGTGGGGATCAGGACCCCCAGAAAATCCACCTGGCCCTGCTGATACAGCAACGCAGCGGAAAAAAGCATCCCCAGGCTGAACACCAGGATCGCCGCGTTGGTCACCGCCTGGTTCTGCCCAGCGGTTCGCTTCATGCGCGCCTCGTCCTGGGCCAGGTCCTCTGTCCGGGCCTTCATCTCTGCAAGCCGCTGCTTTCCCTGCCCATACTGCAGGATCTCTGAAAGCCCCCGAAGGCTGTCCAGCACAAAACCGGATAGCGCCCCCGACTGGGTACGGAACCGAAGGCCGTCGTCCCCACTGCGCCGGGAGGTGATCAGAGGAATGACGATCCCCACCACGCAGTACCCTGCCAGTGCTAAAAGGCCCAGTGCCACATGAAACCTGCCAATCAGCAGGGAGAACAGCAAGGAAAACAACGCAGCAATGGCCACCGGGGAAATGGTGTGGGCATAAAAGACTTCCAACAGCTCAATGTCTGAGGTGATGACAGAAATCAAGTCTCCCTTTCCCTTCCCCTCCAGTTTGGCAGGGGCAAGACGCCGCAGCGCCCGAAACACCTTCTCCCGGATCAGGGCCAGTAGTTTAAAGGCAATAAAATGGTTGCACGCCTGTTCCCCATAACGCAAAATCCCCCGCAGGACAGCCAGAAGGATCATAACGCCAAAGAGCATCGGCAGGGAAATCCCCATCTGCCAGCCCAGCACATGGGCCACCCCATAGCCCCCCAGCACCGTGAGGAAAGCAGCGCACAAATGCCCCGCCAGCCCCATGGCAATGGCCAGGACCATAAACCCCATCAGTGGCTTGACCAAACCAATCAGCGAAAGCATCACTTGAAACCCAGTTCTCTTCTTCACGGGGCCACCGCCTCTCCATAGTGTTCTAAGACCATTTGGGCCTGCCATAGTTGCTGATAACGTCCGCCAGCTTGGCAGAGTTTCTCATGGGTTCCCTGCTCCACAACGTTTCCCTGCTCCATCACATTAATGTGGTCTGCACGGGTTACGTTGGCCAGACGGTGGGAGATCAGAAGCACCGTTTTGGTCTGAGCCAGAGCCTGTATCTCCGCCAGGATGGCATTCTCACTCTCCATGTCGATGTTGGAGGTGGCTTCGTCGAAAAGATACACCGGACTGTCGTGGAGCAGCGCCCGCGCCAACGCCAGCCGTTGGCACTGCCCCCCAGACAGGTTGGCCGCCCGCTCCAGAAGGGGCGTGTCCAGCCCCTTCTCCCCGCGGAGAAAGTCCGCCAGTTTAACCCGCTCCAAGACGGCCCACATCTGTGTCTCATCGGCTGCGGGGCATCCCATGCGCAGGTTTTCCCGGACGGTCCCTTGGAACAGATAGCTTTGATGGCCCACATAGGTCACGTGTTCCAGCAAACGATCCTCCCGGATGTGGGAGAGCTCTTGGTCGCCCACCGTTACGGTACCATGGTACCCCCGGTTCCGCCCCATCAGGATCGAGGCCACAGTAGATTTTCCACAGCCAGATTCCCCCACGATGGCCGTGAAGCTCCCCACAGGAATGTCCAGGTTGATGCCATGGAGCACCTCCCGATCCGCCTGGTAGGAAAAACGGAGGTCCCGACATCGGAGGGCAGCCTCTTGGGGGACATCCCCCTCCGGCATGGGTGCCTCCGGCAGGTCCAACAGCCGGAAAATTTTCTCACTGGCCGCCATACCATTCATGGCGATGTGGAAGTAGGAACCCAGCAGCCGCATCGGCAGGAAGAAATCCGCCGCCAGTACAATGATCAGCAGGCACTCTGCCAAGGTCACCTGCCCGCTCTGGTACTGGGTCACAGAGAGGATCATCCCCAGGGCAGCCCCGCCGTAAGCGATGAGGTCCATGATGGTAATGGAGTTGAGCTGCATGGTCAGCACTTTCATGGTGATCTTTCGAAACTTCTCGGCCTGACGATTCATCTCTTCCTGCTGAAACCCGTCGGCCTGATAGATCTTCAACGTGGTCAGCCCCTGGAGGTTTTCCAGGAAGGAATCCCCCAACGCCGTGTACTGCCCCCAGTAACGGGCCAGCAGCTTTTTGGCCCAACGCTGCACCGCCACAATGGCCACCGGAATCAGAGGGACGCAGACCAACAGCACCACCGCTGCCGGGAGGCTGACTGGGGCCAGCACCACAAAGAGGGTCACCGGTGCCAGAACGGCATAGAACAGTTGGGGAAGGTAGGAACCAAAGTAGGTCTCTAATTGATCAACCCCCTCCACTGCCACTTGGACCACTTCAGAGGTGTTCACCTTCTCCTGGTAGGAGCTTCCTAACCGGAGAAGCTTTCCATAGATCTTCTCTCGCAAGGTTTTCTTCACCGCGCTGGAGGCCAAATATCCCATTCTACTGGAAAAGGTGGTGCAAAGACATCGCACCACCACCGCTCCAGCGGCAACCCCTAAGGTGGCCAGTAAGGTGTTACGATCCACCGTTCCCGCAAATAGACTGGCCAGAAGGTTGGTGACCCAAACCATCATGACGAGGTTTGCCACCAGAGAAATCCATTGGCACAACACGTTACCGGCAATGTATCGCTTACTCTCGCTGACCATGCCAATCAGTCGTTTGTTGAGCATACCATCGATTCACTCCTCTCTGCTTTTAGTTAGCTCTCGTTAACTCACCCTCAAAGAAAAAGACCGCCAAATTAGCAGTCACTAACTTTTGGTCTAGCATACCTGTTCTCTGAAAAAATGTCAAGCGCTATTTTTCCGTTCACTGGATGCGCTGCATTGATTTTCTCACCATTCCTGTTATAATAGAGAGGAAAATCAATTTGTATATCCGTTTGACAGGAGGTATATATCCCATGCGAAAGAATTTTGGTGTGAAACCTTGGACCTATCCCCAGCCGGTATTCATTCTCGCCGCATACGATGAACACGGCGTTCCCAATGCGATGAATGCTGCTTGGGGCGGCATCAGCGAGGAGAATGAGATTTCCCTCTGCATCAGCGCAGAGCACAAGACCACAGAGAACATTCTGGCCCGCAAAGCCTTCACCATCAGCATGGCAGATGCCGCCCATGTCACGGCCTGCGACTATGTGGGCATTGTGTCGGGCAACGATGTGCCGGATAAAGTGGCCCGGGCCGGCTTCCACACCTCGAAAGCTGCCTTTGTGGACGCACCGCTGATTGACGAACTGCCCATGGCCGTGGAGTGCCGCCTGGTCAGCTATGACCCGGAAACGTGCCGCCTGGTGGGCCAGATCGTCAACGTGAACGCCGAGGAAAGCGTGCTGGATGCAAGCGGCAACATTGACCCTGACCGCTTCTCCCCCATCATCTTTGACCCCATCCACCACACCTACCGGAAGTTGGGAGACATTGTCGGCAACGCGTTTGAAGACGGCGCCATGCTCAAGTAAGATTGTTACGGCCATCCAAACGGCGTTGTCCTGCTTGGATGGCCGTATTCCTTTCCGGAACGATAGGAGGCAGTTCCCATGGGTTTTGATCTCTCGGAATTCTATGAAATCTATGGCCACGACCTGGAAGTGGAGGCCCGGCAAGAGCAGCAGCGGTTTCAGCAGAGGCTGCTGGGCTGGGTGCAGACCTGGAACAATACCCTTTGTTCCCTATATGACACCGCTGTAAACCATGTCCGTGCCCTGGCGCCAGAGGATTGGCCTCTGGCAGACCTGGTCCCCCAAGTCGTCCTCTACTGGAGCCTCGCTGGCGCCCAGGAGGGCAACCAATGGAACCGCACCCTGACCTGCGGGGATGGAGAGATGGTCTCCAGGCAATACAGCAAACCCTACCCGCCCCTGCTGTACACGCTGATGGCCCACCGGGCATTTCCCGCAACCTTTGACGCCGCTGCCCAGTCGATTGTCCAGGGGGGAGCGCCCCTTTTCTACCGGGAAGGCGCCCTCCGCAGCGGGGTCTGTGGAACCTTCTGGCAGAAGCTGGTCCCCCACCTCCCCCCTTACCGCCCTTACCAAATGTGGCCCCAACCCCTGGAGACCTTGCTCCGCACCCTAACACAGTGCTACGGCATCTTTTCCGGGCAGGATACGACAGCCGTCTACGAGGATGCTCGGAAGACGTTCCAGGCCCTGTGGAGCACCCTCTCTCTCCGTCAGCCAGACCGAGCGCGAGCGGAGGATGCCATTCGCCGCTGGGACTTTTCCCAGATGGAAAACGCCCCCCGGGACCTTCTGATCGCCGCGTATCCAGAGGTGTTTCAAACGTGGGACAAGGAAACGCTGGAAAACACCTGGGAGGCTGAGATTCTCCAGCGCATCTACCCCGCAGACCCAGACCTGGCCATCGCCATGTGGCGGCTGCTCCTGGACACTGCCCAGGAACCGCTTCAGAAAAATCCAGAGGCCGCGGAATACCTGCTGTTCGATGTCATCGATGGTGTCCTTTGGCCCGGTTCTCCTTCCAGGAAGGACCACCTCCTCCCCTTGCTAAACCAACTGGAGCAGAGCGAACCCTTCGCCCGGCAGGTCTTTCAAAGTGCCTATGCCGGGAAGCCCCAGGCGCGGCTGTTGGAAGCCTGTGACACCCTCCAGAAAGACGCCCTGAAGAAGCACTGCCTGGCCTTGCTCGCAGAAAATCCCGCCTGGGCCCAGTCCCAGAACCACTGACCAAGAGAGCCCCCATCCCTCACACGTCCCGTGAGGGGATGGGGGCGTTCTCATGCCCTGGGCCGGTCAATGGTAACCGCACACACTTTACGCAAGGTCAGACGATAGACCAGGTAGAGGAGAACAGAGACCACCCCAACGACGGCCAGGCACGCCAGCATCCCCGCCCCCTCTAAGGCATTGATCCCTGCGGGGTCTCCGTTGCCGTACATCATCAGGGTATAAAATGCGTAAACCAACACCGTCCCCACGAGGATGGGCGTTCGGAACACCCGGCTCACCTGTCCCTTCACGGAGCGGTACAGGTAGGTGCGGGGAGCACCCAAGTGCCGCAAATCCTCATACACCTGAGCATTGGCTATGGCGATGGTCATGCAGCGGGTGAAGGAGATCACCACAAAAGCCGCAAAACACACCAGTGCGATGAAAACGAAGAGCATGAGGAAAACCGCCATGGTTTTGACCAGTTCCGTCTGATCCAGAATAGTAAACTGCGGCATGTATTTCCAGTCCGTTCGGAACTGGGAACTGTCTGGGTCGGAATAGTGGATGGTGTCATAGCCCCGTTCCTCCAATGTCTCTGGGTCATAGAAGTACGCCCCCTTCTCTTGCAGCTGCAGCATCCGTTCCACCGGGTCCCAGGCGGAGACCACCTCCACCTCTGGCCCGGAGTGGTCCACGATGGCATAGAACAGGTCGCTGGCAAAGGGATAGCTGGCCTCCAAGTCTGCCACCTGGAATGCCACAAATTCTTCCCTCCATTCTGGGGTTAACCCCTGGGTGATGGCGGCATAGTCCCCATCATCCAGGAGGAAGCAACCGAGCAACTGGGTATACCGCACAGGCTCCACAGGCTGAATGTCCATCTCCTGACCGGTGACCATGTTGGTGATGTGGGTGACGTCCCCAGCGGAGCGCCAAGGGGTGCTGGCCTGGTCATCCAAGATATTCGCACCAGTGCCAGGGGCCAGGTCCACCTCGATTCCCGTCAGTTCCCGGAAGGCGCTTTCCGATAGGAAGGAGGCACTGTGGAGCAACCCATGGTACTCCTCGGTGTAAGTGGTCCCGAAGGGGCCCTCCGTCTCCACCTCCTCGATGCCGTCACAGCCTAGAGTGGCGGCGGAGACCTGAGACCAGGTGGTGATCTCCACGCCGTGGTCTGCCGCCAACTGCGCTACCTCCTGGCGGGTGAGCATCGTCTGGTCACTCCGATAGTGGTAGAGGTAGTCAATGGGGCGGTCTCCGGTGCTCAGTTCCGAACTAGTCAGCAGCATGGGTGTAAAAAAGCTGGCAAAATAGGCCCCCACCAGCAAGACGGTCATCACCAGCATATTCCGCACCGTCTGCCGGCCTTGAAACTGCATCATGCTGGTGGCGATGAGATCCCGATACTTCCCTTTCTTTCCGCCCCAGCCGTTGACCACGGTGTGGAGCAGAACCATATAAAGGCCCACCAGAGCGGGCAGATAGAACAACGCCTCTAAAACCGCCGGCGCATACCAGTGCAGGCCCTGGATCAGCACACTGGGCATGCCATACCCTAGGACTCCGCCCAGGGCGATGAGCACAATCCCAGCCAGCCCGTACCATCGCGGCACCGCCCGGATGGGTTCCGACTTGTGGGACTCCTGGACGATGTCGATGATGTTGGTGCGGTGAACCGAGCGGCAGCCCATCCCCAAGAGCACCAGAAGCACAAACAGGGTGAATACGCCGGGGAACCAGTAGGATTGCGGTGTAAACCGCAGCGCCATCTCCGCCGTATCCACCACAAACGTGCGGAAAACCTGCCAAATTCCCCAGGCCAGCGGTCCGCCCAGCAAGGCGCCTGCCCCGCAGGATAGCAAGGTCAGGAGGGTCAGTTCCCTCGTAAGCATCCGGCTCAGTTGCCGGCGCGTGGCGCCCAGGGCCAAAAACACGCCAAGCTGCCGGGACTTTTGCCGGAAGAAGAGGCCGGAAGCGTAGGTGGTAAACACCCCACAGCCCAACACCGCCAGAACGAACACCATCATCACCTGTTTTCTGGAATCCCCGCCCTCAGGCAGAACGGTGAGAATGGTGGGAGAGCGCATCATACAGGCGTAGGCAGTGATGAGCAGCACAGAGAAAAAGGCGCAGCCCCCCAACAGCGCGTACTGCCGCCAGTTTTTCCGGCGGAGGTGGCGGTAGACATGGGCAAAGGTCTGCATGGACTCACCCCCTTCCCATGTCCCGGATGACATCCAGCAAACGGTCCTGAAAGGCATCCCTGGGCTGTGCCCCCTTCTCCAGCACCCGCCAGATGACTCCGTCCTGGAGCATGATCACCCGGTCACAGAAGGAAGCTGCAAGGGAGTCGTGGGTCACCATGAAGATGGTGGCGGACAGAGACTGCTTGGCCCGTTCAAAGGCCGCAATCACAGCCCGGCTGGACCGGGAGTCCAGGTTTCCCGTGGGCTCATCCGCCAAGATGAGCAGGGGGTTGTTGATCAGTGCCCGGGCCACTGCCGTGCGCTGCTTCTCCCCACCGGAGATCTCTGCTGGGTACTTTTCCTGGATGGGGGTGATGCCAAACACCTGGCAGAGTTGGTCGGCCCGGGTCTCTGCCGCGGGACCCGCACTCCCTCCAATAATGGCAGGCAGCAAGATATTCTGCCGCACCGTGAGTCCATCCAGCAGGAGGAAATCCTGAAAGACAAACCCCAGCTGCTTGTCCCGCACTGCCGCCAATGCAGTCTCATCCAGAGCCGCCAACGGGCGGTCCCCTAGGATGATCTCCCCGCAATCAGCCGGGATATAGCAGGAGATGCAGTTGAGCAGCGTGGTTTTCCCAGACCCCGAAGGGCCCATCACCGCCACAAACTCTCCCTTCTCCACCTCCAGGGAAATCCCCTTGAGGACTTCATAGGTGGTCTGTCCCACCTGATAGGACTTATGTAGGTTTTCCACCGTAAGCATCATATGCCTTCTCCTTTCAGACGTAGTCACATCGGAGGCTTTTCTCCTGCCTTTACCCTACGTCTTTCCGAGGCAGAACACCACGGCACTTGGCATCTCCGCCGGTTCTCCCGGCAAGTTTGGCGTCCTAGGGGGAGCGCCTGTCAAGTTTGGCACGGTTTCCGTCAAGTTTGGCAAACAGGAGCAGCAAGTTCCATTTGGCGGCAGCAGGCCCTCTGTGGTACAATCACACCAGAACCCTTGTGGGAAAGGAGGCGCTGCCCATGCTGTGCATTGGAATCTGTGACGACAGCTACGACGCGCGGTTCGCCCTGCGGAGTGCGCTGGAGCGGCTTTTGGAACCCCGCCGGCAAACCGCCCGCATTCTGGAATTCTCCTCGGGGGAAGGGCTGCTCCGCTGGCAGTCCCACCACCCCGGCGAGCTCCATCTGGTGTTCCTGGACCTGGAAATGAACCAATTGGACGGCATGGAAACTGCCCGGCGCCTGCGCCAAGTGGAGCCGGGGATGCAATTGGCCTTCGTCACAGGATATGACAGCCATGTCTACGAGGGCTACCAGGTGGGCGCACTGGGATACCTTTTAAAGCCCCCCAAAGCGGCTCAGCTGGCGGACATTCTGGACCGGGCCACCGCCACACTCACCCAGACAAACACCGCCTTTTTCCTCTGCCGCAGCGGGGAGATCACCTACCGCATCCCCTATGCAGAGATTCTCTACTTCGTCTCGGATCGCCGGCAGGTCACCTGCGTTACCAAGGACAAGGAATATACCTTCTACCGCAAACTGGACCAGGTGGCCCAGGAGGTGGGCACTGCTTTCGTGCGCATCCACCAGCGTTACCTGGTCCGGGTCCATGCGGTGCGCCAATTTGCGGGCAACCAAGTCTTTGTGGGGGATCACGTCCTTCCCATCAGCCGCTCCTGTCAGCAGGCAGCCATGCTGGCCCTGACCCGGGCCTCCTTGGAGGGGAAGCGATGACCGCCCCAGTTTGGGTAGAGATCGCGGTTTCTCTGGCTGCCCTCCTGGGAAACGGGTTCTTTCTCTATCAGCTGCTCCGTCACTTTCTTGCGCTGCGTTCCGGTCCTCTGTGGAAGGTTCTGCTTCTGGTTACCCTGGGCCTGGCCTCCTCCATGATCATTTGGGTGGGGGATCCCAACCTGCTCTATACGTTTCCCGTTTTCGTGGTTTTACTGCTTGTGTACAGCAAAGGGGACCGCGTGGGCCGGCTGGCGGTGGCCCTCATTTTCTTCTCTTTGATCATGTCTGTCTCCGCCCTGCTGGACACCTATCTCTTTGACGCAGACACTATGCTGACCAGAGTGTCGCGAACGGCGGTGTTTGGGTTGCTGTTCCTTCTGCTCCGCCGCCATCTCCCCCAGGAAGTGGCTGCCCTGCCCCGGCGGCTGTGGAACCTGATCCTGGCCCTGGCCATGATGCCCCTGTGCGCTCTGACTGCAGTGGTGCTCCTGTCCTACCGGGAATGGATCTCTTTGGCCGCTCACTCTATGGCCTTGAACCAAGGGATGGTGATCCTCCCCTTCACCCTAGCCACCTCCGTGGTGCTGCTTTTTGCCATCCTAGCCCTGGCAGACCATGAGGCCTTGGAGGAGCAGGTCCGCCTGGCGGGGTTGCGGGAGATCTACTACCAGGGTGTGCAGCGGGAAAACCAGCAGATTCGCACCCTCCGCCACGACCTGCGCAACCATGTCATGGCCGTGTCCGGGTTGTTGGAGCGAGGGGAAACGGAGCAGGCCCTGGGTTATCTGGAACAGCTCACCCAGTCCTCCGTTCTCAGCGGAGGAGGCCGACTTTGCGACAACGAGGTGGCCAACGTGGTGCTCACCGCCAAGGCAAAGGAAATGACCCAGCGAGGGCTGAAGGGCGTGTTCCAAGTTTCCCTCCCTGCCTGCCTTTTGATTTCTGAGGTGGACCTCTGCACACTTCTGGGTAATGCCTTGGACAATGCCATGGAGGCAGCGGAAAAAAGCGGAAACCCTGTGATCCACGTCCGCTGCCGGGTGGAGAAAGGCCTGTTTATGCCCCAGGTAGAAAATGCGCTGGCTGGGGACGAAACTCCGGACCTTGCCACCACCAAGGCAGACAAAACCGCCCACGGATTTGGCCTGCCGGGCATGCGAGAAATTGCCCAACGCTATGGCGGTTCCCTGGAAGCCTCCGCTGACCATGGACGCTTTGAACTCCTCGTCTGCCTCCCCCAGTAAAGAATGTGGGGGGAGTTTTGAAAAAGCGCTGTCCATTCCTCCCATTTCATGCTATAATGTCTCAACAAACCCAGAAACATCAAAAATGATCGATACAAACTCGAGGGAGGAATGGAATATGGCAGACAACAAGCGCCCGGAATCCATGGAGCGGATCACCACCCCCGCTTTGGCAGAAGCGTTCATCCAGGAACAAGTGGCGGCACTTCAGAAACAGATCGGGGACAAAAAGGTCCTGCTGGCCCTGTCCGGCGGGGTGGACTCGTCGGTGGTAGCCGCCCTGCTGATCAAGGCGGTGGGTAAGCAGCTCACCTGCGTCCACGTAAACCACGGTCTGCTGCGGAAGGGAGAACCGGAACAGGTGGTCGAGGTGTTCCGCCACCAAATGGATGCCAACCTGATCTATGTAGACGCAGTGGACCGTTTCCTGGACAAGCTGGCCGGGGTGGCCGACCCGGAGACCAAACGGAAGATCATCGGCGCAGAGTTCATCCGGGTCTTTGAGGAGGAAGCCCGGAAGCTGTCTGGGATTGAATTCCTGGCCCAGGGAACCATCTACCCGGACATCCTGGAGAGTGGCCCCGTCAAGGCCCACCACAACGTGGGCGGCCTGCCGGAGGATCTGCAGTTTGCATTGGTAGAGCCTCTGAAGTTCCTCTTCAAGGACGAGGTCCGCGTGGTGGGCAAGGCTCTGGGTCTGCCGGACAGCATGGTCTACCGCCAGCCCTTCCCCGGCCCCGGTCTGGGGGTGCGCTGCCTGGGCGCCATCACCCGGGATCGGTTGGAGGCCGTGCGGGAGTCTGACGCTATCCTCCGGGAGGAGTTCGCCAAGAACGGCCTGGAGGGGAAAGTCTGGCAGTACTTCACGGTGGTCCCCGACTTCAAGTCCACCGGCATCCGGGACAACGCCCGTACCTTTGACTGGCCGGTGATTATCCGGGCCGTCAACACGGTGGACGCCATGACCGCTACCGTAGAGGACGTCCCCTTCTCCTTGCTGCAGCACCTCACCGCCCGAATCACCGCAGAGGTGAAGGGAGTCAACCGGGTCCTCTTTGACCTGACGCCCAAGCCCAGCGGAACCATTGAGTGGGAATAACTGCCTCTTACCCCCGAAACCCATCCGCTGGGTTTCGGGGGTTTTGTCACATGGCCTAGAACAGCACGGTTTCCCTTGCATTCATTCTTCTTTTCTCTGGTGTAAAGCATTTTTACTTTTCACATGAAGATTCCCCTTTAAACACAGGAAACGGCCACGATACGATAAAATTTCTCACCCTCTCAACCTGGAAGCGAGTCATCGCAACATACATCCTTTCCCCTTAAAAATCCCTTGCGTTTTCAAGTCTTCTTTCCCCAAACAACCTGTACAGCAATTTATGTAAAATAAATTCACTTTACAGGAATATCAAGCGAATTTTCTGCAAAATCCACGCCATAAAAATGGCCCACCATACTGCATGTTAGGAGAGCGTCCCTATATGTTGGAAAGTGATTTAACGCATGCTGCCATGCGCCTTGCCTATGCAGCACACCACGGACAACTGGACAAAGCCGGTGTCCCTTATATTTTTCACCCCTATCACCTCGCAGAGCAAATGCCCGATGAGATCACCGCCTGCGTTGCGCTTCTGCACGATGTCTTGGAGGATACCTCCGTAACCTTAGAGGAATTGGAAGCCATGTTTCCGCCAGCGATCACGGAAGCGGTGTCTCTCTTGACAAGGAAGCCCGATATGGATTATTGGGATTATATTCGCGCATTGCGCTATCATCCCGTAGCGCGGACGGTAAAACTAGCCGACCTATCCCACAACGGGGATGCATCTAGATTGGCCTGCCTCCCGCCCGCGGAACAGGCCCGCCTGCAAGCAAAATATGACCAGGCCAGAGCCATCTTAGAAGGAGTGCTTCCATAGATTCTGTAGGGTAGCCCTGTGCGCTTAGGATTCTCTAATCACAATCGATTACACAATCTCCTTCTAAGACTTGCTAGATCCCCTCTGGACAGGCGCTTGTTTTTGTGGTATAGTGATTCCAGAAGTTAGCCAAAGCTAATACAAAACTTCCTAGGAGGCGCATAGAATGGGAACCGCTATTATTGTCATCATCCTTCTCCTACTTTGTGTCTATGCAGGTTACAGCTATCGTAAAAAACTGCGCTATGGCGGTGGCTGCTGCGGAGAACATGATGCCATGGAAACAAAAGTAAAAGTAGCAGATCGCAACAAGAAACACTATTCGTACCAGGTAATCTTGTCCATCGACGGGATGACTTGTTCCAACTGTTCTCGCCGAGTGGAAAATGCGTTAAACCAGCAGGAAGGCATGTGGGCTAAGGTAGATCTTGGATCCCAAAAAGCCACGGTCTTGCTGAAACAGCCGCCAGATCCAGATGCCCTGAAAACCATTGTGCAAACCGCGGGATACACGGTGTTGTCGATACAACCGTCACCATAAGGGTGGGTGTACTCCTCTCGAATGGTTCTTTTTCGTACCTTCTCTTCTGTTAGAACAACAAACCCTTACGTCTGATTCATCCTGCGGATGAATTTTTCTTCTGATGATAGTTAGCTTTCGCTAATATTGGAGCGTATTTATGTCAGATTCCCAGATCCTACTCCCAGGAGATCACATCTCCTGGACCTATCTCTTGCCCAACCTACGCATATGGAAAGTACAGGAAGCGCCATCTTTTGCTGCGTGGAGGGCAGCCCCCTCGGTTCCTCTCTGCCTGCTTTTTTGCCTAGAAGGCGGGATCCAAATCGTCTTGGAACATGGGCAAATCATTGACGTAACCCCGCAGGATATCCTACTGCTTTCCCCTGCGGCCCCTGTCCAAGAGATCTCCCAAACAGATGCCTCACAGCACGGTTACATCGTCTTAGAGGGGAAGGAATCCCTCCCCTCCTTTTTGAACTACTGGTCCGTTCCATACTCCCAGCTCCAGGAAAAAGACATCCTCTCTCGCCTGCAAGCGCATGGTGGATGGCTTCTGTTTCCAAAGTGCCTATGGAGCAATGCCTTTTTCGCGCAATTGGAAGATTTGCCCAGAGAGGCACAGGGAGAGTACTGTGCCCTGAAAAGCATAGAGCTCCTTTTCCTACTGTGTAACCACAGTCTGCACCCTTTGGAATTCCATGGCCGTCGATATTGGGACCAGGATCAAATGGAGGCCATTCGTCAAACCCACGATTATATCCTTACACACTTAAGCCAGCCCCTGACCATCGACAGCCTTGCACGTCGATTCCACATCTCTGGTACCTTTTTGAAGGAGGGCTTCCGGCAAATGTATGGACAATCCACCCGGAAGTTTCTGCAAGCTAAGCGGATGGACTTAGCCTCAGACCTTTTGCGTCGCACAGACCAATCGGTACTTCAAATTGCAGCTGCAGTGGGTTATGAAAGCGCTAGCCAGTTCTCCCAGATCTTTAAACGTCACTACAAACTGCCCCCAGCCCAGTATCGGCGGCAATGGGCCAAACGAAATGTCTGAAACCAAAAAAATGTGTCGGAATCCGCATGTTTTTTACCCTGTAAAACAGTACAATACCTGTATTCATCAAAAATGAAAGGGGAGGAGGTGTATCCCCTTGAAAAAACATCGGTTTTGGGCATGGAGTGCTGTATTCTGCATGCTCATGGTCATGATCACCGGCTACAAGCACAAGTGATCTGGCTTATGTTTTACGATATCCAGGAGGTTTCGGACAAATGAACTACTATAAAGGTCTTGCTCTGTTTGCCGGTGGTGTGCTCTTTGGCTCTGCCGGTATTAAGCTGTTGTCCAGCAAAGATGCCAAAAAGGTCTACATCCATGCCACAGCAGCTGGCTTGCGGATGAAAGACTGCGTCATGGAAACAGCAACCCATGTCCAGGAAAATGCCGCTGATATTCTCGCCAGTGCAAAGGACATCAACCAAGCCAGAATGGCGCAGGAAGAAGAAATCATGGAGGACACTTCGGAAACCACTACCTCTTCAGAGGCATGATTCCGTTGGGGTTCACCGTCAAATCGGAACAGAACAGAGGGGGCCACGGCCCTCTCTGTTTCCCTATTGATTTTTCATTTGGAGGTTCGCAGTATGAAATTCAAAATTGCTCACACCTCCCGTGGGCGGGTCCGTATCCAGGTAATCCAAAAGTTTATGACCTTAGAGCAGGCCGATCTATTGGAAGCCTACTTACAAACGTACCCCAAAGTATGCCAAGTCTCTGTCCATGAACGCACGCGCTGTGCGATCATCCAATACCATGGGTCCCTAGATGAGCTACTCCCCTTCCTCCGCCGTTTTTCTTACACCGCCCCAGAGGTGCTTACGTTAACGCCCTCCCACAGTAGTCGGGCATTGAACCGGATGTACGAGGAAAAATTGGTGGGAAAAGTGGTTTCTAAAGTGCTGCGTACCCTTTTCCTTCCCACCCCACTGGCCCGCATCTATACCTTACTGCGGTCCATTCCCTATTTGGTCCGAGGCGTTCGCTGTCTTCTCCGCGGAAAGTTTCAGGTAGAACTGTTGGATGGGATCTCTATCGGAATTTCCATGGCCCGAAACGACTTTTCCACCGCCGGTTCCGTCATGTTTCTACTGGGATTGGGGGAACTTCTGGAGGAGTGGACCCACAAAAAGTCTGTGGATGACTTAGCACGCTGCATGTCGCTTCAGGTCGACCGCGTTTGGTTACATACCCAGGACAGTGAAATTCTGGTTCCCCTGGATCAAGTGCAGGTGGGAGATACCATTGCGGTGCGTCTTGGCGGTCTGATCCCTGTGGATGGGGTCATCCAGTCGGGGGAAGTGATGGTCAATCAGGCTTCCCTAACCGGTGAGTCTGTGCCTGTCCCCAAACGACCGGGTATGACGGTGTATGCCGGTACCGTTGTGGAGGAGGGCGAGTGCCTCCTCACCGTCTCTCAGCAAAACGGCAACAGCCGCTACGATACCATTGTCACTATGATTGAACAGTCGGAAAAGCTGAAATCCGCGGCGGAAAACAAAGCAGCCCACCTGGCAGATCAATTGGTGCCCTACACGCTGCTTGGCAGTGGTCTCGCCTATCTGTTCACGAGGAATGTCACCAGGGCACTTTCCGTGCTGATGGTAGACTTCTCTTGCGCTTTGAAACTGGCAATGCCACTGGCTGTCCTCTCTGCAATGCGGGAGGCCAGTGGAAACCACGTCACGGTAAAAGGCGGAAAGTACTTAGAGGCAATGGCGAAGGCAGACACCATCGTCTTCGACAAAACGGGAACCTTAACCCGGGCCTGCCCTACCGTAGTCGCAGTCATTCCTTTTGGGGGACACAATGAGGCCGATATGCTCCGTCTGGCTGCTTGCCTGGAGGAGCACTTTCCCCACTCCATGGCCAATGCCGTGGTCCAGGCCGCCCGAGACCGGGGCCTTTCCCATGAAGAAATGCACTCGAAGGTGGATTACTTGGTGGCCCATGGCATTGCCAGTACCGTAGGGGAGGACCGAGTGATCATTGGCAGTGCCCACTTTGTGTTTGAAGACGAAGGATGCCTCATCCCGCCGGAAGAACAGTCTAAATTTGATCGCCTTCCCAACCAGTATACCCACCTGTACCTGGCCGTTGGGGGTACGCTGGCCGCAGTACTCTGCATCTCTGACCCCTTACGTCCGGAGGCTAAGCAGGTCATTCAGGCCCTCCATAGGTTGGGGATCCAAAAAACGGTGATGCTCACAGGAGACAGTGAGCGCACTGCTGCCGCCATTGCCGCAGAGGTGGGGGTGGACACCTATCGCTCCGAAGTGTTGCCAGAGGACAAAGCTCACTTTGTCGCAGAGGAACAGGCCCAAGGCCACACAGTCATCATGCTAGGGGATGGAATTAACGACTCCCCTGCCCTTTCTGCCGCTGACGTGGGTATCGCCATCAGCGATGGTGCCGCCATTGCCCGGGAAATCGCAGACATTACCATTTCTGCAGATGGCTTAATGGAATTGGTTACCCTGCGAACCATTGCCACCGCACTCATGAAGCGCATTCAGTCCAACTACCGCTTCGTCATCGGATTTAACGGCAGTCTTATCGCTTTGGGTACCGCTGGCGTACTGGCGCCGGCCACTTCTGCCATGCTCCATAATCTTTCCACCCTTGGGGTCAGCCTGCGGAGTATGACCAACCTATTGGCTTCTCCGCCGGAACAGGAGAAGCCCCGTGCTATCCCAGACTCCCCATAATAAGATCTTGCTTCCTCTCTACAAAACGGAAACAGCCGCCGGAATACGACGCACCATCGTATTCCGGCGGCTGTTTTTCAGTCTACTCCGGCCGATTACAGCTCCGAGCAGAACTCCACTTTCTTTCCTTCCAAGATAAGGTTCGTGGTACGCACGGCACACATCTTACCACACATGGAGCAGGTATGCCGGTCCGAAGGCGGTGTACTCTCAAAATAGGCCCGGGCCTTGTCCGGATCCACCGCAATTTGGAACATGGCCTCCCAGTCCACCTTGTGCCGGGCCTCTGCCATCTGATTGTCCAAATCCCGCGCATGGGGAACCCCTTTGGCAATGTCTGCTGCATGGGCAGCAATCCGCGAGGCGATGATCCCCTCTTTCACATCGTTGGCATCGGGCAGGCGAAGGTGCTCTGCTGGGGTCACGTAACAGAGGAAGTCCGCACCATTGGCCGCCGCAATAGCGCCGCCGATGGCGGATGTGATGTGGTCATACCCCGGGAAAATGTCAGTCACCAGGGGGCCCAGCACATAGAACGGTGCCTCGTGGCAAATTCGTTTCTCCAGGCGCATATTGGCGGCAATCTCATTCATGGCCATGTGGCCGGGCCCTTCGATCATGACCTGGACATCCTTATCCCAGGCCCGTTGTGCCAGAGCTCCCAGCTCGATGAGTTCCGCAATCTGTCCGGCATCGGTGCTGTCATCCAGGCAGCCGGGACGGAGGGCGTCTCCCAGGCTGATGGTCACATCAAACTCCCGCAGGATGTCCAAAACATCATCAAAGTACTCATAGAATGGGTTTTCCTGGCCCGTCATCTCCATCCAGGCAAAGAGAAGAGAGCCCCCCCGAGAGACAATGTTCATCTTCCGCTTGTCTCGCTTAAAGGCTTCCACGGCCCGACGGTTCAGACCGGCGTGGATGGTCATAAAGTCCACCCCCTCCTCGGCGTGGGCCCGCACCACCCGCAGGAAGTCCTGAGGGGTAATGTCCCGCAGATCCTTCTCCAAATATCCGATGGCATCGTACATCGGAACGGTACCAATCATCGCCGGAGACAGCTCGATGAGCTGCTGCCGGAAGGTGTTGGTTTTCCCGTAGTTGGACAGATCCATAATGGCCTCCGCCCCAAAGCGCAGCGCCATACGGACTTTGTCCATCTCCACTTCATAGTTGTTGGCGTCCCCTGAAATACCCAGGTTCACATTGATTTTGGTGCGCAGGCCCTTGCCAATGCCCTCTGCGCAGAGAGACGTATGGCGCACATTGGCGGGAATGGCAATCTGCCCCAGGGCAACCCGCTCCCGAATGGTTTCCGCTTCGAGAAACTCTTTCTCCGCCACCGTTTTCATCTCTGGGGTGATGATCCCCTTTTTGGCTGCTTCCATTTGGGTGAAGTATTCTCTCATCGTAGCATCCTTTCACATCGAAAAACAAGCGGCTGTCTGTTCGCACGACGAACAGACAGCCGCTACTAGCTGCATCAATCCAATTCCCTCCGTCGGCATTGTCCGAATCAGGTGCGTGGCATCTGCCACAGGGTCGAAACCACTGTTTCCTCTCAGCCGCCACTGCAGCTCCCCTATTGGGTTCACTGTATCACAACCTGTTTTGTTTGTCAAGGTTTCCCCTCGCGCCCACAGCCGCAGCGGGTTTTCCCATTTGGTCAGAAACCCTCGGAGAAAGACTTGCATCAAGCCGGATTTCACGGTACAATGAGTGTCGTCAAAAAAGGGGCTGACGGTATGGAACAAGAACACAAGCGACGTGTACGCTATGCAGGAACCCACCCACGGACGTTCCAAGAAAAGTACAAAGAACTCAACCCAGAAAAATACCAGCAAGAGGTGGAGAAGCTCCTGCGCAAAGGGAAAACCCCTGCCGGGATGCACATCCCGATCTGTGTCGAGGAAATCCTCTCCTTTTTGGAGATTCAACCGGGCCAAATCGGGCTAGACGCCACCTTGGGGTACGGCGGACACAGCCGTCGAATGTTGGAGGCGTTGCGGGGGAAGGGGCATCTCTACGCCACAGATGTGGACCCCATCGAGTCTGAAAAGACCCGTCAGCGCCTGGAACAGGCGGGGTATGGCCCGGAGATTCTCACCATCCGACAGATGAATTTTTCTCAGCTGGATCAAGTGGCACCTGGCGTTCTGTTCGATTTTGTCCTGGCAGATCTTGGGGTTTCCTCCATGCAGATTGACAACCCGGCGCGGGGATTCACCTTTAAACAAGACGGACCGCTGGATCTCCGCCTGAACCCCACGGAAGGCGTCACTGCCGCCCAACGTCTGCGGGAACTGGACCGGGAGGAACTGGCCGCCATGCTGGTAGAAAACGCCGATGAACCCTACGCCGACGCCATTGCCGGGGCAATCTGGAAACGGAGAAAGTCTGGTTACTCCATAGACACCACCCGCCAGCTGGCTGAGACGGTGGAAAGCGCCCTGGCCTTTCTGCCCCAAAAGGAGCGGAAAGACGGGGTTCGAAAAGCCTGCCAGCGCACCTTCCAAGCGCTGCGCATTGACGTCAACAGTGAGTTTGAGGTGCTGTACCAGTTTCTAGAAAAACTACCCCTGGTCTTAAAGCCCGGTGGAAAAGCTGCTATTCTCACCTTTCACTCCGGGGAGGACCGGCTGGTCAAAAAGTCCTTCCAGGCCTTTGCCCGTGAAGGGATCTATGAGGCGGTGGCCAAAGAGGTAATTCGCCCCTCCCCCCAAGAATGCGCCAAAAATCCCCGGGCACGTTCCACCAAAATGCGGTGGGCCATTCGAAGCCATTTACCATTCCCCTAACCCCAATGAAACCACATAAAGGAAGCTATAGATCATGACGCTAAATGACTTGGAAATTGGTTCCTCCGGTATCATCACCGCAGTCGGGGGGGAGGGTTCCCTCCGGCAGCACTTTCTGGATATGGGAGTCATTCCTGGTGCCGAAGTCACCCTGATCAAATACGCCCCCATGGGGGACCCCATGGAGCTGCGCATCCACGGGTATGAACTCACCCTCCGTCGGGCCGACGGGGAAAAAGTGGAACTCTCCCCCATCGCCACCCGAAACACCCCCACCACACCCAAGGAGGCTGACCGCTCCCCGGAGATCTGGCTCCATCCCGGTTTGGGCGAGGGGGGCAAGTACCATGTGAAAGCCGATGAACACCCGCTGCCCCCGGGGACCCAGCTGACCTTTGCCTTGGCTGGCAACCAAAACTGCGGAAAAACCACCCTGTTTAATCAGCTGACCGGGGCCAACCAACACGTGGGTAACTTTCCCGGGGTGACCGTAGACCGGAAAAGTGGCACCATTCGGGACCATGAAAACACCTTGGTCACGGACCTTCCAGGGATTTACTCCCTTTCCCCCTATACCAACGAGGAAATCGTCTCCCGACAGTTTATCCTGAATGAACACCCCACCGGCATCATCAACATTGTGGATGCCACCAACATTGAGCGGAACCTCTACCTTACCATGCAGCTGATGGAGCTGGATGTCCCCATGGTGTTGGCCCTGAACATGATGGACGAGGTACGGGGGAACGGCGGCTCAATCCATATCAATAAAATGGAGGAACTGCTGGGCATCCCCGTGGTGCCGATTGTCGCTGCCAAGAACGAAGGGGTGGAGGAACTGGTGAACCATGCCCTTCACGTTGCCCAGTATCAGGAGCGCCCAGGCCGCACCGACTTCTGCGACAAAAATGACCACAACGGCGCCGTCCATCGATGCCTCCACGGGATTATGCACCTAGTGGAGGACCATGCCAAAGCCGCGGAGATTCCCCTTCGCTTCGCCGCCAGTAAGTTGGTGGAGGGAGATCCCCTGGTGTTGGAGTCCCTCCACCTCAGTCAGAACGAGAAAGAAATGCTGGAGCACATCATCTGCCAGATGGAGGAAGAGCGCGGCCTGGACCGTGCAGCCGCCATCGCAGACATGCGCTTTGCCTTCATTCAAAAGCTCTGTGACCAAACGGTCGTCAAGCCGCGGGAGAGCAAAGAACACGAACGCAGCCGGAAGATCGATGCCATCCTTACCGGGCGGTACACCGCCATCCCCGCTTTCATCGGGATTATGGCGCTGGTGTTCTTCCTCACCTTTAACGTCATCGGTGCTTGGCTGCAGGGGCTGTTGGAATCCGGGATTGACTGGCTCACCGGTGTGGTCGACAGTGCCTTGACCGCCTGGAACATTAACGAGGTCCTCCACTCCCTGGTAATCGACGGCGTGTTCAACGGCGTAGGCAGTGTGCTGAGTTTCGTACCCATCATCGTCACCCTCTTCTTCTTCCTCTCCCTGTTGGAAGACAGCGGCTATATGGCCCGGGTGGCCTTTGTTATGGACAAATTGCTGCGGAAAATTGGTCTATCCGGGCGGAGCATTGTGCCCATGCTTATTGGCTTTGGCTGTACTGTCCCTGGCGTCATGGCCAGCCGCACCCTTCCTTCCGAGCGGGACCGGAAGATGACCATCCTGCTGACGCCCTTCATGAGTTGTTCCGCCAAGCTTCCCATTTATGGGTTCTTTACCGCCGTGTTCTTTCCAGGGCGGGGAGGGCTCATCATGGTCGGATTGTACTTCTTGGGCATCTTGGTGGGTATTCTGATGGCGCTCCTCTCGAAAAACACCATGTTTAAGGGGGAGGCCGTCCCCTTCGTCATGGAACTGCCCAACTACCGGATGCCCGGTGCCAAAAACGTTGCCCATCTTCTGTGGGACAAGGCCAAAGATTTTCTCCAGCGGGCATTCACGGTGATTTTTCTGGCCACCATTGTGGTCTGGTTCCTACAAACCTTCGACTTCCATTTAAACGTAGTGGCAGACTCTCAGGACAGCATCCTGGCCACGATAGCAGGCCTTCTCACCCCCATCTTTGCTCCTTTGGGCTTTGGAGATTGGCGGGTGTCCACGGCCCTCATCGCCGGGTTTATGGCGAAGGAAAGTGTGGTCTCCACGCTGTCTGTCCTCTTCCACGGCACAGAAACCCTGCTGATGACCCTAACCCCTCTGGCTGCTGCCTCCCTTCTGGTGTTCTGTCTGCTATACACCCCCTGTGTGGCGGCCATTGCTTCCATCAAACGGGAATTGGGCGGAAAATGGGCCCTTGGCGTTGTGATTGGACAGTGCGTTATCGCCTGGATCTGCGCCCTGTTTGTCCGTGTAATCGGCCTTCTCTTGGGGGTGAGCGGATGAACCTGCCCAGCATTCTCCTTCTCATCGCGGTGATTGCTGCGGTGATTGCCTCCCTCCGGTTCCTTCTGCGGCAAAGAAAGCGGGGCTGTTCTGGCTGCACCGGCTGTCACTGTGCAACCTGCGCCCAGAAAAACCATTAGCCTTCTCACGCCCCCTGACTGGCATCGTCAGGGGGCGTTGCTCTATTGCCACCACTCATCAAGAACCTTTGGAAGAAACCGGCCTTTTTCTCTACAAACTGTTGCAATTTATCGATTTATGTAGTACAATAAGCTCCCTTTGGTTTTTGCCGTTAAAGCAGCAAAACAGCAAAGATGTGATAACATAAAGAGAGGATGCAACATGGAGAGAGAACGTCTAAGCAGCCGGCTTGGCTTTATTCTGCTCAGCGCCGGCTGTGCCATTGGCATCGGCAACGTGTGGAAGTTCCCTTATATGGTAGGTCAGAATGGGGGCGGCATTTTTGTCCTGCTCTATCTGTTCTTCCTGTTGGTGATGGGCATTCCCGTCATGACCATTGAGTTTTCCCTGGGCCGGGCCAGCCAGAAAAGTCCCGTACGAATCTACCAAACCTTGGCCCCCAAAGGCAGCAAGTGGTACGTCCACGGCTACGTCGCCATGGCAGGCAACTACCTGCTTATGATGTTTTACACCGTCGTGGCCGGGTGGATGATCCAGTATTTCTTCGCCACCGCCTCTGGCCGCTTCAACGGTTTGGACACCCAACAGGTGGAAGAGGTCTATCACCAAATCTGTGCCAATCCGGTGGGCATGGTTGGGTTTACCGCCCTGGTGGTGGTGCTTGGCTTCTTCATCTGCTCCTTCAGCCTCCAGAAAGGGGTGGAGCGGGTCAGCAAATACATGATGCTGGCACTGCTGGCCATTATGGTGATCCTGGCCATCAATAGCTTCACCATGGATGGCGCTCGGGAAGGCCTGTCTTTCTACCTGAAACCCGACCTTGAGAAAATGCGCGAAGTGGGCATCGGCAACGTAATCGTCGGCGCCATGACCCAAGCCTTCTTCACCCTCAGCCTGGGTATGGGCAGCATGGCCATCTTCGGCAGTTACATTGGCAAAGAGCGCTCCCTGATGGGCGAGTCGATCAATGTCGCTATTTTGGATACCTTCGTGGCCATCGTCTCTGGCCTTATCATTTTTCCCGCCTGCTTTACCTACCACGTGGAAGCAGGTTCTGGACCCAGCCTGATCTTCGTGACCTTACCCAATGTGTTTAACCACATGTCTCTGGGGAATCTGTGGGGGGCACTGTTCTTTGTCTTTATGACCTTCGCCGCCTTGACGACCGTCTTGGCTGTTTTTGAAACCATTCTGGCCTGCTGCATGGATCTGTTCGGTTGGAGCCGGAAAAAGGCCTGCCTGATCAATGGCCTGATCATGCTGGTACTCGCCATGCCCTGCGCGTTGGGCTTCAACCTGCTCTCGGGGATTCACCCCCTTGGCGGTGCCAGCAACTTCATGGACCTGGAGGACTTCCTGGTCAGCAACATCATCCTGCCTGTGGGCTCGCTGATCTTCCTGCTGTTTACAGTGAGCAAACGGGGTTGGGACTGGAAAAACTTTCTTGCAGAGGCCAATGCCGGCAAGGGTTTGAAGGTGAAGCCCTGGATGCGCGGGTACATGACCTATGTTCTCCCCTTCCTTTTCCTGGCCATCTTCATCATTGGTCTGGTCACCTATTTCCAATAATGCCTTGTGAAACGGCCGCCTTTGGGAGTCCCAAAGGCGGCCGTTTTCCCTGCCCGGAAGGCACCTTGACGAAGTCCGCCGATGGGATTACAATGAAAAAAACACCATGCTAGGAGGGATTTGATGCACAGCAAACTGCAGGCCGCCCTTTGCCTGACCTATCCACCCGTGGCAGTCTATAAAACCCACCAACCACCAGAAGGTTCTCTGACCGCTCCGGAAGGGAGCCATGGCTGTGTCATCGCCCTGCTGGCTGCTGCCGCCAAGGGAAAGACCGCTGCTTTCCAGGAGACCACCGTAGGCTGCCCCGGCGGAAAAGCCGGCCTGGGGTTTGCCCCCTTGAAACCAGGATTCATGTCGGATTTTCTTTCCACTGGCAACGACGCTCGCCCGGGGATGCGGTACAAGGAGACTCCTGCCCTGGCCGATGACTATATTCATAGTCTTCCCCACACACCCCCGCCAGAGTGGCTGGTCTTTCAGCCCTTGGACCAGGTCGCGGAGACGGTGAATCCCCTGGCCGTGGTCTTTCTCGTCAGCGCCGATCAGCTTTCTGGGTTGATCACCCTGGCCAACTACGACCGGCCCACCCAAGATAACGTGAAAGTTCTCTTCGGCGCCGGATGTGTCCAGTCCATCCTCTATAGCCTGTGCCAGGAAGAGGCGGGAGGGGATACTTGCTACCTGGGCCTCACAGATCCCTCCGCCCGGCTGCACATCCCCCCAGAACTGCTCTCCTTTTCCCTCCCCTATCATCGTTTCCTCGAGTTGGAAGGCAAGGTGGAGGAGAGTTTCCTCACTACAGAAACCTGGAAACGAATTTGCCACCGGATTTCACGCAAACTATAATTAGGATATCCCCGATAGAAAGAAGACGATGCTTTGCACTTCACACGATCCTCCAGCACCATATTTCGGTGGAGCGCCTACCTCCTGGGGCTGCTGATTCTTGCCCTGGGGATTTCCATGAACACAAAGGCAGGCCTTGGCGTCTCCCCTATTATCTCAGTCTCCTTCAGCGTTTCCTCCATCTGGTCCCACAATTTTGGTAACATCACCTTGGTACTGTATACCTGCTTCATCTTGGTGGAAGTGGTGCTGCACAGCATGCTACTTCGCCGAGGGAAGCTGCCCGGCGGCATGGGTCGGACCATTTTGCTGTTGGATGCCCTGCAATTTCCTCTGAGTCTGGTGTTCACCCGGTTTCTTAACTGGTTCAGCGTCTGGCTCCCCGACCTGCCTACGGATTGCCTGGGCACCTTTTGGGGAACCTTGCCTGGGCAAGTGGTCTTCTTGGCCTTTGCCATTGTGTTCACTGGCATCGGCGCGGCCCTATCCCTCAACATGCGTCTGATCCCCAACCCAGGAGACGGCATTGTCCAGGCCATCTCTGATTTTTCCGGGAAAAGCGTGGGGCTGACCAAAAACTGCTTCGATATCACAAACGTAGCCATCACCACTTCCATTGGCCTGCTGTCCACTGGCCACCTGGTGGGGATTGGCCTGGGCACCATTCTCTCCATGATTGGCGTAGGGCGGGTCATTGCACTGTTTAACCACCTCTGTTTTCAGAAAACCCTCGCTTTGGCTGGCTTACAGCCCTCCTGAAAGGGGAATGCCCCGATGAAACATCCCTCTGATTGGACCGATACGCAGAGAAAGCGGTTCCTTATTTTGGTCGGCTTACTCCTGGTCGCTGCGCTATTCTTGGTAGGGTGGCTGGTGGGGGAACCCATGCTCCGCCTGGCTTCTGACCCGGAAGCCTTCCGACAATGGATTGCAGAACGCCAAACCAGCGGCCTGCTTCTTTACGGTGGGATGGTTTGTTTTCAGGTGTTCTTCGCCATCATCCCTGGGGAACCCCTGGAAATTGCCGGCGGATACGCTTTTGGCGCGCTTTGGGGCACCATCGCCTGTTTGGCCGCCGCCACTATAGGAAGTTTATTGGTGTTCCTTTTGGTGCGGCGGTTCGGGCCGCGTCTGGTGGAGGTGTTTTTCCCCAAAGAAAAGCTGCATTCCATCCGTTTTTTGCAAAGCTCCCCCCGGCGCACCTTCCTCTTTTTGGTTGTCTTTATGATCCCCGGTACGCCCAAGGACCTATTGTGTTATTTTGCTGGGCTCACCGATATGAAGTTCCCCGTGTTCCTTCTCATTTGCTCCCTGGGCCGTCTGCCCTCGCTGGTCACTTCCACCATTGGGGGAGATGCTCTGGGAACCCAGAGTTACCTGTTTGCCGCCATCGTCTTTGCGGTTACCTTACTGATCAGTGGAGCCGGACTTCTTTGCTACCGTTGGATCTGCAAACGCCACAACAGAGAGCATCCCCCGCACAAACCGCAAGATTGAGGTAGAAATCCTTTTCCCTCAGGCGTAGTATGGTCTTCAGAAAGGAGGTCTTCCCATGGATTCCCCTGCCATTTCTCAGATCCATACCCTCTGCCTCCAGATGGAGCGGCATTTGAGTACGCCCTTCCCCTTCTCCCTCTGGGCAAAGCACTGTCACTACTCCCCCTACCACCTGCGCCATCTGTTCACCGAGACGATTGGCGTGCCGCCCCATCAGTACCTGCGCCGTCGGCGTATGACGGAGGCTGCACGGCAACTGGTCTTCTCCTCACAACCTCTCTTGGAGATCGCTTTCTTGGCAGGGTATGAAAGTCAACAGGCTTTCTCCGACGCCTTCCGGCGTCTCTACCATATGTCCCCGGCCCGTTTCCGGGCCAGGGGCTTCTTTTATCCCCTGCAGCTTTTCCCGGAAGAACCTTTTTTTTGGACCTCCGGTCCAAAGGGAGAGGGAGCCCTCCGCCTCGCCACCCAAGCAGACATTCCTGATTGGATGGCCCTGGCCCACCTGTCCATTGACGGATACCCTTGCTGGGTCGAAGGGGCGTACCGCGCCGCCCTCTCCGCCGCCATATCAGACCGGCGAGCCTGGGTTTGGGAGGGGCAAGAGATGTTGGGCATCGCAACCCTTGCCCCTCAGGGGGACCACTTGGCCTATTGGGCGGTTCATCCCCGCCTTCGCCATCGGGGTGGCTTGCAGCGCTTGCTTACTTTGCTTCGACAAACCGTGCTTCCGCAGCGAGCCGTAGAACTCACCACCTTTCGGGCGGGGGATGCCGCTGACACCGGCCACAGAGCCCAGCTTCTTCAGCTGGGGTTTGAACCCCGAGAACTGCAGACGGCCTTTGGTTACCCCGTCCAACGTATGGTTCTCCCCGCCAACCGGACCGTCGCACCATGAAACGGCCATCTCCATCTTGGCAGCGTCGGGCGTTCCTGGTCTTTCTAAGCCAATCCATTACGCTGTTTGGCTCCACCCTCTCCCAAATGGCCATTGTCTGGTACCTCACCTTGGATACCACCTCCGGCGCTTGGGTGGCGGCAGCCATGGTGTGCAACACCCTTCCCCAGTGCCTCCTCTCCTTCCCCGGCGGGGTATGGGCGGACCGTTACGCCAAAAAGCCTTTGATTCTAGGGGCCGATGGCGCCATCGCCGGGATCACCCTGGTTACCCTCCCGTTGGTCTCAGTTGGGTCTCCGCCCCGCGGCCTGCTGCTCCTGCTCTTGGTCCTGCGCTCGCTGGGCGCAGGGATCCAGACGCCTGCCGTCAACGCCCTGATCCCTCAGTTGGTGCCGCCCGCTGACCGAATGCAATACAACGGCTATTTTGCCAGCTTGCAGGGGGTGGCGCAGTTTCTCGCTCCCGCGGTTGCGGGCCTGTTAATGACGTGGTTTCCCCTAGGGGCTGCCCTCATGGCGGATATCCTCACCGCTCTTTTGGGGATGGGGCTGTTCGCCTGGGTCTCGCTCCCCGCCGAGAGGGACAGCAAACCACGGAACGCATCCACCACGATAAGAGAGACCCTTAGCCACCAGGGAATCCGCCCGGTGCTGGCCGTCTATGGCTGTTTCATTGCCCTCACCGTTCCATCTGGATACTTGGCCCAACTGTTGGCAGCTCGAGTCTATGGGGAACATTACGGCATCCTCACAGCCGTGGAGCTGGCTGGGTTTGCCGGCATGTGCCTGGGCGGCCTGGTCATGGGTCACTTTTCGGGGCGCATAGGCTCCTGGCGCATCCTGGCTGGGTTTCTGGCGCTCTTTGGAGGGCTGTCGGCTGTGATGGGTTGGGTGGATCACTTTCCCCTGTATCTCTGCTTGATGGCGGCTTTCGGTGTAGCGCTCACCGCTGTGCAAACCACCATTACCACACTGCTCCAAGAAATCGCCCCACCGGATGGTCTGGGGAAGGCCTTCGGCCTTCTCAGTGCCTGCTATGCTGGCGCACTCCCCTTGGGCATGGCGGTCTTTGGTCCCATGGCCGATGTCATCCCGCTTCCCTGTCTCATGACCCTCGCCGGCGTGCTTCTCCTTGGAATTGCCGGAAAAATATTGGGCAAACCCTCGCAAAATATGGTATAATGAGACGTTACAAAATTTGTGGGCTTGCCCCCTGACAGCGGAGGTCCTATGGATCATACATTAGAGAAAATTTTGGCGCGGGTACAAAAACCGGGCCGTTACGTGGGCGGGGAATACAACGCCGTCCAAAAAGACAAAAGCACCGTGGATTGTCGGTTCGCCTTCTGCTTTCCAGACACCTATGAGATCGGCATGTCTAACTTGGGCATGCGCATCCTCTACGGGGTGATGAACGAGATGGACGGGGTCTGGTGTGAGCGTGTCTTTGCCCCTTGGGGCGATATGGAGGCCGAGATGCGACGGGAGGGGCTCCCCCTCTATGCACTGGAAAGCGGTGACCCTGTCTCGCAATTTGACATCATTGGCTTTTCCCTGGGCTATGAGATGGCCTACACCAATGTACTCAACATGTTGGACCTGGCTGGGGTTCCCCTGCGCAGCAAGGACCGCCCCGGCCTGACCCCGTTGGTGATCGCCGGCGGCACCAGCATGTATAACCCAGAGCCCCTGGCTCCCTTCGTGGATATCGTCTCTCTCGGCGAGGGGGAAGACGTCACCGTGGAGATGATCCAGCTCTACCGCAAAGCCAAGCGGGAGGGGTGGACCAAGGCGCAGTTCCTGCAGCAGGCCGCCCAGATTCCCGGGCTCTATGTGCCCTCCCTGTATGCGGTCTCCTACACCCCGGACGGTCGGGTGGCCGCTGTCACCCCCCAGGAGGGGGCTCCAGCTCAGGTGACCAAGCGGATTGTGACCGACATGGATCGCGCCTACTACCCGGTAAAAACCATTGTTCCCTCCACGGAAATCACCCAGGACCGGGTGATGTTGGAACTCTTCCGGGGCTGTATCCGCGGCTGCCGCTTCTGCCAGGCGGGGTTCGTCTACCGCCCTGTACGGGGGCGCAGCCAGGAACTGCTTGCCCGGCAGGGCATCGAAGCTTGCCAGGACTCCGGCTATCAGGACATGACCCTTATGAGCCTCTCCTCCAGCGATTATCCGGATCTTCTCCCCCTCTGTGACGGACTCTTGGAGTGGTGTGAGCCGCACAAGGTAAACCTGGCCCTCCCCTCCCTCCGGGCGGACAACTTCTCCATGCAGCTCATGGAAAAACTTCAGCGAGGGGGGCGGAAGAGCGGCTTGACCTTTGCCCCAGAGGCCGGTTCCCAGCGCCTGCGTGACGCCATCAACAAGAACGTCACGGAGGAAGACTTGCTCAACTCCTGCCGCACCGCCTTTGCCGGGGGATGGAGCAGCGTGAAGCTCTACTTCATGCTTGGCCTGCCCACAGAGACCGACGAGGATGTGCTGGGCATCGCCGACCTGGCCAACAAAGTCTACCATGTCTGGCGGAACAACACCCCCAACCGTTCCCGCGGCGTGCGGATCACGGTCTCCACCTCCTGCTTTGTGCCCAAATCCCACACTCCCTTCCAGTGGGAGGGGCAGAATACCCAGGAGGAGTATTTGCGAAAGGTGACCTTGCTCCGGGAGAACCTGCGCAACAAATCCATCACCTACAACTGGCATGATCCGGAGACCAGTTTCCTGGAAGCCGTCCTCTCCCGGGGGGACCGTCGGATCGCCGATGTCATCGAGGAGGCCTGGCGCCACGGGGCCAAGTTTGACTCCTGGAGCGAGTATTTCTCCCTCCAGACCTGGATGGACGCATTTGCCGCCTGCGGGGTGGACCCCACCTTCTACGCCAACCGCCTGCGGGACCGGGAGGAAGTCTTCCCCTGGACCGTCATCTCCGACGGGGTCACGGAGAAATTCCTCTGGCGGGAGCGGGAACAGGCTTACGCCGGAAAAATCACCCCTGACTGCCGGGAGAAATGTTCCGGCTGCGGCGCCAACCGTCTGTGCGAAGGAGGGATTTGCCATGCCTGATCAAAGAATCCTTTTCTCCAAATCTGGCACTGCCAAGTACATCTCCCACTTGGATCTCATGCATACCATGGAGCGGGCCTTTCTCCGGGCGGGAATCACCATCCGCCACACGGCAGGGTTCCACCCCCATCCCTATGTCTCCATTCCCCTCCCCCTTCCGCTGGGTTTTTCCAGCCAGTGTGAACTGATGGAGTTTGGTCTGGAAGAGGGGTGCACCATGGAGGAACTCCCCCAGAAGATGAATCAGGTCCTCCCCGCCGGTATTGTGATCCACGATTGCTATGAAGGCGGGCTTCCTTTCCGGGCCCTCTCCTTCGTCCGGTATGACATTTCCCTGGAGTTTGACGGGAACCTAGCCCAGGCGGCAGGAGAGGCCTTCCAGGAACTTGTCAGCAGGGATCATTTTATCGTCCAAAAGCGGAGCAAAAAATCCAAACGTGGCTTTACCGAGGTGGACCTCATCCCTCTCATCGAAGGGGTGGAAACCGTCCAGGCCCAGGGGGATACCCTCTCTCTTACACTGCTTCTGCAAGCCCAAAACCCTGGGTTGAGCCCCAGTGTCCTTCTCCAAGGGTTTCAGACGGCCGACCCTTCCTTTGTCCCCGTGTATTCTTCCTGCCACCGGCGAGAAATTTTGGACCAGGAGAAAAACGTGTATCGCTAAAATGCTTCTATGCATACCAAAAAGCCAGCTTCCCGGAGACGGGAACGCTGGCTTTTTTCTCAGTAACGATTACATTTCTAAGCGGATAACCCCTTCTTGCTCTTTCAGAAGGACCATGCTGGAAAGATCCCCCCGCATGGCTTGGTCGGACTCCAAGTCCATACGCACAGCCAACACATCGGGGCGCCCGGAAGGAAATTCCTTGATTTCTCGCACCGTCCAGCCAATCTCATGGATAAAGTGGATGGCGTTGCCCAGGCCAACCTCTCGTTCCACTTCCAGGTACAAGGCAGTGCTGGTAGGCACTTTGAGAAATTTTGTGTCCACAACATTGACCAGAAGCAGGATGAAAATTAGGATGACATACATGATCAATGCGCACTCATAGAACCCCACACCAACGGCCAATCCCATGCAGGCGGTGGCCCACAGAGTTGCCGCCGTAGTCAACCCCTTGACCTGGTTGCGTCGGGTCACAATAATGGTTCCTGCCCCCAAGAAACCGATGCCACTGATCACCTGCGCGCTGAGCCGGGCAGGGTCCCCCACCCCGTAGCTGGCGTATATAAACTGGCTGACCAGCATGGTGGATGCCGCTCCTACACACAGCAGCATATGGGTCCGCAAGCCAGCTGCCCGCTGGCGAATCCCTCGCTCAAATCCAATGGTTCCGCCAAAAACCATCGCCAATAAGAGGCGAACCCCAACGGACAGCACATTCAGATCCCGGAGGCTTCCCACCAAATCCAGCTGGACCATCTCCTCATCTCCTTTTCTGCGCAACCATGCGACGGATATTCTATGGATTTCCATCCTTGCAGTTTCCTTTATTGTGCCATGGTTTCCCTAGGTTGTCAAACCCCTTGGTTGACCCTCCTCTTTTCTCCAACGGAAAACCGGCAGCGCTCCCAGAGCGCTGCCGGTTTCCTATCTTGAAACAAGTGTTTTATGCTATGCGTTACGCTTCCTTGTGGTCCCAAGGCTTGCTCAGTTCCAGCAGACGCTGATACTTCTCATGCGCCTCCTTCTCCGCCTTGGCGAAGAGATCCTTGGCCCGGTCGGGGAAGGTGAGCTGCAGGGAGGAGTAACGAACCTCGCCCGTAATGAACTCCTGGTAGTCCATAATGGGGGCCGGGGAGTCCAGCTGGAAGGGATTCTTCCCCTTCTCCAGACGGCGGGGATCGTAACGGAACAGGTGCCAATAGCCGGCCTGCACCGCAGCGCTCATCTCCAGCATGGTGTTGTTCATGCCGATCTTGATCCCGTGGCTGATGCAGGGAGCATAGGCAATGACAATGGAGGTACCAGGATAGGACTCCGCCTCCAGCAGCGCCCGAAGGGTCTGGCTGTAGTCAGCGCCCATGGCCACCTGGGCCACATAGACGTTGCCATACTGCATAGCAATGGCCGCCAGGTCCTTCTTTGCCACAGACTTACCAGCGGCAGCAAACTGCGCCACAGCGCCGGTGTTGGTGGCCTTGGATGCCTGGCCACCGGTGTTGGAATAGACCTCGGTATCCAGCACCAAGATGTTCACGTTCTCGCCGGAAGCCAGCACATGGTCCACGCCGCCGTAACCGATGTCATAGGCCCATCCGTCGCCACCGAAGGCCCAGATGGACTTCTGACCAAACATGTCCCGCATATCATAGAGGGCCTGGAGCTGCTCCTGGTTCCCCTTACCCTCAGAGAGGGCCTTGGCCAGGGCCTCTGCCAGCGCCGTACCAGTGGTACGGGAGCCCTCCACCTCTCTGCGGTGGTTCAGCCACTTCTGGGCACAGAGGGTCACCGCTGCGGGGGTTGCCTCATCTTGCGCAATGGAGCGGGCCAGGTCTGCTGCCGCCTCTTGACGGGTGTGGACGGCCAGGTTCATACCATAGCCAAACTCTGCACCATCCTCAAACAGGGAGTTTTCCCAAGCGGGCCCTCTCCCCTCTTTGTTTACCGTATAGGGGGTGGAAGGTGCGCTGCCGCCCCAGATCGAGGTGCATCCGGTGGCATTGGCAATGTACATCCGGTCCCCGAACAGCTGAGTTACCAGCTTAACGTAGGGGGTCTCACCGCAACCAGCGCAAGCGCCGGAGAATTCAAAGAGAGGCTGCTCGAACTGGCTGCCCTTCACCGTTTCCTTGGCGAAGGGGAGCTGTTTCTGGGAAACCTTTTCCTGGCCGTAGTTGTAAATGGCCTGCTCGTCCATCTGAGAATCCAGAGGCTTCATGGTCAGTGCCTTGGTCTTTGCAGGGCATGCCTCCACGCAGGAGCCGCAGCCAGTGCAGTCCAGCACAGAAACCGTCATGGTATAGGCATAGATTTCACAGCCCTTACCACGCATGTCGTGCATTTTGATGTTCTTGGGGGCCGCCACCACTTCGTCCGCATCCATTACAATGGGCCGGATGCAGGAGTGGGGGCAGATATAGGAGCAGATGTTGCACTGGATGCAGCAATCAGGATCCCACTCGGGAACAGAAACCGCAATGCCCCGTTTCTCAAACGCAGCAGTGCCCTGAGGCAGTGTACCGTCGGCACCGGCCATCAGCTTAGAGACAGGAATCACGTCACCCCGCATAGCATTGGCAGGGATCATCACGTCTTTCACATACTGGGCCAGTTCCTTCCGATCAGTATGGATCTCAGGCTCCACCACTTCGTCCTTCGCATCGGCCCAACCCAGGGGGATCATCACTTCCTGCACACCTTCAATGCCAGCGTCTACCGCATTGTAGTTGCGCATGATCACGTCCATACCCTTGTGGCCGTAACTCTTGACGATGGCATCCTTCATATGCTGTACGGCTTCTTCCACGGGGATCACCTTTGCCAGCTTGAAGAAGGCAGCCTGCAGGATGGTGTTGGACCGGTTGCCCATGCCCAGTTCAATGGCCTTGTGGGTAGCGTCACAGGTATACATATGGATATTGTTCTGTGCCAGGTACCGCTTGGCAGCAGCGGGAAGATGCTCCTCCAACTCCTGCATATTCCAGGAACAGTTGAGCAGGAAGGTGCCGCCCGGCTTAATATCCTGAACAATGTCAAACTTTTCCATATAGGAAGCGGAATGACATGCCACAAAGTCCGCTTTGGTCACATAGTAAGAGGCCTTGATTTGGTTTTTGCCAAACCGCAGATGGCTGATGGTCACACCGCCGGACTTCTTCGAGTCATACTGGAAGTATGCCTGCACCTGCATATCGGTGTTATCCCCGATGATCTTGATGGAGTTCTTGTTGGCGCCCACGGTGCCGTCGCCGCCAAGGCCCCAGAACTTACAGGCAATGGTCCCTTCGTCCGCCACATCGGGCTCCTCCACAATGGGAAGGGAACGGTGGGTCACATCGTCCTCAATGTTGATGGTAAAGCTGCGCACGGGAGCCTCGTTCTGCCCATTGCGGAAGGCCGCAAGGATGCCGCCGGGGGTGGTGTCCTTGGAACCCAGACCATACCGGCCGCCCACCACTTTCACCCCAGCCAGAGCGCTGCCGGCCAAAGATGCCACAACATCCAAATACAGGGGTTCTCCAATGGCGGAGGGATCCTTACAGCGATCCATCACAACGACATTCTTCACCGTTGCCGGAAGGGCTGCCACAAAACGGTCGCTGGCAAAGGGACGATAGAGGTGGACCTTGACCAGGCCAACCTTCTCCCCCTTGGCGTTCATGTAGTCCACCACTTCTTCCGCTGCATCACAAACGGAACCCATGGCAACCATAACTGTTTCTGCATCCGGTGCGCCGTAGTAGTTGAAGAGTTTATAGTTGGTCCCGATTTTCTCGTTGACCTTATCCATGTACTTCTCTACCACATCGGGCAGCGCATCATAGTACTGGTTCCGAGACTCGTTGACCTGGAAGAAAATGTCCGGATTCTGGGCCGAACCACGCAGCACCGGGTGATCCGGGTTCAGAGCCCGGGCCCGGAAGGCATTCAGCGCGTCCATATCCACCATGGACTTGAGTTCATCATAGTCCCAAACTTCCACCTTGCGAATCTCGTGGGACGTGCGGAACCCATCAAAGAAGTGCAGGAAAGGAACCCGGCCCGCAATGGCAGTCAGGTGGGCCACCGCACCCAGATCCATCACCTCTTGGGGATTGGCGCTGCACAGCATGGCATACCCCGTAGAACGGCAAGACATCACATCGCTGTGGTCGCCAAAAATGGACAAGGCATGGGTTGCCAAGGCCCGAGCAGACACATGCATCACCCCAGGCAGCAGGCTGCCCGCAATCTTATACATGTTCGGGATCATCAGCAAAAGGCCCTGAGAAGCGGTAAACGTGGTGGTCAAAGCACCAGCGGTTAGAGAACCGTGCACAGCGCCGGCAGCACCGCCCTCCGACTGCATGACCGACACTTTGACCGGCTGGCCAAACATATTTTTCCGTCCTTCCGCAGACCACTTGTCCGACAATTCTGCCATCACAGAGGATGGGGTAATGGGATAAATTGCCGCGACTTCTGTAAAAGCATACGCCACATGGGCCGCTGCAGTGTTGCCGTCCATTGTCTTGCGCTTTCTTGCCACGTTGACTCCTCCTTCTCCCAGAGCAAATGGGGGGACCATTTTGCTGGATAGTTTTCCTTATATTCAGAGGCGAGCCATGATCCATGGCCCGCACTCTTCCTCTGATGTTATCATATTACCATTTACAAGCTCCCTTTGTAAATGAAAGTTATACCCAAAGTTCCTGCAGGAAAACTTGCGGAATCCTTCTATCTTGCCAGGAAAGCAAAACAAAAACGAGAGCGCTCTGTCTTCTTTGTGCAAATACACTACATGCAAAGTGTCAATCTCTTACTACATTTATTGTCACGTCCCGCTCCCTGCGAACACAGCACTCGTCCCTGCTCGTTAAGATCTTCTATCCTAGAAACAAAATCGAATTCATTTGCAGTAAAGAATGCACTGGGATACCCGATCCCACCCCACATAGCAGTGCGTTCATATCCATCAAATTGCCCGAACTCATCATCGGACAGCGGTGCCCGTTCCACCACAAACAGAAGAATCTCTTTGAAAACCTTGACTTTTTATAAATCGTCTAGTATGATACCTTCACTTCTGACAACCAAATTGAAAAAGGTATTTTTCCAGTCAATGCAGTACCGTGCCCGCTGCGTGCGATGACGTCTCCTTGGGCACTCCATTATTTACAATAGCTTCCACACGATATTCCCCAGAAAGAGAGAGAATTGCTATGAAATTTCTTACAACCAACGGCCGTGGCATCTTGCTATGTCTGATCATCGCCATTCCTGCCTGGATTTTGGGGACACTTTTTCCAATCATCGGAGGCCCCGTCATTGCTATCCTCTTGGGGATGCTCCTAGCCATCCCCCTGAAGGAGAAAGGATCTATGGCACCTGGCATCCAGTTCACCTCCAAGAAAATCCTTCAATGGGCGGTGATTCTACTGGGGTTCGGGTTGGACCTAACCGTAGTTCTGAAAACCGGCCAGCAGTCCCTGCCGATTATCCTCTGCACCATCACTGTCTCCCTTTTGATTGCCTTTCTCCTCTATAAGGTACTGCCCATTCCCGCGAAGAGCGCCACCCTCATTGGTGTAGGCTCCTCCATCTGTGGCGGTTCCGCCATTGCCGCCACGGCGCCTGTTATCAACGCCGACGACGAGGAAGTCGCCCAGTCTATCTCTGTGATTTTCTTCTTTAACGTCCTGGCTGCTATTATCTTCCCTATCTTAGGCAACTTCCTAGGCTTTAGCACAACGTCTGGCGAGGGGTTCGGCATTTTTGCAGGTACCGCCGTGAACGACACCTCTTCGGTCACTGCCGCCGCCTCCACGTGGGACAGTATGTGGGGGTTGGGCAGCGCCACCTTGGACAAAGCCGTTACTGTGAAGCTCACCCGCACCTTGGCCATCATCCCCATTGTCTTGGTTCTTGCCTTCCTGCAAGCAAAGCGCGGGCAGAAAGAGAGCGGGCAAAAGGTAAAACTCCGCACCATCTTCCCCTTTTTCATCCTCTACTTCATCCTTGCCAGCCTCATCACCACCATCGCCGTGTCCCTTGGGGTGGATGCCAGTGTCTTCTCCCCCATCAAGACCCTCAGCAAGTTTTTCATTGTCCTGGCCATGGCTGCCATCGGTCTCAACACCGATATTGTCAAGCTGGTGAAGACCGGCGGTGCCCCCCTTGCCTTGGGCGCCTGCTGCTGGATTGGGATCACCGTAACCAGCCTGCTGATGCAGCATGTTCTGGGCCTCTGGTAAACTCCAAAAAATCCATACCATACAAAAGGTCCCCCATCGAAAACGATGGGGGACCTTTTTACACCTCGAAAAAACGCAGGCCGTCTATTATTCCTCGGCAAAATTACCGGTATAGAGCTGGTAATACTTCCCTTTCTTTTCAATCAACTCATCATGGGTACCCCGCTCAATGATACGGCCCTGATCCATAACCATGATGCAGTCCGCATTGCGAACCGTGGACAGGCGGTGGGCAATGACAAAGGTAGTACGCCCAGTCATCAGCGCGTCCATGCCCTCCTGCACCAGTTTTTCTGTTCTGGTGTCGATGGAGGAAGTGGCCTCATCCAAAATCAGCACAGGGGGATCTGCCACAGCCGCCCGGGCGATGGCCAGCAACTGCCGTTGGCCATTGCTCAAATTGGCGCCATCCCCGGTCAGCATGGTCTGATACCCATCCGGCAGACGCTGAATAAAGCCATCGGCATTGGCCAGTTTGGCGGCCGCAATGCACTCCCGATCCGGGGCGTCCAAATTGCCATACCGGATGTTGTCCATCACCGTGCCGGTGAACAAGTGGGTATCCTGCAGGACGATCCCCATGGACCGCCGGAGGTCGGGTTTCTTGATCTTGTTGATGTTGATGCCGTCATAGCGAATTTTGCCGTCGGCAATGTCGTAGAAGCGGTTGATCAGGTTGGTAATGGTGGTCTTACCAGCACCGGTGGCGCCAACGAAGGCGATTTTCTGCCCGGGTTTGGCCCACAGGCTGATGTCATGGAGCACCAGCTTATTGAGCTCATACCCAAAGTCCACCTCGTCCAAGACGACACCGCCCTCCAAGCGAACGTATTGTACGCTGCCATCCTCCATAGGGATCTTCCAGGCCCATACATTGGTACGGTGATCCACCGGGTGCAGATGACCATCGGCATCCTCCTTGGCGTTGACCAGTTCCACAAAGCCCTCGTCAATTTCGGGCTCCTGATCCATCAGGTCAAAGACACGCTTGGCGCCAGCCGCCGCCGTCACCACGAAGTTGATCTGCTGACTCACTTGGATCACAGGGTTGGTAAAGCTTTTATTCAGACCCAAGAAGGTAATCACCGTACCAATGGTCACACCGGCCATGCCGTTGATCCCCAGCACTGCACCAACAATGGCCATCACCACATAGCTCAGCCATCCAATGTTCGCATTGATGGGCATCAAAAGGTTGGCATACCGGTTGGCTTTGTCAGCGCTGTCCCGCAGGGCATCATTAACCTCACGAAAATCCCGCTTAGCAGCCTCTTCATGGCAGAATACCTTGACCACTTTCTGGCCATCCAACATTTCCTCGATAAAGCCGTCCACTGCGCCCAGATCTCTCTGCTGGTGAACATAGTATTTCCCGGAGCGGCCAGCCAGTTTGCTGGTAACCAGCAACATAATAATAGCGGTAACCACTGGGATAATGGTCAGCACAGGGTTGAGCACCAACATGGTAATCAAGGTGGCAATCATGGTGATCACCGTGTTGATAATCTGCGGAATGCTCTGGCTGATCATCTGACGAAGGGTATCCACGTCGTTGGTGTACACCGACATAATGTCGCCATGGGCGTGGGTATCAAAATACTTAATGGGAAGTGACTCCATTTTGTGGAAGAGGTCGTCCCGAAGGTGGCGCATCGTCCCCTGGCTGATGTTGACCATGATGCGGTTATAGGCAAAGATAGCCACCACGCCTACGGCCAGAATGCCAACCAAGCGGACAATCGCCTGAAACAGTCCACTAAAATCCTGGGAACCACTGTTGATCATGGGGACAATATAGTCATCCACCAAAGTCTGGGGAAAGGCCGAGCCAATGACCGTAGACACTGCACTGACCACAATGCAGACCAACACCAGCGCAAACAGCCCCTTGTAGTAGTGAAGCATGTAGCGGACGACCCGTCCCAACACGCCGGTTGCTGCTGTCTTGGATAATTTTTCTTTCATTGTTCATCCGCCTCCTTTCACGCCGGCTGGTCGAAGTCGCCGCCGCCCTTGATCTGAGACTCGTAGATGTCCTGATAGATGGCGTTGGTCTTCAGCAGGTTCTCGTGGGTGTCAAACCCATTGATACGGCCGTCATCCAGCACCAGAATCCGATCGGCGCTCTCTACGCTGGAGATTCGCTGGGCAATGATAATCTTCGTGGTACCGGGGATCTTTTCTGCAAAGGCCTTTCGAATCTTCGCGTCTGTTGCCGTGTCCACCGCAGAGGTAGAGTCGTCCAAAATCAAGATCTTCGGTTTCTTCAACAGGGCCCGTGCAATGCACAAACGCTGCTTTTGACCGCCAGAAACATTGTTGCCGCCACGCTCAATGCGGGTCTGGTACCCATCGGGCATCCGGTCAATGAACTCATCGGCACAGGCTGCCTGGCAGGCCTCAATGCACTCTGCCTCCGTGGCATTGGGATTGCCCCAGCGAAGGTTATCCAAAATGGTCCCCGAGAAAAGGGTGTTCTTCTGAAGCACCACAGACACCTGTTCCCGAAGGGCCTCCATATCGTACGAGCGGACATCCACGCCGCCCACACAGACAGAGCCTTGGTCCACATCGTATAGGCGGCAAATCAGGTTGGCCAAGCTACTCTTCCCGGAGCCGGTACCGCCGATGATGCCGATGGTCTCGCCGGAATGGATGTGCAAGTCAATGTCCATCAACGCGCTCTTATCGCTGCCGTGCTTGTAGGAGAAGGTGACATGGTTGAAGTCGATGCTGCCGTCCTTCACCTCTTCCACAGGGTTTTCAGGGTTGTGCAGGTCCGGGGTTTCCTGCAGAACCTCACTGATCCGTCGGATGCTGGCCAGGGAAATGCTGATCATCACCACTACCATGGAGACCATCATCAGGCTCATCAGCATGGACATGATGTAGCTGAAGAGGCTTGTCAGGTCACCGGTGGAAAGGGTGCCACCCACGATGAAGTGGGCGCCCAGCCAGGAAACCGAGATGATGCAGAAATACACAGCGACCATCATCGCAGGTGCATTCACCGTAAGGATGCTCTCTGCCTTCACAAACATCTTGTACAATGTGGCAGAGGCCTTGGAGAACTTGGTGTTCTCATAATCCTCCCGGACAAACGCCTTTACCACGCGGATGGCGGAGATGTTTTCCTGGACGCTGGCGTTCAAATCATCGTACCGACGGAACACCTGATTAAAGATTTTCAGCGTCACTGTCATAATAATCGCCAGTACAATCGCCAGGAAGGCTACTGCAATCAAAAACATTCCGCTCAGATGCGGGTTGATGATCAGACACATAATGAAGCTGAAAACCAGCGTGAGCGGAGCACGGGTTGCCACCCGAATCACCATCATAAATGCATTCTGTACATTTGTGATATCTGTAGTCATCCGTGTAACCAAGCTGGGTACACTAAACTTATCAATGTTAGAGAAGGAAAATGTCTGGATATTGGCATAAATCGCTTCCCGTAAATTGGCTGCCAGGCCTGTCGACGCACTGGCAGCAAATTTTCCGGCCAAGGCGCCAAAGGCCAAACTCAGGAACGCCATCACCACCATTAGGATACCATAACGATAAACGATAGGCATGTTACTTGCTTCCAGCCCCTGGTCAATCAACATAGCCGTGATGAAGGGAAGCAAAATCTCCATCACAACCTCTAAGGTCGTCAGGCCTATGCAGAGGAAAGTGTCCCGTTTATACTGTTTGAGTTGCTGTAAAATTTGTCGCACGAGAATAAACCCTCCCTGTTACTTCATTTCATTGGCGGACAGGTTGCGCCGCACTTTCTTTTGTAAACGGTCCAATTCTGCCAATTCGGATGGGGAAAGGCCCGCATAAATCCGGTCGCAGATCAGGTGTGTAGAATCTTCGAGAAACGTCTTCAACGCACATCCCTGCTCTGTAGCAAACAGACGTTTTCGCCGGTCATCTTCGGGACACCGCTCTACGCGAACATATCCCTTTTGCCGTAAGCTTTTCAAACTGCTGGAAAGCGCTGCCTTAGAATACCCAAACTCCCGGTGCATGGCAGTCAGAGACGTGCCTTCCTCCGAGTGCTGAAGAATATAGTGCAGCATATACGCCTGCGCTGCGGTAAGCCCCTTTCGCCCCATGACCCTATCGGCCAGCGTCTCTTGCTGAATACCGATCAGACGGTTATCCCGGATCATCTTGCTCCGGTTCATATTTTCCATACCTTGTTTCACCTCTTATCCTTCCATTGATTAGGGCGAGAATTGTTCCATACCTTACTTTTTATAGCACAGTTTTCCTTGTATGTTAAATTCAAATGTGTTATTATCTATAAGGCTTTTTTATAGTTTTGTCCTATTGCTCAAAATTGAATTTTAGAAACTGGGGGTCTTTGTTTGAATACTACACAACTGGAATGTTTTATGACCGTCGCCAACTTCCTCAACTTCTCCCGCGCCGCAGAAGTGCTGCGGATCACCCAACCCGCTGTCAGCCATCAGATCAATGCGCTAGAGAATGAACTAGGGGTCAAACTCTTTCACCGAACCAGCAAAAGTGTCCGCTTAACCCAGGCTGGCTACCTCTTTACCCAATATGCCGATGAGATTCTTCGAATCTCCGGCCTCTCCAAAGAGCGATTGAAAGCGGCCCAAGAAGTACACTCCGTTCGCCTCGGGGTGGGATGCCGAAATTTTGTAGACCTCCGTTTGATGATTCCCACCCTTTCACAGCTTGCCACAGAGGAGCCGCTCCTCCTTCCGCTGCTTCGAATGACACCCTTCGATTCCCTAGAAAACCTTTTGGAGGAAGGCGATATCCAAGTACTGATCTCCCATAAGAAAACTTCTCTCAAAAAAGCCGTCTACCGAGAATTGTGCCTTCGGCCCGTCGTCTGCCTTTGCAGCGCACAACATCCACTGGCCCAGTTGGAACAGGTCTCTGTGCATCAACTTCGTGATGCTGGAAGAATGGCCATCTGCCGGCCACCCATTTTCTCTACGGAGCTGTTAGATGTTCAAAGCCAAGTGGTCTCGGGGCGCAATTCCGAGCAAATTCTCTTTTGCGACAACTTAGAAATCCTGTATACCTTAGTAGAAGCTGGTCTTGCCTTTGCGATCATCTCCGGGCCCCCGTTCCGCTCTCTTTTCCCCCATCTTCGGTACATTCCTATGCCAGAGATCTCTCCCATCTCCTTTGGTGCTTTCTACCTGCCGGGAGAACTCACCCCCGTGCTTCGGAGATTTCTCACTTTGCTGGAGGAAAATCTACAAACCGATCCCCATGCGCTATGACCATTGTACACCAAACGTGCCCACCCTATCCCAGGTGGGCACGTTTGACGCATCCATTTCCAAGTTAGACTGACGCTGCACCGTCCCCTTCGTCTTCTACCGTCAGCTGAAAGACGTTAATGACGTCCACGTCCGGGCAGCAAAACAAAAAGGTTCCATCCGGTTGACTAGGCAGTTTGCCACCGTATCGCAGAATATCGACATAGGGAAAGGCAACGTGCATCGCCATCGGGCAAAGTTTTCCCCGCTCTGTGTCAAAGTCATAGGAATCCCCCACCTGATGCCCCCTGTGGCACCCCATTGTCCCTTTTTGGCCTACCAGCGTGATACGAATGTTTGGTTTCTTCATGGATAGCACCTCCTACCAATTCTGACTGCAGGAACCTCACTGAAAAGTCCCCCGCTTCTATCCTCTATCTTACGCCAACAGCAAATTTATCCCTGTTGCATTTGCAACAGGGACAAATTCTATCACAGAGTTGGCTCCAATCGTCAAATACTGTCCAACAAGAATTGACCAATGTGTTCCATGGCCAACGCCGCTTTCCGAATCGGGAACATTTGGAACACATGCCACATATCTTCCCATACCTCTAGCTGGCAGTGCACCCCTGCTGCCTGCATGCGTTCCCGCAAGCGGAGGGAATCTGAATAGAGGATCTCATTGCTCCCCACCTGCACCAAAGTCGGTGGGAATCCCCGGAAGTCCCCAAAGAGCGGGGAAAGCAACGGAGAGGTCAACTCGTTTCCTCCGGCATACACCTCTCGCACCGCGTGGATGTAATCCAGGGTAATCGTAGGATCCATCGCAGCCCGTTGAGTATAGGAGCGCCCGCTGGCGGTCATATCCGTCCAGGGGGACATCAATACAAGACGGCCAGGCAGTTGACGCCCCGCCTGTTTGAGCTGGTGGCAGAGAACCAACGCCAAGTTCCCCCCTGCCGAATCCCCCGCTACCACCACATCCCGGGCGCCATACCCCAAATACATCAAATAGTCCCACGCCCGTCTAGCATCGTCCACTGCCGCTGGGAAGGGGTGTTCCGGCGCCAAACGATACTCAAAGCACAGGGTCTCCCAACCAGTGGCATTGGTGAGTTTTGATGCCAGTGGGCGGGAGTAGCCCAGGTTTCCACTGGTATATCCCCCGCCGTGACAGTAGAGGATCACCCGCCGCTTGTCGTGGGGCCAATCCGGCTTTACCCAAGCGCAGGCCATCTCTTTTAGGTGGAAGGTCTCCCACTTCTTCATGACAATCATGGGGGCCACCAGGCGTCCCAGCACCTCTTGGGCGGCACGCTGCTTGGCCAAATCCTCTGGATTCATAGAGTCCGGTGTACCTACAGAATGAATCGCCTTCAAGGCCCGCATCATAGGTGCCAACTGACGGTCCTCGGCGCTTTCCCTTCCCGTTGTTTTTCCTCGAGGTTTCAACCGCAAGGACAGTTTCTTTGGGTCCATACTGCAGCTCTCCTTTTCCCGTCAATAAAAGATGGCTTAGTATACCACGGCAGCCGGAAAAAGAAAAGGCCTTCCCCTTCTTTCCCTTGTAGTTTCTCCCTCGCTATGATACAATCAATTTGATCAAACATGTCATGTTGCGTACAAAGGGGGCCTCACCCGTGTCCAAAAAGCAGGCCAAAAACACGTGGTATCCTTTGGACAACGCGGGGGTACTGTATTCTGCCATCCAGAAGGACCGTTACTCCGCCATCTATCGGTTTTCCGCTGTCATGACAGAACCTGTAAACCCTCCCCTGCTCCAGCGTGCTGTCGAAAAGACCATGCCACGGTTTCCTGGTTTTGCCGTTCGGATGCGCCGAGGTGCTTTCTGGTGTTACTTTGAGCCCAACCCCAACCCCGGCCCCTTCGTGAAACAGGATATGGTAAACCCCTGCCAGCCCGTACGGTTTCGGGAAGACAATGAGTGGCTGATTCGCATTTTCTACTACGAACACCGCATCTCTTTGGAAGTCTTTCACGCCATTTCAGACGGGGCTGGAACGCTGGTCTTTTTCCGCACCCTGCTGGCGGTCTATCTCCGGGAATTGGGCTATGCCATTCCAATTGGTCCCGGCATTTTAGATATCACCCAGCCCCCTCGTAAGGAGGAGTTGGAGGACGCCTATGCCAAATATGCCGGCCAGCGTATCCTGCGGGATAAACTGGAGAAAACCGCCTTTCCCAACACCAGTCAACCAGAACCCTTTTACACTTTAAATGTCACCATGGGCCTGGTTCCTGTGGATCAACTGCGTAAAGTGTCTCAACAGTACAACGCCTCTGTGACAGAGTATCTCACCGCGGTCCTGCTGCAATCTTTGCTGGAAAACCAAGCCGCGCGACACTACCGCCACCCTCGGCCTGTGGCCCTGGCCATCCCCATCAATCTCCGGCCATGGTTCCCTTCGGAAACCTTGCGTAACTTTATCCTCACCGTCCGCCCCTGCATTGACCCCACATTGGGGGAGTACACGCTAGAAGAAATTGTCCGACAAGTGCACAGCTACATGCGCCTTCACGCAAACCGGCAGGAGATGCAGGCCAAACTCACTGGCAATGTGCAATTTACCAAAAACCGCTTTTTGCAGATGGTGCCCTTGTTTCTGAAAAATCCAATCATGGCATTTTCCTACCAATTGGTTGGCGTTCGTCCCTATTCTGGGACCTACACCAATCCTGGAATCTTTCACGTTCCCCCAGAAATGGAACCCCACATCCATCACATGGAAGTGATGTTGGGACAAGCCACACGCCCCTCCCCCCATTGTGCCTCCATCAGCTACGGCAATACCATGGCCATCACCTTCGCTGGAACCGGGGTCTCCAGCGAAACGGAGCGGCGTTTTTTCTCCCATCTGGTGCAGGCAGGGATCCATGTCAAGGTGGAGTCCAACCGTACCCACTGATTTTGTTGAGAGGTGTTTCCTATGTCCTACTGCGTCAACTGCGGCGTGGAACTGGATGAGACTGCATCCTTTTGCCCTCTCTGCCACACGCCAGTCTATAATCCCAACCAGCCTGTCAACGAGGCAGCACCAAAACCCTTTCCCACCGAGCGCAAGGAGGTTCCCCCCTCCTCGAAGCTGCCCATCGCCATCCTGATCTCCACCGTTCTGGCCTCTGTGGCCGTGTGCTGTGGGATCTTGAATCTCTTCCTCAAAACCCAGCACACCTGGTCTCTCTATGTGATCGGCGCAGCGATTATGCTGTGGATCTGGACCGTGCCCCCTTTGCTCCACCACAAAAAGGATACCTTTCGTCTACAGCTACTGGCAGATGTCCTTGCCATCGCCGTCTATGTCTCCCTCATCGCAGTGGATCTGGATGGATGGGGCTGGTACTTGCACCTGGCGCTGCCCATCATTCTCCTGCTGGGTGCCTTGTTCCTGTTTTGGGGATTGACTATGGGGCAGCGAAAACGGAGCACCCTATCCTCCATCGCATTGGTAATCGGCTCCTCGGGGGTGTTTACGTTGGGGGTAGAGGGGCTGATTGATGGTTATCTCCATGGCAGTTGGTCCCCCAGCTGGTCCCTCATTGTCCTGGCTATCTGCGTGATCTTACTCATCCCTCTGATCGTCATCCGTCGGGTTCCCTCGCTCCGGGAGGAGGTTCGTCGACGGTTCCACATGTAAACCACGACTTTCCCTGCAAGGGCTGCTCTTTCTTCCAAAGAGCAGCCTCTTTTCTTCGCTTGTGTTAACATGTTCCACAAAAAGCGAACGTTCCCTTCCCTCTAAATTGGTACCTTATTCCTTGACATCCCTTTCCCCTGGTGGTATGATATCGAACGTTCCCAAATCATACAGTATGATTTCAGACTATTTGCGAAGGTGATGCCAATGCCCCCTCTCCCCAAACAGGATCCTCGCTTAGACGCCTTTCGAGACGCCGCCATGGAATTTGACGCAGTCTATGGCCTCCTCGCCAAGTCCTGTGGTCTCTCTGACCCGGAGTACTGGTCCCTGGTCCTCATCAAGGAGGGAATCGTCACACAAAAGGAGATCAGTGATCAGCTCTGCCTGAACCGGCAAACCTTGAACTCCGCCTTCAAGCTCCTCATCAAAAAAGGCCTGATCCGGCTGGAACCGTTCCAGGACAACCAGCGAAGCAAACGAGCCATTTTAACCGAAACCGGTCAGCACTTTGTGGATGAGACTGTTTCCAAAATGGAGCGGCTAGAAGCACGAGCCTGGGAAACCTTAACCCCAGGGGAGCAAGAATCCATTACGCAGCTTACGCTGCGCTTCAGCGCCGCGTTGAAGCAGGCCTTGGAAGAAGAAAAAACAAACACCCACTCATCGGAGGACCTGTCATCGCAATGACAGTGTTGGAGAAGATGTCGAGTGCGCTCGGGAAGTCCTAGACGGCCCGGGCGCCTTTTTTATTCCATTTTCGGAAAGGAGAATCCCATTCCATGAAACTGCTCTTACGATTCCTCAAACCCCATTGGAAGCTCTGCGTGCTCACCGTTGTGCTGCTGTTTGTGGACGTGGCCGGCTCCCTGTTCATTCCTACGCTGGTGGCGGAAATGCTCAACGCAGGCACCTCGGGCGCAGCGTTCCAATCCATCGTAACCACGGGCATTCAGATGGCAGTGATTTCCGCGGTGGCAGGCCTCGGTGCCATTGCCGGGGGATATGCCTGCGCCACCTTGACTGCACAAGTGGCCAAAGATATGCGGCAAGCCATCTACACCAAATCCCTTAAGCTGTCTGTCTATGACTTCCGGCAGTTCGGCACCGCCTCTATCACCACCCGGACCATCTCGGACGTCACAACGATCCAAATGGCTCTGCTCAGTTCCATTCAGATGATCCTGCCGGTGCCGGTGATCTGCGTGCTGTCCCTGGTGCTCACCTTCAATCTGAATCGAGCCATCGGCTTTGTCTTGCTGGCAGTGGTGCTGGTGGTGCTGATTCTCGCCTTCTTCATGATCCGCAGCGCCTCCCCTCTGTTCCGCCGGCTTCAGAAACTGTTGGACCGGATGAGCACCGTTTTCCTGGAAAACCTCACCGGCGTGCGGGTGGTCCGTGCGTTCAACAATGAAAAGCGGGAGAAAACCCGCATGGACACCGCCTTCACCAACTACGCACAGACCTCTATCCGGGCCAATCGGCGCTTTGCCAACTTGGACGGCCTGTCCTTCTTCTTTATCAACTTCTTCGTGGTCCTGATCTACTGGATGAGCGGCGGGCAGATCCACGCCGGCCTGTTCCAGATCGGTGACATCACCGCCGTCATCGAGTACGCCTTTCTGGTTCTGTTCTATCTGATGATGGCGCAGATGGTCATCCTGACCCTGCCCCGTGCTTTGGAGTGCTGTGAGCGTATCCGCCTGGTGCTGGACCACTCCCCAGAAATCACCGACTTGGTGTTGGACGACCCGGAAGAAAAAGGCGACGAGAAAGACGTTCTCACGTTCCAGGATGTCTCCTTCCGCTTTGCTGACGCAGAGGAATACACCCTGCGGAACCTGAACTTCACCTGCCGGCGAGGGGAAACCACCGCCATCATCGGCGGCACAGGCAGCGGCAAGTCCACCGTAGCCTCTCTGATCCTTCGGTTCCATGACGCCACAGAGGGCGCCCTGCTGCTCAACGGCACGGACATCCGGCAAATGACCCAGCAGTTCCTCCGAGACCACCTGTCCTACGTCCAACAGAAGGCTTGGCTCTTCTCCGGTACCATCGCCGACAACCTGCGGTACAGCCGGAAAAATGCCACCGAGGAGGAGCTCATGCACGCTGCCGATGTGGCCCAGGCTGGGGACTTCATCCGGTCCCTTCCCGATGGACTCAATTCCTACGTGGCCCAAGGCGGCACCAACTTCTCCGGCGGACAAAAGCAGCGTCTGTCCATTGCCCGGGCGCTGGTGAAGAAACCAGAACTCTATATCTTTGACGACAGTTTCTCTGCCCTGGACTTTAAGACCGACGCCGCCTTACGAAAGGCCCTGGCCGCAGAAACCAAAGACGCCGCCGTCCTCATCATTGCCCAGCGTGTGAGCTCCATCCGCCATGCCCACCAGATCGTCGTCCTGGACGAGGGGGCCGTGGCAGGCATTGGCACCCATGAAGAGCTGATGGAAACCTGCACCGTTTACCAAGAAATCTACGAATCCCAGACAAAGGAGGCGCAGGAAGCATGAGCGACAAGAAAACCTTGCATACCCCACAGCGAGAAGTGCCTCAGAACACCAAAAGCACTGTGGTCCGTCTGTTCAGCCAACTGCGGGGCCAGCGTGCCCGTCTCACTGTGGTGGGTCTCTCCATTGTAATCTACGTGATTCTGAGTATTTGGAATCCCCTGTACAGCGCGGTGGTCATCGACCACCTGTGGCAGAGCATCCAGACAGCCTGGAACACCGGCACTGCCTTCGTCATTACCTGGGACAACTTGGGGAAGGAACTCTTCCGCCTCACCATACAGTACCTGTTCACCTGGGTGTTCTACTACCTGCAATCCTATCTGATGGCCAGCGTGGCCGAGACCTTGGTGCTCTCCTTGCGAACCCAGGTCTCCCGCAAGCTTCACCGCCTGCCGCTGCGCTTCTTTGACCAGAACAAGGCTGGTGAGATTCTCAGCCGGGTCACCAGCGACTTGGATAAGATTTCCGAAGTCCTCCAGACCGGTCTGCTGAAGATGATCGTCGCCACTGGCACCGTCATCGGGTCTCTGATCGTCATGTTCTATTACAGCGTACCCCTCACCCTGATTTTCCTGGTGTTCATGGCCATCTGCGTGGTAATCACCAAGGTGGTGGCCTCTAAGAACTTGCTTTGCGCCGCCCAGCGGCAAGAGACCATCGGCTCCCTGACGGGCGTGGTGGAAGAGTACTATAAGGGCCGCGACGTCATCAAGGCTTACAACCACGAGGATGAGAGTATTCAACAAGTGGTAAAAGTTGCGGAAGAAAACCGTGCTGCCAACCAGAAGGCAGACTTCCTCACCATCTGCATTAACCCCCTCATCCGTCTGCTGACCCGGCTGTCCCAGGCCGTAATCGCCGTCATTGCCGGGTACGCGATGCTCAACGGCACCATGACCATTGGTGTGGTACAGGCCTTCTTCCAGTATGTGAACCAGACGGCAGAGCCTCTCACAGAGGCCTCCTATATGATCAACTCCCTCCAGTCTGCCCTGGCTTCCGCCGAGCGTACCTTTGAAATGCTGGACGAGGAGGAGGAGATCCCCGACCCCGAGCACCCCGCCGTCGTGGAGCACTCCAAGGGCAACGTGGCCTTTGAGCACGTCAGCTTTGGCTACAACCCCGACCGCCTGCTGATGCAGGACATCAGTTTCTCCGCCCGCCCAGGGCAGAAGATCGCCGTAGTCGGCAGCACAGGGGCCGGGAAGACCACGCTGATCAACCTCCTGATGCGGTTCTACGAGGTCAATGGCGGGAAAATCACGGTGGACGGCGTCTCTACCGCCGAAATGACCCGCAGCGGGCTGCGCCGCAACTTCGGCATGGTTCTCCAGGACACCTGGTTGTTTGGCGGTACCGTGGCGGAAAACATCGCCTACGGCAAGCCGGACGCCACCCGTGAGGAGATTGTGGCCGCTGCCAAGGCCGCTATGGTGGACTACTTCATCCGCACCATGCCCCAGGGCTATGACACGGTGCTGGACAACGAAGCCGCCAACCTCTCCGCTGGCCAGCGCCAGCTGCTGACCATTGCCCGGGTGTTCCTCTGCGATCCCCCCATCCTGATCCTGGACGAGGCCACCTCCAGCGTGGATACCCGTACGGAGGTGGAGATCGGCAAGGCCATGAAACAGCTCATGGACGGCCGAACCAGCTTTGTCATCGCCCACCGCCTTTCCACCATTCGGGATGCGGACAACATCCTGTTTATGGCCAACGGCAACATCATCGAGCAGGGGGATCACAAAACCCTGTTGGCAAAGAAAGGCGCCTACGCCGCCCTCTACTACAGCCAATTTGAATAAGCTTTCTTTCTACTTCTCCTTCTTTACAAGCAGAAGCCCCGTGGATCTCGGTCCACGGGGCTTCTGCAACTCATATCTTTTCCTGGTTTCTCTGTCTTTGCCGGTTCCGTTCCTTTTCCTTTAAGTATTGGCGGATCGAAAAGGAAAACACGGGATATTCCGCCGGGAAAGACAGTTGGTTCTCCAACGCATAGCGGAGAAAATCAAAGAAGAACACATAGGGGATGTCCAACCGCCCCTGGAGTTTAAAGAGAGAAAATCCCATCCCTTGCAGGCGCACTGCCTCTTCTGCCGTCAGGGAGATGTTCCGCGCTTTGGAGGCGTGCTGCTTAAAGTCGGGGACGTTGGGACAGCGGTCTAGAAAATGGGTCAGTTCCCCGTCCCCCTGGATCAGGGCGGCTTGGTCCTCTACAATGGATAGGTAGTGTTCCTTCCGCTGATGGCACTGGTAAACGCAGCGCTCGTTGAGGATGATCTCCGCCCGGTCCTTCGGAATTTTCTCCAGGAGATCCAGGCGGAAATTGTCATCCGGGTGGACCACAAACCGGTCATACTCCCGCGCCAGGGAGGCATAGTAGCTCTCATCCCGCTGCTCCGGGAAGGCCGTCATGATCACCGACGCATGCACCTCTATGTTGGGATACTTGGCCCGGATATAGTCCCGAAGCAGGGGGGTGGAGACAATCACGCCCCCGCCCACTTCATCGGCCATGGACAGGATCGCGTTTCCAGCAGGGTCCGCGAGGTCCTCCTGGGAGAGCACCGGCGCAGAAAAGGTCAACAGAGGGGTGATCCCCCGCGCTTTGGCGCCGGCCAACTCCTGGTAGATCTCCTCTCGGGTGTAGTGGTTGTCTGTGATGATCAGCCGCCCACAGTTCCAAAGGACTTTGGGGGAACCATAGAGGTAACGTACCGGGATGGCATACCCAAATTTATCCTGGACCTGATCCAGGCACTGATAGATTAACTTAGAATACAGAAACAGACCGGGCAGACTATAGGATGCCCCCGGCATCAGCGCCGCCGCCTCTCCCTGGGGCAGAATCCATTCGTTCATGGTGCCATCTCCCTTCTTTTTTGATAGAGATATCGTTTGTGGTATTTCAATTGGACATAGTTTAACACCCGACGGTAATACACCGGGTTGGCCGCGCCACCCAGCGCCCCCACCAAGGGCAGTCCCTGGATGAACTTCAGGACCAACATATCCATGGCAAAGGTCTGTGCCGTGGCCTGGATCTGCTGAGACAGAGCTTCCTTGGTGGGTTCCTCCATCAGCCCCTGGTACAGAAACGCATCTACACCCTGGTTCTTTTCTGTCCACAGAGGACCTTTGGTCAACGCGGTCTCCATCATGCGGAGAATCCACATCTGTTCCGCAGGATCTTCATAGGGAAAGCCATACCGCAAAGCCGTTTCATAGATACCCTTGAGCAGCATTCCCACAAAGAGGACAATATCTGGCAGGCCAATGCCCAGCGCACCCAGCCCCACCCCCTCTACCGTCGAGAGGAGGAGATTCTTTGCGTTGGCCCCCCGGTTTTCCTTGGGAAAGCGGCGCAGCGTGCGGCGGTCCCCCTTGACCTGGACGGCAAAGTCCCGCACAGCGTAGTCCTTTTCCAGGGCATCCCGGTCATAGCTTTTCTCAATGATCCCGGTCCCCTTCTCAAAGACCAGGGCAAAGGCTTTGCAGAAGGCCTGCTCCAAGGAGGTATACACTTTCTCGGGAACTTTTTCCTCCAGCTTTGCTTTCCAAGCCCCTTCCTTCTCTGCCAGTGCCCGGGTCTCCATACGGCCCTCCCGTTTTTGAAGCAGCGCCAGTTCCTTTTCTAACGCGCGCTGGGCTGCGTTACGGTGAAGCATTCTGTTCCCTCCTTGTCCTGCCATGATACGGAAAACACCCCATTTCCCAAGGGAAACGGGGTGTTTTTTGGTTGCGGAGACAGGACTTGAACCTGCGGCCTCCGGGTTATGAGCCCGACGAGCTACCAACTGCTCTACTCCGCGATATGGTGCCGGAGACCGGGGTCGAACCGGCACGGGATTTCTCCCATGGGATTTTAAGTCCCAGGCGTCTGCCAATTCCGCCACTCCGGCATTTCCAGCCGTCACACTCTCAAGTGCTTAATTACTATATCATGTGAAGAGCGCCTTGTCAAGCACTTTTTTCTGCTTCTGCAATTTTTTAGAAGTTCATTTCCTCCGTCGTCCCGCAGCCAGTGGGACGACGCTGGCTGCGGGACCCGAGGACATGGTTATTTTCGACCGTCCTGCGGCGTTTCCAATTCCTTTTTGAAGTGCTCGCCGATCATCATCAATTCTCCCGGAGAGCTGATCTCGAGCTTAGAGTTGCGCAAAAACGCGCGTACTTTCGAGGGCAGGGCTTCAAAGTACTCCTGCATCTTCGGATCTTCAAATTGCAATCTCATCACCCCATACATAGAATATCCTCCAAGCGGTCCCCTATCCTCCGTACCCATTGCCATTCTCGCATCCATTTTCCGCACATACTTCTCTCCATTGTGCATAGACTGGGTTGTATATCCCATTACCAAGGAGGCTTTTTCTATGTCTGAATCGAATACCCGCACATTACCACCGGTATCCCCTGCGCCCCAGGATTTGGATGACTTTATCTTCCACTGGGAGGGGGATCTCCCCACCACCAGCGAACGCTAGGGCGCCCTCTCTCAGGGCGCCTTGCCCTTTCAGACAGTCTCTCTTGCGCTTTGGCATGGGCTCCGTTATAATAAAGGAACCCATTTTTTGTCCCCTGGATACTGCCCCCGACAAAGGAGACTGCTTATGTCAGACCAAACCATCCACTTGCTAGTAACCTTTGACACCAATTACATTCCCCCGTTTCAAACCATGCTCACCTCCGCCGTGCAGAACACACCAGGGAGAAAGTTCCATGTCTGGCTGCTGCATAGCGCCATCCCCCAGGAGGACTTGACACGCCTTTCCGGATTCTGTCAAACCCTTGGTGTTCCTCTGACCCCTTTGGTCATGGACCGGCGGCTTTTTGCAGACGCGCCCATTTCCAACCAATATCCCCAGGAGATGTACTACCGGCTGCTGGCCCCCCATCTCTTGCCATCCTCACTGCATCGGGTGCTCTACCTCGACCCAGATATCCTGGTGATCAATCCCCTCACCCCCCTTTGGGAGACCGAGTTACAGGGCAATTTGTTCGCCGCCGCCTCGCACACTACCGTCAACGACTTGGTCAATGGCATCAATCGAATCCGTTTAAAAACAGACCAGGATTACTATAATACCGGCGTTTTGCTCATGGATCTGGATCGCGGACGGACTGACATCCATCCGCAAGAAATTTTCCAACATGTGCAGGAACATGGATCCGAACTGCTTCTGCCAGACCAAGACGTGTTTAATACCCTCTACGGTGCCAAAACCCTTTGGATTGACGATGCCCTATGGAACTATGATGCCCGGTATTACCCCGGTTATCTGCTCCGCAGCAACGGCGCCTACCACATGGACTGGGTAATGCAGAATACCGCCATCCTCCATTTTTGCGGCAAACGGAAACCCTGGAAAAAAACATACACCGGCCGCTTTGCCACGCTCTACAAGCATTATAACGTCTTGGCCCATCGAAACGCAGAGGCCATTTCTTCAGTTTCTTCTATCCCGAAATAAGACAAGCCCGAGGGGCTTCTGGTCCATCGGCCAGAAGCCCCTCGGATTTTGAATAGGGAGAGAATTTCTCAAGGAAGTCAATCAATCTTTGGACAGGATCCCATGGAGAAACGCGCCGGTTATCGCCGTTCCAGGAATCCCGCTGAAGAGGGTACGAACTGCCATCGGCGCCTGTTCCAGCACGCCGCTGAATCCCAATCCAATCCCCACCGCCAGCGAAGTCCCCACAATGACGGAATTGCGAAGGGTGAGCGGCTGGGTAAGGATGACTTCAACGCCTGCCATCAACATGAACCCAGTGAGGAAGAGGCACGCCCCTCCCAACACAGGCGCCGGCACTGTGGACAGCAACGCTGCAAACTTGGGAACCAACCCCGCAGCGGCGATCAGAAGGCCGCTGGTCACCATCACGGCTCGGCTGGCTACACGGGTGCTGCCGATGATCCCCACGCCGTCGCTGTAGGAGATGTTCGGTGCGAAATTGAACACCCCAGACAGCACGCTGGACAGGGCGTCGCAGAGCAGCCCGCCCCGCAGCTCCCGATGGGTTGACAAACGGTCTGCACAAACCATGGCAGTGGCTGTCGTGTCTCCCACAAATTCCATCGCCGTAACGAGATAGATGACCACCATAATCAGAACGGGCTCCAGGTGGAAAGACACCCCATAGACAAATGGCCTGGGAACGGAAAACCACGCGGCTTCCATAACGCCACCAAACGCCACATCGCCCAGCAGGAGGGCCAGCACATAACCTGCCGCCAGGCCCATAAAGAGGCCGATGGTCCGCCAAAAGCCCTTCCCAAACAGATGGGCAATGAGGCAGATTGCCATGGTCAAAATGGCCAGCAGCCAGTTTTGCCATGTGCTGTAGCCTCCCCCTACGGGTGCACTTCCTCCCGCCGCCATGTCCGCGCAGGAAGGCGCCAAGGTCAGTGCAATGGCCACTACCAAGGTACCAGAGACCGTACTGCTGAAGAACCGGCGAAGAAAGCGCGTCCCAAAGCAAGCCACCAGCACATAGACAATCCCTCCCGCAATCACGCCACCGAGGAAGGCATCATACCCATACTCTGTCGTGATCGCCACAAGCGGGGTGATGGTCACAAAGGTCGTCCCCAGCAGGATCGGCAGCCGAGCGCCCACAGGTCCGATCCCTTTCGCTTGCACAAAGGTAGCAATTCCACCGGTAAAAATGGCACATTGCAGCAGAAAGGCAACCTGCTCCTGGCTCCATCCCAGGGGCTCTGCCACCAGCATGGGCACCAGCACTACGGAACCCATAAAAATCACAACAAACTGCAGGCTGTAAAGCAAACGTTTCCCAATGGCTGGCGTATCCTCCAAACGATACAGCAACGGCCCACGTTGCCCAGACGCTAAGGACGCTCCTTTCCCCTGCGCATGCCTGGTCTGTTTCTGACGCATCGTTACGCCTCCATCGGCATTCTATTACCAGACGAAGTTGGCCTTGGCGATCTCTCCATTGTCGATCAGAATGTCCTGGGCCGTCATACTCTGGTTCACTACGGCAAGGAAATAGGTCCACTCTGCCATTTCTTCTACGGTGGCCCACTTGGGCAGCAGCGTCTCTGCCATCACCTGATCCCAAAGCGCCGGATTCTCTAAGATATGTGCGTTTAATTCCGTAATCACCCCGCCAGCAGAAATGCTGTTGCAGGTAGCACCATATTTTGCCACACGCAGTGCCACATTCTTTGTGTACGCCAAAACCCCACCTTTACTGGCGCAGTACTCTGGGAACTCTGCCCCGTTGTGGGCACTCACCGAGGCTGTCATCACGATGGACTTGATGTTCGGTTGAATCCCGTATTTTTCCGTGCAGTAGATGGTACCCCGCAGGTTGACGTCAATGTCACGCCCACTGTCCTGCACGCCTGCATTGTTGATCAGGATTTCTACCCCCTCCACCGCGGGGAGCTGCTCTGGGCAGGCCACATCCGCAATATAGTGTGCATAGTTTTCGTGGGCAATGGTGCTTTCCGCCACATCCAGCCCAATCACCGTATGGCCTTCCGCCAAAAATTTCTCCGCAATGCCGCGGCCAATGCCTGTACTGGTCCCTGTCACCAACACCTTCATCATCCGTCAACCTCCTTAAACAAAATATTACTCTTTTGACATGTTTTCTTTGCCACGATCTGAATCACTGTATCCCACAGAGAAGTCACAATGAAAATGATATAGCTTGCCAGCATAATGTCAAGCATTACGTTAAATTCGTAGACGCCCAGGGTAAAAACATCCGGATACATAAACTTTATTGACTGTATGAAAATCATTAAAAAATGCCCCTCCGTAAATACCCTTCATGCTCACACCCCCCTTCCCCCCGCCAAAGCAAAACCGCAACAAACCTTTTCCTTCTCTATGTGACAAGGTCCCTTGACCCACTGGCCCAGCGATGTTACAGTGCAACCAAAGGTTTGTACACGCGACAGTTCTCCTACTCCACGGGAGATCCTAACTGCTGTCTTACCATAGCCTGTCCTAGAAAAGGAGGGAATGGGAACAATGCTTCTTCTAAATAAGACCTTGCTCCACATGGCCAAGGGCCTTTGGGGATGGATTCTGTCTATCACTGCCGCCAAATTGGTGGTGCTGGTAGGCACGGCATGGTTTGCCCAAAGCATTGGCGGCTTCTTGGGCAGTCTATCCTCCCCCACCATGACGGGAGCCGATATGCGGGCCGCCATTGTCTCCGCCCTACTGGCTGCTCTCTTGATGTTGGCCGCCGAACTCCTGATTGGGGAACTGGAATACCGCTGCACCGCGCAGGCCCGTCTTTCCCTGCGCCGCCAGATTTTTGCCAAAGCTCTAGAGTTGGACGTAGGAAACATCGAAAAGGTCGGTCCTGTCTCTGCCATTACCGCTTCGGTGGACGGGGTGGAGTCCATGCAGGTGTACTACAGTAAATACCTGCCCGGTCTGCTTTACTGCCTGATCGCCCCCTTCTACCTTTTCTGGCAGATGCAGCAGTACTCCTTGCCGGTCGCCATCTTCCTGTTCGTGGTCTCCTTGGTTCTGATGCCTCTCAACAACCTTTTCCGCAAACACATTGAGTCCCTAAAAGGAGAGTATTGGGACAGTCTGGAAGATTTAACCGGTTACTACTTGGAAAGCGTCCAAGGGCTTACCACGCTGAAACTGTACAACCAAGACCAACAGCGTACCGAAGGATTAAAAACCAAGGCAGACAACTTCAATCGAAAGATCATGGATGTGATGAAGGTCAACTTCCGCTCCTTCCTCCTGTCTGACGGACTGATCTTTGGATCTGTGGCCGCTTCTGTGGTGCTCGTTGGCCATTCCCTGGCTCATGGATTGGTGTCTTTTCCCTCGGCATTAACGGTTCTGTTGCTCTCTTTCGGGTTCTTCGCCTCGGTGCGTCAGTTGATGTCTGTGACGCACACAGCCCTGCTCAGTGTGGCTGCCGCAGACAAGGTATCCCGTCTGCTTAATATGGACACCACCAGGCCCTACGACCCCTCCATTCCACCGGAGGACAAGCCTTATCCCGGCATCCGGATCGAGGGGGTCTCCTTCTCCTATCCTGGTCGGGCCGCCACCCTTCAAGACCTGAACTTAGAGATTCCTCGGGGCAAAACCACTGCCCTTGTGGGACTTTCGGGCTGTGGCAAAAGCACCACAGCAGGATTGCTCATGCGCTTTTTTGACCCCTCTTCCGGGCGCATTCTCATGGAGGGACGGGACCTTCTCTCCCTGACTCCCGAAGAACTGCGCCGGAAAATCATCATGGTCCCCCAGACCGTCAGCCTCTTCAGCGGCACCCTTCGTGAAAACTTGTGCCTGGCCGCCCCGGAAGCCTCCGAACAGGCCCTCTGGGAAGCGCTGGACGACGTCTGGCTCAAGGATTGGGTGTTGGAACAACCCTTGGGGTTGGACACCGACGTGGGCGACGCAGGCCAAAAACTTTCTGGCGGCCAACGGCAAAAGATCGGGATCGCCAGGGCCCTGCTGTGCCAGGCGGAATATATCGTGTTTGACGAGGCCACCTCCAGCGTAGACCTGGAAAGCGAGCAGGAGATCTGGCGGTGCATCGACAGTTTGGCCCAGACCCGCACACTGATTATCATCTCTCACCGCTTGTCCACCATTCGAGGGGCCGATAATATCTATGTCCTGGATCGCGGGCAAGTGGCCCAGCAGGGCACCCATAGCCAACTCATGGCGGAGCCCGGCCTCTACCGCCGTCTCGTCCAGGAACAAACGCTGCTGGAACAGCAGGGAGAGGAGGGGCTGCACCATGGCTAAATCGTTTCACTATTCCCTGGGTACCATGACCCGGCGCCTCCTCAAGCTGGCCGCCCCGGTAAAAGGGCAGCTCGCCCTCTCCACCTTGGCCAGCGTAGTGGGAAACTTGGCGCAGATGGGGCTGATGGGGTTTGGTGCCCTTACCCTCCTGGCCTGCGCCGGCTGGTTGGCCTCCCCCACCCCGTGGGGGATTGCAACGGGGATCAGCGCCGCTCTGGTTGTGGTATGCCGGTATATAGAAGGCGTGGTGTCCCACGCGGGAGCCTACCATCTCCTGGCCCATCTACGGGTCCGGCTCTATGAAAAATTGCGTACCCTGGCCCCTGCCTGCCTGGTGGGCCGGCAGAAGGGGGACATTCTGAACATCGCTGTTTCGGACATTGAGACCATCGAGTTCTTTTTCGCCCATACCATTGGTCCGATGTTCACCGTCATCCTTCTTCCCTGTACCACGCTGGTGTTGGCCCTCTGCTACCATCCGCTGTACGCAGCGGTGCTGCTCCCCATTTACCTGCTCATCAGCGTCGCCTTTCCCCTGGCCGCTGTCAAACTAGGACGGCGCGTGGGAATGCGCTATCGCGAACGGTTGGGACAAATGAAGGCCTTCGTCCTGGAGAGTATCTATGGTCTCAAAGACATCCAAATCTTCGGGGCTGGCAATCGTCGCATGGAACAGGTCACCCAGCGAGGCCAAGCCATCAACCGGGCTGCCCACGGACTGACCCTTCATCAGCAGGCGGTTTCCTCGGTGCCCACCTTCTTCGTCTATCTGGCCAGGATCTCCATTGTGGCGGTGGCCTCCTACCTGGCCCTGGCGGGGACGGGAGATCCTGTGGCTGCCATCCTACTCTCCTATGTGGCCACGGCCTCTTTCTCCTCCACCCAATCCCTCACCACCGTGGTCTCCAGCTTACTGGAGACTTACGCCGCAGCAGAACGCCTGTTTCTCCTGGAGGACACTCCTCCGGAGGTTCAGGAAGCAGACCACCCCCGTACCGTGGGCCCCATCCGAGAAATCGTCTTTGACCATGTGACCTTCCAGTATTCCCCCGAGGGGAAAGCCATCCTGGACGACTTCCAACTGACGGTCCATTCTCAGGAAAAGCTGGGAATTGTGGGAGAGAGCGGCATGGGGAAGTCCACCATTCTCCGCCTCCTTCTCCGGTTTTGGAATCCCACCGGTGGGGAGATCCGCATCAATGGCATCCCCTTACAGCAGATCAGTTTGGCAGAACTGCGGCAGCGCATCGCCGTACTGGAGCAGGACACCTTTCTTTTCAACGGAACCATTGCCGAAAACATTGCCCTGGGAAAGCCCGACGCCTCTCGAGAGGAAATTGGCCGGGCAGCCCAGCGGGCTGGAATCCATGACTTTATCCAGACCCTCCCTCTCGGCTATGAAACCCCTATGGGACAAATGAGCGCCCGCCTCTCCGGGGGCGAGCGGCAGCGCATCGGCATTGCCCGCACCATGCTCGTGGACCCAGACGTCCTGGTGATGGACGAGCCCACCAGCAGCTTGGATATTCTCCATGAGAAAGCCCTCCTAAAAACCCTGGCCGAGGCATACGGAGACAAAATTCTGATTCTGGTCTCCCACCGGTCCTCTACCCTGACCGGCTGCACCCGCGTCATTCGTTTGGAGCAGGGAAAAAGCAAACCTGTCACACCCGTTGCCCCATGATTTCCGTTCCTACTGCCGCAAACTCCCCCAGATTCCACCAGATCATCTTGCAATTTTTGCAAAGATCGGATATAATACCTTAGTTCAATATTTCAGAATGTGAGTGATTGTATCAATGCTTCAGTTCGATGAATATAAAGTCAAATTAAATAATCTTCGTCCGCAATTGGATGAGCTGGAAAAAGCCCTTAACTTGGACAGCACCGCCCAGGAAGTGGACTTTTTGGAAGCTGAGAGTGCTTCCGACGGCTTTTGGGACAACCCGGAAAAGTCTCAGCGGGTGCTGCAAAAGCTCAAGCAGCTCAAAAGTAAGTTGGAGTCCCAGGCCAAGCGCCGTTCCTCTTGGGAGGACATGATGGTCCTGTGCGAAATGGGCAACGAGGAGGAGGACGAGTCCCTCCTGCCCGAATTGGAAGAGGAGTACAACGCGCTGGTTCAGAGCATGGAATCCGCCCGGCTGCAGACGCTGCTGACCGGGGAATACGATGCCTCCAACGCCATTCTGGCCTTCCACGCCGGCGCTGGCGGTACAGAGGCCCAGGATTGGGCCCAGATGCTCTACCGCATGTATACCCGGTGGGCCGAGCGCCACGGGTTCACCTACAAAGTCATGGACTATCAAGAGGGCGACGAGGCCGGCATCAAGTCCGCCACCATCATGATTGAAGGCGAGAATGCTTACGGCTTCCTCCACGGGGAGCACGGTGTCCATCGCCTGGTACGGGTGTCTCCCTTTGATGCCAATGCCCGGCGGCAGACCTCTTTCGCCTCCGTAGAAGTCATGCCCGACTTGCCGGATGATGTGGAAGTGGAAATCCGTCCGGAGGACATTGAGATGCAGGTTTACCGGGCCAGCGGTGCCGGTGGCCAGCACGTCAACAAGACCTCCTCTGCCGTCCGGCTGATCCATATCCCCACCGGCGTAGTGGTCTCCTGCCAGACAGAGCGCAGCCAGTTCCAAAACCGGGACAACTGTATGAAAATGCTCCGCGCCAAACTGGTGGAGCTGCAGATGCAGGAAAAGGCAGAGAAAATCTCCGACCTGAAGGGAGTCCAGCTGAAGATCGAATGGGGCAGCCAGATCCGTTCCTATGTCTTCATGCCCTACACCCTGGTTAAGGACACCCGTACAGGTTACGAGACCAGCAACGTCAACGGCGTCATGGACGGCGATTTGGACGGGTTCATCAATGCCTATCTTACGGCGGTCGCCACGGGTAACTGGGCCACGAAATAAGGTCCGTCCTTGCAGACACACCCAATCCCTCTGCACCCCTTTCCGGTGCAGAGGGATTTTTTCGGGAATTTCCGCAAACTTCTTGACTTTTCAGCTTTTTGGTGTTAAAGTTTGAAAGCATTAAAGTTTGAGAGAATGGAGGGATTCCCTTGAAAATCGCACTTTTGGTGATTTACTTCGGAGTCATGGTGGCCATCGGCATTTACTGCCGAAAGCACACCAGTGGTATCAACAATTTCGTATTAGGTGGCCGGTCTGTTGGGCCGTGGCTCACCGCCTTTGCCTATGGTACATCCTACTTCTCCGCCGTGGTGTTCATCGGCTACGCCGGACAGTTCGGCTGGAAATACGGCATCGCCGCCACCTGGGCAGGCATTGGCAACGCCATTTTGGGCTCCCTACTGGTGTGGGTGGTGTTGGGGCGCCGGACCCGCATCATGACCCAGCACTTTGACTCCACCACCATGCCCCAATTCTTTGGACAGCGCTTCCAGAGCCCGTCGCTGAAGATCGGCGCATCCATCATCATTTTCATCTTCCTGATCCCCTACACCGCTTCCCTGTTCAACGGCTTGTCCCGCTTGTTTGGAATGGCCTTCAACATCGACTACACAGTGTGTATCATCCTTATGGGGGTACTCACAGGGATCTATGTCATCGCCGGGGGGTATATGGCCACCGCCATCAACGACTTTGTCCAAGGCTGCATCATGCTGGTGGGCATTTGTGCTGTGGTCGGCGCCATCCTAAATACCCAGGGCGGGTTCAGCGAGGCCCTGCACAATCTAGCCGCTGTCTCGGATTCCACCACCACCAACGGCGACGTTCCCGGTATCTACGCCTCCTTCTTCGGACCAGAACCCGTCAATTTGCTCGGCGTCGTATTGCTCACTAGCTTAGGGACCTGGGGCCTGCCTCAGATGGTGCAGAAGTTCTACGCCATCAAGTCCGAGGATGCCATCCATAAGGGCACTGTCATCTCCACCATCTTTGCCCTGGTGGTGTCCGGCGGGTGCTACTTCATGGGCGGCTTTGGCCGGCTCTTCTCTGACCAAGTAGATGTGGCCACCGAGGGGTACGATGCCATCGTCCCCACCATGCTGTCCAACCTGCCGGAACTGCTCATTGCCATTGTGGTGATCTTGGTCCTCTCGGCCTCCATGTCTACCCTGTCTGCCTTGGTGATGACCTCTTCCTCCACCATCACGTTAGATCTGTTGAAGGGCAACATGGTGAAAAAAATGAACGACTTCCAGGCCGTGTTCATCATCCGGTGCTTCATTGTGGTGTTTATCATCATCTCCATGGTCATCGCCATCATCCAGTACAAGTACTCCATCAGTTTTATCGCACAGCTGATGGGCGTGTCCTGGGGTGCGCTGGCCGGCGCTTTCCTGGCCCCCTTCCTTTATAGCCTCTACTGGAAAAAGGCCACCAAGGCCGCTTGCTGGGCCTCCTTCCTCTTTGGCGCCGGCGTGATGTCCCTGAACCTGCTCTCCAACGCCACAGGGCTCTTCGCCTTCCCTGCTCTGCTCCAGTCCTCCATCAACTGCGGGGCTTTCGTGATGCTGGCCGGGTTGGTCATTGTTCCAGTGGTGAGCCTTTTCACCCGGAAACCCGATGCAGATATGGTCAACGAGGCCTTTGCCTGCTATGAGAAGAAAACCCCCGTCTCCCAGAAGAATTCCCTCAGTGAGTGAGGTTTCTACGGATCTACCTATCCTTCGCCCCCGGGTTGCTGCCCGGGGGCGAATTCTTTCAAAGAAATGGAAAGTTTCCTTGACATCCCGAGGAGAAGATGGTATCCTCAAGATGTCAAGCAAACTTTCCATCTTGCCCCCGTGCCTTCGGGGGCAAATCCCTTCCCTGATACGGAAAGTTTCCTTTCCATTCCCAAGAAAGGAGGTTCCTTTTTGAAGAATCGCCTGGAAGAACTGCGAAAGGCACGCAACATCAGTCAGGAAGAATTGGCCGCCGCATTGGAGGTTTCCCGGCAGACCATCGGTTCCCTGGAACGGGGGCGGTACAACCCTTCCATCCTACTGGCCTTTAAGATCGCCCGCTATTTTGACTTAACCATCGAGGATATTTTCATCTGCGAGGAGGATGCACTATGAAACAACGTACCCGTGACAGCATCAAAGTCTGCCTTGGCGTCCTGCTGGCTGCCGCCGGCTTTCTTCTGCTGCGGCAGCCTGGCGAAGCCCAAGGGATCCTGGCGGTTCTCCCCTTCGTCTGTATCGGCGTGGGCTGCGGCCTCTTTGGCCATGGTGCAGGAGATTTGCTCAGCCTGCGCGCCTTGAAAGGTGCCCCAGAAATCCAGAAGCAACTGGAAATTGAGCAGAATGACGAGCGCAACGTCACCCTGGCCAACCTGGCCAAAGGGAAAGCCTTTGACATCATGCTCTACCTCAACGGGGCGCTGATGGTCTCCTTTGTCCTTATGCAGGCAGAGACGGCGGTGATCCTGCTCTTTACAGCGGCCTACCTCTTTGTGCTGGGATGCTTCGTCTACTACCGGGTCAAGTACGAAAGGGAGATGTGATCCCTGCCCTGCTTTGCGGCTTGACAGCGCCTCCCCTTCCGCCTATACTGACAGGGAACCTTCCATTCTCTCCCGGAGGCACGCCCTATGAAAAAGCATGATTTCACCCCTTTTCTGGCCCTGTTTGGCATCTTTCTCCTCTTCGTGGGCTTTGTTCTACTCCTCTTTTTAGGGCAGCAGGAGGATCGATACGCCATAGTATCCTTCGTCATCCTCTGCCTGGGCTGTACGCTGTTTGGGATCGGGATTGGAAAATGGATCAGTCACCGGCTGCACAGCGTCCTGAAGGAGTCCAAATCCCCGAAAAAAGCACCACCCCCCACTTCCTCTCCCCCTCAGGACAACGCTTCCAAACATTCAGACCCCCACAACTGACAACAGGCGCGGCAGCGAGATTCGCTGCCGCGCCTGTTTGTTCCTAAGAAACTCAGCCTTTCTGCCCCAACGCAAAGGCTCTCCGGTTAATGTCCAACGCCTTGGCAGGCACATTGGCCTCCAGAGAGGCCTGCCAGGCCTCCGGGGCGATGTTGGGGAAATAATGGGAGAGACGGCCCATCAGAACCATATTCACCGCCTTGGAAGAGCCCGCCTCCTCCGCCAGAGAGAGGCAGTCCATGGCATCCACCTGGATTCCCTTGGCCTGCATCTTCTCCACCAGGTTCTCCGGATACGTGGCCAGGCCCGCGATGACCGGCATGGGTTCCATCTGCTGGGTGTTGGTCACCACCCGGCCGGTGGGCTTGAGGTACTCCAGCCAACGGGCCGCCTCCAGCAGTTCAAAGGAGACGATGAAATCCGCCTCCCCCTTGTCGATGATGGGGGAATACACCTTGTCGCCAAAGCGGACATAGGTTACCACGCTGCCGCCCCGCTGGCTCATGCCGTGGACCTCAGAGACCTTGACATCATAGCCTGCATTCACCAGCAAATGGCCCAACATCTTAGAGGCCAACAGGGAGCCCTGACCGCCTACGCCTACAATCATAATGTTGACAGTTTCCACGTTCTCTTCCTCCTTATACGATCAAAGCGTCCCGGTGGCACATCTGCATGCACACCTGGCAGCCAATGCACTGGGTGTTGTCGATTTCCACGTGGTCCCCTCGGAGACTGAGGGCGGGGCAGCCGATCCGCATGCAGAGGCTGCATCCGTTGCACTTTTCCAGGTCTACCTTCAGAGGCGGAGCCTTGGGGACCTCCTTGAGCATCACACAGGGGCTGCGGGTGATGATTACCGAAGGCTCCTCCGCGGCCAGCTCCTCCTTCAGCGCCTTGTCCATTTCCTTGAGGTTATTGGGATCCACCACCCGAACCCGGCGGAAGCCCACCGCACGGCACAGGGCCTCCAAATCCACCTTCCCGGCAGGCTCTCCCCGGAGGTTTTTCCCGGTGGTGGGGTTTTGCTGGTGGCCGGTCATGCCAGTGATGGAGTTGTCCAGGATGATGATGGTAGAGTTTGTCTGGTTATAGGCAATGTCGGTGATGCCCGTAATGCCGGAGTGCACAAAGGTAGAGTCCCCGATAACGGCCACGCTGTGCTTCTCCGTCTTCTCCCCGCCGGCCAGGTTAAAGCCGTGGAGGCCGGAGCAGGAGGCACCCATACAGACGTTCAGGTCCATGGCGTTCAGCGGCGGCATAACCCCCAGGGTATAGCAGCCGATGTCGCCATACACCATGCACTTGTTCTTTGAGAGGGTATAGAACACGCCACGGTGGGGACATCCAGCGCACATCACAGGGGGACGGCCCGGGATCTCATCCTCCAGCGCCACAGCGGCCTTCTCCGGCCGGCCCAGGCAGCGGGAAATTCTTCCCTGAGTAAGCTCGTCCACCATGGGGATGACTTCCTTCCCGGTGACGGCTACACCAATCTGCCGGCAGTGGTTTTCAATGATGGGCTCCAGCTCCTCCACCACCAGAACCTTGTCCACCTGAGCAGCAAAGGTGCGGATCTTCTCCACAGGCATGGGCCAAGACAGGCCCAGCTTCAACACGCAGGCCTTGTCCCCAAACACTTCCCGGACGTACTGGTAGCTGGTGGAAGAGGTGATGATGCCAATGGAGGTGTCCTCCCCCATCTCCATCCGGTTCAGGGGGGTCGTCTCTGCAAACTGGGTCATCGCCTGGGTGCGCTCTTCCACCCGGTAGTGGGCTTTTAGGGAGTTGGTGGTCATCATGACCCGCTGGGTGTCCTTCACGTATTCCTTCGCGGGGACTTCCTCCCGGGTACCCACTTCCACAATGCTCTGGGAATGGGAGATCCGAGTACACATCCGCAGAAGGATGGGGGTATGGTATTCCTCCGAGAGGCGGAAGGCCTCCTTCGTAAAGTCCAGCGCTTCCTGGGAGTCAGAGGGCTCCAGCATGGGGATCTTGGCAGCAATGGCATAGTGCCGGGAGTCCTGCTCGTTCTGGGAGGAGAACATCCCCGGGTCGTCGGCCACACAGATTACCAGCCCGGCCTCCACCCCTTGATAGGAGATGGTAAACAGGGGGTCTGCAGCCACATTGAGGCCCACGTGCTTCATGCAGCAGGCAGCTCGCTTACCACCCACCGTGGTTCCATGGGCCACTTCCAGCGCCACCTTCTCGTTGGGGGCCCACTCGCAGTAGATCTCCGGATACTTGGCCGCTTCCTCTGTGATCTCTGTACTGGGGGTGCCGGGATAGCTGGAGATCACACTGCACCCAGCCTCATATAGTCCACGGGCAACGGCTTTGTTGCCCAACATCAGTTCCTTCATACATTCCTCCGTGTTGTTGCTTTCTTAATTTCTTAGGATTTCTCTGGTAATGCGCCGGCCTTACTGGCTTCCACCCGGTCCATCACTTCGCCCAAGGCGCCCGTGCCGTAGTTTAAGGCACGGTTCACCCGACTAACGGTAGCAGAACTGGCGCCTGTCTCCTGCAGGATGGCCGTGTACACCTTCCCTGCGTGGAGCATTTTGGCCACATCAAAGCGCTGCTCCATGGCACGCAATTCTGTAATGGCACACAGGTCATCGAAGAAACGGCAGCACTCCTCCACCGTATTCAGCGAGGCAATGTGTTCGTACAGATCCATGCTGCGCTCTTTTTTCTTTGCTCTTGGCATGCTGCCACCCTCCTTTGCGATGCAAACCGTGCCTGGATGTTAGCTTCTATTCTGTTGGGCCACCAGATGTTCCGCACCGTACCGCTTGCGCAGGGCGGGTTTTTCAATCTTACCGGTAGCATTACGGGGAATCTCTGCAAAGATAATCTTTCTCGGCCGTTTGTAACGGGGCAGGTCCATACAGAAATCCTGGATCTCTTCCTCTGTACAGGTCACTCCCGGCTTGAGCTCAATGACAGCGCCGCAAATCTCACCCAGACGCTTGTCGGGCAAGCCGATGACAGCCACATCTTTGATCTTGTCGTTGGTGCGGAGGAAGTCCTCAATCTGGACGGGATAAATATTCTCGCCACCGCTGACCACCACGTCTTTCTTCCGGTCCACCAGGAAGTAGAATCCGTCTTTATCCTGCATGGCCATGTCACCGGTGTACAGCCACCCATCCTTCAGGACTTCCGCCGTCGCCTCGGGGTTGTTGTAGTAACAGGTCATAAGGCCAGGGCCTTTGACGCAGAGCTCCCCCACTTCCCCTTGGGGTACAGCGTTGCCGTTTTCGTCCACAATCTTGACCTCCCAGCGATAGCCGGGGACGCCGATGGCGCCCACTTTGTGAATGTTCTCCATGCCCAAGTGGACGCAGCCCGGACCGGTGGACTCGGACAAACCATAGTTCGTGTCGTACTGGTGGTGGGGGAAGTATTCCTTCCACCGCCGGATCAAAGACGGGGGCACCGGCTGGGCGCCGATGTGCATCAGCCGCCACTGGTCCAGCTTATAGTCGGAGAGCTTCACATCCCCGCGGTCCAGGGCATCCAAAATATCCTGGGCCCAGGGCACCAGCAGCCACACCACAGTGCACTGCTCGTCGGAGACCGCCTTCAAGATAATCTCTGGAGAGGTTCCCTTCAGCAGCACCGCCTTGCTCCCGGCAAAGAGGCTGCCCATCCAGTGGAACTTAGCACCGGTATGATACAGGGGGGGGATGCACAGGAAGGTGTCCTCGTGGGTGATCTGGTGGTGCTTCTGCTCCATCTCCGCTGCCTGGGTCAGGCTGCGGTGTTTATGAAGGATGGCCTTGGGAAAGCCCGTGGTGCCGGAGGAAAAGTAGATCGCCCCATCGTCATCGTCGGTGATGAGGACCTGAGGCGGGGCAGAGGAGCAGTCCGCCGCCAGCTCCCGATAGCTTTCCGCAAAGGTGGGGCAGTTGTCCCCTACGTAAATCAGCAGGCGGCCCTTGCTGAGCTTTTCCGCCACGCTTTCAATGCGCCCGATGAACTCCGGGCCAAACACCAAGACTTGGACCTCTGCCAAGTCTGCGCAGTACTGGATCTCCTCGGCGGAATAGCGGAAGTTAAAGGGCACTGCCAAAGCCCCTGCTTTGAGGATGCCAAAGTAGATAGGCAGCCACTCCAGGCAGTTATACATGAGAATGGCCACCTTATCGCCCTTTTTCACCCCCCGAGAGAGGAGCATGTTGGCAAACCGGTTGGCCTTTTCGTTAAAGACATTCCAAGTGATTTCCCGGCGGTAGGGCTCGTCGGTGGTGGGCTGGATGAGGTCATACTCTTTCCAGGTGATACGGCGGGTCTCCTTCATCTCCGGGTTGAGCTCTACCAGGGCAGTTTCATTCCCGTAGAGCTTAACATTGCGTTCCAAAAAATCAGTTACAGGCATAGTGGGACGGTCCTTTCTTTTTGTTGGGACAAAAAGGCCGCTGGGTTCGTTGAACCTTTACAGCTTTAAACCCTTAGTGCGTACTGTTACTGTAGCATGTCCGCCACGGAAAGTCAAGATGGGACCCGACCAAACCCCGCTGGATCTCAAGTGTGGCAACTTTATTGTATCAAATCCAAAGCAAATTGCAAGAGGTTGCCCATTTCTCTCACTGAATTGACCCAGTCGAAATGTGCAGAAGTTGTCTCCTCCCCTTTTAAGCGCAAGGCCACTGGCGGATTGCCAGTGGCCTTGTTCCTATTGAGGGGTTATGCTTTTTTCTCAATGTCGGACTGTAGTTTCCGCAAAAGGGTTTCGCTCTCCTGGGCCACCTGGCGCAGCGCCCCTTCCTGGAAGGGGGAACGCAGGCCGGCCTCCTGGAGCAGATCCGTAAAGACCTTTTCCCCGCCCTGGGAGAGGAAGTGGACGTAGCGGCGGAAGGCATCGTCATAGTCTTTCTGCGACTCCAGCAGGAACTGGAGCGCTGCGGTCTGGGCCAGGCAGTAGTCGATATAGTAGAAGGGGGTTTCGTAGATGTGCATCTGGTACTGCCAGCGGGTCCCCTCCTCCAGATAGGGGATGCCGTCGAAGGTAATGTGGGGACGGAAATCCGCCTCCAGGGCCCGCCAAGCGGCCTTGCGCTCCTCGGGGGTCCAATCTGGGTTCTCATAGACCTGCCGCTGGAAGTCATCCACAATGGTACCGTAAGGCAGGAAGGAGAGGGCATCCAGCAGGTGCATATAGCGATAGCGCTGGGCATCATCCCCGAAAAAGTGCTCCATATAGGGCCACGCAAAGAACTCCATGCTCATGGAGTGGGTCTCGGCAGTTTCCATCCCTCCGATCCCCAGTTCCACCACATAGGGGTTCTCCGCCGTCTTGTAGTCGGCGAAGGCGTGGCCGGCCTCATGGGTGACCACGTCCACATCCCCGGCCGTGCCGTTGAAATTGGCCAGGATGAAGGGCTGATGGTACGCCGGGAAGCTGGTGCAGTATCCGCCTCCCCACTTGTTCTTCCGAGACTCCACGTCAAACGCCTCTGTCTCCAGCATAAAGTCAATGAACTCCCCGGTTTCCTGGCTCATGTCATGGTACATCGCCTGGGCCGCAGCGAAGATGGCCTCCTTCCCTCCCTGGGGAACGGGGTCACCCTGGGGAAAGATGAGGTCGTAGTCGTACAGGCGGAGGGTGTCCACCCCCAACCGCTCCCCGACTTCTGTGCGCAATTTGGCGACCAGGGGGACGATATCCCGGCGGACATTCTCCCGGAACTGCTTGACCTCCTCTGGGCCGTAGCACAGGCGGCCCATTCGGTAATACCCCAGCTCCACGAAATTCTGATAGCCCATCTTCTTGGCCATGCGGTCCCGGATGTGCACCAACTGGTCAAACAGGCCATCCAGCTGGTCGCTGTGGGCTTGGAGGGTTCTGCCCAGAACCTCATAGGCCTCCTTTCGCGTGGCCCGGTCCGGGGACTTGGCGTATTTCATCAGCATGGGGCGGGGCAGCTTCTCCCCTCGGAACTCGAACTCCATCCCCGCCATCAGCTGGGAGTACTGGCTGACCACCCGGTTCTCCTCCACCATATCCTCGATGATTTCCGGGGAAATGGATTTCAGCTCTACCTCGAAGGAACGGAACACCAGGGGGATGATCGCCCCACTCTCCTCCAATTCCTGTCGGAACGGGGTCGCCAGCATGGCCTTGGTGTACTCCAAAAGGTAGTTCTGTGCCTGGGGCCCCACCTCATCATAGTAGTCCTTCTCCGCCAGGTAAAAGGGATCGGCCGTGTTGATGCTGTAGCGCATATAGGACAGAGCTTCGGCAGTCTGCCAACGGATCACCAGTTGGTTGCACTGGTCCCGGGCTGCCATAACCGCTTGGGCAGAGGATGCTTCCTTCACCTGGGTGATAATCCCCTGGATCTCCTGGGCAAACGCCTCCATGGAGACACGCTGATAGGGCAATTGAGATACTTTCTGCATAACTTCTCCTTTCCTAGGTTCAGGTAGATTGGGATACAAAGGGCAGGTCCCGCCAGGCGGGGCGGCCGTGGAGGGTTTCTGCCGCGCGGATTCCCCGGCGGATGGCCTCCTCCACAGCGCGGGCGGCCAGAATCCCCACGGCATCGGGGTCTGCCGGAACCGTGCCATGGCACATGGCGAACAGGCTGTCACCGTCAAAGGTCGCATTGGCCGGACGAACCGCCCGGGCAATGCCGTTTTGCGCCACCGCCGCCAATTTGGCGGCCTGGGCCTTGTTCAGGGCAGCGTTGGTCACCACGCAGCCGATGACAGTGTTCTCCCCCACCAGCTTGCCGCTGAAAATGTCCCGCTGGCGCTGGCTGTGCTGGATGAGCCACTCTTCCGTACCGGCAAAGCCGGTGTTGTCATCGTTGCGGGCCCCGGCCAGGATGGTTCCATCCTCCACCACGTCCCCCATGGCGTTGCAGGCCATCACCGCCCCTACCATCAGGTCACCCTGACGGTAGGCGCAGGTGCCTAGCCCGCCCTTCATGGCATACTGCGGGCCTCTGATCTTGCCGATGGTGCAGCCCGTGCCGGCCCCAACGTTTCCCTCTTGGATTGGGTTGCCTTGGAGGGCCGCCTCACAGGCAGCATACCCCATGGCCACATCTGGCCGGGCCGCCATAGACCCAAACTTCAGATCAAAAAGGACCGCAGCGCACACGTTGGGCACCACCGTGACCATCACATCCCGGCCAATGCCCTCTTCCTCCAGTTTTTTCATGACGCCACCGGCAGCATCCAGCCCGAAGGCACTGCCCCCGGTGAGCACCACCCCGTGGACCACTTCCCGGTTACACACCGGGTTCAGTGCATCCGTGTCCCGGGTGCCGGGGGAGCCTCCCCGGACATCCACCCCGGTCACCGCCCCATCCGGGCAGAGGATTACAGTGCAGCCCGTGCCGCCTTCCAGATCCTCCACCTGACCGAACCGAAAGCCGGGGATCTCATGTATCTTCATTGTCTCCATATGGTATCCTCTCTAAACCGTCCTCCACAAAAAGGGAGAAAAATCAGCACAGCGGAGGGAGCATCCCTCCGCCGCGCACAACGCATCAGGTGGCGGATTCCTGGCCTCGGCGGACCAGGGCTTCCCCCACAGTATAAATATCCCCAGCCCCTACGGTGAGGATCAAGTCCCCCGGCTGGGCCAAGTCGTAGAGCCAGTTGGTGAGTTCCTCAAAGTCTTTGGCCACCTTGGCCCCTGGAACCGCATCGGCCAAATCCTGGGAGGTGATGCCCACTTCGTTCTTCTCCCGGGCGGCAAAAATCTCTGCCAAGAACGTGATGTCCGGCTGCTGGAGCACCTGGACAAACTCCGGGAAGAGGGCCTTGGTGCGGGTGTAGGTATGGGGCTGGAAGGCGCAGATCACCCGGTCATACCCCAACGTGGCAGCCGTGTCCAGAAGGGCCTTCAGTTCCCCGGGGTGGTGGGCATAGTCATCATAGACGGCAGCCCCCTTTACCTTACCCTTAAACTCAAACCGGCGGCCGGCGCCCCGGAAATCCTTCAGCCCCTGAGCAATGGCATTGCCGGGAATCCCCAGGATCAAGGACGCAGCAGCGGCGGCGATGGCGTCCTTCACGTTGTGCTCTCCAGGCACCTGGAGGGTGATGTGGGCCATCGGTTTTTCATCCCACACCAGGTCGAAGGTAGGGAACCCATGATCCCAGGTGAGATTTTTGGCATGGAAGTTGCCGGTCTCCAGGCCGAAGGTGAGCACGCCCTCCTTCCCCTCCAGGGCCTTCATGGTATTCTCGTCCTCGCCATTGGCCAGGACGGTACCCCCTGGGGGCACCAGGTCAGCAAACGCCCGGAAGGAGTGCTCCACATCCTCCAGGTCCTTGAAAAAGTCCAGGTGGTCCGCTTCAATGTTCAGGATCACCGCCACGGTGGGATAAAAGGACAGGAAGGAGTTGCAGTACTCGCAGGACTCCAAGATAATGGTTTTGCCCTTCCCCACCCGGTGGCCGGTGCCCAGGATCGGGAGGGTACCGCCAATCATCACTGTAGGGTCAATCCGGGCCGCCATGGCAATATGGGTACACATCGAGGTCGTGGATGTTTTGCCGTGGGTGCCGGAGATGCACAGGGCATTCTCATACCGCCGCATAATGGATCCCCAGGCCTGGGCCCGCTCGAACACCGGAATGCCCAGGGCATGGGCCGCGGCGATCTCCGGGTTATCATCGTGGACAGCGGCGGTGCGGATCACCAGGTCCTTGCCCTCCACACTCTCCCCCCGGTGGCCGATGACCACGGGGATGCCCAGGGAACGGAGATGGTCTACCGCCGGGCTCTCTTTCATATCAGAGCCGGTGATGATCAGGCCTTCTCCGTGGAGCACTTCTGCCAAGGGGGACATGGACACTCCGCCAATCCCCACCAAATGCGCCCGTTTCCCGGGTACAATGTAATCATGGATTCGATCGTTTGCCATTGTGGTTTACACACCTTTTCCCTTCCGCTATAATATAGACCAAGCGCGGCAAAAACCTGCGCTTCTCTGCAAAATTTCTGGATCAGTTCGTTATTATAATCCAATCCCCCGGAGATTGGCAAGCCTTTCCACCCGCTTTTCCCCGGTTCTTTGGAAATGCACCCGAAGGGAGGCGGCTTTTTTTGATTGCACTTTACGGTTCTCGGGACGGCAATCCCCAAAAACTCCTTCTGTGGGCCCTGCAGCAAACCCATGGGTTTGCTGCCCTCCCCCCGCTGGCCCGCACCCCGTTGGGCAAGCCGTATTTCCCCCAATACCCCGGTCTGCACTTCAACCTCAGCCACAGCGGGCCGCTGACGGTATGCGCCCTCTCCACCCTCCCTGTGGGGGTGGACATTGAGCAGATCCGCCCCCGAGGCGCCTCCCTGCCCCGGTATGCCCTGACGGAGGGGGAATATACCACCTTCCAAAGGATGGGCGGCGATTGGCCCGCCTTTTACGCCCTGTGGACCCGACGGGAGGCCTGGTGCAAATACACCGGCCAAGGCCTCAAACCCCAGTGGAAGCAAGACATCCCTGCCACAGGCCTTTCGTTCGGATCCTATTGCGGCGAAGGCTGGCAGGCTTCCGTGTGCGGGTTGGAACCACCGCCGGAAGCGATCCTGTGGAAGGAGGGCGGTGCCCTATGAAATGCAACCGTTCCTTTTACAACCGAGACACCTGCCAGGTGGCCCAGGACCTCTTGGGGCGCTATCTGATACGGATGCAGGATGGAAGGCCTCTGGTCATAAGAATCACCGAGACCGAAGCCTACATCGGTCGGATCGACAAGGCCTGCCACGCCTACAACTACCGCCGAACCGCCCGGACAGAAACCCTCTTCGCCCCGCCAGGGACGGCATATATCTACCTCATCTATGGTATGTACCACTGCCTGAACTTTGTGACCGAACCCGAAGAGGAACCCTGCGCCGTGCTGATCCGCGGCGGCCAGGCCCGGGGAAACCAGGAACAGCTGGCCTGGAACCGGTATGCGAAGGGCATGGACCAACTCTCCCCCTACCAGCGGAAGCACTTTCTGGACGGGCCGGGAAAACTGTGCCAGGCCCTGGCCCTCACCCGGGCAGAGAACGGATGCTCCCTGCTGGGGGACACCCTTTTCGTCTGCGACCGGTTGGAGGACGTTGGCCTGGCAACCCCGCCGGAAGACCTTCTCCCCGTTTCCATCACCGCCGGCCCCCGGGTGGGGATCGACTATGCCGAGGAGGCTGTGGACTTTCCTTGGCGCTATCAAATCGCCCCTTAAACCCACTTCATACAGGATACAGGAAACATTGCCCCCCGGCAGACCGTGTTGTTTGCCAGGGGGCTGTTCTCTGTTGTATTAGAGTTTGCTCATAAACTGCGACGCCGCTTTCAGCATCATGCGCTTGGTGCCCACGTTGTCAAAGGCCACCTCGATGAGCGCGTCCCCTCCCATGGGCTGAATGGTGAGGACCATCCCCGTCCCAAAGGCGGAATGGCGAACCATGTCCCCCTTCCGCAGGGAGAGCATTGGCTGGCTGGGCTTGGGCGCCGGTTTCCGATAGGTGCTGGAAGGGACCCGTGTCCCGGAGGGACGAGCTTGGGTCCGGGGAGAAGCCGCAGGCCGGACCTGGGAGATCCGCTCCTCGCTGGACCAGCCGCCGTCCTGGAAGGCATCCCGCTGGGGCCGGCGGACCCGGCCGCCGGCGTCCACCCGGTCGGCGGGGATTTCCTGGACGAAGCGGGAGGGCAGGTTGGCCGCCGTGCGGCCAAAGAGCATCCGTTGGGCGGCGCAGGTCAAGCACAGGCGCTCCTTGGCCCGGGTGAGGGCCACGTAGCACAGGCGGCGCTCCTCCTCCAACTCCTCCTCTTCCCCGATGGCGCGGTAGCCGGGGAAGACCCCCTCCTCCATGCCGATGACAAAGACCACGGGAAACTCCAATCCCTTGGCCGCGTGCATGGTCATAAGGGTGACGCAGTTGTCGGCGTCTTCTACCCCGTCTAGGTCGGTGTACAGAGCCACCTCGTCCAGGAAGCCGCCCAGGGAGGGCTCCTCCGCGTTTTCCAGGTAGCCGCTGATGGAGGAGGTGAGCTCGTGGACGTTTTCCAGGCGGGTTTTGCTCTCGTTGTCCTTTTTCTCCGAAAGCATCCCGGCATAGCCGCTCTCCTGGACCAGGGTCTCGTAGAACTCCGGCAGGTCGGTCTCCTCTGCCAGGCGCTGCATGGCGCGGATCAGGTCCACAAACTTTTGGAACTTGGGGGCTGCCTTCTGCAGCTCCGGAATCTCCCCGGCGTGGGAAATGACATCCCAAAGGCTCCGCCCCATTTGGGCGGCGATGCCCCGGGCAGTCTCCATGGTCTTAGCGCCAATACCCCGGGGGGGATTGTTCACCACCCGGAGCAGGCGCAGGTCATCATCGGGGTTATGGATAACGCAGAGATAGGACAGCATGTCCTTGATCTCCGCCCGCTCGAAGAAGCGGAAGCCCCCCACCACCCGGTAGGGGATGCTGTTGCTCTTCAGGGCCATCTCAATCTGGTTGGATAGGGCGTTCATCCGGTAGAGGACGGCGCAGTCCCGCCACTGTTTCCCCTCGCCATAGGCTTTCAGCAGTTGGGAGGCCACGTACATCCCCTCCTCCCGCTCGTTGCCGGCGGTATAGAAGTGAACTTTCTCCCCCTCCCCATGCTCGGTCCAGAGGTTTTTGCCCTTCCGGCCCCGGTTGTTGCGGATCACCGCATTGGCCGCCTCCAGGATGTTTCCGGTGGAGCGGTAGTTCTGCTCCAGCCGGATCACCCGGGCATTCTTATACTCACTTTCAAAGGAGAGGATGTTCTCAATGGTGGCCCCCCGGAAGCGGTAGATGGACTGGTCATCGTCCCCCACCACGCAGATGTTCTTCCGGCCCCCCGCCAGCAACGCCGCCAGGAGGTACTGGAGGTGGTTGGTGTCCTGGTACTCGTCGATGAGGACGTAGCGGAACTTCCGCTGGTAGTACTCCCGCACCTCCGGGAACTGCTGCAGCAGACGGACGGTGTGGAGAATGATGTCGTCAAAATCTAAGGCCCCGGCAGCCCAGAGTTTCTTCTGGTAGGCCAGATAGACGTTGGCGATTTTCTGCAGGCGAAAATCCCCCTTGGCCCGGCACTGGTCCATGAATTCCGGGGCCAGGAGCATCTCGTCCTTTGCCCGGGAAATGTATCCCAGCACCGTGCGGGGCGGGAAGGACTTGTCGTCCATATTCAGTTCCTTCAAACTCTCCTTGATGACCCGGAGGGAATCGTCGGTATCATAAATGGTAAAGGAGGAGGGGAAGCCCAGCTTCTCAATGTCCCGCCGGAGGATGCGCACGCAGGCGGAGTGGAAGGTGGCCGCCCAGATGTCCAGGGCCTGAGGCCCGATCTTCTGTTCCAAGCGCTCTTTGAGCTCTCCCGCGGCTTTGTTGGTAAAGGTAATGGCAATCACCTGCCAGGGGGCAGCAGGCTCTACGGCGCAGAGGAGGTTGGCCCGGCTGGTCTCCTGCTCCGTGGGGTTCTGGGTTTGGGCATACCCCTCCAGGAAAGCCAAATCCTCCTGGGTGACGTAGTCCGGCACTTCTTGACTGTCCGACCCCTTCCCGTAGCGCAGGAGGTTGGCAATGCGGTGGATAAGCACTGTAGTTTTGCCGCTGCCTGCCCCTGCCAAAAGGAGGAGCGGCCCTTCCGTGGCCAGCACCCCTTCCAGCTGCCGGGGGTTCATATGGGAAAACTCCCGGGCGATGAGCTGGCGGCGCAAGGCAGCAAAGCGTGTCTGTTGTTCTTCCGAAAGCATGTTGATTCACCGTGTCTTTCTATGGTCTGTCTTCAATGGGCTCCATTGTACCCCAAACGGCGACCTTTGACAACCAGAAATCCCCCAGTCCTCCCTTCTTCCCTAAAATTCCGTTGCTATCGCAACGCATTTTTGCGTTTCCCATGCTATACTAAAACAATTACAGAATTCCAGGAAAGGAGCCGCATATGGGCAGAGCAAAAGAATGGGTGGTTCAGCAGAAAAACCTGTTACAACGAATCGGTGCCGTGGCCTTGGCCCTGGCCCTGTGGCAGCTGTTGGCTATGGCCGTGGGGCAGCAGCTGCTGGTGCCCACTCCCCTCTCTGTGCTCCAGCGGCTGGGCACCATCTGGCGGGAGGATGGGTTTTGGTCCACCATTTGGTTCACCTTTCGGAAGATTGTCGTCGGGTTCCTGCTGGGCCTGGGGTTCGGATTGGGGTTTGGCGCCCTGGCAGGGCGGTTTCCCCTGTTTGAGATCCTGTTCCGCCCGTGGGCGGTGATGATCAAGTCCATCCCCGTGGCCTCCTTTATCATCATCTGTCTGATCTGGATGTCCTCGGCCCGGCTGTCCATCTTCATCTCCTTCCTGATGGTGCTCCCCATCATCTACAGCAATGTGCTCCAAAGCATCCACAGCGTGGATAGGCAGATGTTGGAGGCAGTGAAGGTGTTTCGCCTGTCCTGGCCTAAACGGGTGCTCTACCTGTGGCTGCCCCAGCTCAAGCCCTATCTTCTCTCCGCCTGCGGGGTAAGTTTGGGGATCTCCTGGAAGGCAGGGATCGCCGCAGAGATCATCGGGATTCCCGCCGGGTCCATTGGCCGAATGTTCTACGACGCCAAGGTCTACTTCAACACCGTGGACCTGTTTGCCTGGACGGTGATTGTGGTGGTGATCAGCGTTCTGTTTGAAAAAGGCTTCCTGGCCCTGCTGCGGGCAGGCTTTCGAAAGGTGGAGACACTGTGAATGATTTGATCTTGGAACAAGTGACCAAGGGATTTGGGGCGCATGTGGTCCTGCGAAAATTCTCTACCCGGTTTCCAGGGGGGCAGTGCACCTGCATCATGGGGCCCTCCGGCTGCGGGAAAACCACCCTGCTTCGTCTCATCCTGGGGTTGGAGCAGCCGGACAGCGGACGTATTCTGGGGCAGACCTTCCCCATGGCGGCGGTGTTCCAGGAAAACCGCCTGTTTGAGGACTTCTCGGCCCTGTCCAACGTCTCTGCTGTCTGCCCCAAGGAACGGCGTTCTGAGGCTGCGCAGCATCTGATCGCCCTCGGCCTGGGGGAGAGCCTCCACGCCCCCGTCCGCACCCTGAGCGGCGGCATGAAGCGCCGGGTGGCGGTGGCCCGGGCCGTGCTGGCACCGGGAGAGATCTTGATTCTCGACGAACCCTTCACCGGCCTGGACCGGGACACCAAAGCCGCTGTACTGGAGTACCTCAAGGCCCACACCAAGGGCCGCACCCTTCTTTTGGTCACCCATGACCCAGCAGAACGGGATGCCTTGGCACAGCACGCGCTGGACATGACGCCAGCGGTCTGAGGGAAGATCGTCCCCCGTTTGCATAGAGTGAATACGGCTTGCATCCCGCGGGAAATAAATACACGCTATTCCATTCCCCTGTATTCTGTCTCGGTTTGACCGTGTTCTACCAAAAAGCCCGCGCCCTCACGGTTCCCGGTGAAACCGTAAGGGCGCGGGTTTTCTGATTGCTCCAAACGGATCATGTTTGAAGGTTCAAGACGGGGATCGCGGCGTTTTCTGCCTCCAGAAAGTAGGTCTGGTGGCCATCGGTGACCAGGGGGTATTTCCCCGAAACCCGGATCAATCCCCCGCTGCGCAGGGCCAGTGCCCGGGCTGTTTCGGGAAGTGCGTCCCCCGCTTCGCCTGCCTTCTCCACTGCTTCGGGGGACAGTCTTTCCTGGGGGCCCTCCAGGGACAGACCGCTGCGAGAAAACACGACCTCCTCCGGATGGGCCAGGAAATCATCCTCTCGAATCAAACGGATGCCAATGTCCGCCACCACCAGCCGATCCATCTTCTGCACAGCCTCCCCTAAGAGCATACCGACCTTTAAAAAGCCGATGGTCACCGTCAGGTTGGACTGCACCACCAGCGCCCCTTTTCCGGTGTCCCCATTCATGCCACTGTTGATGTCCACGCTGACCACATAGGCCTTGGCCTGGTTCATGGCCTGAATGGCATGCCGGTACAGCCCGCGGACTTCTCCGGAAAAGCCCGTTCCCAACAGGCAATCCACCAGGGTGTGACAGGCGGAGAGGTCAGTTTCCTCCGTGTAAGGCACACTGGGCACCCCTTTCTCCACTGCCTGGGTGTGGTAATATCCCCCGTCCTCAGAGAAGGTTTCCGACACCCGATAGATGGTGCAGGGAATGCCGTGGTCGGCCAGGATCCCCGCCAGGGCATATCCATCCCCGCCGTTGTTTCCCCCGCCGGTGAGGATGCCCACAGGCCCCTTCCATTGGGCTGCCTGGTACACCCCCATGGCAGCCCGGTACATCAGGGTCTTGCTGGGAACAAAGTTTGCAATGGTGTAAGCATCACTTTCTCGCATGGTAGCGACCGTAATAACCGCTTGCATGGTGGTTCCTCCTATCCTTTTTCTCGCTTTCGCGTTGAGGTTGCTTGATTGGTTCCAGTATACTCCACCATTGTCCCCGCAACAAGAAAAAGTTCTCTCTTCCCACCGTTTCCTCCATCGTTCATACCATCGAAACCAAATCAAAACCAAGGTGTGGTATGCTTCCTGGGAGGTGGTTGTATGAAACAACGGATCTTAGTGGTAGAAGACGAAACCGCCATTGCGTCTGTTTTGGACGCTTTGCTCACGGAAGCAGGGTACGAGGTCACACTGGCAACCGATGGCGTCCAAGGGCTGCAGGCGTTCCACCGGCAGTCCTTTTCCCTGATCCTGCTGGACCTGATGCTGCCCCAGGTGGATGGCTATACCGTCTGCCGCCAAATCCGCCAGGAATCCCAGGTCCCCATCGTCGTGCTCACCGCTTTGGACGGAGAGGACGCCCAGGTCAAGGCCTTCCAACTGAAAGCCGATGATTACATTACCAAGCCCTTCTCTCTCCAGGTGGTCCTGCTGCGGGTGGAAGCTGTCCTGCGCCGCGCCGGGAACCCGACGGCATCCTCCCAGCGGAAGCAATACACCTGGCGCGCTCTCTGCCTGGACCCGGAAGCCCGCAGCGTAACCCTCCACGACCAAAGGGTAGCGCTGACCCAGCTGGAGTTTGATCTGCTGGCCCTGCTGTTGGCCCATCCCCACCAGGTGTTCACCCGGGCCCACCTGCTGCAAAGCGTATGGGGCTACGACTTTCTAGGGGAGGAAAAGGCTGTGAACATTCACATCATGAATCTGCGGCGAAAACTGGGCCGTGAGATCATTGAAACTGTACGAGGGGTGGGGTACCGACTTGGGGACGAAACTTAACCGCAGCCTCAGCGCCAAAGTCTTTTTGGGGGTGGCCGGGCTGCTGATTCTATGCTGTCTGGTGATCTATGGGAGCATCCTGCTTTTCCTGCCGAAAAGCTACACGGTGGTGGCCAGTCAACGGGTCACAGAGGGGATTCAACAGCTCACAGATACCCTCTCTCAGACCACCTATGGAGAAATTGGAACGGTGATCGAGACCTTTTGCCAGGAATACCAGGCAACCGTCACCGTGGGCAACGGGACAGACAGCCAGTCCTACGGCCAAGCGGCATCCAACGCAGAGGAGGAAGCCATGAGCACCGTGACAGAAATCTCCTTTGCCGACCAGACGGGGCCGTTCCTGCTCACCGTCACAGCACCCGTCTCCCCTGGTTGGGAGCTTACGGCAGCATTCGGGGATCTGCTGCCTTTTCTGCTGCTGCTGATCCTCCTCATTGCCGGGTTGGGCGCACTGCTGTGCAGCCGAGTGCTGGTCCGGCCCATTCAGGACCTCAGCCAGGCCGCCCGGCGGCTGGCCGACCTGGACATGACCTGGAGCTGCCCCCTTGGCCGCGCCGACGAGTTGGGGGATCTGGCGCGCAGTCTGCACACCATGTCCCGGCGGCTCTCCGCCGCTATGACCTCCCTGGAGGAAGCCAATCAAGTTCTACAGGAGGATATGGCCAGGCTCACCCTGCTTTCCCAACAGCGGCGAGACTTTTTCGCCGCCGCCTCCCACGAATTGAAGACCCCCCTCACCATTCTCAAAGGGCAGGTGGAGAGCATGGTCTGGGGCATCGGCCAGTACAAGAATCCGCAGGCCATCCTCCCCGAAACCTTACGGGAAGTGGAACACATGGAAAAATTGGTGAAGGAAATCCTAGACATCTCCAAACTGGAGATGGAGGGATATCCTGACACCATGGAGCCCCTCTCCCTCCCCGCCTTGGTCTCTCGTGTCGGCGAGGAGCTGCTGCCCTTTGCCAAGGCCAAAGACATGACCCTTCACTGGAACCTGGCCGAACCAGTCACCGTCACCGGCAACGCCTCTCTGCTGGAAAAAGTGGTGCACAACCTTCTCAGCAACGCCATCCGGCACGCTCCCTCCGGCGCACCGGTTTGGGTCACCCTCTCCCCCCAGTTCCTCCGCGTGGAAAACAGCGGGGTGCGCATCCCCGAAGAGGACCTGCCATTTCTGTTCACCCCCTTCTACCGGGTGGAAAAGTCCCGGAACAAGGCCACCGGCGGCAGCGGCTTGGGCCTCTACCTGGTACACGCCATTGCCACCATGCATGGGTTTTCCTGCCAAATCCAAAACACGGACCGCGGGGTCGCGGCCACACTCCGCTTCTCCCCGCAGCCCGACAGGGCATCGTGCCCCGCAAACCAAAAATAAATCTACGCCATATGAAATCAAAACCGTCCTCTGTTAGGATGTTCCCATTCTCAGGAAAGGACGGTTTTGTCTATGTCTTTTTTTCACCGTGCACTGCTGTATGTGGTGCGAAAACGAGTGCGTTCTCTCCTGCTCCTCCTGATCTGTTTGGGGGTGGGGACCCTGGCCCTGTCTGGCTCTGCCATACGGGAGGCCACGCAGACCGCTCAGCTCAACGTCCGCCAGGCTTTGGGCGGGGTGTTCACCCTACAGCAAAACACCAGCGACCCAGACCAGTGGGTGACCAACGATGTCGAATCCTACGGTTCTGCCGCCTACTATGGCGGCACTCCACTGACCGAGGAACTGGCTGCGCGTATCCAGGAACAGGTCCCCGGCATCAAAGGGTACAACGCCACCTATACCAACTATACGGTGCCCGTCGATGCCAGCGGAGAAACCCTCACTTTACTGGACACCGAGAGCAGTGAAAGCGGGTTGGACAGCCTGTTGGCAGGATACGGCGACTTCTCCTCCTCGGTGGCCACCTACGCCAGCACCGACACCCGTTTTGACAGTTATTTCGCCGGAGGATACCTGGAGCTGGTGGCAGGCCGGCACCTCACCGAAGCAGACACCAACGGCGCTCTCCTCAGCCAGGACCTGGCCCAGGCCAATGGTCTTACTTTGGGAGACACCATCACCCTACGCATGTCCAACCACAAGGCCTCCATGCTGGGATATGATCCCGATGACACCTGTGTGGAGGTAGAAATTGTCGGCCTGTTCCAGTCCACTTCCAAAAGTACCGCTGCCTTCTCCAACTGGTCTATGGACAATTCCATCTTCACCACGTTAGATGTGGTAAAGACTGCCCGGCCAGATATGGGCACGGAAAGCTACGAAAAGATCACCTTCTATGTGGAGGATCCCGGCCAACTGGAGTCCATCACCGCCCAGGTGGAAGCCCTTCCGGAACTGTCGGATGGAGATTTTCTCGTCACGACAGACAACAGCAGCGTGGAAGCCGTCACGGCACCTTTGCAGAATATGAACCGGCTGGTCTCCCTTCTCATCCTTCTGGCTGTGGTGGTAGGGGGCATTGTGCTCTATCTGGTCCTGGCCAGTCGGGTGCGGGAGCGAATGGGAGAGAGCGGCATTTTCCTCTCCCTGGGTTTCTCCAAAGGAAACATTTTGGCGCAGCACCTAACCGAAGCGCTGCTCCTGGCCGTCCTTGCCTTTTCCTTGTCGGTCCCTGTCAGCGGCTTGGTCGCTGAGGCGGCAGGCAATCAGTTGCTGGACAGCACCCTTGCCGCCCCCAGTGTTTCCCAGGCCCCCACTTCCTCTGGGGACGGCGTGTCTTTGGCCCAATCGGACCAGTATGCCCCCCAATTTGAAACCCAGACCGGCTTGACGGAGATTGTGGTCACCGTCTCCCCTGCTGCCATCGCCTGCCTGTTCGGGGTGGGGGCTGCCATCCTCTGCGTGGCTGTCTCGCTGGCTACTTTGCCCATCCTGCACCGAAAACCCCGAGAAATCGCCGCCGCACTGTGTTGAGAAAGGAGGCTTGTATGCCGATATTAGAAGCCCGTGATGTCCATTACGCCTACGAAACCCACCGCGTGCTGCGGGGCGTCTCCCTCGCTCTGGAGCGGGGCAAACTCTACGCCATTCTAGGACCCTCTGGGTGTGGAAAGACCACCTTGCTCTCTCTGCTGGGCGGCTTGGACAGCCCCACCCAAGGGCAAATCCTGTTCGACGGGGAGGACATTGCCCAACACGGCCTGGCCCGGCACCGGCGAGACCATGTGTCCTTCGTGTTCCAAGCCTATAATCTCATCGACTACCTCACCCCAGTAGAAAACGTGGCCCTGTCTGGAACCCCCCACCCCCTCCCCCTCGTAGAACAACTGGGGCTGACGCCAGAGGAGGCCCGGCGGCGGATCGCCACCCTTTCCGGGGGGCAGCAGCAGCGGGTGGCCATCGCCCGGGCTTTGGCCTCCCAGGCGCCGGTCATCCTCGCGGATGAGCCCACTGGCAATTTGGACGCAGACACCGCCCGGGAGATCGCCGGGATTCTCCAGGACAGTGCCCATGGGGAAAACCGATGCGTGGTGGTGGTCACCCACGACCATGCTCTCGCCAAGAGAGCAGACGTCATACTGCGGCTGAAACGTGGTGTCGTATCCCTGTGAGCCACGCCGATACGACAGCGCCGCGCCCTGTTTGCCTGCACGATACCAGGAGAAAGGCAGGAGATCTCGTCTTTTCCCTTGCAAACCTTCCCGATTTTTAGTATAATCCATGTTTGTAAACTTTCCTGATCCGCAAACGATAAAGGAGGATGTACAGACATCATGAATCAGTCCCGTTCACAGAAAGAGCCAATGAGCCGGAAGGCCAAGCTCTATTGGGCCATTGGCATTGTGATTGTCATTCTAGTGGCCGCACTCCTGATCTGGCACAATTTCTTCTATGGCAATAAGAACGCCGTTGCTGCCACCGTGGGTGACCATGAGTACACCACCACCGAGGTGGCCTACTACTATAACTCCGTTGCCAACAACTACATTTCCCAGGCACAGCAATATTCCCAGCTTGGCATGGACATGGGGTATGACACCTCTCTCTCCCCTTCGGAGCAGACCTATAATGAAGAGGACGGCACCACCTACGCCGACTACTTCCTGCAGCAGGCCCTGGATCAGCTGCAGCGCGTCACCATCCTGTGCGATGCCGCAGAGCAAGAGGGGTACACCCTGTCGGAGGAAGGGAAACAGTCGGTGGAGGACAACATGGACGCCCTGTACACCTACAGTGTGCAGAGCGGTGCCGGTTCTGAGGAATCCTATCTCCGGATGATCTACGGCCGGAATATGACCAAGTCCCTCTTCGAGGAAATGCTGACCAATGCCATCCTGGCTGACGAATACGCTCAGTCAAAGAGCGACTCCTTCACCTACTCCGACGAGGACCTGGAGACCTACTATGAGGAGAATGCCGCCTCTCTGGACTCCTACGAATACCGGTATTGTTACATCTATGCTGACATCCCTGAGTCCACCACGGACGAAGACGGCAACACCGTAGAGCCCACCGAGGAGGAGACCCAGGCCGCCATGGACGCCGCCTCTGCTGAAGCCGATGCCATGGTGGCAGAGGTGCAGAGCGGCACCGACTTTAACACGGCTGCCCAGAACCACGTCGACGAGGACACCGCCGAGTCCTACACGGATCCGGAGTATAACCATCAGACCGACACCTTGGGCAGCGCCCTCTCCTCCACCTACCAGGAGTGGCTGACCGATGACAGCCGCCAGGCCGGAGACGTGACCTCCATTGAGATGGAAGGCAGCGGCTACTGCGTGGTCCAGTTCCTGGGGCGGGAGCGGGATGACAGCAGCTACCAGACCCTGACCTATCGGAACATTGAAGTGGTGGCCGAAACCACCCACAACGATGAGGATGACACCGATCTGCCCACCGAGGAGCAGCGCGCCGCCGCGGAGAGCGAGGCCCAGTCCCTGCTGGAGCAGTGGCAGTCCGGCGATGCCACCGCAGAGTCCTTCGGCACCCTGGCCCAGGAAAACAGCGACGACGAAAGCACCCGGGACAACGGCGGCCTCAATGAGAATGCCAACCGGGACAACCTGTCCTCCACCCTCACCGACTGGCTCTTTGCCGATGACCGCCAGGCTGGGGACACCACCATCGTAGAAGTCACCGACAGCTCCGGCAACGTGACCGGTTACCAGATCCTCTATCTGGAGAGCTTCGGCGAGATTCGTTGGAAGTACCAGGCCACCAACTCCCTGCGGACCGATGATTACAACGCATGGTACGAGGACCTGCAGGCCTCCTACCCCGCAGAACTCACGGAAGAGGGACAGAACATTCCCACCCAGCAGTAATTGGAGTAAATGACCCAATCCCCCCGCGGGCATCGTTCTCGCGGGGGGATGTTTTTGGAGGGATCTGGAGATGAACAACGAACAGTTTCTGCGCACAGAAATGCTGCTGGGCACTGCCGCGATGGAGCGGCTTGCCCAGGCACATGTGGCAGTCTTTGGTCTAGGGGGCGTGGGGAGCTGGTGCGCCGAAGCGTTGGCCCGGGCCGGTGTGGGGGCCCTCACCCTGGTGGACCATGACCAGGTGGGGCTGACCAACTTAAACCGCCAGGCAGAAGCCACCCACACTACCTTGGGATGGGAGAAAACAGAAGCCATGGCCGCGCGCCTGCGGGACATCCACCCCCAGTGCGTACTGCACCTGATTCCGGAAAAGTACGAACCTGCGCACCGGGAACGGTTTTTTACAGTCTCCTATGATTACATCGTAGACGCCATTGATCTGGTCTCCTGTAAGCTGGATCTGATCGAGACCGCCCTGGCCCGGGGTATTCCCATTCTCTCCGCCATGGGAACCGGGAATAAACTGGACCCCTCTCAGTTCCGGGTCGCTGACATCTCCAAAACGGAAGGATGCCCCCTGGCCCGGGTCATCCGAAAGGAGCTGAAGAAACGGGGGATTCTCCACCACAAGGTGGTTTTTTCCCCAGAACTTCCCGCTGAGGCTGAGCAGAGAGAGGCCCCCCCTCCCGGCCGGCGTTCCGTCCCCGCCAGCGCGCCTTGGGTGCCGCCGGTGGCGGGATTCCTCCTGGCGGGCACTGTGATCCGAGACTTGACCCAGGTATAAACCACGCCCTCCCCTGGCAAACTATGCCGGAGGAGGGCGATTGCTTTGAAACACTGGAAACCTTGGATGCCCGCTGCCATGGCTGGGGGCGCAGCGGGCATCGTCAACGGCTTTTTCGGCGGGGGCGGCGGAATGGTGCTGGTCCCCCTGCTCATGTCCCGGTGCGGGCTGGACCGTCGGAGGGCCTTTGCCAACTCCGTGGCCATCATCTTTCCCCTGTGCGCCCTGTCTGCCGTCATCTACTACGTACGGGGCCATTTGGACGTACTTCAGGCCCTTCCCTATCTGATCGGCGGGTTGATAGGCGGCCTCATCGGCGGGAAAGTTTTTCAGAAAGTCCCGGTGGTCTGGCTCAAACGGGCTTTTGCCCTGCTGATCCTTTATGGAGCCTGGAGGGCTTTGGTGGGATGACGGCTTGGCTGCTCCCCCTGCTCGCCGGCGGGGTCACGGGGGTCCTCTCTGCGTTTGGGATTGGCGGCGGCTCCCTGCTGCTGATCTACCTGACCTCCTTCGCCGCCCTGGACCAGCACCAGGCCCAGGGGATCAATCTGCTCTATTTCCTGCCGGCTGCCGCCGCTGCCCTGCCTTCTCACGCGAAGAATGGACTATTGGAGCAAAGGATCATTCTCCCGGCTGTGGTGACGGGCTTAGCAGCTGCTGGGCTCACGGCTTGGTTGTCCAACGCCTTGGATACCAGTGTGTTACGAAAGCTGTTCGGCCTATTTCTGCTGTATATTGGCCTGACAGAACTCTTTCGGAAGGATAAACCCACCCAGGATACGAAGAATTCGCCCCCAGCCCCAAACGGAAAGCGGACTGGCACATAAAAGCCAGTCCGCTTTTTTCAGCGCATACGTTTTACACTCCGCAGGTTACCCTGTTACGGTTCTGCGTATTTGTTTCATTCTGATAGCCAGCAAAGTCAGGAACATTAACACGAAGGCGATGGGCAAGGCGATGAACGCATTGGGGATGAACCCAGCGATAAGGTAACTTACAAAGCTCACCGCTGCCACCGTAATGGCGTAGGGAAGCTGGGTCGACACGTGCTGCACATGGTCACACTGTGCCCCTGCCGAGGCCATGATGGTGGTATCGGAAATGGGGGAACAGTGGTCCCCGCAGACCGCACCGGCCATGCAGGCAGAAATACAGACCACAGACAGGGGATTGTCCATGGGGAAGACGCTCTGGACAATGGGAATCAGCATACCAAAGGTGCCCCAGCTGGTCCCTGTGGCGAAGGCCAGGAAGCAGCCAATGAGAAAAACGATAGCCGGCAGGAACATCTGGACCTGAGAAGCATTGCTGTACACAAAGTCACGGACGAAAGAGGTCACGCCCAGGGAGTCGGTCATGGCCTTCAAGCTCCAGGCAAAGGTCAGGATCAGAATGGCAGGAACCATGGCCTTGAACCCTTCCGGGATACAGGACATCATGGTACCAAAGGTCATGGACCGACGGATGGCATAGTAGACGAGGGTGAACACCAGGGCAAAGGCAGAGCCAAACAGCAGCCCCACCGATGCATCCGAATTGGAGAAGGCCGTAATGAAGTCCACCCCATCAAAGAACCCACCGGAATAGATCATGCCAATGATACAGCAGACAATGAGGACCAGAATGGGCAGCACCAGGTCCAGCACCCGCCCGTGGCTCTCGTCGTTTTCCTCCTCCAAATTGGCGTAGGGATTCTCTCCTGAGAAGAGATCGCCTTTTTCCACAGCATTACGCTCGCATCGCGCCATGGGGCCATAGTCGACCTTCATAATGGCAATAAACACCAACATGAAAATGGTGAGCAATGCGTAGAAGTTAAAGGGGATGGCCTGAATGAACAGGTTCAGCCCCTGCCCATCTGCGGCAAAGGCAGCCACGGCCGCCGCCCAGGAGGAGATGGGGGCGATGATGCAGACAGGCGCCGCCGTAGCATCGATGATATAGGACAACTTTGCCCGGGAAATTTTGTGTTTGTCCGTCACCGGGCGCATCACGCTGCCGACGGTCAAGCAGTTGAAGTAGTCATCAATGAAGATCAGGCATCCCAGCACCACTGTGGTCAGCTGGGCCCCTACCCGGGACTTGATGTGGGTCTGGGCCCACCGGCCAAAGGCGGCAGAGCCGCCGGCCCGGTTCATCAGGCATACCATGGCCCCCAGAATCACAAGGAATATAAGGATACCCACATTGTAACTGTCCGACAGGGAGGCCACGATCCCGTCCAAAAAGACATGGCGGACCGTTCCCTCAAAGCTAAAGTTGGAGTAGAGCAAACCGCCCACCAAAATCCCGATGAACAGGGAGGAGTACACCTCCTTGGTGATCAGGGCCAAGGCAATGGCAATCACCGGGGGGAGCAGGCCCCACACCGTATTATAGAAATGGCTGGGGGACTCCACATACCCGGTTCCCCCGCAGGCAGAACAGAGAAAGCTGCCCCCGCAATCGGAACACGCAGGGTCCTGGCCATAGCAGGTCATGCACAGGCCTGTCTCGTTGCAGTCTGCACAGACGATCATTTTGCTGCCGGGTTCCTCTGTGGGGTTCCCCGCTGCGGATACTGTGGTACCCAGAGCAGCTACCAACACCACCAAGACAGCCAGCAGCGTCAGCCATCGTGGAAAACGTTTTCGCATATGGTTCTCTCCTTACTCTCTTTTTGTTCCCTTATCGTAGCACCTTTTAAAAAAATGTCAACAAAATTCTCGGTTTTTCTCGAAACAGATGAGCGCCCTTCTGCCTCTCCCCAGGCAAAACTCTAGGCATAAAACAGACCACTCCAACGATTGGAGTGGTCTGTTTTTTTGCACGATTTATGAAGCGGGGCAACGATCCCAGTTTACTCTCCGCTGCCCAAACTGGTGCGCTCACAACTGGTGATGACACCATGCTCCAGCTCAAAGAGATCTGTTTTTACAATGTGGGATTTGCCCACCCGGATTTCCTGACTGCCCAATTCACTGGACACGGTATTTTGAATGGTACCCTCAATGGTAAAGACCAGGTCATAGGTACCAGAACTGACCCGTTGCAGCTCCTGGCTACCAGTATTGGCATTCCAAACCATTTGATAGGTGTCGTTTTCTACCGGCGTCCCCTCTACTGCGGTGACGTAGGCATCCAGCATTTCATTGGAGGACATAAGCTGGCTGGGCAGGCTTTCCTGGATAAACTCGTAGACCTCCGGCTCGACCCCTTCTACTTTTACGGTGTAGACGATCTTTTGCCCTCCCCCGGACATGGCTCCGTTGGAAAACACCAGCTTATACCCAACCAACGCCAGTACGACGATAATGAGCAGAATGACAATCAGGTCAATCACATTCAGTTTTCCAAAAATTTTTCCTTTTTGATCGATTGCACACATAGAGAACCTCCGTCGCTTGACCATTCTTTTAAACCTCTGTATAATAACATAGAATTTTCCATTCCACAAGACCTTTTTGGAGGATCCCATGAAAGTACTCCATTTGATCAGCGGCGGTGACACTGGCGGCGCCAAGACCCACGTCCACTCCCTCCTGGCCGGGCTGACCCCCCGTATGCCCGTGAAAATGGTCTGTTTCACAGAAGGACCGTTTGCCCAAGAGGCGCGGGCCTTGGGGATTGATACCCAAGTGCTCCCCGGCCGGAACTTTTTCCGCAATTTAAACACATTGACCCACATGGTACAGGCGGAGGGCTTTGACATCATCCACAGCCACGGCGCCCGAGGCAACATGATGGCTGCCTTTTTGGCCAAGCGAACCGGGCTGCCCACGGTGTCCACCGTCCACAGTGACTACCGGTTGGACTACCTGGGCCGCCCCCTGTCCCGGATCACCTATGGCACCATCAATACCATTGCCCTGCGAAAACTGGACTACCGCATCGGGGTATCTGACGCCATGGTGGATCTGCTGATTGATCGGAGGTTTGATCCTGAGCGAATTTTCGCCATTTACAATGGGCTGGATTTCACCCCCCGCACTCCGTCCATGGATCGGGCCACCTTCTTCCGCTCGGTGGGGCTGGACGCCGACGACACTTGCGTCGTCGCAGGCATTGCCGCCCGGTTGAATCCTGTCAAGGACATCGCCACCCTGATCCGGGGCTTCGCCAGAGCCCATGCAGAATACCCCCCTCTGCGGCTTCTCATCGCAGGGGATGGCGAGGAGATGGAGAGCCTCAAAAAGCTGGCTGCCGATTTGGGGGTTGCCAAAGAAGTCTGCTTCGCCGGGTGGGTCTCCGACACGGATTCCTTCTACCATGCATTGGACATCAACACGCTGACCTCTATCTCAGAAACCTTCCCCTACGTTCTCACGGAGGGGGCTCGAGCCGGGCTGCCCACCATCAGCAGTAAGGTTGGCGGCGTCTCCTACCTCATTGACCACGGGGCCAACGGTTTCCTGTTCCCACCGGGGGATGACCGTGCGCTGGCCAATCATCTGCTCACCCTGGCCCGGGACCCTGCCCTTCGGAAGTCCCTGGGCCATAAGCTCTACGAGAAGGCCAAACGAGAGTTCTCCATCGAAGCCACCATTCAGCGGCAGATGGAGATCTATGAAACCATCCTCCGCTACGAGAAAAACGGACGGGATCAAGTGGTCATCTGCGGCGCCTACGGCCGGGGCAACGCCGGGGACGATGCCATCCTGCTGGCCATCCTTCGGGAACTGCGTTCCATCAACCCGGATCTCTCCTGCCAAGTGTTCTCCCGCAACCCCATTGACACCCGCCGGACCTATCGGGTGAACGCCTTCTACACCTTCAACTTTTGGAAGGCCGTTCACTGCTTCAAGCAGGCCAAGTTTTTCATCAACGGCGGTGGCTCCTTGATGCAGGATGTGACGTCCTACCGCTCCCTTTGGTTCTATCTCTGGACCCTGGCGGCCGCCAAACGTCACGGCTGCCCGGTGATCATGTATGGCTGCGGCATCGGCCCCATCTACAGCAAGCGCAACCGCGCACGGACGACAAAAGTCATGAACCGCTACGTGGATGCCATCACCCTGCGGGATCCCGACTCCATGAAGGAGCTGGAGGTTCTGGGGGTCACCAAGCCAAAAATTGCCCTCTCCGCAGACACCACCGTCAGCCTGCCCCCTGCCCCTGAGGATGTGGTGGACGGCATTCTGGACAGCGTGGGCATTCCGGTCCATGGCAACTACATTGGTTTTGTCCTCCGTCCCTGGCCCAGCTTTGAGGAGAAGGCCAAAGTCATTGCCGCAGCCGCTGATTATGCCTATGAGACCTATGGCTATACCCCCGTCTTCTTCCCCATCGAACCTCGTTTGGATGTATCCGCTGCCCAGCGAGTCATCCAGCGGATGCACGCCCCCCACTATCTCTTTACCGAGGCCTACACCGCAGCCCAAACCATTGGAATTCTCTCGCGTATGAAGGTGGTGGTCTCGATGCGTCTGCACGGGCTGATCTTTGCCGGCAGCCAGGGGGTGCCTCTGGTGGGCATCGTCTACGATCAAAAGGTGAGCTCGTTCCTCTCCTACATCGGACAGGATCTGTACGAAGATCTCAATAAACTCTCGGAGGAAAAATTGAAGGTCCTCATCGACGGCGCCATCTCCCGCGGCAAGAACCCCCGTCTTCTTTCGGAGAGCGTGGAAAAGCTGCGCCGGATGGACCAAATCAACCGAGAACTTCTGGAACAATACGCCGCGCCGAAGGCGTAACCCTCTCCCCTCTATGAAGAACGCCCTTCCTAGGGAACTAGGAAGGGCGTTCTGATTGGTTTTCTCACGTTACAGCTCCCGCCGGTTTTGCCGTCGGCAAGCCCAGAAAAGCAGAACCACGCTCAGCAGGATCAGGCTCCCCAAGAGGATTGCCTCGCCACCTTGGGGTACTGGTACTGCCTGATCCCCCAAATATATCGTCCGGAAATAGTAGGGCCGGTTAAGCAGAAAGCCTCCCGCCAACACCCCAACCACCAAGAACAGTGGAATGGCCTTGAGGAGCATGGCCACATACTTCCCGCTGTACTGGGAGAGGAACATCGTCATTCCTCCGGCTGCCACCCCCAACAGGAGAACCATCCCCACCAGCACCAGCAGATACTGGCCATAGGTGCCGTCAAACCAGGTATAATCGTCACGGCACCAGTGGAACAGAGGGCAATCCCAAAACCGGAGCGGTCCCTTCCCTACAAAGGGGATGGCATACAGAACTACATTGCACAACGTCAGCACCACCGCCCCGCAGAGGCCGGCGGCCAACTGAACCTTCCAAACCCTCCGCCCGGTGCGAGAGGACCACTGAACCGCTCGGGTGTGATAGAGGCGGTCCCGCACAAAGGTCGGTGAGAGGAGAAGCACAACACTGAGCACAGACCAGATGGCCAAATGCTTGGCATAGTTGATGGTGGAAAACTGCACCGCATCCGGCAAAAAGCCCCGGCTGCCGTCCTCCAACCGTTGGATTTGGGCCTGTTCCTCCCCAGTATAGGAGAGGAATCCCTCCTGCTGGGACCAAGGTGTGTCCGCTTTCCCGTCATAGGCGGACAGATAATTTTCCAGCTCCGTGATCCGGTAGTAGTTCGTGTTGTCCATCATCTTATGGAGAAACTGCTCGGTTTCCATATCCGCCTCCCCGTCTTGCTCTTGCACGGCAGTGTAATAGGCCTGCTGGTAGGATGCAAAGGCATCGTAAGTGGTGATCCCCAGCGCAGCCGCTGGGCCATAGTCCGCAATCTCCTGGGCAAAGGTGGCCTTCTCCTCCTCCAGCTGCTGGTCCAGGGCCTGCCGTTCCTCCGGCTCCATGGTGGGGCCGTATGACTCCACCCACTCTGAGGCCAGGTCAAACTCTGCCTGGGCCGTGGGGCCATTGCAGAAGTACTCTATGTAAAAATTAGAAAACAGATAAAAATACGCCAAGCCCAACACCAGTAGGGCCACCAGAATGCCAGGCCGCCAGATCTTTTTCCACTCTTGAAGAAACACGCGCATTACACCAGATCCTTTCTACGAAACCGGCGGCAGGCCGCCCAAAGTGCCAAACCCACCAAAAGGAACATCACCCCCACACTGACACACTCCTGCCAGGGCAGGATGGCATTCATCCCCATCTCGGTAAACCAGGCCCCGCTGTTCAGCCACAGCCCCACCGGCAGAAAGCCAACCAAGTAGAAGGCCGCCCAAAGCCCGCCCTGGGCCAAAAGCGCTTGGAGCGCCAGAGAGCCCAAACAGCCCAACATGAGGACCAGCGCCGCCCCATAGACACTGCGCACCAGGGTACCGCATAGGGCCGCCAGCAAGGTCATCCCCACCACGAGGCCGCCCCCCAGAGCCAGGCAGGCCACGAGATATTGGGCCACGGTAAAGTCCGCCCAGGTGAGAAAGGGGCGACGCACCATCACATCTGTCAGGAAATTAAACTGGCTGGATACGCTGGCCGACCACAGGCCGCTGTAATCCCATTGGGCGAAATAGATTCCCAAAGTAAGCCCTGTCAGGAGGATGTACAGGGCCACACCAGCCGTCACCGCCGCCACGATTTTCCCCCGGACCATATTCCGTCCGGTGCAGGTGGTATAGACCATCCCCTCGGTTCGGTGGACCTTCTCATACCCTAAAAGGTAGAGGGCCGCCAGCATCCCCAGAACCGCCCCCTCCCCTACCATGGCCCGCATCAGGGTACCGAAGAGGAACTGGTGGCTGTCATGGGTCATAGGGCCGGCATAGAGGTCCATGGCAGCCCCCGTCTGGGCCAAGTGGTCCACCCGCTGTTCCAGGGCTTGGTATTTCGCCGTCATCCAAGTAGAGGCGGTGGGGGAAGACGACAGCAGCTGCTGGTACCGGGTCACAAGGCCGGACAGATCATAGCCGGCATAGACGTTGGTCATCTCCCCCGTGACTTGGCTCAGGGCCTCCTGCACAGAGGTGGCAGGGCGCTGGGCCAGGCCCTCCACAAAGTCCTGGTCCACCCGCTGCCCCAGGGCCTGGGCGGTGGCACTGATCTCTCCAAAGGTTTGGCAGTCCCCCGGTGCGTTGGCCATCAGCAGCCCGTTGAACGCCAGACACAGGGCCAGAAAGCCCCACAGGGCTGGCAGGGTAAGGAGTTTCCGCCATTCCCAGCCCACCCGTTTCATGGCTGCCCCTCCCCATAGATGGCCAGGAAGGCATCCTCCAAGGTGGGTTGTGCTGGCACGCCACCTTCCAGCGGCCGGTCACAGAGCACCCGCAAGAAGGTCCCCTCGGCACCCTGTCCCTCGCTAAGGAGGGTCTGTCCGTGCGCCAGGGGCGTCCCCGCCGGTAAAAGAAACACCTTTCCTTGGTAAGGCGCACAGATCTCGGCAGGGCTGGCGCAGCAGTAGAGGCGATGGTCCCGAAGGAGAATGATCTGTCCCGCGATGGTCTCCACATCGGAAACGATGTGGGTGGAGAGGATGACGATCCGGTTCGCCGCCAAGGCGTGGATGAGGTTGCGAAAGCGCACCCGCTCCCGGGGATCTAAGCCAGCGGTGGGCTCGTCCAGGATGAGGAGTTTGGGGTCCCCCAGAATGGCCAGGGCAATGCCGGTTCGCTGAAGCATTCCCCCGGAAAACTTCCGCATCTTTTGATCGGCCACTTCCTCTAAGCCCACCTGTTTCAGGCGGTCCGCGATGCGCCCTTCCACTTCCGCCGGAGGAATCCGCTGGAGGGCGGCTGCGTAGCGGAGAAACTGCCGGGGGGTGTAGCTGGGGTAGTAGCCAAAGGTCTGGGGCAGGTAGCCCAGCTGGGCCCGGTAGGTCTCTCCCAGGGTCTGAATGTCCTCCCCATCCCAGAGGATCTGTCCCCGGGTGGGAAAGAGCAAGGTGGTGAGCATTTTGATCAGGGTGGTTTTCCCCGCCCCGTTGGGGGCCAGCAAACCATACACCCCGGGGGTAAAGGTGAGGGAGAGGTCCTCCAAGGCGGTAAACTTCCCATAACGTTTGGTGACATGTTCAACCGACAGCATAATCACTGCCTCCTTCCATATGGATTCCGTCGGGGGCCAGGAGCAGCGTATGGCGTATTTGCCAGAGAAATCCTCCCAATCCGGCGGCAGCCAGCAGGAGAAACACCGCCGCAGGCACCCGAAGCAGCCAGTCCTCTGCCGGCGGCCATGCCAAAGGGAAGAGGCCGACGGTCACCCAGACCAGCGGCGGCAGAAGCACGCCCCGTTTCCCTCCCCGCCCCTGGCAAAACAGCGAGAGGGCCGCATAGAGGAACAGGCTGGAAAAGGACAAGGCCAGCATCCAGAGGAGGGAGTCCTGCCCCCCTCGCAGCTGCCAGAGGAGCAGGTTACCTGGTACGCACAGAACCACCGCCACCCCGCCAAACACCAGCATCCGCCAGGCAGTGAGCGTAGGAAGGGAGATTCTGCAGGCCTGCTTCCATTCCAGCATATGGCTCATCTCCTCCTTCCACTGGGTCAGTCCTTGCAGCAGCGCATAGAGGGCCGGGGAAAACAGGAACAGCAGGGAGGGCAGCGCCTCCCGCTGCGCCACCGCCCAAGCGGCTGGGGTCAGGCACACCAACGCCAAAAGCACTGCCAGGAACAGGCAGTCCCCCACCCCAAAAAAGAGTACCGACGGCGGCAGGGTTCGGGCGGTCCGCAGGATCCGCTTTCCCAGGGGTTCCCGGGGCGGCAGTCCCTGGGCTAGGATGGCAGCCACGGCCCGGTCCCGCTGGGCCGTGGTGGGCATGGGAATGGGCTCTCGGTCAATCATGGGGATCAAACTCCTTTCGCAGCCGCCCCATCAGGCGGTAGTACTTGGCTTTGACCGCAGGCTCTGGTACCTCCAAGGCCGCGGCAATCTCGGGGAAAGTCCTCTCCCCGTAGAGGCGCAGGCGGAAGATAGCCTGGGTCTGGGCATCCAGAGCCGAGACGTAGGCCTCGATCTGATCCAGGAGAAGACGGTCAGCCACTTGCGCTGCAAAATCCTCCTCCAAGGGAACCTCCTGGTCCTCCAAGGCCTGGGTGGGTGGACGGGCCCGGCGGCGGGCGTCAATGACCTTGTTGGCGGCAATCCGAAACAGCCAGGTACGGAAGGCGGCCTTCCCCTCGTCATAGGTGTGGATGGCCCGGAGCACCGCCAGGAAGATGTCCTGGGTCAGGTCCATGGCATCCTCCATGTGGCCGGTCTGGCGGTAAACGAACCGGTAAATCTCGTCGTAGTGGGCCCGGATCAAATGGTCCGCCGCCGTTTGGGACCGGTGCCTCTGCACCTCCCGGATCCATTTTCTTTCCTGGTCCATCCCGTTCACCGCCTTTCTATTGGTATATTCGAAGGGGCCCCCGCCATCGTTGCACCCATTTTCGCAAAGAACGCAAAAAAATGCCGGGGCGGAGAGTTCCGTCCCGGTGGTATTCTATCCCTTATGGTTTTTTTCTGTCTCCTCCGTACCGGAGACCAAATGGGAGAGGGCATCCTGCACCCCTTCCATGTGTGCCTGGGCTCGGTGGAACGCCGTGCGCACCTCGTCCAGCTCCGTTTCCGCAGAGACGATGGCGTCGTGGAGATCTCGCTGCAATTGTTGGCAGCGGGACTGAATGTCCCATACCCAGCGGGTCCCCTCCGCCCGGATCTCCGCCGCCTGGGCCCGGGCGGTCTGTAAGGTGACCTGGGCCCGCTCATGGGCGGCCACCTCAATGCCGCCGGCCGTGTCTTTGATTCGCTGCCAGGAAGCCGCCTCTGGTTCGATATCCTGGAGTTTTTCTTCCAGGGATGCTGCGGTTGCCTCCGCCTGGGTCAGGGCAGTGGTGGTCTTCTCCAGTTCTGCCTGGGTGGCTGCCAGCGTGTTTTCCAGGTCTGTCTGGGCTTTTTCCGCTTCTGCCGCCTGGGTCTCTGCCTGGCGCAGCCGCTCCTCCGCCTGCTGTCGGGCTGTGCGCTCCTCGGTCAGCTCCCGTTCCAACCGCTCGCAGTTGGCCTGGTGTTCCCGGGTGAGCTGCTCAATATAGTGCAGCACATCTTGGCGGTGGAATCCCCCAAACGCAGCGCTGCGAAACTGGCCTGCCTTCTCCTGCATGGCGTACCCTCCTTCAGCGGGCTGTCCCTGAGGGACACCCACCTGACGACGCTTTGTCAAATCCTAAAAATTTTTTCTCACTTTGGGTCACATCTTACCATATTCTGTCTTTCAATACAATCATTTTTTCCGGAATCTCCCGGGGAACTGACATTTCATTGACGGAACGGGTTTCAAATGCTATAATTTTTTATCGATTCCAACGCTGTGGAACCTTCCCGCAGCAAGGGCTGGGGCCCAGTGCCCCACAATACGACAGGCCCCTCGGGCCGGCACAAGGGAGAATGGATATGTGGGCCTCAACCGCTTGGAAAGAATACACGCTGCTGGACTGCGGCCGCGGAGAAAAGTTGGAGCAATGGGGGCCGTATACCCTGGTTCGTCCGGACCCCCAGGCCATCTGGGACACCCCTCGCCGCCACCCCGGTTGGAAAACCTACCACGCCCGCTATGCCCGGTCCAACACCGGTGGGGGGCGGTGGGTGAAGAAAGACCTGCCCCAACGGTGGCAGGTGCACTACCGGAACCTTACCTTTAATATTAAGCCGATGAACTTCAAGCACACGGGCCTCTTCCCAGAGCAGGCGGCCAACTGGGACTTTGCCATGGAGCAGATCCGGACGGCGAGTCGGCCCATTTCCGTGCTGAACCTCTTCGCCTATACGGGCGCGGCCTCTGTGGCCTGCGCCGCCGCCGGCGCCTCGGTGTGCCATGTGGACGCAGCCAAGGGCATGGTGAGCTGGGCCAGGGAAAACGCCAAGAGTTCCGGCCTGGAAGACGCCCCCATTCGATGGATTGTGGATGACTGCGCCAAATTCGTAGAACGAGAGATCCGGCGGGGCCGGCGGTACGATGCCGTGATCATGGACCCCCCTTCCTATGGCCGGGGCCCTTCGGGGGAGATTTGGAAGTTGGAGGAAAATCTCTACCCCTTTGTGAAACTGGTGGCCGGGGTGCTCTCTGACCGTCCCCTGTTTTTCCTCATCAATTCCTACACCACGGGGTTGGCCCCGTCGGTGCTGACCTATATTTTGGAGACCCTGCTCACCAAGCGTTACGGCGGCCACACCGTCAGCGACGAACTGGGGCTGCCGGTGGCGGAGAGCGGGCTCATCCTCCCCTGCGGCGCTGCCGGCCGATGGATGGCAGCTGGGAAATAAGGAGCATCCTATGAGTACCATGATCAAAGCGGAACACCTCACTTTTCGCTATCCCGATGAGCCGGCAGATCACCCGCCGGTGTTGGACGATATTAACTTGGAGATTGCAGCCGGATCCTTTGTGGCCATTCTGGGGCACAACGGTTCCGGCAAGTCCACCTTTGCCAAGCACTGCAACGCCTTGCTTACCCCCACCCAGGGGAAACTTTGGGTCGATGGGTTGGACACCTCTGACCCGGACAACCTTTTGGCCATTCGGGGCACGGTGGGTATGGTGTTCCAAAACCCCGACAACCAAATCGTGGCCAGTGTGGTGGAGGAAGACGTGGCCTTTGGCCCGGAAAACATGGGGATTCCCCCCGAAGAAATCCGAAAACGGGTGGACACTGCCCTCAAAATGGTCGGGATGTATGAATGGCGTGAGCACGCCCCGCACCTGCTCTCCGGCGGGCAAAAGCAGCGGGTGGCCATTGCCGGCATCATCGCCATGACCCCCAAGTGCATCGTTTTGGACGAGGCCACCGCCATGCTGGACCCGGTGGGCCGGCGGGAAACGGTGGATACCATCCGCACCCTGAATGAAAAGTTCGGCATTACCGTCATCCTCATCACCCATCACATGGATGAGGCGGCCCAGGCCCAGCGCCTCATCGTTATGGCAGACGGCCACATCATCGACGACGGCGCTCCCACAGAGGTGTTTCAGCATGTGGACACGCTGCGCAATGCCGGCTTGGCCGTGCCGGAGACGGTGGGCCTTCTGTACGAACTGCGCAAGGAGGGGTTAAACGTCCCCCTAGACGCCATCAGTGACGAGGCCTGTGCTGCGGTGTTGGCCGGCCTGCTTCGGTAACCTCTGTCTGCATCAAAAAGAGAGGCGGAATCCAGTTTGGAACCCATCATTGAAATCAAAAACCTAACCCATATTTACAGCCCCAACACCCCTTTTGAGCAGCGGGCCCTGGATCAGGTGAACCTGACCATCTACCGCGGGGAGTATCTGGGGATCATCGGACGCACCGGTTCCGGCAAGTCCACCCTGATTCAGCACCTCAACGGGCTGATCCGCCCCACAGAGGGGGAGGTTCTCTTCCAGGGGCAGGACATCTGGAGCAGCAAAGAGCTGACCCACAACATCCGCTTTCAAGTGGGGCTGGTGTTCCAGTATCCGGAATACCAGCTGTTCGAGGAGACAGTGTACAAAGACATCGCCTTCGGCCCCCGGAACATGAAGTTGGATGAGCCAGAGATTGACCGCCGGGTACGCCAAGCGGCTGCCTTTGCCGGCCTGAGCGAGGAGATCCTGGCCCGCTCCCCCTTCGAGCTCTCCGGCGGACAAAAGCGGCGGGTGGCCATCGCCGGCGTCATCGCCATGGAACCCAAAGTGTTGATCCTAGACGAGCCGACCGCCGGGTTGGACCCCGCTGGCGCTGCCAGCATCCTGGCCAACATCGACGCTTACCGCCAGGCCAACCAGGCCACCATCATCATTGTCAGCCACTCCATGGAGGACGTGGCCCGGCTCACTGACCGCCTAGCCGTGGTGAGCCACGGAACCCTCCCCTATGTGGGCACCCCTCGGGAAGTGTTCTCCCATGGGGAGGCGTTGGAGGCAATGGGCCTGGCTGTGCCCACCATGAACCGGGTATTCTCCCGGCTGCGGGCCATGGGTGCCGAGGTGGACCCTGCAGTGTACACCGTGGAGCAAGCCAAGGCGTCCTTTCTGGCAGCTCTGAAGAAGAAGGAGGGGAAGTAAGTGGCGCTGAAAGATATTACCCTGGGCCAGTATTTCCCCGGCCACTCTCTCATTCACCGGTTTGATCCCCGGGGGAAGATTATCTTTACCGTAATCTACATTGTGGCCATTTTCCTGTGCAACTCTCTGCTCTCCTACGGCGTAGCCCTGGCGGTGCTGCTGATCCTCATTGCCATCTCTAAGGTGCCCTTCCAATCCTTCCGAAAGGGTATGAAGCCGGTGATCTTCCTGGTGATTTTCACCGCCCTTTTAAACCTGTTCTATACTTCGGATGGTACCGTGCTGTGGAGCTACGGCATCCTCACCATCACGGTGGAGGGCATCTGGCGGGCCGGCTTCATGGTGGCGCGGATCCTCATGCTCATCGCCTGCACCCTCCTGCTGACCTATACCACCTCCCCCATCACCCTCACCGATGGGCTGGAGCGGCTGTTGCGCCCCCTGAAAAAAGTGGGGTTCCCCGTCCACGAACTGTCCATGATTATGAGCATCGCGCTGCGGTTCATCCCCACCCTGATCCAGGAGACGGACAAGATTATCTCCGCCCAAAAGGCCCGGGGCGCTGACTTTGACACCGGCGGCCTGGTGCAAAAGGCCAAGGCGCTGATCCCCATTCTCATCCCCTTGTTCATCTCCTCCTTCCGCCGGGCGGAAGAGTTGGCTGTGGCCATGGAGTGCCGCTGCTACCACGGGGACGATGGCCGCACTAGCCTGCGGCAGCTTGTGATGCACGGCCGGGACTGGGGTCTGGTGGTGTTTAGCCTTGCTCTGTGCGCAGGCATCATTGCCCTGCGCGTTTTGGGCCTATAACCTCATTCTGACTTGGGAGGTCTTCATGCGCAACATCGCTTTGACCCTGATGTATGACGGCACCGCTTACCACGGATGGCAGGTGCAAAAGCGGGATGTCACCGTGGCAGAAACCCTGGAAAAGGCCCTCGCCCAGGTGATGGGCCATTCGATCAAGTGCACAGGCGCCGGGCGTACGGATGCCGGCGTCCACGCTGAGGTGTATGTGGCCAACTTCCGCACCACCTCCACCATCCCCTGTGACCGGATTCCCCTGGCGGTGAACTCCCGCCTGCCGGGAGACATTGTGGTCACTAAGGCCACAGAAGTGCCCGATGACTTCAATGCCATCGGCAGCTGCCTACGGAAGGAGTATACCTATCGCATCTATAACTCCCGGATCCGCAATGCTTTTCTGGTCAACCGGGTGTGGTTCTATCCCAAAAAGCTGGACGAGACCGTGATGCACCAGGCGGCCCAGTACTTTGTGGGAACCCATGACTTTGCCTGCGTCCGTTCCGTGGGGACCGAGACCAAGACCACCGTCCGCACGGTACATTATTTTGAGATCACCCGGGAGGGAAACCTCATCTCCTGCCGGGTTTGTGCAGACGGATTTCTCTACAACATGGTGCGGGCCATGGTGGGGACCTGCGTTTACGCCTCCGAGGGAAAGCTCTCCCCCCACGACATCCCTGCCCTGCTGGAAGGGCGAAACCGCACCGATGCCGGCCCCACTGCCCCCCCTCAGGGGCTGTACATGACCAACCTCTGGTATCCCATAGACGGGCTTCCCTAATGAACCCGGAAGAACGTCCCCTTTGTCGCCCTTTGGAGGTTCTCTATGAGTAAACTGCAAGATTGGAAAACAAACCTCACCCGGAAGCAACGGGTGATTCTTCTCATTGTGGTGGCTGTGGTGGTGTTGGCTCTGCTGACCGCCACAGTGTTCCGTGACAACGTCGTCAGTTTTTTTCGCTGGGCAACCTACTCTCAGCAGAACGACAGTTTTTCCCACAACGCCCAATCCAACAGCCTTTTTATGGGGCTGGAGGACAACCTGTTGATTTGCACCCAGTCCCAGATCCAGTTGGTCTCCCCCACTGGAACTTCTCGCGTGCAGGAGTCGGTGGAGATGGCCACCCCTGCCCTGAACGCCTCTGGCAAATACGCCGTGGTCTATGACGTGGGCGGGCAAGAGCTCCGGGTCATCGGCGAGGAGGCCCTGCTGCATTCCCTGACGTTGTCTGAAGAAGAGTCCATCCTCTGTGCTACCATCAATGAAGATGGCTGGGTCGCGGTGACCAGCAAGGTCAGCGGTTACAAAGGCGTGGTGACGGTCTATAACCAAAACTTTGAGACTGTAATGACCATTCGCCTGTCCAGCCGGTACATTTCGGATGCCATTGTCACCCCGGACTGTCAAGGGGTTTACCTCATCTCTCCGGGACAAGCAGAGGGCTCCTTTGAAAACACTTTACTCTACTACACCTTCTCATCCAACGAGACACCTACCCGTACCCTTTCCCTGGGTTCCAATGTGGTGCTCTCCACCCACAGTGCCAGCCGGTGCTGGATCCTTGGAGATGAGAGCCTGCTGATCTTGGATTCCAGCGGGGTGATTACCGCCAGCTATGACTATGAGGGACAGTATCTCAAAATGGCTTCCCTCCAAGGGGATGGGTTTGCCACGCTGCTGCTCTCCCGCTCCTCCTCTGGCAGCGGGGGCAATTTGGTGACAGTGGCCGCTGACGGTACGCCCTATGGTTCCCTTACCCTGGATGGGCAGCCCATGGCTCTGGCTGCCCAAGGGCACGACGTCGCCCTGCTGACCACCAGCGAGGTGATCACTGCGGACCGAAGGCTGGACGGCTACCGCACCACCCCCAACCAGCAGGGCATCCGTAACGTGGCTGTCTACTCTGACGGCAGTGTGGCCCTCATCAACAGCGCGGCAGTGAGCCTCTACTTCCCCTTTACCGGCACTCGCGTGGAGGCAGATGCCGCCAATCAGGAGAACGGATGATGGTAACCACAGTCTCTCTCCTGTTGGATTTGGTCCTGCTGGGTCTCCTGGTCTACTTTTTCGTGATGGGGGTTCGCCGCGGGTTGATTCTCAGCCTGTGCTCCCTACTGGCAGTTCTCTTGGCCCTGTTGGGTGGATGGTATTTGGCTACCCACTGGTCCCAACCCCTGGAGGACCGACTGGAACCGGTCATTCTGGAATCCCTCCTAGACAAGGAAGAAAACGGTCAAACGGATCCTTCCGCCACCCAGGAAAACGGGATTACCTTGCCAGAAGGCTTTTCACAATCCCTGCAAGAACAGGTCAATCAAAGCGCAGAGGCCTGGAGAACCGCCACTCTCAACGAGGCTGCCAACCTTATCGCCGGGCTGCTGGCTAAGGCCATCCTCTTTTTGATTGGGTTTTTCGGGGTGCTGCTGGTGTGGAACCTCCTCTGCCATGGATTAAACTTGGTGGCCAAGCTCCCTGGCCTGCATTTCCTCAACAAACTGTTGGGCGGCGTGTTCGGCCTGGTCAAAGGCATTTTGGTGCTGATCATCGTCCGCTGGGTTCTCTGCGACTTGCTGGGGTGGATCCCCACCGACGTGGCGGAAGGCAGCATCCTCCTTTCCCTGCTGTCCTCCATCGACCTGTTTTCCTGGCTGGCAGGATAATCCCCAGGGCCATTCACACCTAATTCATAATCCTGTGCTAAGATAGCATACTAGTAAACCATACACCCCATGGAGGAGTGAACGCACCTATGAAACCTACCCTTTGCAGCAGATGCAAAAAAAATGTTGCCGTGGTGTTCATCACCCGGCTGGACAATAACGGGCAGGGCAGCCACAACGAAGGTCTCTGCCTGAAATGCGCCCGAGAGCTGAACATCCGCCCGGTAACCGATATGATCGAAAAAATGGGCCTCAGCGACGAAGAGCTGGAAGGTCTGACCAACGAAATGATGTCCGCCTTTGAAGGAGCGGAGAGCATGGAAGGCCTGCTGGGCAACCTCTCCGGCGCCTTGAGCGATGCCGCCAACGGCAACGATGACGATGAGGAGGACGGCCGCACCGCTACCTTCCCCTTCCTCAATAAGTTGATGGGGAACCTGGCACCCACAGAGGGGAACGACGCCAAGGAAGAATCCATCCCCGATGTCTCTCCCCAGGCGGCGGACGGCGGCCGGGCCGCTCGAGAGGACAAAGCCGACCGGAAAAACCGTGGAAAACGGAAGTTTCTGGAAAACCACTGCATCTCCCTCACTCGAAAGGCCGCCGAAGGCAAGCTGGACCGGATGATCGGCCGGGAGCAGGAATTGGAGCGGGTGATCCAAATCCTCAACCGCCGGCAGAAGAACAACCCCTGCCTCATCGGGGAACCCGGCGTGGGGAAAACCGCCATTGCCGAAGGGCTGGCCATGAAGATTTACCAGGGCGATGTGCCCTATAAGCTGAAGGACAAAGAGGTCTACCTGTTGGATCTCACCTCTCTGGTAGCCGGCACCCAGTTCCGGGGGCAGTTTGAAAGCCGTATGAAGGGACTCATTGAGGAGATCAAAAAACTGGGCAACATCATCCTAGTGATTGACGAAGTCCATAACCTGGTGGGCGCCGGGGACGCCGAGGGATCCATGAACGCCGCCAACATCCTCAAACCTGCCCTCTCCCGGGGGGAGCTCCAGGTCATCGGCGCCACCACCCTGGTGGAGTACCGGAAGTATATCGAAAAGGACTCCGCCCTGGAGCGGCGGTTCCAGCCGGTGATCGTCAACGAACCCTCCATTGAGGACGCCGTGGAGATCATCAAGGGCGTCGCCCCCTACTATGAGTCCTTCCACCATGTAAAGATCACCCCCGACATTGCCCGCCTGGCCGTGCTCATGTCGGAGCGCTATATCACCGACCGGTTCCTGCCAGACAAGGCCATCGACCTCATCGACGAAGCCTGCTCCGACGCCAACCTCCGGGACAAGAACCTGGCCCGCAGCATGGAAGTGGAGAAGGAACTCAATGACATCGCCGTGGAGCGGGAGGTCATGGTGGCCGATGCCAGTGACAAGGCCTATGAGCGCCTGGCCGAACTGCGGAGCAAAGAGCTCCAACTCCTCCAGGAACAAAAAGAACTGGGGCAGCAGGAGGCTCCCACTCTAACCCTGGACAGCCTGGCCCGGGTGGTGGAACTTTGGACCAAGATCCCCGCCAGCACCATCCAGGAGCAGGAGTACGAGCGCCTGGCCAAGCTGGAAGACCGGCTGAAGGAGCACGTGGTGGGCCAGGATGAGGCCATCGCCTCGGTGGCCGCCGCCATCCGCCGCAACCGGGTGGGGGTCACCACCAAGCGCAAGCCGGTGTCCTTCATCTTCGTCGGTTCCACTGGCGTGGGCAAGACGGAGCTGGTGAAGCGGCTGGCGGAAGACCTCTTCCACGCCCCGGAATCCCTGATTCGTCTGGACATGTCGGAGTTCATGGAAAAGCACTCGGTCTCCCGGATCATCGGCTCTCCCCCGGGGTATGTGGGGTATGACGAGGCTGGCCAGCTCACGGAAAAGATCCGCCGGAAACCCTACTCCGTGATCCTCTTTGACGAGATCGAAAAGGCCCACCCCGATGTGCTGAATATCCTGCTCCAGATCCTGGATGACGGCCATATCACCGACGCCCAGGGCCGGACGGTGAACTTCGAAAACACCGTCATCGTCATGACCTCCAACGCCGGCAGTGAGAACAACTCCGGCCCGCTGGGCTTCGGCAAAACCACCAACGAGCTGAACAAGGACAAGGCCATGAAAGCCCTGCAACAGTTCCTGCGGCCGGAGTTCATCAACCGGGTGGACGAAGTCATCTGCTTTAACCAGCTCTCGGAAGAAAACTTCCGTTCCATCGCCCGGATCATGCTCCAGGAGCTCCAAGACGTGCTGCAGGAAAAGAACCTCACCTTCTCTTGGGAGGAATCGGTGCTGGATCAGCTGGTAAAGGAATCCTACTCCGCCGCCTATGGCGCCCGGAACCTCCGCCGGTATATTCAGAAGCATTTGGAAGACCCCATCGCCTCCCAGATCATTGACAGTTACCTTCATCCCATCACCGCTTTGAAGGCTGTGGTGGAGGACGGGAAGATCGTCATTCACTCCCTGTAATCCGGAATCCCTTGGAAACCAACGAAAATCGCCTGCACAGCTTTTCTGTGCAGGCGATTTTTTAGGGGTAACGATTATCTCTCTTTTCCCAGGAAAAACAGTGCCAGGGTCCCCAGGCCAGCGTGGGCGCCGATCACCGGCCCCACATCTCCGATGGTGACAGAGGCCACCCCCAGTTTACTCTGGATGGCGGCCGCCAGAACCTCGGCATCTCCCAGGCAGTCACCATGGCTGATGTAAATTCGCTGGGTTTCCGGGGCAATGGCGGTCTCCTCCATATGGCGTACCAGGGCTTCCACCGACTTCTTCCGCCCCTTGGCAGACTCCATGGGCACCAAGCGCCCCTCATGGTCCACGTGGAGAACGGGCTTAATGTTCAGCAGGTTCCCCACAATGGCTTTGCCGGCAGACAGCCGCCCACCCCGGCGCAGCTGGCTGAGATCCCCCACGGTAAACCAGTGGCAGAGGTGGGGGATGGTCTCCCGGACAAAGGATACCACCTCTTCCAGAGACTTCCCCTTCCGCTTTTCCTGGACTGCCAGATCCACCAGCAGGCCTTGGCCCATGGAGGCGCAGAGGGTATCCACCGCGCGAATCACAGCGTCAGGAAACGCCTCCCGCAACTCTTCCACTGCCATGGCAGCGTTTTGATAGGTGGCGCTGAGGGCAGAGGAAAACCCCAGATAGAGCACGTCCTTTCCTGCCTCCAGGAAGGGGCGGAAAGCGTCCTTAAAGGCCTCTACATTGGGGGCAGAGGTCTGGGCAGGTTCCCCTTTGCTTAGGCGGGTGTAAAAGACGTGGCTTTCCGGCATTTCCCCGGGATAGTTGCGAAAGTGGTCCTGTCCCAGGTGGACGGACAGGGGGATCACGGTGAGGTCCAACTCCCGGATCAGGTTCTCATCAAAATCGCAGCAGGAATCCGTCGCGATGATATAGTCTCTCATAGTAGCCTCCTTCTAACGTGTCTATAGTGAGCGTATGCCTTTAAAAACAGCAGTTGGTGTATACCGCAAAGAAATGGAACACCGTGCCGGCCAACACAAAGAAATGCCAGATGCCGTGGCGGTAAGGCTTGTCCTTTTGCCGATAGAAGACCACCCCAATGGTGTAGGCAAGCCCCCCCAACAGAATCAGCAGGAACCCTATCCTACTGAGATTGTGCAACATCACCGGCATGGCCAACACGGCCATCCACCCCATGATCAGGTAGAGCACCAAGGAGAGTTTCTTCCACCGAGCCAGGTCCACCGCATTGAGGACAATGCCCACCAGACCACAGGCCAGGTTGATGCCAAACAAGACCCAGCCATAGGGACCGCCCACAGTGACCAGGCAGACGGGGGCATAGGTCCCCATAATCAGCAGGAAAATGGAGCAGTGGTCCAATACTTGAAACACCTGCTTCCCCTTCGACGGCGGCAAGGCATGGTACAAGCAGGAAAAGAGGTACAGGAGGATCATGGACACCCCAAACACCGTGACGCCCACCAGGTTGACCAGGCCCCCATAGGCCTTGGCACGCAGGACCAGCAGCACAGTACCAGCCACAGCCAACAGGGCGCCCACACCGTGGGACACGGCGTTGAGAACTTCTTCCCCTACACTCAGCCGGCGAGTATCGCCGGGATAGGCCAACGATTCGGTCATCATGGTTCCTCCTTCTCTGATTTTAAAAACGCTTCATCTTGAGTTCAATATTAGGATAGCACGCGCACTGCAAAAAGTCAAGTATATATTATATCCAATATGAAATAACCTTGTTTCCGACACAAGAAGTGCATTTTCGACGCCTTGCATCTTTTCTCTAGAAAAGATCACATTTTCCCCTTGACTTTTTCTCGAGAGGCTTTTATACTTATCATAATAAAAAAATGATGTTATTATAACAACAAAGCAACATTGAGAGAGTGAGGACTGATGTTCCGTGCCCATGTACCAACCTGAAATTGAAACCATGCCCCAGGACCAGATCCGGGCCCACCAGAGTAAGCTGCTGGTTCAGCAAGTGCGCAATGTCTATGACAATGTCCCCTATTACCGGGCCAAGATGGAGGCCAAAGGGATCACCCCCGATGACATCCATGGCCTGGAAGACCTGCACAAACTCCCCTTCCTCAGCAAAAACGATCTGCGGGAGGCCTATCCGTATGGCCTGTTGGCCCGCCCTTTGAAGGACTGCGTCCGTATCCAGTCGACCTCCGGCACCACCGGCCGGCGGGTAGTGGCTTTCTACACCCAACATGACCTGGACCTGTGGGAGGATTGCTGTGCCCGCGCCATCATGGCCGCCGGCGGCACCAATGAGGATGTGTGCCACGTGTGTTATGGCTACGGCCTATTCACCGGGGGCCCCGGCCTCAACGGTGGCTCCCACAAGGTGGGATGCCTGACCTTGCCCATGTCTTCGGGCAACACAGACCGTCAGATCCAGTTCATGTGCGACCTGGAGGCCACCATCCTTTGCTGCACCCCCTCCTACGCCGCCTTCCTGGCAGAGAGCATCATCGAACGGGGGCTGCGGGATAAGATTAAGCTGAAGGCTGGCATCTTTGGCGCCGAGGCCTGGTCGGAGGAGATGCGCCAGGACATTCAGAACAAACTGGGCATTCAGGCCTATGACATCTATGGCCTGACAGAGCTCTCCGGCCCTGGCGTTGCCTACGAGTGCAGTGACCAGCACGGAATGCACATTTGTGAGGACCATTTCATCGCGGAGATCATTGACCCTGACACTGGCGAGGTTCTTCCCGACGGCTCCAAGGGGGAACTGGTATTCACCTCCATCACCAAGGAAGCCTTCCCCTTGATTCGCTACCGCACCCGGGACATCTGTGTGCTGGACCGCTCCCCCTGCCCCTGCGGCCGCACCCATGTGCGGATGAGCAAGCCCATGGGCCGCTCGGACGATATGATGATCATCCGGGGCGTGAACGTCTTCCCCTCCCAGATCGAGGAGGTGCTGCTGAAGGTCAGCGGCGAAAACATCACCCCCAACTACCAGATCATCGTAGGCCGGGAGAACAACACCGACACCCTGGACATCAACGTGGAGATGAGCGAGAAGATGTTCTCCGACGATATCCGTTCCGTGGAGAAGCTGGAGAAGGAAATCGTCTCCAAACTGCGCTCCATGCTGGGCATCGGTGCTAAGGTTCACCTGGTCAACCCCAAGACCATCGCCCGCAGCGAGGGCAAAGCCCAGCGCATCATCGACAACCGGAAACTGTAAGGAGGCAAACGACTATGCTTATCAAACAGATCTCTGTCTTTGTGGAAAACGTGCCCGGCAAGCTGGTGGAGGTCTCCCAGATTTTGGGGGACAACGGCATTGATATGAGCGCCCTGTCCCTGGCGGACTCCTCCGACTTTGGCATTCTCCGCTTGATCGTCAATGACCCGGACAAGGCCTACCAGGTCCTCCGGGACCACGCCTTTGTGGTTAAGCAGAGTGACGTCATTGCCGCGGTCATTGACGACCGTCCCGGCGGCCTCACTGCGGTGCTGAGAATCCTCGCCGAGGCCAAAGTGTCGGTGGAATACATGTACGCCTTTGTGGGGAACCGTCAGGACGGCCATGCCGTGGTGGTGATGCGCACCGACAACGAGGAAATCGCCCAGCAGGCCTTGGACACCCACCACATTTCCACCCTATCCCCCCAGGATATCTACCGTTTATAACGCCGCTACCTCTTCGCTGGCGCCCCGCCCGCAGCCTCCCCCTGGCTGCGGGCGGGTTTTTCTCTGTGCTTGACAGGAGCCGCCGTTTCCTCTATAATATCATTAGACGATATCAAGAGACGATATTTCAGAGAGGAGGCGAATCCATGCCCAAAAAATCAATGGAGTCCTTGACGGAGTCCATGTTCTATGTCCTCATGGCCTTTCTGGCCCGGCCCATGTGCGGCATCGAGGTAACCGAGTTCATCGAAACCCTCACCCAGGGGCGGATTCAGATGGGCCCGGCCACCCTGTACACCATTCTGGGAAAGTTTGAGGCGGAGCAATACATCCAAGAAACCGCCGTAGAGGGGCGCAAACGCACCTATGCCATCACGGAAAAAGGCCGGGCGGCCTACGCCCAGGAGTTGGCCCGCCTGCACGCCTGCCTCCAGGATGCCCAGCGGGTGGAGACAGGGGACGTCCCCGCACCCACTTCCCCCGACCCCGCCCTGCGCCCAGCTTTGGCCACCCCATAACGTTCCCCCCTTCCCCCTGAGAAAGGAGGCTTCTATGAACGAGACCGCAACCCGCATTCTCCCCTGCCCCAGCTACGATATGGAAGCAGTGGAAAGCTGGCTCACCGACCAGGCCAAGCAGGGGTGGTACCTGGAGCGACAGGGAGACTACTTCGGCCGGTTCCACTTTCGGAAGGACGTGCCCCGGGCACTGCCCTACCGGCTGGTATCCTCTCTGGAGTCTACCACCGTCTTGCAGCAGACCCGCATCCATGGGTCTCCTCCTCCCCAGGAGGTCCTGGATTTGGCCGCCTATTCCGGCTGGGAATACGTCGCGTTGATCGAGGGGTTCTATGTTTATCGAGGCACCACAGAGCACCCCAGGGAGATGGAAACCGACCCTGTGCTTCAATCTGCATCCATTCGTAAGATCCTGGGATACAAGGTGCTCTCTTTCCTGGTGGCCATTCCCCTCCTCTTCTTCCGTTTTTTCGTGTTTCCGCCCTCCTCTTTTCGCCTATCCTCCCTCCTTTGGCCCACCATCGCCGCCCTTGTGATGTTTGCTCTCATTGTAAGCATGGGTTTGGTGGAATTCTTGTTGGGGATGCGCTATTTGCACAGACGATCCCAGGTTCTGGCGCTGGGCCAAAGCTTGGATCACGAAAAGCCTTGGCAGCCTAAGTCCAAATTTTGGCTTGGATGGAAAACCTGCGAAATCACATGTTTTGCCCTATTTGCCCTGTTTTTCCTGTTGTCCACGGTTTCATCCTAAGCGGGTCCTTCCCTTTTGTGTTAGAAAGGTGGCGTGTATGAACAAGACTGTCATCCGCATCCCGCCCTCCCCCCTCTACGATATGGAGGCGATGGAAAGTTGGCTCACCGACATGGCCCGGGAAGGCCTCTATTTGGAGCGGCAGGGAATTGACTGGGGGCTGGGCCATTTCTACCGGGGGGAACCTCGGGCACTGCCCTACCGGCTGGTGTCCTCTCTGGAACACCCCACCCTGTGGCAGCGTCTGCGGCAAAGCCGCCGCGCCCCCAACCAGGAGGCCAGGGAACTGGCCGCCCAGGCCGGGTGGGAATATGTCTCCCTCCACCAATCCTTCTACGTCTACCGGGCCACCACAGAGCATCCCCGGGAGATGGAAACCGACCCCCAGCTTCAGGCCGCGGCCATCCGTCGGGTATTGTGGTGGTATGCCGTTTCCCTGTTTCTGATCTTGCTGTTGCTGTTTGTGCTCTTTCTCTTGCTATGGTTTTCTTGCGGCCAATCCATTTGGGGCATCGTGAGGGAATCGTTCGCATTGCCCTTCCTCTTTCCCCTTGGAATCGCAAGCGTGGTGGTACAGTATGGGAGAATCCTGCACTACTTTCGCGAGATGTCCCAGAAGTTGGCCCTAGGGGATGCGATAAACCACCGGAAACCCTGGCGCGCCCAAACCAAGCGCCGTCTGGCGATACGGTGGACCATCGTCGGCATGGTCGTAGTCTTCGGGGTCGGCATATTCCCCTCTGGCACAGTCAGTCTGCCTCCGCCTCCGGCGCCAGACTATCCCTTTGCCACGGTGTCGGACTTGCTGCCGGCGGGTTATGCCTATCAGCGGGAGCCGGAGAACTTCTCCTTCCAGCGACGGCCGAATCCTTTCTTTCCCCAGGATCTGCTCTGGATGGAGGACGGAACCCTCACCACCCCGGATGGGCGCACCTGCCAGGTGGGGTTCCGTCTCCAGTACACCCGCACCGCCTTTCTCTCCGCCGCCCAGTGGTGCTTTCAAACCGCTTGGAAGGATCTCATCGCCCAGGGGCGCGTTCACGCAGAGTCCCTGGCCCTGCCCGGCCTGGACCAGGCCAAGTTGGTTCAGGACGCCTTCGGTTCCTGCCTGCTCCTGCGCCAGGGAACACAGGTGTGGCGGGTGTCTCTGAACCATATGGAGGACGGGGTTTGGCCCCCCGCCTTGTGGCAGGAGGCCGTGCTCCGGTCCCTGGGGATCACAGTTCCTGCTTGATCTTCTGGATGGCGTTTTTCTCCAGGCGGGAAATCTGCGCCTGGGAGATGCCGATGTGGGCGGAGACCTCCATCTGGGTTTTTCCCTCAAAGAAGCGCAGGCGGAGGATGGTTTTCTCCCGGTCGCTGAGGTGTTCCATGGCCTCCCGGAGGGCGATCTGCTCCAGCCAGTTCTCGTCGGTGTTCTTTTGATCCCGAACCTGATCCATCACGCAGATGGTGTCGCCTCCGTCGGAGTAAACCGGTTCATAGAGGGACACTGGGTCTACGATGGCATCCAGGGCAAAAACCACATCCTCTCGCTTTAAGTCCAGCCTGTCCGCGATCTCTTCCACGCTGGGCTCCCGCTGGTGCTCGGCCAAGAAGGCCTCTTTGGCTTGGAGCACTTTGTAGGCGGTATCCCGCATGGAGCGGGACACCCGCACGGCGCTGTTGTCTCGCAGGTAGCGGCGGATCTCCCCCACAATCATGGGTACCAGATAGGTGCTGGGGAACACATCCAGGTCCACATTGAAATTGTCAATGCCTTTGATGAGGCCCACGCATCCCACTTGGAACAGATCGTCCGGGTTTTCGTTGCGGCCATCAAACTTTTTGATGACACTGAGCACCAAGCGGAGATTTCCCTGGATCAGTTTTTCCCGGGCTTCTTGGCTCCCCGCTCTGGCCTGCAGGAAGAGTTCCTTGGCCTCCTCCCGGCTGAGCACCGGCAGTTTGGCCGTGTTGACTCCGCTGATTTCTACCTTGCCACGTCGTCCCATGGTGATACTTCCCCCGCTTTCCTTGTGTTGGTTTCAGTATCTCCGGGGGAAAAGCCCTTCATACCGCGGCATGCAAGGTTTCTTTTTTATCGTTCCCCTTCCTTCGATGGATTTTTCTGGATTCCCCTTGGGAAAAGGGGCAGGAAAGGGGAAAAAATCCTTGCAATTCGGGGGAGGCTATGGTAAAATATTGACCGATTCCGTACGGGGTTCAGACAAACGGCCGTGTGCCTGTGCACCAGGTTGGCCGCGCGGATGAGGGCCCCGGAGGTACCAACTAAAACAATTAGGAGGAAACAAATCTATGGCAGTCGTATCTATGAAGCAGCTTTTGGAGGCAGGTGTGCACTTCGGTCACCAGACCCGTCGCTGGAACCCCAAGATGGCAACCTATATCTTCACCGAGCGCAACGGCATCTATATCATCGACCTGCAGAAGACCGTGAAGAAGCTGGAGGAGGCTTACAACTTCGTCCGTCAGCTGTCTGAGAACGGCCAGAGCCTGCTGTTCGTGGGCACCAAGAAGCAGGCCCATGACGCCATCCGCGAGGAGGCACAGCGCTGCGGCATGTTCTATGTCAACGCCAGATGGCTGGGCGGCATGCTCACCAACTTCAAGACCATGCGCGGCCGTGTGGACCGTCTCAACCAGCTCAAGAAGATGCAGGAGGACGGCACCTTCGACATGCTGCCCAAGAAGGAAGTCATCAAGCACATGGGCGAAATCGCCAAGCTGGAGAAGTACCTCGGCGGCGTGGTGGATATGAAGCGCCTGCCCGGTGCCCTCTTCGTGGTGGATCCCCGCAAGGAGCGCAACGCCATCAACGAGGCCCGCAAGCTGAAGATCCCCATTGTGGCCATCGTGGACACCAACTGCGACCCCGATGAAATCGACTACGTGATCCCCGGCAACGATGACGCCATCCGCGCCATCCGCCTGATCTCTTCCGTGATGGCCAACGCCATCCAGGAGGGCAAGCAGGGCGCTGACGCTGCCGAAGCCGAAGCGGAAGCCGCCGACGAGAAGGCCCCTGTGGAAGGCTAATGCTCTAAGACATACGCGCGGATGCCTATGCAAATAGGCATCCGTGCTGTTGAATATTTTACTGATCAATTTGGAGGTTTGTTACCATGGCATTTACTGCTGCTGATGTAAAAGCGCTGCGCGAGATGACTGGCGTGGGCATGCTGGACTGCAAGAAAGCACTGGCAGAGACCGACGGCGACATGGACAAGGCCGTTGAGTTCCTGCGGGAGAAGGGCCTGGCTGCTGCCCAGAAGAAGGCTGGCCGCATCGCTGCTGAGGGCATGGCGTATGCCGAAGTGTTCTCCGACGGCGCTGCCCTGGTGGAGGTCAACGCTGAGACCGACTTCGTGGCACAGAACGACCAGTTCAAAGAGTTCACCAAGGATGTGTGCTATGTGGTGGCCAAGTGGGGTCCTGTGGACATGGAGACCCTCATGACCCTCCCCTACCGCAAGACCGGTCTGACCGTGCAGCAGATGCTCCAGGAGAAGGTCCTGGTCATCGGCGAGAACATCAAGATCCGCCGCTTTGCCCGCTTTGACAGCGGCATGAGCGTGGCTTACAACCACATGAACGGCCGCATCGGCGTGCTGCTGAACATGGAAGTGTCCGACGGCCTGGAGACCAACGAGAAGGTCATCGAGCTGGGCAAGGACCTGGCCATGCAGATCGCCGCTATGAACCCCGCCTTCCTGGACAAGTCCGACGTGAGCCAGGAGACCCTGGACAAGGAGAAGGAAATCCAGCTGGCTACCCTGGCCAACGATCCCAAGATGGCTGCCAAGCCCGATAAGGTGAAGGAAGGCATCGTCATGGGCAAGCTGGGTAAGTTCTACGAGGAGAACTGCCTGATGCAGCAGGCCTTCGTCAAGGAGAACAAGGTCTCCGTGGAGAAGCACGTGGCTGCCGTGGCCAAGGAAGTGGGCGGCTCCATCCAGATCAAGGCCTTCTATCGCTTTGAGAAGGGCGAAGGTCTGGAGAAGAAGGAAGAGAACTTCGCAGAAGAGATCGCCAAGCAGCTGGGTCAGGCCTAATCGGCTCCCCCATCCAAAACATAGAACGCGCCCTGGAGTTCCAGGGCGCGTTTTTGAACACAGGAGGCAGGTTCCATGTATCAGATCACACCCACCCAGTTTTTCTATCCCTTGTCCGTTCTCTATCACGAAAGTGGTTTGGAGGTCACCCCCAGCCAGGAAGCCCCCGAAGGAACCCTGGCCCTGTGGCGGTGCGATGATCTGGAGGACGGTTCCCTCCTGGGAGCCGCCACCCTACAGATGCGTGCAGGACACCATGTTTTGGCCCACTTGGCTGTGGCGGAGCCCGCCCGGGGACAGGGGCTGGGGGCGGAATTGCTGGCGGTGGCAGAGGCCCAGGCCGTCCGTTTAGGGGCCAAAGAGCTGTGGCTCGTGGGGAAGGTACCGGACTTTTACCGCCAATTCCACTGGGTGGAAGTCCCCCGGGAAGATGCCCCTCCCATCTCCAAATGCCTCACCTGTGACCAATTCCAGGTGGACTGCTTCCCCAGCATTATGCGCAAAGTGCTGCCCCGATGAGAACCTTAAAAGAGAGCCGTTCCGCATTTCCTGCGGAACGGCTCTCTTTTTCCTTTGATACCATATTCGTTTTCAGGCCTCTCGCGTGCACTCTGACAGGCGCTTCTTGCGGTCCGGGAGTTGGGCCAGGATGATGGCGCAAAACATCAAAACGCAGCCTAGAATCTCTCTGGGGGACATGCTCTGCCCCAGGATCACCCAACCGGCTAAGACGGAGATGACAGACTCCAAACTCAGCACCAGGCTGGCAGCCGTGGGGTTGACCCCCTTCTGGCCAATGATCTGCAGAGTATAGCCCACCCCAGAGGACAGGACACCTGCGTAGAGAATGGGCACCCAGGAGATGGCCACAGCATGGGGATCGGGCACCCCTTCGGTAAAGAGCATACACACCGCGGAAAACAGGGCTGCCACAAAGAACTGGATGCAAGACATCTGCACCCCGTCCACCTTGGTGGTGAAGTAATCAATCACCATGATATGCACCGAGAAACACACCGCGCACAGGAGGACCAGAAAGTCCCCCCACTCCAAGCGGAGGGAGCCGCTCATACACAGAAGGTACAGGCCGAAAATGGCAATCACCACGCTGACCCACAGCTTGGCCCCCACTTTTTTCCGGAAAAAGAGGCCTAGAATCGGGACGATCACAATGTACAGGGCAGTGATAAAGCCGGCCTTCCCCACCGTGGTGTACTGGATGCCCACCTGCTGCAGGCCAGAGGCCAAACCCAGGGCCAGGCCGCAGGAGAGGCCCCCTAGGAGCAACGTCTTCCGATTGGCCTTCTCCTGCTGGCGGCGCTCCGGAGTTTTGCGGCGCTGAAAAATCAGGATGACAGGAAGCAGTGCAATGCCCCCCACCAGGGAGCGCACCGCGTTGAAGGTAAAGGGACCAATATGGTCCATGCCCACAGACTGGGCCACAAAGGCCGTGCCCCAGATGAAGGCAGTCAAAAACAAAAGGAACAGGTTTTTTGCTGGGAACTGGTTCATGGGTATCTCTCTTCTTACTCTCTTTTCTGGTTATTTCTTAGGAAGAATGGTGTGCTCGTTCTTATAAATATGGTGGGGAGGGATGGTGCCCCGGACGCTGGAAGTGGGATAGACGTTACTATGGGGGCCAATGACTGTACCGGGATTCAGGACACTGTTGCAGCCGACCTCTACATAGTTGCCCAGGATGGCCCCCACCTTTTTCCGTCCGGTGGGAACCTGCTCTGTCCCCTCTCGGATGACCACCAGAGTCTTGTCGCTCTTGACATTGGAGGTAATGGACCCTGCCCCCATGTGGGCATGGCTGCCCAGGATGGAGTCCCCCACATAGTTGTAATGGGGGGTTTGGACATAGTCAAAGAGGACGACGTTTTTTAACTCCACAGAGTTGCCTACTACGGCCTTTTTCCCCACGATGGCGCTACCCCGAATGAAGGCGCAATGGCGGATCTCCGCCTCGTGGTCAATGATGCAGGGGCCGCCGATGTAGGCGGAGGGAAAGACCTTGGCGTCCTTCGCAATCCAGACATCCTCCGCAGGATGGTCGAACTCCTCCGGAGGCAGGGTAGGGCCGAGACGGCGGATATAGTCCCCGATCTCCTCCAGTGCCTCCCAGGGGTAGGTTTTGCCTGCGAAGAGGTCTGCGGCAATGGTATCGTTCAGGTCCAACAAATCTGCAACGGTCAACATCTCACTTCGCCTCCACAACCAAACCGCGCTGGTGCATCACGGCAATCACAGCATCCACGTTTTCCTCACACATCTCGTTGGTGGGGGCCTCCACCATCACCCGGAGGACAGGCTCCGTGCCGCTCTTCCGCAGGAGGATACGCCCTTGGTCTCCCAAGCGCTCTGTCACCTCTCGCACGGCATTTTGCACGGCGAAGTCATTCAGCGCCCGTTCTTTATCCAGTACGCGCACATTCTTCAAGACCTGAGGATAGATCTTCAGATCTTGCGTCAATTTGGACAGCGGGACCTTTTTGCTCAACATGGCCTGCATAAGCTTGATGGCCGTGAGGATACCATCGCCTGTGTTGGCATACTTTCCAAAGATGATGTGACCAGACTGCTCCCCGCCAATGAGGTGGCCGTTGGCCCGCATGTTTTCATAGACGTATTTGTCCCCCACATCGGTTTTTTCGTACTGGATCCCCAGGGCATCCAGGGCTTTGTACAGGCCGAAGTTGGACATAACGGTGGTGACGATGGTATTGTTGGCCAGTTTCTCCCGCTCCTTCATATAAGAGCCATAGATATAGAGAATGCCATCCCCATCGACCAGGTTGCCCTTCTCGTCCACAGCCAGGCAGCGGTCTGCGTCCCCGTCAAAGGCAAAGCCGATGTCCATGTGGTTGTCCTTCACATATTGCTGCAGCTGCTGAATGTGGGTGGAACCGCAGTTGTCGTTGATATTCAGACCATTGGGGGTATTATTGATGACGTGGGTCTCCGCGCCCAGTGCCTCAAAGACGCTCTCTGCGATCATCCATGCACTGCCATTGGCGCAGTCCAGGGCCACCTTAATGTCCTTGTAAGAGTGGGTGGCCAGGCTAATCAGGTAGCCGATGTAACGGTTCCGGCCAGAGGCATAGTCAATCACCCGGCCAATCTGTCCCCCAGTGGCATAAGGCAGCTCCTGGTCACTATCCAGGTAAGCTTCGATTCGATCGATGACCTCTTGCTCCATCTTTTCCCCGTGGTGATTGATGAGCTTAATCCCATTGTCATGGAAGGGATTGTGACTGGCCGAAATCATAATGCCGCAGTCAAACTCATCAATCTTTGCGATGTAGGAAACGCTGGGGGTGGTGGTCACATGCATCAGGCAAGCGTCTGCCCCAGAGGCCGTAATCCCGGCGGCCAACGCACACTCAAACATATAACTAGAGCGGCGGGTATCCTTACCGATCACAATTTTGGCCTGATGCTCCTGGCCGTAATACCAGCCCAGAAAGCGTCCCACACGGAAAGCATGGTCTACTGTTAAGGTAACGTTGGCCTCTCCGCGGAAGCCATCTGTTCCAAAATATTTTGACATCATCATCACTCCCAGAGTAAGGTTAGATTCTGTGAAATACCAAAACAAAAATGCAGGAAATGCTTGTGCAACATAACACTTAATTATACAACCATTTCTACTTTTCTGTCAACAAAGGGATTCTGTGGATCCCTGCGCTTTCCGAAAAAAGACAGCACGCGTAGGCAAGATCCTCACTGCGTTAAAAACTCCCCCACCACTTGATTAAAAGCCTCCGCCGTTTTGCTGGCAATGAAATGATCCCCTGGCAAAAGGCGCAGCTGGGCATCGGGCAGATTGCGGTATAGTTGTACGGTATGGGCGGTTTTGACCATATCCCGTGTTCCTGCAATAACCAACGTCGGCACAGTGATCCGCTGCAAATCCACCGGACGAAGAAGGGGTTCATAGACCATCAGCCGCAACAGTTCCGCGTTCTGCTGCACCCGACTACTTTTTGGGGCAAGTAGCGCTGTCGTTCGATACCCCAGAACAATGGGAAGCTGAATGTGCGTCTTGATTCCAGATGGGTGGAAGTTTGCACCGTTGAGTACCAGGCGACGAATACGATGCGGATATTTTGCCGCAAAGGTCAATGCGATGTTCCCTCCATCGGAAAAACCCAGCAAGTCTACCTGGGGCAAATTCTGTTCATCCAGGAAGTGCAACAGGTCCTCGGCAAACTGTCGGATGGAAAAGGGCGCTGTTCCCCGCGGAGATTTTCCATGTCCCCGCGTATCCAAGGCAATTACCCGGCGGAACCGGGAAAAATAAGGGACTTGTTGGGCGAAATAATTGCTGTCTCCCCCATTTCCATGGAGCAGCACCAGGGGAAACCCATTGCCATAGGACTGATAGTAGAGAGAAATATCCATGTACTTCCTCCTTCCCTATATTCCCATTTTATAAAAAAACAGGACGGTATGAGAACCGTCCTGTTTTGTGTTGGCGTTACCTATTTTCCCGGTTCGTCTCCAAACAAGTATCTTCGGCGCAAGTGAGCTTAACTTCCGTGTTCGGGATGGGAACGGGTGGACCCTCACTGCAATCAACACCAACTGCTGCCTTTCGGCAGGCTATTCAATTCTGCCTTGCCCTGCAAGGCTTGGTGACCCGTACGGGAATCGAACCCATGTTTGCGGCGTGAGAGGCCGCCGTCTTAACCGCTTGACCAACGGGCCAGAGGTCCACTGAACAGCCGTTGCCATCCAGCGGATTGGTACACCTTCAGGGACTCGAACCCTGGACACCCTGATTAAGAGTCAGGTGCTCTACCAGCTGAGCTAAAGGTGCATACCTCAAGGGCTACGCACCCTCAAAACCGAACAAAGTAACTTCCGCATGTCCTGCAAGCGCCTGCATCCTTCGCTTGAGCCTCGCGTTTCAAGGTCAAGCCCTCGGCTGATTAGTACCGGTCAGCTCCATACATTACTGCACTTCCACCTCCGGCCTATCTACGACATCGTCTATATCGTGCCTTACTCCTTAACGGATGAGAGATCTTATCTTAGGGAAAGTTTCACGCTTAGATGCTTTCAGCGTTTATCTCGTCCGCACGTAGCTACCCTGCTGTGCCGTTGGCACGACAACAGGTGCACCAGAGGTGCGTCCATCCCGGTCCTCTCGTACTAAGGACAGCCCCCTTCAAATCTCTTACGCCCGCAACAGATAGGGACCGAACTGTCTCACGACGTTCTGAACCCAGCTCGCGTGCCACTTTAATCGGCGAACAGCCGAACCCTTGGGACCGAGTACAGCCCCAGGATGTGACGAGCCGACATCGAGGTGCCAAACCTCCCCGTCGCTGTGGACGCTTGGGGGAGATCAGCCTGTTATCCCCAGGGTAGCTTTTATCCGTTGAGCGATGGCATTTCCACTCACATACCACCGGATCACTAACTCCAACTTTCGTTACTGCTCGAGCCGTCACTCTCGCAGTTAGGCTGGCTTATACGTTTACACTCACTGCACGATTTCCGTCCGTGCTGAGCCAACCTTTGAGCGCCTCCGTTACCTTTTAGGAGGCGACCGCCCCAGTCAAACTGTCTGCCTAACAGTGTCCCCCGACCGGATTCACGGCCGCAGGTTAGAAACCCAGCAATCCAAGAGTGGTATCCCAAGGGCGACTCCACCTGACCTGACGACCAGGTTTCCATGTCTCCCACCTATCCTGTACATGAATTACCGAATTCCAGTATTAAGCTGCAGTAAAGCTCCATGGGGTCTTTCCGTCTAGTTGCGGGTAACTGGCTTCTTCACCAGTACAACAATTTCGCCGGGTGGGCTGTTGAGACAGCGCCCAAATCGTTACGCCATTCGTGCGGGTCAGAACTTACCTGACAAGGAATTTCG
>OLFX01000049.1_pt1 | contig 182805 bp, 181 predicted proteins | sample 1605091 | NCBI WGS metagenome assembly OLFX01 (sample SAMEA3888906, study PRJEB22519) | human gut metagenome | biome: human gut; feature: human-associated habitat; material: faeces | place: Denmark | collected 2012
TATTTGTCTGTAACTTCTGGGCATAAAATTTCCTCCTATGGCACTTCCTTTTATTCTACCATATGAGGTCTGTTTTTTCTATTGTCCATTTTTTACGGACTTGTTCAGATGTCAGGTGGTGTTTTTATTTTGCCTCGCAAAATTTACAAGTCCTATTATGAGTGAAAATTAAGTTTAAGGAACTTTACAAGGAAATGTTCCTATGAACTGTCGCTCTATACAAATCCACACAGATAAATCATAATAGGAGGCAGTAAAGATGAAAGAGGTTTATATAAATATGAACCCAAATGAAATTGAAAGCGAATACTTAAACGGTGTGTATAACGAAATTGCCAACACGCTTGGCATTGAGGCGGCAATAACGATATATTCTACATACCGAGGTCAGCAAATCACTTTTCCGGTAAACTTTTTCACAACAGAATTTATCTCATCAAGAATTGTGGCAGAATATGATGGTAAAAACATTCGTCAACTTGCCACAAAATACGGCTACAGTGAAAAATGGATTAGAAAAATGATTAAAGAGCACAAAGACAAAGCGGGGTGAAATTTAACTTAATATTTCCAAAAAGCAAACAAAAAACTAAAAGAGGAGTAAAATACTATGGCATTAATTAACTGCCCGGAATGTGGCAAAGAAATTTCCGATTCAACAAAAAGTTGTCCACATTGCGGATACAAGCTAAAAAACAAATCAGACAGCAAGAAGTGGATAATCCCCGTGATTATTATAAGCATTGTTGTAATAATTGCATTAATTGTTACTGCAGTTGCATTGACCGACAAAAATGGAAGCAGCAAAAATGATACGCAATCGACAATTTCATCCACTGTTCAGGAAACGACTGCAAATAATAGCGTTTCATTAAATGACAATTCCGAATTTCAAGAAAAATTAAAATCCGAATCGGAAAAATCAATTAAAAGTATGCAGGATAAGTACACAGAATTGTCAAACGACATAGGCGGTACATACAAAGGCTACAAGAAGAATGCCGAAAAAGTTAATGAATGGTATTCTTTCTGCGAAAGCGAGGCAAAAAGCTATTATGTTACGGTATCAGAGTACTGCTATTCATACTACAAAAATGTAGCCGATAACAAAAGTGACTATACCACTTGGACAAGAAATATGGAAGACGGTTGCAAAATATGGCAACGAGAAACCGAAGATTACTACAAAGCTTGGAGTCGAATGTATGAATCAACATTCAAAGAACTTGACGATATAATTACAAAAGCTTACGATGAAGCAAGCTACGATGAAGTTTACTCGGTGTACAGTGATATGTATGATGCCTACGAAGACGCATGCTCAAATATGTATGACACTTACGAAGATGCGTATTCCGATTTGTATGATTTTTATCAAGATGTTTGGGAAGAATTATACGACGGAAAAGAAAATATAAAATCCAAATACGATAATATCTACAAAAAATAATTTATGCCCTCTGCTTTAAAATAGAACAGAGGGCTGTTTGTTATAATATCGGCTGAAAAGAAAATGTTGTATATAAAAGCCAATTATGGTACTATGATAAAAGGAGGATAAATCGTTATGAAAGAACAGAAAATTGATCTTAAAGAAATAAATAAAGAGAACAAGCAAAAAGCAATAAATATTATAAATAAAACAAAAAAATCATTAACCAAAATTGCCGATCAAAATGATGACGGAAAATTTGATAAAGAAGATATAATTAAAGTCACAAATACCATAAAAACAAACATTGACGAAAAAGCAAAAGAAATAGAAATAAAAAAATTACAGCCTATCTTCCCTGCCGATATAGATGATGGTGATTTCTTAATTCAAAAGTTTATAAGGGTTGCTGACCGAGATAAAAAGCGTTCTGAAAGTGAAGTTTGCAAGGGATCAATAGGATATTTTACATCCACAAAAGGAATTCGCTTATTAAATATTTTTAGAGACAGCATAGATTTTTTTGGATTGTCGTTTTATCCCGACAGCAGAAGCGAGTTCTATTATGTTGACCCGAGTGATAGGGACAGATATATAGCACTTGATGATTATTTTAATTATCTTAAAGCAGAAAGAATCAGCGAATTACAAAGAATAGCTCAGGACCTCGGAGCAAAGCATTTCAAAGTGACTTTTGTCGAAGAAAAGTCATCATACTCTGACAGAAAAATTAATGCTCACGGAAAAATCACAAGTGAAAATTCTTTAGATATTACAAGTAATAAAGAAAATGAAAAGTATTCTAAAATAGAAATAGCTGCAGAGAATGATTTTCCGGGCAAAGCGCCGATAAAACCAACATTAAAATATTTGCTTAGAGATCCAAGTATACAAAATCTAATCACTATGAGATTAAATGAAGATTCCGCATTAACTCATCAAAAACTTATGATTAAATTGAGCAATTCTTCAGGTTTAAAAGAAAATGACGCAATAAAAATTGATGCAATTTTAAAAGGAATGCGCTTTGCAGGGAATACCACTGTACAAAGCGAATCAAAAAACGAAGCAAGGCGTTATTTAGAATATGAAATTGATTTTTAATCAACATTAAGCACCACAATTTAATTATCACAAAGTGATATTATAAAAGACGGCATTTTCGCAAATTATGACTTACCACTAATGAGGTTGTACACAACAGGAAGTGGCGAAAAAGAAAAAATAGTTTCAAAATTAAATGAACTGCTTGCATAAACATAAAAGAGTTGAGAAATTGTATTCCTCAACTCCTTTTGTTTATAGTATAGTTCAATATTACGGCAAAATTTCGAGCCAATAGCCGTCCGGGTCCTCAATGAAATAGATACCCATTTCAGGATTTTCAAAACAGATACAGCCCATTTCTTCGTGCTTTTTATGTGCCAAATCAAAATCATCTGCCTTAAATGCCAAATGAAATTCACATTCACCCAAATCGTACGGCTGTGGATGTTCTTTAAGCCAAGTAAGCTCAAGCTCAAAATCGCTTGAATCATTGCTCAAATAAACAATAATAAAATCGTTGGTGGTTTTTCGTCTGACCTCGTGCAAATCAAGCGCATCGCCATAAAACTTAATCGACCTATCCAAATCGGAAACATTATAGTTTTCGTGAATCATTTTAAAGCTCATATTTTTTCTCCTTTTGCTGATTCTGTGTTTTTTATTCGTGATTTATACTGCGGATATTCGGTGATAAACCTATCAATCACGCTCGGCTCGTTCCAATAATGCATAGGAAAAACGGCGTTGCAATCGACACGCTCCAAAAAATAAAGCATACCGTCGGCATAATGTTCCTCCTGCCTTGGGTCAAGCGGAACGAATGCGGCATCAAAATGAGCACCATTGATTTTGTCAATCTCGGCACGGTACATGGAGGTCATATGGCGGTTGTCGGCTTCCGGCTCACCTTCCCAATACCAATCGTTTAAATCACCTGCGTGGTAAATTGCACACTCGCTTGTCTTGACGATAAAAGCCACACCGCTGTCGGTTGAAAGAAGCGTACTAACCTGTGTGCCGTTATCAAGAGAGTAGGTTTGATCGTGATAAGCCGTCGTGACTTTCACACCGGCAGGATACTTCTTTTTGCTGATATCTTTCGCCAAAACAGCCTGATAATTCATACCCATATCATCAAGAATTTCAAAGATTTTCGGGTTGAAATGGTCTTGGTGAAAGTGACTGCAAAAGACGACAACTTCCTTGCTTTTGTCAAGCCTCGGCATCTCGCCTTTGTAGTAATCAAAAACATAGTAGCAGTTCTCGGTTTCAACCAAAAATCCGCTGTGGTTAATGTATGTTATTTTCATATTGTACCTCTTCTTAATGTGATTATTATATCATAATTCTATTTTACAAACAACATCGCAATTGACAAACGAGTAAATTTTAGTACTAAGTCAAATAAAAACATAATTGCATATCAACTGATATTTTTCGTACAATTTTTCAATATCATTTTAACCGTATCATCTGCAGACATATCTTTTGAAATAATTTTTTCATTATCAAATCCCAGCAAATCTTTTTCATTCCACCAATGCTTCATATCCTGTTCGGTATAACTCACATTGCTTTTAGTTTGAAATCTTTTAACAGTTTCATCAAACGGTACATTCAAATTTGTTAATAATAATTGTAAAAATTTTTCAGTTGTAAAATCGAATACGGTACACAAAATAAACTTGCAAGGTGAAAGTGATGTTTTGCAAGGGCGAAAGCGTTTTTGTACAACACACGCCCTTGCAAATATCATTAAGCGAGGTGTATCAACAATGGCAAAGAACACAGTTCCAGAGGCTAAGGACGCTCTCAACCGCTTCAAGATGGAAGCAGCTAACGAGGTTGGTGTTAACCTTAAGCAGGGCTACAACGGCGACCTTACTTCTAAGCAAGCCGGTTCTGTCGGCGGTCAGATGGTCAAGAAAATGATCAAGGCTTATGAAGAATCAATGAGATAATTGTTGATGAAGAAAAAGGCTATGAATCAAAACGGTTCATAGCCTTTTGTTTTATAATCATTTGAAATTTTACTGTTCATCTGTTGTGGAGCTGTCGGCTGTTGTTGCGCCGGAAACCTCGTAATATCCGCCGTGGTTGGATGAGCCATATCCAATGTATGACTTGCCCGGATTGAGTTTTACCTCATTGCCCTGTGCGTCCTTCATCCAAAGTTTGCCGTCCTTAACGCCCCATGTGATTTCAACACAAGTGCCCTCGGAGCAAACAATTCCCTTTCCGCCTGACAAGTTATAGTTACAATAAGTTTCGCTGTTGCCTGCGTGCTTATAATTGTGCTTAACAATATACTCGGTTTCGTCAAGCAAGAAAATCAAATTTTCCCACTCAACACCCGAAGTGCCGTACTTTGAATCGAAATCGGTTGTAGTATACTTATGCTTTTCAGCATCATATGTGTACTTACCGAGTTTTGGACAATAGCCCTTTGACCACTTGAACGAAACTTCGTTTGCAGTATTTGATGACAAAGCCTTTGCCTCATAGTTGAATTGAAGTTTTGTGAACTTGCTTTCGTTCAGTTTCAAATTAATCTTTGATTTTTGAAGCATCTCGGCAGTGTGTGTACCCATAAGACAGCCTGTGTGCTCGATTGTGCTTGTTCTGCTCTTATCTCTGTGGAAATATGAGCTTGACTCCGAAAAGCTCAAAAGATTGATATGGTCAACATTTTCATTCTTAAATACTTCGTCTGCGCCGACATAATTATCCTTTGAATGTGAAAGACCTGCGTGGATGAACACAGCGTTGAACAACTGTGAAAAGCGAATAAACGGCGGTCGTGCAGAGCGTGCCGGACCTACTTGCTCCGGAACTTTGTTATAATCTGCCCAGAAAAGCAACATTCTTGTTGAGAATTCGCTTTCGCCCTCAAGAACTATATCTGCATCTGCAAGTCCCCACTGCGGTCTTACGGATGAAGTTGAATACTCGTTTTCAACAACAACGGCAACAGGTCGTTGTATAAGAGCACTTTCGTCATATCCTGCTTCGCCTGTAAGCGGATTTTGAGGTCCAAGAGGTGAGGTTTCGGAAACAGCTTCTGTTGCCTGTGCTTTTGTTGCAGTTGTGGCTTCATCCTGCTTGTTGCCATTGAAGAAGTAGAAATATACACCCACTGCGATTGCAACAACAAGTGCCAAAACGACAAGAACAATAGCAATAGTCTTGCCTTTTTTCTTTGGCTTTTTGTCGTCAACCTGTTCTGCCATCTCGGAAAAATAAATATTATCCTTATCATCCTGCTGTGATGATTCTGCTTCTGCATTTTCTTCAGGATATTCTTCCTCGTACTCTTCCTCATATTCAGGTTCGTCAGTCTTTGGAACATCCTCAACCGCATCATTAGAAACTTCAATATATTCGCTGTGATTCGGTTCTTCTTCAATCAAATCGGCAATTTCGTTTGCAGGTTTGAAATCATCCTCGTCATATTCCTGTTGAGGGTTTTCTGAAACAATATGAAACTCCTCTTTTGTTTGCTTTGACGGAGTTTCAGCTTTTACCTCTTTTGGCTTTTCGCTATTTTCCTCTGCTTTTTTCACAGGTTTTTCAACAACCTTTTCAGGCTCTTGAACATCATCGGAATGCAGACTGTTGAGTATATCTTCAAAGCCTTCTGAATCCAATTCTTTTTTGTGTGATTTATTGTTTTTTATCTCATTAAGTATCTCTTCTAATTCGTTATCGTTCATAAAAAGTGTTCCTTTCATAAAATAACAGATTAATTATACCACAAAAACAGCAAATATCCACAAAAATTACTAAATTGTAACACTTTGCTAATATATTATGCACACTCAACACGCACTATTGAAAAAATGCACAAAATGATATATAATATATTTATCAATCAAAAAAGGACAAAGCTATGCCTAAAACAATTCCAATCTTAATTACAAACAGAAATATTCTTGTTAAAGAAAAAGACGAAAATAAGTTTGTGGCATTTAATATGCCGGGAATAGAAGATATACCGAACATTCCGTTTTATCATCAATTTGCAAGCAAAATTTCGGAATGTCAGTATTATTTTAAAGAATTTATGCTCAAATTATACGGCAAAAAGGTGAGCAAATATGTTTTTGCAATCATTGTGCCTGATGACACAACCGCACTTGAGCATATCTTTTTAAACGAGTTCTTTTTGCACAGCGACACATGCAAAGCTGTTGCACAAACAACCATGGGACAAACTCTTTCAAAGGCACATACAAGGTATATTTCGCTTTCTCGCTCAAATCGAAACATCATTTTGCAATATGTCAACAACAACGAAGTGCTTGCTGAAAAACAGTACGACACAAATTCGTTTGACCCAAAGCAAATCAAAGAAGACGCAAAAAGACTGCACATCGATGTTGAATATTCGGGCGCTCCAATCTACATCAACAATTTCAATATGAATATGGATGATTTTCTCGATATGGGGCAAGTTGTAACGACCAAAGATTTCCTTGATAAAATTGCTCAAGTTGATGTTGAAAAAGCATAAAATGAACACCTCTGCAAAAAATAATGCAGAGGTGATTTTTTATGAAAAAAGGCAAAAAGCCAAGCTATGAAAATAACGATTTGGGCAACACAAAAGAAATAATTGATTTGCGAAAATTCTTCCATCCCGAGGTTGTTCAGCTTGACGACAACGGCTCGTACACAGGCATAACCAAAGAAACCTACTATGACGGAGTTTTGGAAGAACCTATACAAGACGCAGATGATTTATAAAAAAATATAATATTTTTTAGCAAGTTATTATAAAGAAAGCTTCTGAATTTCGTTTTCTTGCGAAGGAAGATGTACGATGGTACCTCGACTGAGCAAAAAGCGAAAAACGCAAAAATGCTGTAAGTTCGATACTTACAGCATTTTTTAAACCCTACCGTCAACACTTCGCGTTGTCATATTCCTTTTTATAAATGAAAAGCATAATTTAATTGATTACATTTTGGCGTGTTTCAGGAGGTTTATTAATAGATACCTTGTTCCATCATAGCTTCTGCGACCTTTTCAAATCCGGCAATGTTTGCACCTGCAACAAGATTGTAGCCAAGTCCGTATTTTTCGGCAGCCTCAACAGAATGTTTGTGAATGTTAATCATAGCAGTGTGAAGTTTTTCGTCAACTTCTTCTGCTGTCCAAGAAAGGCGCTGTGAGTTTTGGCTCATTTCAAGACCTGATACACAAACACCGCCTGCGTTAACAGCCTTTGACGGTGCAACAATTATGCCATCTGTATCAATAAGAAGATTGAGTGCATCCTCTGTTGTCGGCATATTTGCAACTTCAATGTAATACTTTGTTCCGTTTGCGATAATTTTCTTTGCTTCTTCCAAATCAACCTCATTTTGAGTTGCACAAGGCATAGCAACATCAACTTTTACACCCCATGGTTTTTCGCCCGAGAAGAACGGAACGCCGAATTTGTCGGCATAGTCCTGTGCTCTGTCTCTGCCTGATGCTCTCATTTCAAGGAGGAAGTTCAACTTTTCTTCCGTAACAATACCGTCCTCGTCATAGATATATCCGTCAGGACCTGAAATTGTAACAGGCTTTGCGCCAAGCTCTGCGAGCTTTTTGCATGCGCCCCAAGCAACATTACCAAAGCCTGAAACCGCAAAAATCTTGCCCTCGATGGTGTCACCCTCATGCTTGAACACCTCTTGTGTATAATAAACGGCGCCGTAACCTGTTGCTTCAGGTCTGATAAGTGAACCGCCGTAAGAAATGCCCTTGCCTGTGATTACGCCGTTTTCGAACGCATCTGCAATACGCTTGTACTGACCAAACAAGAAGCCGATTTCTCTTGTGCCAACGCCAATATCACCCGCAGGAACATCGACATTTGGTCCGATATGTCTGTAAAGTTCTGTCATAAATGCCTGGCAGAATCTCATAATTTCGCCTTTGCTCTTTCCTCTCGGGTCAAAATCCGAACCGCCCTTTGCGCCGCCCATAGGCAAACCCGTAAGCGAATTTTTAAATGTTTGCTCAAATCCGAGGAAATACATAATTGATGAATTTACACTCGGATGAAAACGAAGTCCGCCCTTATACGGACCGATAGCCGAATTGAACTGAACACGATAACCCCTGTTGATTTGTGTTTTACCTGCGTCATCAACCCATGCAATACGGAATGTAATAAGTCTGTCCGGTTCTGCCATACGCTGAAGCAAATCATCTTCTACATACTCGGGATGCTGTTCTATAACAGCCTCAAGCGACCTAAAAACTTCCTTAACACATTGAATATACTCGGGTTTTGCGTTATCCCTGCGTTCAACGGTTGCAATTACCTTTTCAATGTAATCATTCATAGTATTTTTCTCCTGTCGTTTTGTTGAGTGAGTAATGGCTCACCCTATTTACACTTAATACTATAACACTACTACCGAAAATTTCAATATATTTCTTATAATTTTGTGAAAAGTCACAAAAATAAACCGATTTTCTCTGTGTAATACACAGTGCAAAAATCGGTTTTTCTGTATTTTTCATATATATAAAATAATATAATTTTTTGTGCAATTTTAATTTTCAAGAAGTTTATAATGCACCGTGTCGTTTATGCTCACGCATTCATCTATACCGACTGCAATATAATCAATAAAGTTAACACCGATAGGATTTACAAGAAATTTGAATTCAGAAATAAAATTGACATCATCGCCCAATATTTTGTCACTGCCGTATCTGACAACAAAAAGTGAATTGCAATTGTGACTGATTATATTTTCAACAACACAATTTTTTGCAACAATGTCAAAAGATGAAAAGCAAAAATCACCAACACAATCGCCGTCACCGCCGACAAAAACAACTCTGTATTTTTTGTCGTTATTAATCTGAAGTTTTGCAAACGCAAGACGATTTTTGCTATTATAAAAATCTTCATTTGTTGAGGAATTTGAACGCCTCATCAAATCACTATACATCATTATGTTTACGGCAGTATTTTTGCCGATACCGTTAATCTCAACAAGTTCGTCATAATCGGCTGAAAAGATTTTTTCGATACTGCCAAATCGGTTGAAAAGTGAATATGCAATAGGCTTGACATCTTTTCTCGGAATAAGTAGTGACAGAAAAAGCTCAACGATATGAACATCACTCATGGTTTCCGCACCGTTTGTAATGTAAGCATTTCTTATTCTGCTACGATGCCCTTCACGCCCAAATTTATTCAACCTTTTCACCTCCACACAATATTTATTTTATCACATCATATGTCTATTTACAACAATTTTGAACAGTGGATTGAATTTTTTGATGTAAAACTCACAAAAATGCAGAATATTCGCTTAAAACAAAAGAAAAAGGCACTCCGTAAGGAATGCCTTGAATTTGAGAAATGATTATCTCTTTGAGAACTGTGGTGCACGACGAGCAGCCTTGAGACCTGGCTTCTTTCTTTCCTTCATACGAGGGTCACGAGTGAGGAAGCCTGCCTTCTTGAGAGCCGGACGAAGTGATTCGTCATACTGAAGAAGAGCTCTTGAAAGGCCGTGACGGATTGCGCCTGCCTGACCTGAAACACCACCACCGTTTACACGGCAAACGATGTCGAACTTCTCAGTTGTTTCTGTAAGAGCGAGAGGCTGACGAACGATAAGCTTGAGTGTGTCAAGACCAAAGTAATCGTCAATATCTCTATCGTTGATTGTGATTTTACCTGTACCTGCATATACACGTACACGAGCAACAGACTCCTTGCGTCTGCCTGTTCCATAGAAATAAGGATTTGATTCGTACATAATCTATATACCTCCCTTATAATTCGTAAGCAACAGGCTTCTGAGCCTCATGCTTGTGGTCTGCGTTCTTGTAAATTCTGCATCTTGTGAGTTGCTTTCTGCCGAGAGTTGTGTCAGGGATCATACCCTTAACAGCGAGCTGCATAGCAAAATCGCTCTTTTCCTTCATAAGAGTGCCGTACTTAACATCCTTGAGGTTTCCGATGTAACCTGAATGATGATAAAAATGCTTCTTGTTGAGTTTGTCGCCTGTAAGAACAGCCTTGTCTGTGTTGATAATGATTACGAAATCACCGCAGTCTACATTTGGCATAAAAATTGGCTTGTGCTTGCCTCTGAGGAGAGTAGCAGCTTCAGCAGCTACACGACCAAGTGGCTTATCAGCAGCATCAATTACATACCATGCGCGTTCGATTTCGTCAGCTTTTGGCATAAATGTTGACATAATCTATAATCCTCCAAATTTTTTCTAATCTTTTTGATTGCCTGCATATCTTACCACAAAGCGAAAAAATAGTCAACACCTAAATTAAAATAATTTGTTGTTACTCTTGTTTTCTCTTATTTTCTCTTGTTTTCTATGCAAAATCTAATTTATTATTTATCATTTTTCACACATAATGCTCTGCATATATACATTATATATAGGCGAAATCGTTGCAAATTCAAAAAAATTAATGTAATTCCTAAAAACCTATTGACATAGTAGGTATTATATGCTATTATGAGGTCACAATAAAACAAAAACGAGATTTGGCAAACGGCTTTCACCCGGGCGACAATCCCAACAAAATGAAAGAAGGACACAGATATGGCACTCTATCAGTCAGTAGCCGAAACAATCGGCAACACCCCACTCGTAAAAATCAGTAATTTTGAAAAGGCATACGGCCTTGAGGCAAATGTTTACGCAAAGCTCGAATACTTCAATCCGGCAGGCTCTGTAAAAGACAGAGTCGCAAAGGCAATCATTGATGATGCGGTTGCAACAGGCAAACTAAATGAAGGCGCAACAATCATTGAGCCGACATCGGGCAACACAGGTATCGGCATTGCATCATACGCTGCGGCAAAAGGCTTTAAAGTAATCATCACAATGCCTGAATCAATGAGCGTTGAAAGAAGAAATTTGATGAAAGCCTACGGTGCAGAACTTGTGCTCACAGACGCATCTCTCGGTATGAAAGGCGCAATTGCAAAGGCAGAGGAATTGCAAAAAGAAACACCGAATTCAATTGTTGCAGGTCAATTTGTGAACCCTGTTAACCCAAAAGCTCACTACGAAACCACAGGTCCTGAAATTTGGAACGACCTTGACGGCAAGGTTGACATCTTCATTGCAGGTGTAGGCACAGGCGGAACTGTATCGGGCACAGGCAAATACCTCAAAGAGAAAAATCCGAATGTTCAAATCATTGCTCTTGAGCCTGAAACATCACCTGTACTCACAACAGGCAAAGGCGGTGCTCACAAAATCCAAGGCATCGGCGCAGGCTTTGTTCCTGACACTCTTGACACAAAAATTTATGACGAAGTAATCACCGTTCCAAACGAAGCAGCGTTTGAATTCGGCGCAAAGTTCCCGTCACTCGAGGGTGCATTGGTCGGAATCAGTTCAGGTGCGGCACTTTGGGCAGCAACACAGGTTGCAAAGCGTCCTGAAAACAAAGGCAAAAACATTGTGGTTATTCTTCCCGATTCAGGCGACAGATACCTTTCAACTCCAATGCTTGCAAAATAATCCCTCCAAATACAAATACATTAAAACACGACAGCGATTTACCCGTTGCCGTGTTTTTTTACAAAATTTTATTGAAGTATATATAAATATGTTATATAATAATTTACATTACATATAAGGCAGTGACAATATGTTCAGAGAAATGAGAAGAAAAAAGCAACAGCTTTCCGCTGACGAGGTTGAAGAAATACTCAAAAAACACAACACCTGCACCCTTGCATTATCGGGCGATGACGGTTACCCTTATTCCCTACCGATAAGCTACGCTTACATTGACGACAAAATATATTTTCACTGTGCAAAAACAGGTCACAAAATCGATGCCGTAAAATCAAATGAAAAGGTATCACTTTCTATCATAGATTCCGACGAAGTTATCGAAACAAAGTACACAAATAAATACAAATCCGTTATCGTTTTCGGCAAAGCAAGAATTATCGAAAACAAAAACGAAGTATATAAAAACTGCGTACAAATGGCAAAGGCCATCTGCCCCCATATGGACGATAACGGAATCAAGGAAGAAACCGAAAGATTCATAAACGAAACCGCAGTAGTTGAAATCACACCGGAGCACATCACGGGCAAAGAGGGACTTGAATTTTACAAACTACGCAAATAATTTTGCAAATTTATACATAATATATTATATATCACTGCACAGAGGTTAAATATGAAATATAAATTGAGAAAAGACCCTATAAACGAAATACCAAAAGGACAATTGATATTTTGGATTATAGTCAGAGTGACAATGATTATATGTGCAACATACAGTTTTGTTACAGGCGATGTGGTAATGGGATTTGAAAGCATTTTTTGTTTCATTTTTTCACATCTTTGGGATATGTTCCAGATTTTCGGTCACACAAGTTTTATTATTGAAGTGCCGCCGCTCAGCCAAACAATGCTTAATTTAATAATTTTTATAGGCATTGTATTCGGCTCGTATTTAAAACTGTTTGACAAAATCAGTTGGTTCGACAACTTTATGCACATTTTAAGCGGGTTTGTTTGCGCTGTGTTCGGCTATGATTTTGCCGTAATTATTCAGCGTAAAAAAGGGCAATGTGCCGCAACGCTTGCCGCACTGTTCAGCATAATGTTTGCACTCTCGATTGCCGTAGGTTGGGAGTTCTACGAATTTTTGATGGACACCCTCCACGGCACAAACCTTCAACTTGCAAAATACGGCACTGAAACCGCAAACATTGACATTTCAAAATACCACAACGAATACGGATATTTGGGACTTGTGGACACAATGACCGATATGATGATGAATGCAATCGGCGGAATTTTTGGAATGATATTTATGATAGTTCTGCGTAACAAAAAGAAGAAAAGCAAATGACAACAGCCGAAAAAGAACAAGAACTAAAAAGAATAATCACGGTGCACGGCAAGGTTGCTGTTGCATTTTCATCGGGTGTTGACAGCACACTTTTGCTAAAGGAGTGTGCCGACACACTCGGAGCGGAAAATGTTGTTGCAATCACGGCGTGCTCTCTTGCGTTTCCGAAAAGAGAGCAAAACGAATCAACGGAGTTTTGCAAATCGGAGGGAATAAAACAAATCCAATTCAACATCAATCCGCTTGAAATCCCAAGTTTTTGCACCAATCCGCCCGACAGGTGCTACATATGCAAAAAGGCGGTTTTTACAGAGATTTGCAGAATTGCCGAGGAGCAAAAATGCGACTGTGTTTTTGAGGGTTCAAACCTTGATGACGACAACGACTACCGTCCGGGGATGAGGGCAATACAAGAATTAGGCGTTGTCAGTCCGTTGAGAAAAGCAGAACTGACCAAGGCGGAAATCAGACTTTTATCAGAAAAGCTAAAACTCAAAACAGCGAGCAAGCCGTCCTTTGCCTGCCTTGCAACAAGGCTTGAATACGGCGACACAATAACGGAAGAAAAGTTGAAAATGATTGACCGTGCCGAACAATTGCTGATTGACCTCGGTATAAATCAAGTGCGTGTGAGATTGCACGGCAAAACCGCAAGAATAGAGGTTGAGCAAGAGCAAATGCAAGCCGTTCTTGAAAATGCCGACAAAATCACAACAGCTTTTCAAGACTACGGATTTGACTACACGGCACTTGACCTCAACGGCTACAAAACAGGCAATATGAACAAATCAATACAACAATAAACAAAGCGTATGTCAAAATTTTTGGCATACGCTTTTATTTTATTCTCCGATTAAATGCTTGTACGAAGCTGTGACAAAGCCTCTAAACAACGGGTGCGGTTTGTTTGGGCGTGACTTGAATTCCGGGTGGAACTGACACGCAACAAACCACGGATGCTCCGGAATTTCTATCATTTCAACAATATGATTATTTGGGCTTGTGCCTGCAAAAATCATACCGTGGCTGAGCAACGCATCACGGAACTTGTTGTTAACCTCATATCTGTGACGATGACGCTCCCAGATTTCATCTGCGCCGTACAACTCATACGACTTTGATTCCGGATTGAGCACACAAGGATATTTGCCGAGACGAAGCGTTCCGCCAAGGTCGGTCAAATTCTTCTTTTCAGGAAGAAAATCAATAACAGGATACCTTGTTTCGGAATCAATTTCGGCAGAGTTTGCACCGTCAAGTCCCAAGACATTTCTTGCAAATTCGATGATTGCAATCTGCATACCGAGGCAAATTCCAAGGTACGGAATGTTGTGAGTTCTTGCATAATTGCAGGCAAGAATTTTGCCCTCGATGCCACGACTGCCGAAGCCTCCCGGCACAAGAATACCGTCAACGCCTTTGAAAACTTCGTCAAGGTCAACACCGTCTGCCTCAAGACTTTCGGAATCAATCCAATCAATATCAACCGCACTTCTTGTGGCAATTCCGCCGTGTTTGAGTGCCTCGTTTACGCTGATATACGAATCGTGAAGTTCAACATATTTGCCGACCATTGCAATTTTTACGGTTTGTTTTGGATTACGAAGTGCAAAAAGCATATCCTCCCAATCGCTCAAATCCTGATTTGGTGCGTCAATGCCGAGTTTACGCAAAACGACCTCGTCCATTTTCTGCTCCTTAAGCATCATAGGCACGGCATAGAGAATATCGCAATTGTTGTTTTCAATAACGCAATCCTCACCAACATTGCAAAACAGCGAGATTTTTCGTTTGATTTCCTCTGTAAGCGGATGTTCTGTTCTGCACACGATAATATCAGGCTGAATACCGATAGACAGCATTTCCTTAACCGAGTGTTGGGTCGGCTTGCTTTTCAGTTCGTCCGAAGCGGCAAGATACGGCACAAGAGTTACATGGATGAACACGCAATTCTCTCTGCCATAATCGCACGCAAACTGACGGATAGCCTCCAAAAACGGCTGGCTCTCAATATCACCGATTGTTCCGCCGATTTCCACAAGGCAAACATCTGCGCCCGTATCCTCATTGCGACGGATATAATTCTTGATTTCGTTGGTAATGTGAGGAATGATTTGAATTGTCTGTCCGCCGTAAACGCCCTTTCTCTCGTCCGAAATAACCTTCCAGTAAACTCTGCCCGAAGTAAGGTTTGAATTTTGAGACAAGCTCTCGTCAATAAACCTCTCATAATGTCCGAGGTCAAGGTCGGTTTCGGCGCCGTCATCGGTTACAAAAACTTCGCCGTGCTGAACAGGATTCATTGTGCCCGGGTCAACATTGAGATACGGGTCGAGTTTTTGAGCCGTCACCTTCAGTCCTCTTGACTTGAGAAGTCTGCCAAGGGATGCCGCAGTTATCCCTTTGCCAAGTCCCGAAACAACACCGCCTGTGATGAATATGTATTTTGGCTTTTTCATAAATTTGTCCTCCTATAAAATTTTATAAAAAAGACGGCAATACACCCTTTGGGGGTGTACAACCGTCATTGATTGTTGTGCGACCCCTTGTGTTATTTATCGTTACAAGTGAGTCTGATTCCAAGTTCCTTAAGCACCTTTTCATCAACAGTGGAAACCATAACGGAGCAGTGCATTTCGCTGTGCTTGAGTTTGTCAAGCTGTGCAAGTGCACGCTTTGCATTGTCATCGGTAACCGCTGAAATTGCAAGTGCAATAAGGATTTCATTTATGTGCAACTGTGGATTTTTTGCTCCAAGATGATGTGTTTTTAAGTTTTCGATAGGTTTGATAACCTCCGGGTCAATCAAGGTCACATCATCCAATTGTGCAAGTGCCTTAAGTGCATTCAATATTGTGGCACTCAAGCAACCCATAATTGCCGAAGTTTTGCCCGTGATGATTGTGCCGTCAGGCAATTCAACAGCTGCCGCAGGTGCATTTGTTTTTTCGGAAAGTTCTTCCGCAAACTTAACGCATTTTCTGTCGAAAACATCAAGGTGAGCATTGGTGAGCAAAAGCTCCAATTTATATATCTCGCTGTCGTTCTTTGCGCCACGCTTTTTGTTGCGCTTTGCATTGAAGTATCTGCGGATAATTTCGTTGTTTGACGCTTCGCAAACTGCATCATTGTCAATAATGCAGTTGCCCGCCATATTAACGCCCATATCGGTTGGCGATTTGTACGGACATTTGCCGTAAATCTTGTCAAATGTTGCCTTGAGCACAGGGAAAATTTCCACATCTCGATTATAGTTAACCGTTGCTTTGCCATACGCTTCAAGATGCCACGGGTCAATCATATTGACATCGTTGAGGTCCGCCGTTGCCGCCTCATACGCAATGTTTACAGGGTGGTCAAGCGGAATATTCCAAATCGGGAAAGTTTCGAACTTTGCATATCCTGCTTTTACGCCACGCTTGTTTTCGTGATAAAGCTGTGAAAGACATGTTGCCATTTTTCCGCTGCCCGGACCCGGTGCGGTAATAACAACAAGTTCCCTTTGAGTTTCGATATAATCGTTTTTACCGTAGCCCTCATCCGACACAATTTTTGAAATATTGTTTGGGTATCCGTCAATCAAATAATGATGATAGGTCTTTATGCCTGCATTTTTCAGTTTTTCCTCAAATGCCAAAACCTTTGGAGTTGCGGTATACTTTGTGAGGCAAACCGAACCGACAAACAAGCCCTTGCTTTCAAAAGCGTCAATGAGTCTGAACACATCAACATCATAAGTGATGCCGAGGTCGCCCCTGATTTTATTTTTTTCTATATCATCCGAGCTGATGACAACAACAACCTCTGCCTCGTCTTTAAGTTGAAGGAGCATTTGAAGTTTGCTGTCAGGCAAAAATCCCGGCAAAACTCTGCTTGCGTGATAATCGTCAAACAACTTTCCGCCGAATTCGAGATATAGCTTTCCGCCGAATTCCGCAATTCGCTCCTTTATTCTGCTTGATTGCATAGACAAATATTTGTCGTTATCAAATCCTATTTTATACATTCCTACTATTGTCCCCTCTTATGAACATTCTAAAAAAAGAAAAGACAGATGCACAAAACACCTGTCTGTACTTACCTATTATAAAGTATGGAGAGGAACTTTTCAATAGGTTAATTAAAAAAATTTTAATTTTTTGCAAGGCGAACACAGTTCGCCCTTACAATATATATTATTTTGTTTTACCTTTAAGGAATGGGCGAAGCGGTTTATAAATCAATGCAGAAATCGCAACGCTGATTAATCCCTTGATAAATGTGAACGGCACATTATAAATCAAAATTGCCATTTCGATGCTGTTAACCTTGAAGAGTGCCTGATAAACGCCGAGCACAGCCTCTTTTGGCATAAAGTTGTAATAGAACGGATAAACAACAAAGAGGTTTGACGGATAGCTGACAACCGCCATAATGAGTGCACCGATTACACCGCCCAAGATTGCGCTTTTCTTTGTTTTATGTTTTTGATAAATGAAGCCTGCTGTGAGAGTGAAAACTGCGCCCAAAATGAAGTTTGACAATTCGCCTACATATCCGCTTCTGCTGACTGCAAGGTGAATTACATTCTTCACAAGTTCAATGAGCACGCCGGCAATAGGACCGTACGCAAACGCACCGAGAAGCGCCGGTAAATCCGAAAAATCGAGTGCAATGAAGTTGACGGGACTTGGGATTTCCAAATACTGAAGTGCTGTTGCAACCGCAGCCAACACACCGCAACCAACAATGAGATGTGTTTTGTTTGCCTTTGTTTTTTCGTTTTGATTGATGATGTTTTCCTTTGACATAGTCGTTCCTTTCCTGCCCGGGATGGCATAAGAAAAACCCTAACATAAATAATATGTTAGGGCGAAAGACAAATCCGATACTTGCGCACTCATCACTGCGCAAATACTATTAAGATTTTATATTTCTTTCATCCGGACTTTAACCGTCGGTTTCGGAATTGCACCGAATCAGCTGTCTTGCGACAGGTCGTGGACTGTACCACCGGTGAGGAATTGCACCTCGCCCCGAAATATTTTGTATAACTATAATAATACCGTCTATGCAGTTTGTCAAGAAAAATTATTTTCCAAAAACTATGCCGTGTAAATCGGTGAAGTGACGGCAAGGAGTTTTTTCTCTCCGTCAACCTTGCCCCAAAGCTCGGCACGGTACCAATGATTATTCTTGAGATTAATATGAATATGTCGCTCGGACACAGCAGTTTCCATAACGCAAACACCGCCGTTTGTAATGAGTTTGATTGTTTGATACTCAACTTCTTCTGCGCCTGAATTTTTCTCTCTTGAATGGAGGTCGGTGAAAAAACTGAAAACACTACTTCCCTTTTTTAGTGTTTCACCGATTGTGTAGGTCACGCCTTTTTGATGAACACGGAAGAAAAATTTTACACCCGTTGAAGCAACACTTTTGCCCATACGCAAAGCCTTTAGCGCATTGTGCTGATTGATTTCGCCGTCTATATCAAGATAAGTACAACCGAAGTGACCGCTGTTTTCGTCATTTTTCCAATCTTTGCCATAGGTGCAGGCAATGTGACAACCCTTGTCAAGAAGTTCTGTCCACATAGCAAGTGCCTTGTCATTTTCGACATTTGCAAAAGTAAACGCACCGTGCCACACTTCAATAAAATCAATGTTTCGGTGATTGCGAAGATTGAATTTCCACGCACCGTTTTCATCAAACGGATGAGATATGCCGACAACTGCGCCGTTGCCACGAAGCTCCTGTATCACACTATCAATATTATCCGGAGTTGTGTTTGAAGTGTCAACAGCAGAATCAATACCGAGTGCAAGCAGGCTTCCGTACGGAGTTGCACATTCCATACCTTTGATTGACGGAGTGACGGAATCGTCAAGTTCCGCAAAGCCATCGGTTGTGTTTTTATCGGTAAGTGCTATTAAAGCGAGGTGGTCGTCAGCAGATTTTTGCAAAAGTTCGCTGACAGAAAAATTGCCCTCACCGTGATTGCTGTGGCAATGAAGTTCGCATGGTAAATAGCTCATAAATGTCATCCTTTAAATATTAATGTAAATATTATATCACCATATAAACAGATATTCTATTGATAAACTTCAACAAATATTATATAATATTCTTGGTGATAACTATGAAATTAAATCTCAAAAAATGGATGGCGGACTTTGACAACAACGAAAATTTGTTTGAATTGACTATCCCCGGCAGTCACGACTGCGTCACTCAATTTGTGCAATTTCCGCATCACTTTCAAACACAAAACCAAAACATATACGAACAGCTGAACATAGGCATTCGTGCACTTGACATCAGGGTTGAAAGCAAGGACGAACGACTGAAAATGGTGCACGGAATAGTCAAGGCATTTTGCACGGCAAACCGTTCGGGCGGTCAAATGGACCTTGAAAATGTGCTTGACCATTGCTACAAATTCTTGGAGGAAAATCCGAGCGAAACCATTATTTTTCAGTTCAAAAACGACAGCAACCGTGAAAATGAAAAGTGCTTTGACAACCTCTTTTACACCTACATAAAAGGCAACGAGGGCAAGTGGTTCACCGAAAATCGTGTGCCTAACCTCGGTGAATCAAGGGGCAAAATTGTTCTCATTCGCAGGTGCAAAATGAGGACGGACAACAAGGAATTCACCGATGACAACACGGGAATTGACTTTTCTCGCTGGGTCGAACAAAGAACGGCAGAACCTCACGCACTGACACTTGAAACGAAGGGCAAGGACAATGCCGTGTTCATCATTCAAGACAGATTCAAATACAAGCCTGTTGAACGCTGGAACGAGTGCCTGAAGCCGTTTTTGGACAGTATGGGCGAGTTTGACGGCAGATACGTAATTAACTACACATCAACCGCAGGCGGTTCAAAGGGTCCGAGAAGGAACTCAAAAATTATCAACGAGTATTTTATGGGTTATCAGCTTGACAAATCGAAGTACTACGGCACGATTTATCTTGATTTTCCGTTCCCGGAACTTACAGAAAAAATTATTTTACACAACTACAAATAATGAAACCCCGAAATCATATTCGGGGTTTTCATTTAGCCTTTAAAGTACTTTACCGCAAAGATTGACAAGCCGAGAATGACAAGGATTGCACCTGTTATACGGTTGAGGGTTGTCGGTTTTGCCTTGTTTGCAAAATATGCCGCAACCTGTGCAAAAACAAGGGTGCTGACAATGCAAACAACAAGTGCAAGCATATCGGGTTTTCCGCCGATTGCAAAATGGCTCACAGAACCTGTGAGGGCGGTTGCACTCATAATAAAAACGCTTGTTCCAACTGCTGTTTTAAGCTCATAACCGAGCACGGAAGTGAGCACCAAAAGCATCATCATTCCACCGCCTGCACCGATAAATCCGCAGATGAAACCGACAATCACACCGCAAAGCGCAGAACGGATTGCCTTTTGTTTATCCGTTGCCGATTTAAGCCTTTGCTTCGGCTCAACAACAGGCTTGACAATAAACTTGACACCGAGCAAAAATGTCATAAACACGGAGAAATTGCCCATTGTTGTCCTCGGCACAATGCTTGCAACATAACTGCCGACCATTGTGAAGCACAGCACAGAAACCATCATTATAATTCCATTTTTAATATCGAGATTTTTATTTTTTCCATATGTATAAGCCGACACGGCACTTGCCAAAACATCGCTTGCAAGAGCAATTCCGACAGCCATATACGAGTCCATATCCAAAAAAGTTATAAGCACCGGACTGATAACCGCCGCCGCACTCATACCCGCAAAGCCTGTGCCAAGTCCTGCACCCAAGCCGGCTATGATACAAATCAAAATTTTGAGCATTTTGTCACCCCCAAAAAAGTATAAAAGGTATTATATTGCAACAAAATACAATAATCAACGAAAAAATTGTTAAAAATATTTTTATATATTGTTAATTAATACTGTACTATTCCTATATTACTGTACTATTCCTATATTGATTTATTATAAGTTATATGTTATAATTTATAGGTTAAAAACACATTAAGAGGTTGGATATGCAGAAGTATCAGCTTGAAATAAACAATATTTTTGTTGAAAAAGGAAAACTGAATATTGAAGCTACTGCAAAATTTGAAATCAATCCGCTTGCAACCGTGCCAAAAATCAAACTGCTGTTTTGCGGTCAGGGGCAGACAAGACGCTTTCCTTTGCCTGTGCAGGAGTGCACAAAAGAAGACGGCATTTGCACTGCCAAAGCACAGTACAGCTACAATCTCTACTATCTGTTCTACGAGCAGACTTTGACAGAGCCTGCTGTGCTCACCTTTGATTTGGCATACGGTGCAGACGAATACGAAGCAGTTGAATTTACAATTAAAAATTTTGACAACGAACATTTGAAAATTGACGACAACCATGTTGTGATTGACAACAAAATCAAATATCACAAGCAACATTTTGGCTTGCAGGATTTGACAAAGCGTTCAACATACACAATCACGCTCAAAAAACCGATTGTGAAACTCCTCAATATTTACTACAAAAAATATTGGAAAATGCCTGTCAAAATGAACCGTGTCACCTTTATTTCCGGCAGACGCTCGGAGCTTACGGGCAACGAAAAATTCGTGTACGACAAGCTAAATGACACCAAGGGAATTGATTTTCAGTTTTTGATGTTCAGCAGTGCCAAGGGTCATTACAATATTGAAAACATCAAAAGATTTTTTGAACTGTACACCACATCACGAGTTGTGATTGTTGACGACTATTTCAGGATGCTCAACATTGTGCCGAAAAAGGACGATGTAAAACTGTTCCAGCTATGGCACGCCTGCGGTGCATTCAAGACCTTTGGCTTTACCCGAATCGGCAAAGACGGCGGTCCTCGCCAATGGGCGAAAAATCACAGAATGTACGACTACGCCGTGGTGAGTTCAAAGAACATTGCAAAGCATTATGCCGAGGGTTTTGGTATTCCTGATAATTGCGTGTTGCCAAGCGGTGTACCGAGGACGGACATTTTCTGCGACAGTGAATACAAAGCTAAAGTGCAGACGGCTTTTTACGAAAAGCACCCACAGTTGAGAGGCAAAAAAATCATCCTCTTTGCTCCGACCTTTAGGGGCAAAGGACAGATGAGTGCATATTATCCGACTGACAAATTCAACCCTAATGAGATTTGCACGGCACTCGGAGAGAACTACGCAATCATCATCAAACTTCATCCGTTTTGCAAAGAGAAGTACGAGATTGACGAAAGCCTCCGTGACCGCATAATCGACCTTTCGGAAGCAGACGAATTGAACGACCTTTTGTTCGTTACCGACCTGCTGATAACCGATTATTCCAGCGTTGTGTTTGAGGCTTCATTGCTCGACATTCCGATGCTGTTCTACGCATTCGACCTTGACGAATACATTGAAAATCGTGATTTCTACTACGATTTCAAGGAATTTATTCCGGGCAAAACGGTTGCAACTCAAGACGAGTTGATAACCGCCGTTCGCAACAAGGATTTTGAAAGTGAAAAGGTTGAAAACTTTAAGCATAAATTCTTTGACGACATTGACGGCAAATCAAGTCAAAGAGTGGCAGACAAAATAATATCTTTACTTAATTTGGAGAATTAACATATGGCGTATAAATCAAAAACCGACCCTGCCTTGCAGGCACTTCAAACAGAAAATACATCAGCGGTATTTTCTCTCAAAAGAAGCATTTTGACTCATTTTCAGGATTTCACAAAAGATTTCCAGTCAAATATGCACCACAAAGGCTACCGCCGTTTTATGGACAAGCTGATGGACAAAGAAATTCCAAAGGCTTACAAAGAGGCGGCAAAAGCTCCTGTTGACGAAAAGAAAGTTGTGTTTGTTGAGGTTAGACATCCGCAGGTTACAAACAGTATGCAGGTTATGTTTGACGAGCTTGCAAACAACTACGACTACAACATCCACACACACTTTTTGCTTACAAACGGCACAATCAGAGCCGATTTCAGAAAGCGTTGCCTTGATGCGGTCAAGGATATTGCAACAGCAAAATATGTGTTTATGAACGAGGCGTCAAACACAATGTCGGCAATGCCTCTCCGCCCTGAAACAAAGATTATTCAGCTTTGGCACGGTTGCGGTGCATTCAAAAAATTCGGTTTTTCAACCGCAGATTTGATTTTCGGTGCGTCAAAAGACGAACAACTCAAGCACCCGTTCAACAAGAACTATTCGCTTGTAACCGTAAGTTCTCCTGAAGTTATCTGGGCGTACAACGAAGCTATGAACATTGACGAGAGCAAAGGCATTGTTCAGGCAACAGGTTCAAGCAGAACAGATATTTTCTACAACAAGGAATTCCTCAAGGAAGCAAGAGAACATGTGTACGAGCTTGTTCCGCAGGCAAAGGGCAAAAAAATCATTCTTTACGCTCCTACATTCCGTGGCAGAGTTGCAAAGGCAGAAACACCCGATATGCTCAACATCAAAATGTTTTATGAGGCTCTCGGTGACGAATATGTGCTTCTCATCAAGCACCACCCTGTTGTTAAGAACCCTCCTGCCGTTCCGGAGGAATACAAGAACTTTGCAATGGATGTCGGCAACATTTTGAGCATTGAGGAACTCCTCTCAACAGCAGACATCTGCATTTCGGACTACTCATCTCTTGTATTTGAATACAGTCTTTTTGAAAAGCCACTCATTTTCTTTGCATATGATTTGGACGAATACTTTGACTGGAGAGGCTTCTATTATGACTACTACGAGCTTGCTCCGGGTCTTATCGCAAAGACAAACTTTGAGATGATTGACTACATCAAGCACATTGATGAACGCTTTGACAAAAAAGCAATTCAAGATTTCAGATACAAATTTATGCGTTCTTGTGACGGTCACGCCACACAAAGAATCATCGACACTGTTTTTGAAAATCCCGAAGCACACAGAAAAGAGTGCAAGAATTTTGAACACTTCTACACCGTGCCAAAGGTTGAAAGCAGTAAAACTCCGTACTTCAAGCGAGTTGAAAATGTCAAAAAGCAAAAGAAAAACGCAACAAAGCTCTATGACGGTGCTAAAAACAGCGAACTCGAAAAAGGCAGTGTTATTGCACTCGACATCAAATCAAAAGAGGTTAAGACACTTGCAAAGGCAAACGGCATAAAACTTGTTAAATCGAGCAATCTTGACGAGGCAATTCCTGCCATCGCACAAAGCGAATACATCATCATTGACAAGCCGAGCACCTTGCTTGACGGCATTGAACTTCGTGAAGAAACAAAGGTTATCTACCTTCCTCCAAACGCATTTCCGCTCAAGACCTTCGGTTGCGACACAAAGGTATACAGAAGCGGACTTCGCAGAGAAATCTACGAAACAGCACCTCTGTTCAAGAGCGTTTCTGCCGTTACTGCACCAAGTGAAGCAACAGGCGAACTTTTCAAAAAAGAATTCGGCAAGGATGTCAAGGTCCTCAACATCGGTGACATAAAGACCGACATTTTCTTTGACGAAGCAAACAAGAAAAAAATCCTTGATAAGATTTACGAAACCAATCCAAAACTCAAAGGCAGAAAAATCATTGTTTACATCTCAACAAACGGTGAAGCAATTGACGATTCGGCTATGTACGAATATCTTTACAAGGACTATGTGCTCCTCAAATGCTACACAAATCTCAACAACGCAACCGAAACATTGATTTATTATTCAGACAGCATTGTTGATGTGAGCAATATGTTCAAGCCGTACGAACTTCTTTCTGTTGCAGATATTGCAATCGGCAACATCAACGCTCCTGTTTTGTCGTTTATGTCAACAGGCAAGCCTGTGTTCCTCTACACAAAGAACACCAACAAAGCACTTTCGGAAATGGAAACGCTTGTTGATGTAAAAGAAGACATCAAGCTTCCTATATACAACGACATTGAGGATGTAATAAAACAAATTTTAAATATTGAAAACTACGATTATTCGGGTTATAATCAAACCAAGGACAAGTACCTTGCAAACTGCAACGGAAAGAGCCTGGAAAATTTGCTTAATCAATTAAAATAAATTAACAAACAATCTTAATTTAAGGAGATATTATTATGACATACGGTGTTATTCTTGCCGGCGGTATCGGCTCAAGAATGGGTGGCGACAAGCCAAAACAATACCTTACCGTAAAAGGCAAGCCTATCATCATATACACTATCGAAAAATTTTTGGTAGTGCCTGAATTTGAAAAAGTTATCGTTCTTTGCCCAAAGCAATGGGTTGAGCACACAAAGAACCTCATTGAAAAGCACATTGCGCCTGCAAAGGACAGAGTTGCTGTTATTGAGGGTGGCTCAACAAGAAACGAAACTATTATGAACGCCATCAAACTCATCGAATCGGAGGGCAACCTCAACGATGACACAATCATTGTTACTCACGATTCTGTTCGTCCTTTCGTAACACACAGAATTATTGAAGAAAACATCAAAGCTGCCGAGGAATTCGGTGCTTGCGACACAGTTGTTCCTGCAACCGACACAATTGTTGAAGCTATGGACAACGCAACAATCTCAAACATTCCTGACAGAAGCAAGATGTATCAGGGTCAAACCCCTCAATCATTCAAGGCTCTCAAGCTCAAGAATATGTACGAAAGCCTTACAGACGAAGAAAAAGACATCCTCACAGACGCAGCCAAAATCTTTGTTATCAAGGGTGAAAAAGTTGCTCTTGTTCAGGGTGAAACATTCAATATGAAAATAACCTACCCTTATGATTTGAGGGTTGCAAAGTCTTTGTTGGAGGACGAAACCGATGATTAATACAATCTATCGCTTGGTAGCTCCAAGACGATTTGAAATTGCATTTGAGGACATCAATATGTTTGGCGAAAATGCAATTGTAAGACCTACAAATCTTTCTATCTGCAATGCCGATATGAGATATTACCTCGGCACCCGTGACGCAAAGGTACTTGCAGAAAAGCTCCCTATGGCACTCATCCACGAGGGTATCGGCGAGGTGCTCCACGACCCGTCAGGCAAGTTCCAAACGGGCGACCTTGTTGTTATGGTGCCTAACTGCCCTACCGAAAAGGACGACTATATTGCAGAAAACTATTTGCGTTCATCAAAATTCTGCGGTTCTTCTATGGACGGCTTTTTGCAGGAATTTGTTGAGATTTCTCCAAACAGACTTGTAAAACTTCCGCAGGATATTGACAGAAATGTTGCGGCTTTCACCGAAATTATTTCTGTATCCGTGCACGCAATCACCCGATTTGACAAAATTGCTCACGCACGCAGAGATGTCATCGGTGTTTGGGGTGACGGCAACCTCGGCTACATCACTTCATTATTCTTGAAGTATATGTTCCCTAAATCAAAAATTGCTGTTTTCGGCACAAACAGAGAAAAACTCAACGACTTCACCTTTGCAGATGAAACACATCTTGTAAACGAAGTGCCTGACGGCTTCACAATGGATCACGCATTTGAATGTGTGGGCGGAAACGGCAGTCCTATCGCAATTGAGCAAATTATCGGACTCATCAAGCCTGAATCAACTCTTTCTATTTTGGGCGTCAGCGAATATCCTGTGCCTATCAACACAAGAATGATTCTTGAAAAAGGCATCCGTATGTTCGGCACATCAAGAAGCGGTGTTGCCGACTTCCAAAAAACAGTTGATATGTATGTTGAACACCCTGAAATCATCGACTATCTCGGCAATCTTGTAAGCAGTGTAAATGTTGTGAGAACAACGACCGACATCAAGAATGCTTTTGAAAAAGACACTCAAAAATCATTCGGCAAAACCATAATGAAATGGGAAGAATAGTGTGAAAAATCACACTATTCCGATTGTATGCCCTCAAAATTTGCCGATGGCATAATTTTGAGATGGCAAAATTTCCATTATACGCCTTCTTCGGCTACAGCAATGGCGTATGTGATTTTTAATGAACTATTTGTAGCCGGAAAGGCTATGGAAATTAATATGATATTTTTTGTACTCGTTCTTTTGCTGTTGATTTTCAACAAGATGGAAATAAGCAAGCCGGGCGAATTCAACAAAGATTATATTTCGCCCGACGGCACGCTGGCAATCAAGGGAATATTTGTTGCACTCATTTTGTTGAGCCACGGCAAGGGATATATTGAACTCGGCGGAGCGTATGACGAACCGTATATTGCAATGCAAAACCATCTCAACCAAATGGTGGTGGCAATGTTTTTGTTCTACTCGGGATTCGGAATGATGGAAAGCATAAAGAAAAAGCAATTTGCCTATGTCCAATCCGTTGCAACAAAAAGGTTTCCGAACCTGCTGTTGAACTACGATTTGGCGGTTCTGCTGTTTTTTGTGCTCGGATATATAATCGACCGTCCGTACACAGCCAAACAACTTCTTATTGCATTGACCGCTTGGGAAGGAATAGGCAATTCGAGTTGGTACATTTTTGCAATACTCGTGATGTACATCGCTGTTATGATTGCGTTTTTGCCAAAGAAGTTCAATCAAAGCAAAGCACTCGAAATTGTGTCTATTGTCGTTTTGACGGCACTCAGCATTGCTGTTGTGTGGGGATTGAAGAAAGTCGGAAGACCCGGTTTTTGCTACAATACAATCATCCTTTTCCCACTCGGATTTTGGTACAGCTACTTCAAGAACACAATTGAAAAGCTGTTGATGAAAAACGACATCATCTATTCGTGCACATTGGCAGTTGTTGTGATTGCATACATCCTTGCATTTATGCACAGATGGGACAGATTGCTGATTTTTGAAATTTGGGCAATGCTTTTCTGCGCACTTATGATATTGCTGACTATGAAAATATCTTTGCAAAATGAGGTTCTCAAGTTCCTCGGCAAGCACATTTTCAGCATCTATATTCTTCAAAGAATACCGATGATATTCCTTGACCACTACGGTGTGTCGGACAGACATAAATACATCTTCCTCATTGCTTCGTTTGCGCTAACCATAGCAATGGCAGTTGTCTTTGACTTCGTGACAGGCAAAATTTCATCGGCAATATGGAAGCCAAAAAAGAAATTGAATTAATCAATATACACAAAGAAAAAAGAGACGATTTTCATCGTCTCTTTTTTTATTATTTATGTTGCCTTGGCAAAACAACCTTGACCTTGAACAAGTCGCCGTCGATGTGGATTTCCATTCTGCCGTGCATTGCCCGGCAGAGGTTGTCTGCAATCGAGAGTCCCAAACCATTACCCTCCTCGTTGCGTGACTTATCACCACGAACAAAGCGTTCTTTCAGTTCATCTGCTGAAATATCAAGCGGTTGAGCCGAAACATTTTTGATTTCAAACACTGCGGTATTGTTCTGCTCGTAAACATCCGCATAAACTCTTGAGCCTTTTGCCGAATACTTGCGTGCATTTGACAACAAGTTTTCAATAACTCTGTATGTCTTTTGACCGTCTGCTATTGCCGAAAGGCTCTTTTTGTCGCCCTTGAAGATGAGTTCAAGTCCGTTGTCGGCAAATTCCTGCTGATGTTCAACTACTGCCTGGGTTGCAAGCTCTCCCAAATCAAGCTGTACCAAATTGAGCTTTACCACTCCGCTGGTAATCTTTGACGCTTCCACAAGGTCGTCAATAAGTCGCTTCAGCCTGCCACCCTTTTCGTCAAGAACATCGATGTATTCCTGCGCTTTTTCGTCTTGAATTTCGCAATGCTTCAAGAGGTCAACATAAGTGATGATTGATGTGAGCGGTGTTTTCAAATCGTGCGAAACATTTGTGATAAGTTCGCTTCTCATTCGCTCATCTTTAACAGCCTTGTCAACCGCACGGTTAAGTTCCTCGGCTGTGTATTTTTGTGCATCCACAAGCATCTTTAGGCTTTGCGGAAGTTTTTGATAGTTAACTCTCGGCGGTCGTCTTTCGTTAAACGCCTTGATGATTTCGTCAAGGTCCACAACATATTTCACAACAAACACAAGGCTTGCCGCATTCAACCCAAACCAAGCAAAGCAAAGGAGCAATCTCACTACGCCGTCATCACCAAGCCACACAAAGAACAGCAATAGCAAATTGACAACACCGTAGCCGATGAGATATGCCATTAGTTGCTTTTTAAACACATCAGGACGGTATTTTAAGAACGCAATGCCTTTCTTTACAGGTTTTGCAACAACCGTCTTAAAGAGCCATACAAGGCACTTTATCAGCATATAAACAAGTGTGTTTTTGAAAAATCCGCTGTGAGCCTTTACCTGTCTTGCCACCGATGTGAGCCACTCGCTCATAACAAGGAAGATTGCAAAAGCAAGGGCACAAACAAGAGGCATGAACATATTTGCGTTTATAACGCCGGCAACCATATCCGCTAAAGTGCTGTAAATATCCGCTTCGGAAAACAGGCTTTTAGCATAAAAATAAAGTAAATTAACCAACAGGAAAAATCCGCCTGCAACAAGTCCGCCGCTTACAAGAAAATGCAAATCGTTTGGCACTTTGTCGATTTTGGAGGTTTTGTATTCACTGCCTTTTCTGCCTGCAAGCACGCAGTTCCAAATAAGGAGCAACAGCAAAAGTATGATGCAGGCAACGCTTACGGCAAAGTTTTTCATCGGATTATGATTGACTTTGTCAAAATTTTCCTGAATTTCGGAATAGTAATCGTTCTTTGCCTTGCTCATATCAATTTGAAAATAGGCCTGCTTTGTGTTATTGGTGTAAAAATCATCAGAAACATTGCAAAGCGAATAAAATCTGTTTCTGCCCAAATTGTCCTCGCCGAGCCAAAAGCCTTTATCTGCCGTAGCACTCTTTTTGAATGTGTTTACATCATCAACATTTGTGTAAACGATACCGTCTTTTGACTCAATGTAAAATTGCAAAGCATCCGAAACTTCGGTTTGAGTGAGATAAGGTCCGAGTTTTTTGGTTACTTCGTTATCAAACTTTTTTTCAAGGTATTTTTGTGCCTGTTCGCTTGAATATGAGAACGGAACAGAACATGTAAACCACAAATATCTTCCTGCTGAAAGTTCTCCGGAGTATTGCTTTTCAAAGTAGAAAACATCGCTTCCGAACTCATCATATTCATGTTGAATATTATACAGCGATGATGCGTCGTCATAATCAACATCACTTTCATCATCTTCGTCATAATATTCATCATTATACTCATCATTATACGACTTTTGTAACGCTTGACTGTTTGCATCATAAAAGCTTTTTGATTCAAGGTATTTTGCAAGCATACCGTCAATGAATTCTGTTTTATTTTTTTCAACCTGCTTTTGCATATAGTTTCGATTTGACCAAGCAAGCACAGAATTAACATCTGTTCTAAAATCATGTTCAAATCCGTTTGTGTCATAAACAGTGAGGTCATTGTTTAGGTAATCGCCAAATCCAAAAAGATACGCCGATTTGACAACTTCTATTCCGTTGAGCATACCCACAACAACAAAAATCAACGCAAGCAAAAACGAAATAACTCTTGATGCCTTTTGAATTTTAATATTTTTCAATTTTGTATCCAAGTCCATACACCACCTTTAGATATTTAGGGTCTTTGGGGTTAATTTCGATTTTTTCTCGGATATTTCGTATATGTACGGTTACGGTTTTTTCAATGCCGAACGAAGCCTCATTCCACACAGCCTCATAAATCTGCGAAGAAGAAAGAACAACATTCATATTCTGCATAAGATATTCAAGAATTCTGTATTCACGGGCTGTGAGGTGAACCTCCTCGCCGTCAACGGTCACACGCTTTGACTTTGTGTCGAGCACAAGACCGCCCGTGATGAGCTGACTGTCGGTTTTCACCATCGAGCCGAGAGTTGAATAGCGTCTGATTTGGCTTTTCACCCTCGCCACAAGCTCAAGAGGATTGAACGGCTTTGTAACATAATCATCGGCACCGAATGAAAGTCCCGTGATTTTGTCTGTGTCCTCGCTCTTGGCAGAAAGAAGAATAATAGGAAAATTCTTGTTTTCTCTGATTTTGAGCATAGCGTTTAAGCCGTCAATCTTGGGCATCATAATATCAAGGATGAGGCAGTGCACTTCGTTATTTTCCGCAACCTTGATACATTGCTCGCCGTCAGAAGCGGTGAGAACATTGTAGCCTTCGTTTTCAAGATAAATCTTAATTGAATTTTGAATTGCGATGTCGTCATCGCATACTAAAACCGTGTACATATATTTCCCCTCCGGTGATTGTATTAAACCATACCGAATTTAATAATTGAACAAGAAAAAGTAAAGAACTGTCAAAGAATAAAATTTACTTTTTTGATTTGATGTAGTGATACTTTTTGTTTTGAGTGAAAATAAACACTGCCGACATCACGAGTGCAAAAGCCTCTGCAACCGTGATTGAGAGCCAAATTGCCTGCTTGCCGAACAACAGCGGCAAAGCAAAAATGCAAACGATTTGGAACAGAAGTGTTCTCAAAAACGATATAATCGCACTGACAAGTCCGTTGTTGAGTGCCGTGAAAAATGCCGAAGCGTAAATGTTATATCCGACAATCAAGTACGAAGTTGCAAACAGTCTGAACGCCATAACCGTAAGGTCAAACAATCCCTTATCGTAGCCGACATAAATGCTTGCAATAGGTCCTGCAAGGAACACGGAAGCAACTGTGATTATGCCCGAAAATACGAACAGGGTCAAAAGGCTTTTTCTGAATATATTTTGAAGTTCCTTATAGTTCTTTGAGCCGTAATTGTAGCCGACAATCGGTGACGAGCCAATCGAATAGCCGATGAACACCGATGTGAACAGGAAGTTGATATACATAATTGTGCCATATGCAGCAACGCCGTCCTCGCCGTAATACTTCATAAGTTGAAGATTATACATCATATTCACGAGGTTGACGGATATATTTGTCATAAGTTCCGATGAACCGTTACCGCAAGTTTTGAGAAGTGCCCTACCGTCAAACTTTGTTTTGCAAAGACGGAGCGAACTTGAATTTTTGCTGAAGAAATAAATGAGCGGAGCAAAACCGCCGATGCTCTCACCCGTTACGGTTGCAACTGCTGCGCCGACAAGTCCCCATTTAAAAATGCCGACAAAAAGGAAATCCAAAATAATATTTGTAACCCCTGCAATAATTGTTATTGCAAGTCCGATTTGTGGCTTGCCTGCGGTGACCATAAAACTTTGGAACATAACCTGAAGCATAAACGGAATGGAGCTGATTGAAATAATTCTACCGTACAGAATGCAATATTCAATCATATTTTTGTCTGCACCGAGAACTTTTGCGATTTGCGGCATAAAGATTTCTGCAAGGGCAAAAATCACAATTCCGACAGTTATTGTGATATATACAAGCATTGAAAAAACTTCGTTTGCCTTTTTCTCTTTACCCTCGCCGAGCAGTTTGGAAACAATCGCATTTCCGCCTGTGCCGAACATAAAGCCTATTACGCCCATCATTAATAAAAACGGCATAACAAGATTAACGGCGGCAAACTGCGTTTTGCCCGCATAGTTTGACACAAAGTAGCCGTCAACAACATTGTAAATGCTTGAAAATATCATCATAACGATTGACGGAATTGTAAATTGTATCAACTTCTTAAAATTAAAATGGTCTGATATTTGTATTTTCATTTTCCCTCTCCGAATCTATTTTACTCAATGACTATATCATATATATGTAGATTTGACAACCGTGAATGTAAAAACCGCAAAAAACAAAAAAATCACCCGTAGCATTTCTACCACGGGTGCAATAAATTACTTTACTTTGTTGCTTCAACAATGCCCTCTGCAAGTCCGGCAAGAGATTGAATTTCCGATGGGATAATAATCTTTGTTGCCTGACCGTCAGCAGCTTTTGCAAACGCTTCAAGTGCTTTAAGTTTCAGCACAGCCTCATTGGCATTAGCCTCGTTAAGTAGCTTGATTGCCTCTGCGCTTGCCTGTTGAACAGTTGCAATAGCCTGTGCCTCACCCTCTGCTTCTCTGATTTTTGCTTCCTTGACAGCCTCTGCACGAAGAATAGCCGACTGCTTTTCTGCCTCTGCTTCAAGGATTTTTGATTCTTTATGACCTTCTGCTACAAGAATTCTTGATTGCTTTTCACCCTCTGCACGGAGAATTGCCTCACGGCGCTCACGCTCTGCCTTCATTTGCTTTTCCATAGCGTCCTGAATTTCACGAGGAGGGATGATGTTTTTAAGTTCAACTCTGTTAACCTTGATGCCCCACGGGTCGGTTGCTTCATCAAGAATTACACGGATTTTTGCGTTGATTGTGTCACGAGATGTGAGGGTTGAGTCGAGTTCAAGCTCACCGATGATGTTACGAAGTGTTGTTGCCGACAGATTTTCAATAGCGGAAATCGGGCTTTCAACACCGTAGCAATAAAGTTTTGGGTCGGTAATTTGATAGAACACAACCGTGTCAATCTGCATAGTAACATTATCTTTTGTAATTACAGGCTGTGGTTTGAAGTCAACAACCTGCTCTTTAAGCGACACAACCTTTGCAATTCTGTCGATAAACGGAACTTTCACATGAAGTCCTGTTTGCCAAGTTGTAAAGTAAGTGCCGAGTCTTTCAATAACATAAGCCTTTGATTGCGGAACAACTCTGATGTTTGCAAAAACAAGAGCCAAAAGTGCAACAACGAGCACAACGATTACTATAAATAATTTCATAAATTTTCTCCTTTAAATAATTCTATTATATGCTAATTTTGTTTAACTATTAATTTTACACCGTCAATTTTTTCAACAGCAACAATGCTGTTTGGCGGAAGAATTTTGTCATCACAACTTCGGGCAGTCCAAACCTTGCCGTCAATTTTCACCGTTCCGGTCTGTGCAATGTTGTTGATTTCCTCAACAACCACAGCAGTCTGCCCGATGACTCGGTCGGCATTTGTCGGCTGAACCTTTGTTTTCAGCTTTTTGCGAACAAGCGGTCTTGTCACCAAAAGTGCAAGCACGCTTACTGCAATGCAAATGACAACTTGAAGGTAAATCGGAGCGCCCAAAAGAGCCGCCACAAGACCTGCAACCGAGCCGATAACAAACCAAATCGACACAAGTTGAACAGTCACTGCCTCCAAAACACCGAAGCCAACTATTGCCACCGCCCAAATAATATACATCATTGAATCAGACACATCTTTCACCTCCATAATAAATTACATATGCGCTGTTCCATATGTTGTGCACATTATACCATATTTTGCGGAATTTTTCAATATGTTGTGAATAGTATGAATGAGATTTACAATCTGTTCATAATCCGATACCACGGGAATAACACGAATAATTTTGACATACAACCTATTGTGGTTAAATTTTTGACACTTTACATATAAAAAAAGAAGCCATCCAATACGGATGACTTCCTAATTATGGATTAAGTTTAAACTAAAATTACTTAAGTTCAACTGTTGCGCCTGCTGCTGTGAGAGCTTCCTTAAGAGCTTCAGCGTCAGCTGTTGGCATTGCTTCCTTAACTGTTGAAGGAGCGCCGTCAACGATTTCCTTAGCTTCCTTAAGGCCAAGACCTGTTGCTTCACGAACTGCCTTGATAACCTGAATCTTGTTTGCGCCTACTTCTGTAAGAACAACATCGAATTCTGACTTAGCTTCAGCTGCTGCTGCGCCACCTTCTGCCGGAGCTGCTGCTACTGCTACTGCTGCTGCAGTTACGCCGAATGTTTCCTCGATTGTTTCTTTGAGTTCTTTGAGTTCAAGAACTGTAAGTTCTGCGATTGAATCTACAATTGCTGTAATCTTTTCTGATGCCATGATTTTTTCCTCCGTTATAATTAGAATTAAATTTAGTAATTATTCTGCCGGTGTTTCAGCCGGTGCTTCTGCCGGAGCTTCCTCTGCCGGAGCTTCCTCAGGAGCTGCTTCAACTGCTGATGCACCGCCCTTTTCTTCAAGTGCGTTAACTGCACGAGCGATACAAGCGATAGGTTCTACTACAACACTTGCGATAGTTGCAAGGAGAGTTTCTCTTGAAGGAAGCTTAGCAAGTGCTACAACTTCTTCGTTAGCGATGATTGCACCGTCGAGATAACCTGTCTTGATATTGAAGCTTTCATTTTCTTCTGCGTACTTGTTGAGAATACGAGCTGCTACTACGTAATCATCAACAGATGTTGCAACTGCTGTTGTACCTTCTACAACAGAATCCGCAATCTCAAGTCCAACTTCTTCAGCTGCACGCTTAAGGATAGAATTCTTAACTACTGTGTAAGTAACGCCTGCTTCACGAAGCTCTTTTCTGAGCTTTGTATCGTCTTCAACGTTGATACCCTTGTAGTCAACAACTACACCTGCGCATGAACCCTTGATGCGTTCTGCAAGATCGGCAACTTGTTGCTTTTTCTTTTCAAGAACTACTGTACTTGGCATTTTAGTTTACCTCCATAATTATTTTGCCGCACAAGCGGACTTTGGAGCTATCCAACAAATATAAAAGTGCATCCCCAAATCGAGGATGCACGACATTACATAAATTTGCACGAAAGTGCTACATAATGCTCATTCCTCGGTAGGCGACAAAGCTTATGTCACAGGGACACCTACTGTCTTTGGTTGAACAGCTTATATATTGTATCACAAGAGCTTGCTCTTGTCAACAACTTTTTTATTCTGCAGATGCTGCAGAGCCAACCTTTGAAGGGTTGATTCTTACGCCGGGACCCATTGTTGAAGCCACTGCGCATGACTTAATGTATTGACCCTTTGCTGCTTCAGGCTTTGCCTTGATAATTGCGTCAAGGAGAGCATTGAAGTTTTCAAGGAGCTTTTCAGTACCAAATGATACCTTACCGATTGGGCAGTGAATGATGTTTGACTTGTCAAGACGGTATTCAATCTTACCTGCCTTTGCTTCCTGTACAGCCTTTGCTACATCCATAGTAACTGTACCTGCTTTTGGTGAAGGCATCAAGCCACGAGGGCCGAGAACCTTACCCAAACGACCAACAACGCCCATCATATCAGGAGAAGCGATACATACATCGAACTCCATCCATCCGCCTTGAATCTTCTGCATCAAGTCCATATCGCCAACGAAATCTGCACCTGCATCTTGAGCAGCCTTTGCAAGATCGCCTTTAGCGAATACTGCAACCTTAACATCCTTACCTGTACCGTTTGGCAAAACAACTGCGCCACGAACCTGCTGGTCAGCATGACGAGAGTCAACACCCAAACGAACATGTACTTCTACTGTTTCATCAAACTTAGCCTTAGCTGTTTTTTCAACGAGGTCCAAAGCTTCTTTTGATGTGTATAAATTAGCGCGGTCAATCAATTTTGCGCCGTCTGTATATTTCTTTCCGTGTTTCATTAAAAATTACCTCCAGTGGTTAATCGGATTTTTCCTCCCACATTGGGAATCAGTCTTCTACTACAATACCCATGCTGCGAGCTGTACCTGCGATCATTGACATGGCAGCTTCAAGTGATGCTGCGTTAAGGTCAGGCATCTTCTGTTCTGCAATCTTTTGAACATCAGCCTTAGAGATTGTTGCAACCTTTGTCTTGTTAGGTACGCCTGATGCCTTGTCAATACCGCATGCCTTCTTAATAAGAACTGCTGCAGGCGGAGTCTTTGTGATAAATGTGAATGTACGGTCTTCATATACAGTAATTACTACAGGAATGATAAGACCTGCGTCATTCTTTGTTCTTTCGTTAAAGTCTTTTGTAAAAGCAACAATGTTTACACCGTGCTGACCGAGAGCCGGTCCTACAGGTGGTGCCGGAGTTGCTTTACCGGCAGGAATTTGAAGTTTAATTAAACCTACTACCTTTTGAGCCATAATTATTTTCCTCCTAAAAAATGTGGTTATTGGCGGAGAAGCATATCTCCTCCCACTCATAAGATGCTATAAATAACACCCTACGGTAAATGCAGCAAAGCTGCTGATTACTAAAATCAATCTTTGACCTTTTCCAATTGGTCAAGTTCAAAATCAACTGAAGTTTCACGACCGAACATAGATACAATTGCTTGTACGCTGTTGCTGGCTGTGTCTATTGATTCAACAGTACCGGTGAAGCCCTCAAGAGGACCGTCAATAACGGTTACCATATCGCCCACTTCGTACTGAACCTCTACGCTTACCTTTTCTACGCCGAGGTTTCTAACCTCTTCTTCGGTAAGGGCAACAGGCTTGCCTTCCGGTCCTACAAAACCTGCACAACCTCTTGTGTTGCGAACAATGTACCAAGTGTCGTCTGTCATTATCATCTTTACCATAATGTATGAAGGAAAAATCTTTCTTTCGATTTCCTTCTTTGTGCCGTCGTCCTTAACTTCAACAACGGTTTCGGTAGGAATGACAATATCCTGAATCATATCAGTAAGATTAAGGTTTTCGACCTTATTCTTAAGGTCGGTTGCCACCTTGTTTTCATAGCCTGAAAATGTATGAGCAACATACCATTTTGCTTCTTCCATCGTGTGCCTCCTTGATTATTCGGCAGTGGTGGCTTCTGTTGTAGCTTCGGTAAGAGCCTCGGCTGTTGTTTCGGCTGTTGTTTCCTCTGATTGGCTTGTAGTTGTCTGTGCCAACTGCTTAATGCCCTTCATACCGCTTGTAAGACCAAGGTCGATAACATAAATTACCGCACTTACAATAGCGATTACTACGATAACAACGAGGGTGTTCTTTAACACTTCCTGTGCCTTAGGCCATGAAACCTTTTTACCTTCACTGTTTACACTCTTAAAGAAACCTGCGATTGACTTGAACGGATTTTTCTTAGACTTCTGCTTATCGTTCTTTGACTTTTTAGCGTCTGTCTTCTTAGCCTTTTTATCTTCAGCCATCGTTATTCCTCCGTTACTTTGTTTCTCTGTGAAGTGTGTGCTTCTTACAGAAACGACAATACTTGTTCATCTCAAGTCTGTCAGGTGTGTTTTTCTTGTTTTTCATTGTGTTGTAATTGCGTTGTTTGCATTCAGTGCAAGCTAATGTAATCTTAACTCTCATTTTGGCACCTCCTAATTAATTTCGATAACAATCTCCCTCGTGCTGTCTGGGTTCGCAACGCTTACGAACCTGTCGAAAACAGGGCACAAAAATAAAACCCTTTTTACGAGGTACAAAGACTATACCACAAATGTCAATCAATGTCAAGGTTTTTTTGATGTGAAAGCCCCGCAAAAAACATATTTGGAGCATTGTATATATAAGTGATAAAAATTTATGTTGAAATTTATTTATAATGTATTATAATATATATACAATTTTATTACAACAATTTATTCGCATACAGGGAGAATAATATGAAGGCGGTAATAATCGGTGGCGGTGCTTCGGGCATTGCGACCGCTGTCAGAATAAAACAGAATAATCCTAACCTTGATGTGACAGTGCTGGAGCATCTTGATGATATATTGAAGAAAATTCACGCAACAGGCAACGGCAGATGCAACATTGCAAACAAAAACGCCGAGCACTACAACGAGGTGCTTGAATTCTTGAATTCCCTGGGTATTGTTTTGCGTGAGGACGAATGTGGCAGAATGTATCCGTATTCTCTTCAAGCCTCAACCGTTGTTGAAGTGCTCAAGAACCAATGCGACGAACTCGGCATAAATATCGTGACCGAATGCGAAATAAACAGAGTTGAACATTTTGGTGACGGATTTTATGTTTACACAAACAAAGGTGTGTTCGACTGTGTTACCCTTGTGCTCGCTACGGGTGGCAAGGCGCAGAAAGCACTCGGCTCGGACGGCAGCGGATACGATTACGCAAAGGCTCTCGGTCATTCAATCACCGAGCTTTCCCCTGCCCTTGTTCAGCTCAAATCGTCAAACAAGAATTGCCGTTCGCTCAAAGGCACAAGAACAAAATGTCTTGTTAAAATCGAAACCGACGGTGATATTTTGGGTGAAGAATACGGCGAATTATTGTTTACGGACTACGGTCTTTCGGGAATCGTTGTGATGAACCTTTCAACCCTCATCAACGACAAAAGGCTTCAATCCGGACAGGACAAAGCTGTTGCAATCATCGACTTTGTTCCCGAAATGAGCGAAGAACAGCTTGTGGCTCACTGCGAAAAATTCCATTCCTTTGACGGAATACTACCGTTGAAACTTGCAACAATAATTGAAAAGCAATCGGGCGGTGACATCCAAAGAGCCGCAAGGTGCATCAAAAATCAGCGAATAATCATCACAGGCACAAAGGGATACGAATTTGCCCAAATCACGAAGGGCGGAGTTCCAAACAGCGAGTTGACAGATGAAAACGAATCAACGCTTGTGCCGTTCCTTTACATAGTGGGTGAACTGACCGACAATCAATTTGAATGTGGCGGTTTCAACCTTACATACGCATTATACAGCGGACTGAACGCCGCAAACAGTATTACAAAAAGATTAACATTGAATAACTATGATAAGAATTAACGAAATAAAATTATCGCTTGACGATGACGAGGCTCTCCTTAAATCAAAGGCGGCAAAGACCTTAAAAATAAATGAAAAATACATCACAAATCTGACGATATTCAAAAAGAGCGTTGACGCTCGACGCAAGGATGATGTTCATTTCACATACAGCGTTGATGTGACAATATCGCTTGACGAGGAGCAGATTGTTGCAAAGTGCAAATCGAATAAGGCTATGATAGTTAAGCCTTACAAATATGAATTGCCTGTAAACAACAGAGTCTCACAATTCCGTCCGATTGTTGTCGGCTTCGGTCCGGCAGGAATGTTGGCAGGGCTTATACTTGCACAGGCAGGAGCACAGCCGATTATACTTGAGCGAGGCAAGGACATTGACGCAAGACAGCGTGATGTAAACGAATTTTGGACAAAACGCAAGCTCGATGAAGAAAGCAATGTTCAGTTCGGCGAGGGCGGAGCCGGTACATTTTCGGACGGCAAGCTCACAACGGGAATCAAAAGTCCGTTCATCCGCAAGGTACTTGACGAACTTTATGAAGCAGGTGCTCCCGAGGAAATTCTATATTCCTCAAAGCCACACATCGGCACGGACAGACTTGCGATAGTTGTAAAAAACATCCGCAAGAGGATTGAACAACTTGGCGGAGAGGTTAAACTCGAATGCAGACTTGACAAACTCCACACAGCAAACGGAGCGGTTCAGGGTGTGTCATACATCCACCACGGAGAACGCTTCGACATTGAGACCGACAGCGTAATTATGGCAATCGGCCACAGCGCAAGAGATACCGTTGAAATGCTGTACAACCTCGGAGTTGAGATTATCCAAAAGCCGTTTTCGGTCGGTGCAAGAATCGAGCATCCGCAAAGCCTCATCAACAAGGCGCAATACGGCAAATTCGCAGGGCATCCGAAATTGGGTGCCGCCGATTACAAACTTGCCTGCCACGGACTTCACGAGCGTGGCGCATACACATTTTGTATGTGTCCGGGCGGTACGGTTGTTGCCGCCGCAAGCGAAAAAGAGGGCGTTATCGTGAACGGTATGAGTTCGCTTGCCCGTGACGGAGAAAACGCAAATTCCGCACTTTTGGTTGGAATCGAGCCAAAAGACTTCCCGTCTGACCATCCGCTTGCAGGAATATATTATCAAAGAGAAATTGAGCACAAGGCGTTTGAACTTGCGGGCGGAGATTACAGAGCACCGGCACAGCTTGTCGGCGACTTCCTTGCAGGCAAAGAAAGCACACGGCTTGGTGATGTTCAGCCTACTTGCCCTACGGGAGTTACGCTCACAAACATTGAAGAATGTTTGCCACAAAAGGTTTCGGCAACAATGAAAGACGCAATAGTGCAAATGGACAACAAGCTCCACGGCTTCAATCTTTATGACGCAGTGCTCACAGCACCCGAAACAAGAAGTTCAAGCAGTGTCCGTATTTTGCGTGACGAATTTTTGGAATGCAACATTCAGGGCGTTTATCCGTGCGGAGAGGGTGCGGGATACGCAGGAGGCATTGTTTCTGCCGCTGTTGACGGAATCAAATGTGCCGAGGCGGTGCTCAAAGACGAGCATTACAAAATAAGTTGACTAAAAACAATATAAATAGTATAATATAAGACATCAAAAATTGGAGGACATTTCAATGTTAAATTCTGAAAAAACACTTGACCAAATCGTTGCTCTTTGCAAAGGCAGAGGCTTTGTATATCCGGGCAGTGAAATCTACGGCGGACTTGCAAACACTTGGGACTACGGTCCGTTGGGTGTTGAACTCAAAACAAACATCAAGGACGCTTGGAGGAAGAAGTTTATCCAAGAGAACAAATACAATGTAGGTCTTGATTCCGCAATTTTGATGAACCCACAGACATGGGTTGCTTCAGGACACTTGGGCGGTTTCTCCGACCCGCTTATGGACTGCTGTGAATGTAAAACCCGTCACAGAGCAGACCAAATCATTGAGGACTTTGACGGCACAAATGTTGCAGGCTGGTCAAACGAAGAACTCAGCAACTACATCAAGGAAAAGAACATTCCTTGTCCAAACTGCGGTGCTCACAACTTCACCGACATTCGTCAATTCAACCTTATGTTCAAGACTTTCCAAGGTGTAACAGAGGACAGCAAGGACGAAATCTATCTCCGTCCCGAAACCGCACAGGGTATCTTTGTTAACTTTGCAAACATCCAAAGAACAACAAGAAGAAAAGTTCCTTTCGGTGTTGCTCAAATCGGTAAGTCGTTCAGAAACGAAATTACTCCGGGCAAGTTCATCTTCCGTGTTCGTGAATTTGAGCAAATGGAGCTTGAATTCTTCTGCAAGCCGGGCACAGACCTTGAGTGGTTTGAATACTGGAGAGGTTTCTGCAGAGATTGGCTCTACTCACTCAACATCAAGCCTGAAAACCTCAGACTTCGTGACCACGACCCTGAAGAACTTTGCTTCTACTCAAAGGCAACAACCGACTTTGAATATAACTTCCCATTCGGTTGGGGCGAGCTTTGGGGCGTAGCAGACAGAACAGACTACGACCTCACACAGCACATCAAGACATCAGGCAAGAATCTTGAATACTTTGACGGCACAACAAACGAGAGATACATTCCGTATGTTATCGAGCCGTCACTCGGTGTTGAAAGACTCTTCCTTGCAGTTATTTGCGAAGCATATGACGAAGAAATGCTTGATGAGGAAAAGAATGACAAGAGAATCGTTATGCACTTCCATCCGGCTCTTGCACCGTACAAGTGCGCAGTTCTTCCTCTTTCAAAGAAGCTCAACGAGCAGGCTGAAGAAGTATTCCAAAACCTTTCAAAGAAGTTTATGGTTGACTATGATGACGCAGGCTCAATCGGTAAGAGATACCGCAGACAGGACGAAATCGGTACTCCGTTCTGCATCACATACGACTTTGACTCTGTTGAGGACGGTTGCGTAACAGTTCGTGACAGAGATACAATGGAGCAGATTAGACTTCCTATTTCAGAACTCGAAGCATTCATTGAAGAAAAAATCGCATTCTGACAAACATAACAAAAAGGCTACTTTGGTATTCACACCAAAATAGCCTTTTTTATTTTCGATTAACTTGTCAACTTTGTTCCGAGCAGTTCGTCCATACTGACATCAAAAAGAGTTGCCAAATCGGTTAACTTTTTCAAATCGGGCATAGCCGTGCCGTTCTCCCATTTGGAAATAGTCTGACGGGATACATTCATTTTCTCCGCAAGGTATTCCTGTGAAAACTCCTTTTGTTTTCTAAATGCCCTCAAGTTTTCATCAAACTTCATATAAGCTACCTCCTTTGCTAACCTAATGATAGCAAAAATCAACCGTTTTAGCAATCAAAAAAGGCTTCCATAATGTAAACTTACGGTTGCGAAAAACAAAACGCATTCAGTTTTAGCCGAATGCGTTTCAATTTCAAATTATTTTACAACTTCAACATCACTTGCAAGAACGAACTTTTCTCCGTCCTTGGCGTAGGTAACTTTAACCTTGTCGCCCTTGTTGATGAGAAGAACATCCATACAATCGGTCACGGTGATGTAATAATACTTGCCCTTAACCTGCAAGTAGTAAACCGTGTTGCCGTCATTTACAGAAGTTTTGATGTCCTTAACTTCACCTGTAACAGTGAGTTTTTGTTCTTCCTGCGGTTGTTCAGTTGTTGAATCCGCCGAAGGATTATCACCGTCAATCACAGTATTTGACGAGGAGTCATCAACCTTGTAATCATCGGCATTTGCGTCTTGGTCAACCTTATTCTTATCTTTGAGAGCCGAAATATAGTTTTCAACCGCCGCATTAAGTGCGTTTGAATGTGATTTTTCGTTGTCAAGAAGTCCTGTACCTACGATAGTTTTGTCATCAAGGTTTACAAGCGCATAGCCCTTAACCGTGTAGCCGTCACCGTAAAGTGACATAAAGTAGGTAGGTTGGTCCTCAATATCAAGAAGAATCGGGAATGTAGCCTGATAACGATATTGCTGAACCATATCAACAGCAGAAGCCTGTGCCGAACTTTCCTGAGCACCGCCGTTTTTGTAATATCTGAGTTCTTTTGTACGCTGATTGCAAAGGATGAAGCCGAAGTTTGATGTGTCTGCCTCAGCAGATGTAACGCCTGTGTAAACCCACACATCATCGTCCATAGCAATAACTCCGCTGCCGTCCGATGTAACATTTACATCATTTTGGAAAATAATAGAGTTCCAGAAGCCGTGTGAAAGCTTGCCGTGATAGTTATATTGCTGAATAACAAGATTTTCGCTGTAAACAACATCAATCCAGTTGAGAGAGTCATCCGTGCGGATTTGACCCATACTGTAGTATTCGCTTTCGCCTGTGAGTGCATCGGTCACGATTGCGCCCTTTACATCGGTACCGCCGAAAAGGCCGATTGTCTTGTCAAGCACCGGAGTAATCCAATAAGGGTGTGCCTCATCGTCAATTTCAAAATTAGGGGTGTCAAGAAGTGCGGTTGGATACTGAAATCTCAAATGACGGATAAGTTTTTCATTAAAAAGTTCCGTTGGAGAATACTTGATACCGCTGCCGAATTTTTCAACGCAGTTAACAACAGTTACATTTTGGCTGACAAGGTCTGTGAGCATATATGCCGGCAAACCGTCCTTTGTGTTGTTGAACCACTTGAAAACATTGGCATATTCAAGATATGCAACTCTGACAGGATGATTTTTGTAGTTGATTTGAGTTGACACATTGGAAACAACATATTGGCTCTTGTATTCCGAAAGTGAGCCGAGCTGTTGGTCTGCAAGAACCTTTGATGTGAGAGCGTCAAGACGAGGAACATCGGTGTAATTAATATCCTTGAAGTCCTCGGAAAAACTGCTTTCCTTAACATCGACAAGTTCGCTGTAGCTCTTTGCACGGAAAAGTGTGCAGCCCACAAGCCAGCCGACCGCCATAACAACAAGCATCATAGCAACCAACACAATCGGAAAAATCGAGCGTTTTTTGCAATATTCACGGCGTTCTACTTTTTTGTTTGCACCGCAAAGAAGATAAAACGAAGCGCAGAAAATTGCAATGATTATAAACCAGAATGTATAAAAATCAGTTGATTTGAAATTCATTGCAGGAATCATCATATAGTAAACACCTGCACCTGCAACCAAGGTAATAAGAAGTGAAATCAAAAATTTAATACCTACTTTTGGCGGTTTAACCACCACTTCGACCTCGTTGCTTGATGGCCATTTGAATTTTGATTTGAAACTGCCGATTACTTCGTCAGCGTCATAATCCATATTTGGAATTTTATCACTCATAAAAAATCTCCTTTAAAAATAGTATAAATATTATACTATATACGCACTGCATAATCAAGCAAACAATTTTTGAACAAAGCGAGGGTGTTGCTCAATTCAAAAACAGCTTCCCCTGCAAGCAAGGAAGCTAAGCGTGTCGAAAAAGTATTTTCGACACGCTGTAGGCTGTTGAGAAAGGTTCTGAATTTCGTTTTCTTGCGAAGGAAGATGTACGATGGTACCTCGACTGAGCAAAAAACGAAAAACGCCAAAAGTGCCGTAAACTCTATGTTTGCGGCACTTTTACAATCCCTCCGAGTGCGATAAATTGCACCCACCGTCTCACCTTCCGGTTCGGTCGGTGCTTCTGCATTAAAATGCAGAGGTCTCCACAGGAGACCCGCACCCTTTACACAAGGGAGGCATTAAGCGGTTAATTTATTTTATTGGCGTGGTTCAGAGGCTTTATCGACAGTCTGAGCTTCCCCTGCAAGCAAGGAAAGCTGTAATAAACTTGATATTTAATTATCTTCTGTCGCCACGACGATTATCTCTTCTTGGCTTGCGAGGAGCTTCTTCAATATCATTTTCAGGTGTCATACCCTCAAGTTCAATCAAAGCATCTCTTCTTGAAAGATTGATTCTGCCCTGGTCGTCAATCTCAATGCACTTAACGATGATTGAATCACCTACATTGACAACATCCTCAACCTTTTCTGTTCTCTTAACATCAAGACGAGAAATGTGAACAAGACCTTCCTTGCCCGGAGCAATCTCAACAAATGCGCCGAAGTTCATAATTCTTGTTACAACACCGTTGTAGAAAGCGCCAACTTCAGGATCAGTTGCGATAAGCTTAACAACACCTACTGCACCCTCGCACTTTTCTGCGTCAACGCCTGAAATGAATACTCTGCCGTCTTCTTCAATGTTAATCTTAACTTCGTATTCAGCCTGAATTTCCTGAATAACCTTGCCGCCCTTGCCGATTACATCGCCAATCTTGTCAGGGTCGATTTGAAGTGTGTACATCTTTGGAGCGTACTTTGAAAGCTCCTTACGAGGCTCGCTGATAACAGGGAGCATAATTTCGTCAAGGATATAATTTCTTGCCTTGTGAGTCTTTGCAAAAGCTTCCTTGATAATTTCAGGAGTAAGACCGTGTACTTTAAGGTCCATCTGAATTGCTGTGATACCCTTCTTTGTACCTGCAACCTTGAAGTCCATATCGCCATAGAAGTCCTCAAGACCCTGAATGTCAACCATTGTCATAAAGTCGCCGTAAACACCCTCATCGCCTGTGATAAGACCGCAAGAAATACCTGCAACAGGAGCTTTAATCGGAACACCTGCTGCCATAAGAGCAAGAGTTGAACCACAGATTGAACCCTGTGATGTTGAACCGTTTGAAGAAAGAACTTCGGATACAACACGGATTGCATATGGGAACTCATCAACAGATGGAAGAACAGGAACAAGAGCCTTTTCTGCAAGAGCACCGTGACCGATTTCTCTTCTGCCAGGGCCTCTTGATGGCTTTGTTTCGCCAACTGAATATGATGGGAAATTGTAGTGGTGGATATATCTCTTTTCTGTTTGCTCATCAAGACCGTCAAGGATTTGTGCATCATTCATAGGACCGAGTGTTGCAACTGAAAGTACCTGTGTTTGACCTCTTGTAAACATACCTGAACCGTGAACTCTTGAAAGAAGGTCGATTTCGGCATTAAGAGGACGAATCTCGTCAATGCCTCTGCCGTCAACTCTCTTGTGTTCATCCTTGAGCCAAGAACGAACAACATGCTTTTGAACAAGATACATAATCTCGTCAATCTTGCCCTCGTTGCCCTCAAAGAGCTCGTCAAACTTCTCGTGAACTGCGTCATAAATAGGAAGAAGAGCCTCATCACGAACATTTTTGTCGTCTGTGTCAAGTGCTTTCTTAACATCCTCAATGCAGAAGTCCTCGATTTGAGCAAGGATTTCAGGATCAGGATCTGATGATTCGTAAGCGAACTTTGGCTTGCCGATTTCATCAACAATACCCTGAATGAACTTAACAATCTTCTTATTTTCTTCGTGACCTGCCATAATAGCGTCAAACATTTGGTCATCGCTGATTTCGTTACCGCCTGCTTCAATCATAGCGATAAGGTCTGCTGTTGAAGCAACTGTAAGAACAAGGTCGCTCTTTGCTCTGTCCTCAAGACCCGGGTTGATGACGATTTGACCGTCAACAAGACCGACATTTACGCCTGAAATAGGGCCGTCCCATGGAATATCCGAAATTGCGATTGCAGCAGATACACCGATCATAGCTGTGATTTCAGGTGAGCAGTCAGGGTCAACAGACATAACTGTTGCAACAACCGAACAGTCGTTTCTCAAATCCTTTGGGAACAAAGGACGGATAGGACGGTCGATGCAACGAGATGTGAGGATAGCTTTTTCGGAAGCTCTGCCCTCTCTTCTCTGGAATGAGCCCGGAATACGGCCAACCGAATACATTTTTTCTTCGTAGTCTACGCTGAGTGGGAAGAAATCAACGCCCTCTCTTGGCTTTGCCGAAGCTGTTACATTACACAAAACCTCTGTTTCGCCATAGCGAGCAAGGATTGATGCGTTTGCAAGGCCTGCCATCTTACCTGTTTCAAGGGTAAGTTTTCTGCCGGCAAGCTCTGTTTCCCATACTTTAAAATTCTTGAAAAACATACTTTTACCTCTCTAAATTAATATTTTTATTATATATCAAAAGGAGGGCAATAGTAATAAACTCAAGGCATAAATCTGTGCAATTACGCCCTCAATTTACTACTATTGTTTGCTCCTCCTTCGGAATCAAAAACAAACAGGCAAGCGATGCCAAACAGGTATCACTTGCCAACGGATTATTAGTCCTCGTTTTCAGCCATGTTACGCTCAAGAGTGTTACGGATGCCGAGCTTTGCGATAAGTGCACGGTATTCGTTAATATCCTTCTTGTAGATGTAAGCAAGAAGGTTTCTTCTGTGACCTACCATCTTGAGAAGGCCTCTGCGTGAGTGATGGTCCTTCTTGTGAACCTTGAGGTGCTCTGTGAGTTCGTTGATTCTCTTTGTGAGAACAGCAACCTGAACCTGTGCAGAACCTGTGTCACCCTCGTGAGTAGCGTATTCAGCCATAATAGCTTGCTTTTCTGCCTGTGTCATAATTAAAATCACCTTTCATAATAATATTTGCATTGCGAAAAACACAGTAGTGGGCTCGGTGTATGTCGTATCCGACTTGCCCCCAGAACCGAGTCATCCGCATTAAGCAAAAAGATTATATCACACAAAATCGGATTTGTAAAGAATTATTTTTATCCTTATCAATTCCGAAATTTTGAGTTTAATATTTTTATTCGGTTATAATTTCAAACAGTTCTTTGATTCTATCATCCTGCTCGGTGAGGTACAAATATCCGAAAAGTGCCTCAACACCTGTTGCGATGTGGTATTCACCCTGACTTGCGGATTTTGGATTATGCCCCACCTTGGCATTTCTGCCACGCTTATACACTGCGGTTTCCTGCTCGGTGAGAACATCCTTGATTTTGTCATAAGCCAATGTTTGAGCCTTTGCCGACACAAATTTTACGCTTTCCTTGTGCAAATCATTTACGGGACGGTTTGCGTCAAGCACCAAGGTTTCACGCACAAGCATTTCATAAATGCAGTCGCCGATAAACGCAAGGTTAAGCGGACTGAGTTCGTTTGGATGTGCTTCTTTGTCTGTAAATCTCATTACGGAATATACTCGAATTCAATGTCATAAAGGCTGACAATGTCGCCCTCTTGAATCCCTTTCTCTCTTAATGCGTCAAACACGCCACTCTTTTCAAGCACTCTTTGCATATACTGAAGTGCCTCGTAGTCGGTGACATCAATACCCTTGAGAACTCTCGGGAACCACTTCGCCTCAACAAGGTAGTAGCCCTCGTCCTCTTGAGTAATCTTGAAGCTGTTGTCATCCTCCGGAATAAGTGACTCAAGCGGAATTTCCTCAACCTCGTATTCCTTAATCGGAGGAAGTTCCTTGAGCATATTCCAAGTGACATTCATCAATTCTTTTGTGCCCTCCATAATCGGCGCACAAATAGAATAATATTCATAGCCCTTATCGTTGACATATTTTTTGAACTCTTCAATCTGTTCAGGCTCTGCCATATCAATCTTGTTGCCCGCAACAATCATAGGACGCTCCGCAAGGTCGGGATTGAATTTTTTGAGTTCCTCGTTGATTTTTTCAAAATCGTCAATCGGATTTCTGCCCTCACTGCCACTGACATCAACAATGTGAATAAGCATTCTGCAACGCTCAACATGACGCAGGAACTGATGACCCAAACCAACACCCTCGCTTGCACCCTCAATAAGTCCCGGAATATCCGCAAGAACAAAGCTGTTGCCCTCGCCCATACTTACAACGCCGAGATTCGGCACAAGAGTTGTGAAGTGGTAATCGCCGATTTTCGGCTTCGCCTGTGAAACAACAGAAATAAGACTGCTTTTGCCGACTGACGGATAACCGACAAGACCGACATCCGCAAGAAGTTTCAATTCAAGGCTAACTTCCCACTCCTCGCCCGGAACACCCGGTTTTGCAAAACGAGGAACCTGACGGGTTGAAGTTGCAAAGTGCATATTGCCCCATCCGCCTTTTCCGCCTTTTGCGGCAACAAAACGCTCCGTTTTGCTCATATCCGCCATAACAGCCTTGCTGTTTGATTCACGGATGATTGTGCCACGAGGCACTTTGATTTCGAGGTCTTGACCTTTTTTGCCGTTGCAACGACCGCCTTTTCCGCCCTCGCCGTTTGGTGCGGAATACTTACGCTTATATCTGAAGTCGGCAAGAGTTGCAAGATTGTCGTCAACTACAAAAACAACATCTCCGCCCTTTCCGCCGTCACCGCCGTCAGGACCGCCTGCCGCAACATATTTTTCTCTGTGAAAGGCAACCGCACCGGCACCGCCGTCGCCGCCTTTGATTTTTATTTTCGCAATATCTACAAACATATTATCACCATTTTAATAATGGGCTGTCAATTATGACAACCCCAAAGTTCATGTTCATATATCATTATCATCGGTATCATTATACCAAATATTTTTTATATTATAACAAACACCCACCCCGATTTCAAGGCTTTTGTACCGCAAAAGTATCAAACATCAATAAAGTTCCCAAAACATTTTGTACAAATCACTGTCAATAATATAAATCCCGTTATACGGCTGTTCAACATAGAATTTGCCTTTATCCTTATACACAAAAACAGTAGTCTTTTCTGTTTGGGAATTAATTTCAATCCTCACATAATTCTTAACATGAGGGGAATCCTGAACGCTCTCCCTATTCGTTGGTTTGGAATCGGAAAGACCGCTTATTACTTCATCAATCCAAGTTTTATCCGAACAGTTAACCGTGTTTTCACCGTCAATTACATCAACAGAAACAACATCACTGCTTTGAGGCAAAACAATAGGATTTGCTTTTTTACCGCAAGCAAACAAAGTCAATATGCAAGCAACGCAGATTATTACAGAAAAACATTTTTTCATAAATACATTTTCCTTTACTGATTTTCTTTATTATAACATAAAAAAATAAAAATCTGTCAAAGAATTTATAAAGAATTTTTACAATATAAATTGATTAACTCAAACTTTAAACAAACAAAAAAGCCGAGGGTCTTAAAAATTTAAGACTTTCGGCTTTTGGCATCCCCGACCGGAATCGAACCGATGGCCTACTGCTTAGGAGAAGCCCCCGAGGGGCATTTTTGACTCCCTGCAAATCCCCGAAAATCCTTGATTTTACTGGCTTTTCCGAGGTTTTGCTGTCAATAAATTCTCGTCCAAAACCTGCTAATTTTTCGTGGTTTTTTGCCTTCCTTTTAGCAGGGTATTAGCAAATGCAAAGAAATATGGGAATATGAGTTGTATTTATACCGCCGTATTTCAAATTATTTGATGTCAATAGACGGCGGGTAGAAATATTCATAATTTTGGTGTATAATAGGAAATTAAGAGAAAGACAAATTTGAATTTTACGGTCAGTAAGGAATGAGTAAAGTTATATGATTGTATTATAAGCGATTTGTTAAATTCTTGTAACCACTTGTATTTGCCTGCGATTTATGGTATAATGTTTTGAAATTTAGAAAGAGGTGGAAAGATGATTAACTTTTCTTGCAAATAAAATCAAAATATGCGGTAGTGCTATACTTTGGCATTATTGTGTCTATTGCAAGAAAGTTATATGTCTATCTTACTCAATATAGTGCTGTTGCCACTTTTGCTTAGTGGTGTTATTATGCTATGACGAGCTGCAAGGATAAACTTTCTTGCGGCTCTTATTTTGTTTTGGAGGTGCTTTATGAATAGTGCAGAACAGATAGTTACACATGATTCACTCCGTATAGTGTCGGTTCCTTTTGGTGAAATCTATACGGAGTAAACATTCACCGAACCGACTTTGTATCGTATGACACTCAAAGGAGGATAATATTTATGTCAATGATTAAAATTGAAAACCTTACGTTTTCATATCCGACAAGTTATGATAATGTTTTTGAAAATGTCAGTTTCCAGGTTGATACCGATTGGAAGCTTGGTTTTGTGGGCAGAAACGGACGAGGTAAAACAACCTTTCTGAATCTTCTGCTTGGGAAATATGAGTATAGCGGAAAAATCCTATCATCCGTACAGTTTGATTATTTTCCTTATCCCGTTTCAGATAAGAATCGTATTACAGAGGATATATTGCAGGAGGTTTGCCCACTTGCGGAAGAATGGGAACTTATGCGAGAACTTTCTTATCTTGATGTTGATGTCGATGTGCTTTGGCGACCTTTTGAAACACTTTCCAACGGAGAGCAGACAAAGGTTTTGCTTGCCGCTCTTTTTCTTAATGAAGGGCATTTCCTACTGATTGATGAACCTACCAACCATTTGGATGCCAAAGCGAGAAAAAGTGTGGCGACATATCTGAAAAAGAAAAAGGGATTCATCTTAGTTTCTCACGATCGTCGCTTTCTTGACGATTGTGTTGACCATATTCTATCGATTAACCGAGCGAATATCGAAGTGCAAAGAGGAAACTTTTCATCATGGATGTCAAATTTTGAGCAACAGCAAGAATTTGAACTGGCTCAGAACGAACGTTTGCAAAAGGACATCAGACGATTACAGCAGTCGGCAAAACGCTCTGCAGTATGGTCTGAACGTGTAGAAGCTTCCAAAATTGGGGCAGCAGATAAAGGTTATGTCGGTCATAAAGCCGCCAAAATGATGAAGCGTTCAAAATCTATAGAAGCGAGACAACAACAGACAATCGAACAAAAATCAGCATTGCTGAAAAATGTGGAAACCGCAGAAGCACTCAAGATACAACCGCTTAATTACCATACAGATTTGCTTGCATCATTATCGAATGTAGTAGTTTATTATGATGGCATTTCAGTTTGTGAACCCGTTTCGTTTGAAATAAGACAGGGAGAACGCATTGTGCTTGACGGGAAGAACGGCAGTGGCAAAAGTAGCCTATTAAAGTTGGTAGTCGGGCAGTCCATAGATTATACGGGTACAGTAACACTTGGCTCTGGGCTTGTAATTTCTTATGTGCCACAGGATACATCGTATTTATGTGGAACCCTTTCCGAGTTTGCAGAAGAAAACAACCTTGATGAAAGTTTGTTCAAGGCAATTCTTAGGAAAATGGACTTTGAGCGTGTACAGTTTGAAAAGGATATTAAAGACTTTTCTGGCGGGCAAAAGAAGAAAGTCCTAATTGCGAAAAGCCTTTGTGAAAAGGCACACTTGTATGTATGGGATGAACCGCTCAACTTTATTGATGTGTACTCACGTATGCAGATTGAACAACTCATAACGGAGTTTGCCCCGACCATGCTCCTGGTAGAACATGACAGTGTTTTTCGAGATACTGTGGCAAGTAAAATTGTGAATATCTAAATTAAAATAATTGTATGGGTTAATTCCAGTTTTACAGAGACTCAAATTTCAGTTTGTCGGATTTACTCTAAAATTAGCAAAGACCGCTTACGTCGTGTAGGCGGTCTCTTTTTGTGTTTAGAAATATTTGATTTTGACCTTTCTTTTCTTGGCTGAAAGCACCTTGCAAAGAATATCATCTACTGCGTCCGTGTATCTGCCTTGTGCTATCAGGCTGTTCTTCAAACGGATAAGTGATTGCAACACTTTACCGCAATTATATAATAATAAAGGACATAGAGGTAGTGTGCGATTGTCGCTTGACCACCCCTAAATGAACGAATTAACAGGGTAACAACCGCCTTGTCCATTAGCAAAAATTTTTTCCGTTTTTTTCTTCAATTAGCAGAGAGGGCATTTTCATTAGCAAAATAGCGAAAATCCTGCTAATTTTTATTAGCAAGCCGTCCACCTGAAAGGCGGACGACATTAGTCCTAATTTCCATTAGCTGACGGAGATTTTGCTAATGAAAATCTGTGACTTTTACGATTTTTCACTTTTTCCGTAAAAATGAAAAAACGCCGGAAACCCTTGATTTTACTGGGTTTTCCGGCGGAGTTTTTGGCGTTCCCGAGGTGATTCGAACACCCGACCTACCGCTTAGGAGGCGGTCGCTCTATCCAGCTGAGCTACGGAAACATCTTTAAAATCTATTCAATTTTAGTCTTAAACTTACTCAATGTCAATCGCCTTTGCCCGAAAGGCGGTCGTTATAACATATTCTTAGGAGGCAGTCGCTCTATCCAACTGAGCTACGGAGACATATTTTGCAAGAAAACAAAATTCAATTCGTTTTGTCATTATCTTTGCGACATTTTAATTATAATTATATTCTGCCCGATTGTCAACCAAGCAAACAAAAAACATCCGCAATCCTGCGACTGCGGATGAATCTGTCAATTACTGCTCAACTGGGTAAACAGAAACCTTTTTTCTGTCCTTGCCCATTTTTTCGAATCTAACTGTACCGTCTACGAGAGCAAAAAGTGTGTCGTCCTTGCCGATACCTACATTAGTACCAGGGTGGATGTGTGTGCCTCTTTGACGATAAAGGATGTTGCCTGCAAGTACGAACTGACCGTCAGCTCTCTTTGCGCCCAAACGCTTTGATTCGCTGTCTCTGCCGTTCTTTGTAGAACCCATACCTTTTTTATGAGCAAAAAGTTGTACATTAAGCTTAAGCATAATTACACCTCCGATATAGTTACTTTTATGTTTTGAGGATAATCTTTTTGGAGTTCCGTCATATGAAGAACCAAACCGTTGAGAATATCCTGCGCCTTTTCCGGTGATGACTTGATGCGCAATGACATATATCCGTCGGAAGCAGAAGCACGGGCATCAAGTTTGATAACATCCGTGATTGTGTTTGCCGTGAGATAACACGCACTGCTGATGAATGCACACAAAACATCATTGCCCTCGTCGGCAAATCCGGTGTGACCTTTGCATTCAAATCCTGTAAGCATATCACCGCTTTTGAAAAATTCTATTCTGTTAATCATTAAATCAAACAATTAAGCGTTAATCTTTGTGATCTCAACCTTTGTGTAAGGCTGTCTGTGACCCATCTTGCGCTTTTCGTTCTTCTTTGGCTTGTAGGTGAAAACAGTGATTTTCTTGCCCTTGCCGTTCTTAACAACTGTTGCGTCAACAGTAGCCTTTGCGCAATCCTTGCCTGCCTTAAGACCCTTGTCTGTGCCAACTGCAAGAACCTGATCAAAAGTGATTTTTGCTTCTGCTTCTGCATCGAGCTTTTCGATGTAAAGAACATCACCTTCAGATACCTTGTACTGCTTTCCGCCTGTTACGATAACTGCGTACATAGTAATAACTCTCCTTCATAAGTCTCGCTACGATAGGCGAACACACCGAGGTGCATTTCTTACTGCCCATAATATGCGGCTTAATTATTATAGCAGAAAACAGCGAAAAGTCAAGAGAAAAATATTTTTTATTTTTTACATTATATAGGTTCGAAATTCTAATTAAATACAAATTAATTTTTTAAGCGTACAGAAATAATAAAAGGACACCCTGTTGGATGTCCTTTTTTGTTGGTGGAAACAACAGGGCTCGAACCTGTGACCCTCTGCTTGTAAGGCAGATGCTCTCCCAGCTGAGCTATGCTTCCGTGGTCAACGACATTTATTATAGCATAAATTTTTCATTTGTCAATAGAAATTTAATAATTTTTTATTTTACAAAGCGAAACATATATGATAATATATATTAGATACAAATTAAAGTGAGGTAATGACTATGTTACTTGCAGTTGATGTGGGCAATACCAACATCGTGCTTGGCATTATTGACGGTGAGGAACTTGTCAGTTCAGGCAGGGTTTCCACCAATATATACGAAACAGAAGACGAATGTGCAATGAAGATATATTCTTTTTTGAATTTGCACAACAACATACAAATTGACGGTGCAATCATCTCTTCGGTTGTTCCGGCACTTGTTACCACGCTGAAAAAAGCAATCTACACCGTTTGCAAGGTAAATGCAATAGTTGTCGGTCCCGGCATAAAGACAGGACTTTCGATAAAAATTGACGATCCGGCACAGCTTGGTGCAGACCTTGTTGTGGGTGCGGTTGCGGCAAAAGAAAAATATCCGCAGCCGACAATCATCTTTGACTTGGGCACAGCAACCACAGGCTCGGTGCTCGACAAAGACGGCAACTTCTTGGGCGGAACAATCACAACAGGCGTGAAAACATCCATCAACGCATTAACAGCAGGTGCGGCTTTGCTTCCGCAGATTGACATAACAGCGCCGAAAAAAATCATCGGCACAAATTCAATCGAGAGTATGCAATCGGGTTGTGTCATCGGCACAGCGTGTATGATTGACGGACTCATTGACAAATTTGAGCAAGAACTCGGCGAAAAGGCAACGGTTGTTGTCACAGGCGGTCTTGGAAAATCAATAGCAAAAAATTGCAGTCACGATATGATAATTGATGAAAATCTTTTGATTGACGGACTGCGAATTATATATAACAAAAACAAATAATTTCTTTTTAGAGAGGACAATTAAAATGAAGCTTGATACAATTTGTGTGCAAGGCACATACAAACCAAAAAACGGTGAACCACGAGTTATACCGATTGTTCAATCAACAACATTCAAATACGACAGCAGTGCCGAGATGGGCGACCTTTTCGATTTGAAAAAGAGCGGATATTTTTATTCACGACTTCAAAACCCAACCTGCGACAATGTTGCCTCAAAAATAGCGGCTCTTGAGGGCGGTGTGGCAGGAATGCTCACAGGCTCGGGTCAGGCTGCAAACTTCTATGCGGTGTTCAACATTGCACAGGCAGGCGACCACATTGTATCGTCATCTGCAATCTACGGCGGAACATTCAATCTTTTCAATGTCACAATGAGAAAGCTCGGAATTGACTTCACCTTTGTTTCACCGACTGCAACAGAGGAGGAAATCCAAGCTGCCATTAAGCCAAACACAAAGGCAATTTTCGGCGAAACAATTTCTAACCCAAGCCTTGATATTTTGGACATCGAAACATTTGCAAAGGTTGCTCACAAGAACGGAATTCCGCTCATCGTTGACAACACATTTGCAACACCTATCAACTGCCGTGTATTTGATTTCGGCGTTGACATTGTTACACATTCAACAACAAAATATATGGAAGGTCACGCATCAACAATCGGCGGTGCAATCGTTGACAGCGGTAATTTTGACTGGACTCAAAACGACAAATATCCCGGACTCACAACTCCTGACGACAGCTACCACGGTATTGTTTATACCGACACATTCGGCAAAGGTGCGTACATCACAAAAGCAACCGTTCAGCTTATGAGAGATTTGGGTTCTGTTCAATCACCAAACGAAGCATTCCTTTTGAATGTCGGTCTTGAATCATTGCATTTGAGAGTTCAAAGACATTGCGAAAACGCAAAAAAGGTTGCAGAGTATCTTGAAAATCATCCAAAAATCGAATGGGTTAAGTGTGCAATGCTTCCAAGCGACAGCCAATACGCACTTGCTCAAAAATATATGCCAAACGGCACTTGCGGTGTTGTTTCATTCGGCGTTAAGGGTGGCAGAAATGCGGCAACAACATTTATGGACAGCCTTGAATTGGCAGCCGTTGTTACCCATGTTGCAGACGCAAGAACATGTTGCCTGCACCCTGCATCAACAACTCACCGTCAGTTGACAGACGAGCAACTTGCAGAATGCGGTGTTACACCTGACTTGGTAAGATTTTCCTGCGGTATCGAAGCTGCAGAGGACATCATCGCAGACATCGAGCAAGCACTCAACAAAATTTAACCAAAGGAGATTTTACAATGCTTGAATACAGATACGACACACAGCTTCTCATCGAGGGCACAGACCTTGATGAGGACGCAATCAACGATTACTTTGTGGAGCACTTCAAGGGCGACTGCCTCATCGCAGTCGGTGACGAGGATTTAATCAAAATCCACTACCACACCAACGAGCCGTGGAAAGTTTTGGAATATTGCAGAAGTCTTGGCGAAATCTACGATATTGTTATCGAAGATATGGACAGACAAGAGAGAGGGCTTAAAGGCTGATGAAAATTAAAAAAGGCTTCACCGTGCGAAACATTGCAGGCTCGGACATTGTTGTTCCCGTTGGCAATGCAGAAAAAATATTCAACGGAATGATTACCCTCAACGAAAGCGGAGCGTTTTTTTGGAACGCATTGCTCAAAGACACCACCGTTGACGAAGTGGTAAAAAAGGTTACTTCCGAATACGATGTTGACGAAGAAAGAGCAAAAGCCGATGTTGAAAAATTCATTGAACAGCTCCGAGAAAATAACCTCATAGAGGAATAAGCAAAACAAGTAAGCCCCACCGATTCTATTCGGTGGGGTTATTTTTACGGCTTAATTAATTTTCCTTTTTTGAGTAACACAAGCATTTTTTCATTTTGTTCGGGTGTACCCTTATAATCTTTGATTTTATTCTTAACGGCAATTTTTTTGCGATAATCAAAATCGCTTTTTGCACCAATCGCCTCCAAAGCATCAACTATGCTCAGACTGTCACCCTTATAGATCTTGAAGCATTTTACCGTGCTTTTCTTCTTTTTAGGTCGAAGAACACCCAAAAACGAAGTGTAGCTATGCTTGACAAGAGTCATCGGTTCATGCTTTGCTCTTGGGAAATTTTGGTCGTAAGAATAAAAATACGAGGTTGTTCCCTCGCCCGTCGCAACAGAAATGTGACCGTTTCCGCTTCTTGATGTGAACACGCAAAGGTCGCCCTTTTTCGGAACAAACTCCGCCGTGTTGTCAATCCATTTAAAGTTCTTTGTGAGGTACTCACTCGTTTTGCGTTTGTTGTAATATTCAATTGCGTTGCCGATGCTTTCAGGCTTCACACCAAGAACATTCTTGATATAATGCTTTGCAAGGTCAACACACTGAACTCCGTAAACGCCGTCATAATCAATGCTTTTGCCGAGATTTTGGCTCACCCATTTTTCAAATGTCATCAACATTCGCCCTCTTTCTTTTCAAGGTTCATCACAGCGGAAATCCCTGCGGACACCGCCGCAATGAGCAAACCTGTTACTGCAGATTTTACGCTCACCTTGTCATCGGTAAAATTGATATACATCACATTGACCGTGATATAAGCAAGCGCAGACTGAATAAAAGTTCGCCCTGCTCGTTTTAATGTTGTCTTTGTACAAGTCATATTTGTCCTCCTTTAAAATAAAATTCAAGTTGTCACGGCTCATAAATTACTTATGTGCCTGTTGGTTTAAATATTTTTGCAATTTGTTTTTTGCAATCGGTACGGAGTGGTTTGCACCGAGCTGTTCCAAGCCGTCAAGTGCGGCGGAAAGTCCGTAGCATATAAGCTGATTTTCTTCCTTTAGCCTTGCAATAGCCTTATCCTGTGCGGTGTTTCGCTCCGACTGCATTCGAGAATTATTTTTCAGCGAATAAATATATCCTGCAAGCGATTTGCACACACCGAAAACAGTTAAGCAAGCCGTCACCACCGCACCGACGGTTATGATAATTTGCGCCAAGCTATTCACGCTTTCGCTCCTTTCAAATAAAGGTGCACAGCACCCTCGGGGACAGCTTCTATATTACATTACATAATATGCCCCTGCAACCAAGCGTGTTATTTTGCGGACATCTGATATTCGCTATATGCAACAACAAAAGCATAAAAACGCAAAAAAATAAGACAGGACCGAAAATTCGGTTCTGTCTTTTGCTTTGCAATATTATTTCTTTTTGAATTTGTCAAAGAAGCCTTCCTTGCCCTTATTGGCAACATAGGACTTGTCAAATTCTTTAAGTAACTTCTTTTGTTCCTCGGTGAGTGACTTTGGAATATCAACAACGATATGAACATAAAGGTCGCCCTTTGAAACGCTGTTAAGTCGCTGAATACCTTTGCCCTTAAGTCTGAACACTTCGTTTGGCTGTGTTCCCGACGGAACGGAATATTCAACATCACCGTCAAGAGTTGGAATACGCACCTTAACGCCGAGGCAAGCCTCAACAATGCTGATGTGCTTTTCGTAATGAATATCGTAGCCGTCACGGATAAAGTCCTTGTGATCCTCAACAATAACACCAACTCGAAGGTCGCCCGCAGGTCCGCCGTTTATACCGGCATCGCCCAAGCCTCTTGCAGTAACAACCTGATTGTTGTCAATGCCGGCAGGAATGTTGATGTCGACCTTTGTTTTTCTGCGAACCTTACCTCTGCCCGCACATTTGGTGCAAGGCTTGTCGATAATTTTACCTGTGCCGTTACAGGTTGGACAAGGTCTTGTTGAGCTGACTTGGAAAAATCCGGAGCCTTGCTGAACGGTAATATGACCGCTGCCGCCACACTGTGTACAGGTTTTTGGACTTGTGCCCTCTGCACAACCTGTGCCGTGACACTTTGAGCAATCCTCTACCTTTGACACTTCAACGGTTTTCTTGCAACCCTTTGCAGCCTCCTCAAAAGAAATGGTAACGGTTGTTTGAATATCTCTGCCTCGTTGAGGAGCATTTGGATTTCTGCCGCCGCCAAATCCGCCGAAGCCTCCGCCGCCTCCGAAGAAACTACTGAAAATATCGCCGAGGTCTATATCGCCGTCAAAGCCGAAGCCACCTGCTCCGCCGCCGTATCCGCCTTGGCTTGCCGCATAATTAGGGTCAACGCCGGCAAAGCCGAATTGGTCGTACTTTGCTCTTTTATCTGCATCGGACAAAACAGAGTAAGCCTCGTTACATTCCTTGAATTTTTCAGCTGCTGATGGGTCGTCCTTGTTCAAATCGGGATGATATTTTTTTGCAGCCTGACGAAACGCTTTTTTGATTTCGTCATTTGTTGCGCCCTTTTGTACACCGAGCACCTCATAGTAATCTCTTTTTTGTTCAGGCATAAATTGATTGCCCTCCTATTATATCACAGAATGGGTGACCGAAGCCACCCCGTCCTGCTTATTGATTTTTATTAGTTGTCATCAACCTCTGTATAATCAGCGTCTGTGTAGCCTGCGTTGCCACCCTGCTGTTGTGCATTAGGGTCTGCCTGCTGTTGAGCACCTGCCTGTGCATTTTGTGCTGCCTGTGCTGCTTCATAAACCTTTTGAGAAACCTCATAGAACTTGTTTGTGAGATCCTCTTGCTTTGCCTTGATAGCGTCTGTGTCGTCGCCCTTTAATGCTTCCTTGAGGTCGTTGAGCTTTGCTTCAAGAGCGCTCTTGTCATCTGCAGAGAACTTATCTGCATCTTCTGAAAGCATCTTTTCTGTTTGATATACCATTTGGTCTGCGTTGTTGCGGATATCAACGGCTTCTCTCTTCTTCTTATCTTCTTCTGCAAATTGCTCTGCTTCTCTTACAGCCTTCTCAATATCGTCCTTTGACATATTTGAAGAAGCTGTGATAGAGATATTTTGCTCCTTGCCTGTGCCGAGATCCTTTGCACTTACATGAACAATACCGTTTTCATCAATATCAAATGTAACTTCAATCTGCGGAACACCACGACGAGCCGGCATAATACCGTCAAGGTGGAACATACCAAGAGTTTTGTTATCCTTTGCAAATTCTCTTTCGCCCTGAAGAACATGAACTTCTACTGAAGTTTGGTTATCTGCGGCTGTTGAGAAAATCTGTGATTTCTTTGTGGGAATTGTTGTGTTACGCTCGATGATAACTGTGTTTACACCGCCCATTGTTTCGATACCGAGTGAAAGTGGTGTAACATCAAGAAGTACCAAGCCGTCAACATCGTTGTTGAGAACACCGCCCTGAATTGCGGCACCCATAGCAACACATTCATCAGGATTGATGCCCTTGAACGGTTCTTTACCGGAGAAGCTCTTGATTGCTTCCTGAACTGCAGGAATACGAGTTGAACCACCAACAAGGAGAATCTTGTCAAGGTCGTTCATTGAAAGACCTGAATCCTTCATTGCCTGGCGAACAGGACCCATTGTTGCTTCAACAAGGTCTGCTGTCATTTCGTTGAACTTTGCTCTTGTAAGAGTTGCTTCGAGGTGCTTTGGACCTGTTGCGTCTGCTGTGATGAACGGAAGTGAGATTTGAGCCTGAGTCATACCTGAAAGGTCAATCTTTGCCTTTTCTGCTGCTTCCTTTACACGCTGCATAGCCATCTTATCTGCTGAAAGGTCAATACCGTTTTGTGCCTTGAAATCAGCAATAAGCCAATCCATAATTCTCTTATCGAAGTCATCACCGCCAAGGTGGTTGTTACCTGCTGTTGCAAGAACTTCCTGAACACCGTCGCCCATTTCGATGATAGATACATCGAATGTACCGCCACCGAGGTCGTATACCATAACTTTTTGGTCATCTTCCTTGTCAATACCGAAAGCCAAAGCGGCAGCTGTAGGCTCGTTGATAATTCTCTTTACATCAAGGCCTGCAATCTTGCCGGCGTCCTTTGTTGCCTGACGCTGTGAGTCTGTGAAGTAAGCAGGAACTGTGATAACAGCCTCTGTTACCTTTTGACCGAGATAAGCCTCTGCATCACCCTTAAGTTTTTGAAGAATGATTGAAGAAATCTCTTGTGGAGTGTAGTCCTTGCCGTCAATGTCTACCTTGTAGTCACTGCCCATATGTCTTTTGATTGAAGAAATTGTTTTGTCCGGATTTGTGATAGCCTGACGCTTTGCAACAGCGCCTACCATTCTTTCGCCGTCCTTTGTGAATGCCACAACAGAAGGAGTTGTTCTTGCACCCTCTGCGTTAGAAATAACAACCGGTTCGCCGCCTTCGATTACTGCAACGCAGCTGTTTGTTGTACCTAAATCAATACCAATAATCTTTCCCATAATAAAATATCTCCTTTTCTGAATAATTACTAATTTGATTTGTTATCAGTTGGCTGTCTTTACCATAGCAGGTCTGATAACTCGGTCGCCGATTTTGTATCCTTTTTGGAAAACATCGGTGATTACATTTTCTTCAAGCCCGTCATCTTCAATGTGCATCACTGCATTATGGAAGTTAGGGTCAAAGCTCTCACCGCTTTCGCCATAGGCTTCAACGCCGATTTTTGAAAGAGCCGACATCAAACCTTCAAGCGTCATCTCAACACCCTTTTTGAGCGCCTCAAAATCTTCGCCGTCTTGGTTAAGTGCTCTTTCGAGGTTATCAATAACAGGCAAAATCTCGGCAACTACATTGCCCTTTGCATTGGAATAGGTTTGTTCCTTTTCCTTTGCCGATCTTGCTCTGAAATTTGCATATTCAGCAGCCGTATAAGCAAGCTGTTTTTTCATATCTGCAAGCTGATCTTCAACGGTTGGCTCTTTTGTTTCCTCAACCTCGGTATCAACTGCCTTTTCTTCTGTTTCGGCAGAAGTGTTTTGTTCTTTATTTTCTTTTGCTTTGGTTTCTTTCTTACTCATATATTACTCCACCCTCCTTTAACAAATCAGAACAGGTTTTTACTATATAATCTATTCTCGGAAGAATAGAGCTATAATCAATTCTCAATGAGCCTATAATGCCGAGAGTTGCAAGCTGGTCATCATAATATTCAAACTTTGCAACCGCTGTGGCTGTGTTTTTAAGCTCGTATATCGGATTTTCTTCTCCGAGGAAAAGAGCGTTTTGAATTTTGCTCTTTGCAATCTGCGTGAGCATATCTTCAAGTTTTGTCTTTTCTGCAAGGAATGTAAGAAGTCCGAACACCGATTCGCCGAATTCCTCTTGCTTGAGCAAATTGTTTTGACCGTAGATTTGAAGTGTGCCATCGCTCGCTTCTTTGCAAAGTGAGCAAAACGACGACAACACCGGAAGCATATCAAACAATCTGTCACGAAGCACAGGCGCTGTTGACTGAATGAGCGACATATTGATTTCGTTTACCGGAACACCGATAAAGAACTCTCTTGCCAGCACATAAAACAGTCGTCTGAAATTGTCATCTATCCTGCACGGCATTTGAATGACCGAGGACTTAATTTTGCCTCCGACCGTGAGCATAACGAGCATTGCCTTTTTTTCACCTGCGGGAATCAAATCCGCGCCCTGCACACAATCATATTCATCCTTGACCGTTGAGAAAAACGAAGTGCATCCCGTTGCCTCTGACAAAAGTTTTGCCGCATCGGCAAGCAATCTTTCGGGGTCGGATGCGTTGACACTCAACACCTGATTTATCTTTTGCTTTTCAAACGGTGTGAGTGGCTTTGGCACAAGTAAATTGTCTACATAATATCTATAAGAAGCGTTTGTCGGAATTCTGCCGCCCGATGTGTGTCGCTGTTGCAAAAATCCAAGCTCACCGAGAGCTGCCATCTCATTTCTTATTGTAGCGGAGGAAACTGCATAAGGAAGCAACCGGCAAAGTGTTTTTGAACCCATCGGCTCGCCTGTTTGAATATAATGATTAATAATCAAATTCAATATATCCGATCTTCTGTTGCCAATCATATCCTCGCCTCCTTTTTGTTTAGCACTCTTTGTACCCGAGTGCTAACTACATTTATTATATTATATCCCAAAAGTTCATTTGTCAACACTTTTTTTGAAAAAATTTCTAAAATTCACATTTTGTTAGCATTTTATAGTGCGAAGTGCTAATTTGCATTTTTCTTGAAATCCCATTTTGAGTGTGCTACTATAAAGATGTATAAAATTTATATATTAAAGGGGAGGTGTGGGCATGAATAAAATCACGCCAAACACAACATTAAAAGAAGCCATGGTTAACCCTATGGCAAAAGATGTTATAGAAAAACTTTTTCTCGTTTTGCGTTTGCCGACAGATTTAATCAATTCGGGGATTATGGGCAAGCTGAAATTTAAAACGCTCACAACCGCAACAGCCGGACTTCTTGACAAAAAGACCGTGCAAATGGTTTGCGATATGCTCAATCTCGAAAAAGACGAGGTTATCACCGACCAAGGTGAAATGACCGAAAAATGGTGGAAAGAAGCAATCGTTTATCAAATCTACCCTCGTTCATTTTACGACAGCAACGGTGACGGAATCGGCGACTTAAACGGTATTCGTCAAAAGCTCGACTATCTTCAGGATTTGGGCGTAAACACAATTTGGTGCAGTCCGTTTTACGACAGTCCAAACGATGACAACGGCTACGACATCCGTGACTATCAAAAAATTATGGCAGAGTTCGGCACAATGGAGGACTTTGACAAACTACTTGAGGAAATTCACGCAAGAGATATGAAACTCGTTATCGACCTTGTTGTGAACCACACTTCCGATGAGCACAAATGGTTCAAGGAAGCACTCAAGAGCAAGGACAATCCATACCACGATTACTACATATGGCGTGACGCAACCGATGCAGGCATCACTCCGCCGAACAACTGGGTTTCTCTCTTCAAAGGTTCTGCGTGGAACTATTATGAAAATCTCAACCAATGGGCACTTCACCTTTTCACCAAAAAGCAAATGGACTTGAACTGGGAAAACGAGAAAGTTCGCCAAAGCGTGTACGAAATGATGTTGTGGTGGCTTGACAAAGGCGTTGACGGTTTCAGAATGGATGTAATCAACTTCATCAGCAAGACCGAAGGACTGCCGGAAGCAAACGCATTTATGGGCATGCTCACAGGATACAAAGGCGCAGAATACTATTTCTACGGTCCACGCTTGCACGAATTCTTGCACGAGATGAGAGAAAAAACATTCGGCAACTACGATGTTTACACCGTTGGTGAATGTGGCGGTGCGGGAATCGAGATGGACAAAATGCTCACCGCAGATTTCAGAGGCGAGCTTGATACCGTATTTAACTTTGACTTCTTAATCAACCAAGGTCACACTGCATACGACCCTTACGAGCAGGATATGTACAAGGTTATGGAAAACTTTGAAACATTCCAAACAGAGTACACAAATCACTGCTGGCCGACTGTTTTCTTTGAAAATCACGACAATCCAAGAGTCGTTTCAAGAACCGACAGATCGGGTGCGTACCGTGACGAAATCGCCAAGGTTTGTGCACTTATCGAAATGACATTGCGTGGAACACCGTACATTTATCAAGGTCAAGAGCTTGCAATGGCGAATTTGGAATTTGACTCAATCGAAGAAATGAACGATGTGCAGTCAATCAATTTCTACAAAGACGCAATCAGAAAAGGCAAGAACAGAGAAAAATATTTCAAACTTGCTTCAATCGGTTCAAGGGATAATGCAAGAACTCCGTTCCAATGGAGCGACAGCAAAAACGCAGGTTTCACAACAGGCAAGCCGTGGCTCAAAATCAACAACGACTACAGAGTTTACAACGCAGAGGACGAAGCAAGCCGTGACGACAGCGTGCTCAGTTTCTTCAAAAAAGCAATCAAGCTCCGCAAAGACACAAAGGCACTTGTTTACGGTGATTTCACCCCTGCAACAACAAACAAAGCACCTGTTTACTGCTATTTCAGAGAATACGAGGGCGAAAAGTATTACATCGAACTCAATCTCGGCAAAACTCCGCAACCAAGACCGACAGGCATTTACAATTACGACTTAATCCTTTCCACAAATGAAAACAAAACCGACATTTTGAAGCCGTTTGAGGGCAACATTTACAAGGTAAAATAAACGAAAACCGCCGTGGTGCAAACGCATCATGGCGGTATTTTTTTAGTTGGAGTTTTTGATTTTTTCGTTCAAATAATTTTGCAATTCATTAAGTCTGCCCTTATCAAGCGCTTTATAATCTTTCAACGGATTTTCAATTCCGCTTTCCTCATACTTGAAAAAGCCCATTGTGTGGAACGCAAGCAATTCGTATTTTTCAAATTTGAACTGCTTTGTGTATTCCGCATACGCATCCATATCTGCCTCGGTATCGTTTATACCCGGCACAACAACGGTGCGAAGCCACAATCTCTTGCCTTTTTCGGAAGCATATCTGCCGACAGCCTCCGGGAATTCAAAATTGCCCTTTGTCCATTTTTTGTATGCTTCAGGCTTGTAAAACTTAATGTCAAGGATAATCATATCAGCATTGTCAATCGCAGTTTTGACCTCATCCGTGAGTTCAACAGAACCCGATGTGTCGAGGCAATAGCCGATTTCCTCCGTTTTGAGAAGCGGATAAATCTCGTTGATGAACCTTGCGTTCAAAAGCGGTTCGCCACCAGAAAAAGTTACGCCTCCGCCGTTCTTGAAATACGGTTTGTATCGTCTGACCTTTGCAAAAACTTCAGGCGCTTCCATGTCAATTTCGCCCTTGTGCCAAGTGTCGGGATTATGACAATAAGCACATCTCAACGGGCAACCCGTAAAAAATATATCAAATCTCAATCCCTCGCCGTCAACAGCGGCAAGCGACTCAAATGAATGAATGTTAGCCATTATTTTCCTCCTTGTAATCAGGCATATCTACAATTATCGGCTCGTGATGTACTGCCGGCAAAAACTTTTCAAGCACATCTTTGGTTTGCATTTTGAGTGACGAAGTGCACACGCAAGGATGACAACCGAGAGTTTCGCTTTCAACAACAGGGCGGTCGATGACAAGCTGAACACGGTTATTCTTATCGTTCATCAATCCCATAATTGAAACAGCACCCGGTTTTATATCCAAAAACTCCTCCATAAATTCGGGAGTGGCAAACGAAAGTCGTGAGCAACCGAGTTGTTTTGTGATGTCTTTTGTTTTAAACACCTTGTCGCCCGGCATCATAAGCATATAAAAATCGGTCTTTTGACGATTGCATAAAAACAGATTTTTGCAAATGATTGTGCCCAAAACCTTATCAATTTCGTTGCACTTTTCCATAGTATTTGCTTCTTCGTGGTCGGTGCGATAATATTCTATTCCGAGTTTATCCAAGAGGTCGTAAACCCTGATTTCTTTTTCTTCTCTGCCGGTGATGTCGGCAGGTCTGCCCTTTTGTAATTCCATAACTTTCTCCGCAATTTTTATATTGGATATATAATAACACAATTTAGATTTAAAATAAAGTCCCTGTAATATAAAATAAAGATTATTACAAATCTTGAGAAATGAGCTTAAATTTTGTTTTCTTGCGAAGGAAGATGTATATAAATACCTCGACTGAGCAAAAAACAAAAAGTGCCAAAAACGCCTCGAACTCGATGTTCAAGGCGTTTTTATAGTCTGCTGACAAAATGCACTTCTGTCTTCTTTATGCAAAAAAGACAGAAGCATAATTTTCATTTGGCACGTTTTAAGCCATTTATCAAGATTTTACATTGACTGATGGAATGTACGAGCAATAACCTCTTCTTGCTTATCTCTTGTGAGCTTGTTGAAGTTTACTGCGTAACCCGATACACGAATTGTAAGTGATGGGTAAAGAGTTGGGTCTTCCATAGCAGCAATGAGCTTTTCACGGTTCAAAACATTTACATTGAGGTGATGAGCATCCTGCTCGAAGTAACCGTCAAGCATTGTTGTAAGGTGCTCAATTCTGTCATCTTCATCAGTACCGAGTGCATCAGGAGTGATTGAGAATGTGTTTGAAATACCGTCTTGGCAGCAAGCATAGTTGAGCTTTGCAACAGAATTAAGAGAAGCCAAAGCACCTTCGCAATCTCTGCCGTGCATTGGGTTTGCACCCGGAGCAAACGGTTCGCCTGCTTTTCTGCCGTCAGGAGTTGAGCCTGTCTTTCTGCCGTACATAACATTTGATGTGATTGTAAGGATAGACAATGTGTGTCTTGCGCCACGATAGCAAGGAGTCTTGCAAAGTTCGTGATAGAAATATTCGATAAGGTCCTTACCGATAAGGTCAGCTCTGTCATCATCGTTACCATATTTAGGGAACTTGCCCTCTACCTTAAAGTCGGTGATAATGCCACGGTCGTCCTTTACAGGAGTAACCTTTGCATACTTAATAGCTGAAAGTGAGTCGATAGCAACAGAGAAACCTGAAACACCGAAAGCCATAAGTCTTTCAACATCTGTGTCGTGAAGAGACATCATAAGTCTTTCATAAGCATACTTGTCGTGCATATAGTGGATGATGTTCATTGTGTTTACATACAAACGAGCCATCCAAGAAAGATACTTCTTGTAAGCGGCATAAACTTCATCATAAGAAAGTTCTTTTTCTTCAAATACTTCGCCTACAGGTGCGATTTGATGACCTTCAATTTCATCCTTACCGCCGTTGAGAGCCATAAGAAGAACCTTTGCAAGGTTACATCTTGCACCGAAGAACTGCATTTGCTTACCTGTCTTCATAGCAGATACGCAGCAAGCGATTGAATAGTCATCGCCATACATTCTTCTCATAACATCGTCGTTTTCGTACTGGATTGAGTCTGTATCAATAGAAACCTGAGCACAGAATTTCTTGAATCCTTCAGGAAGTCTGTCTGACCACAATACTGTGATGTTTGGTTCTGCTGATGAGCCAAGGTTGTAAAGAGTTTGAAGTACACGGAATGAAGTCTTTGAAACCATATGCTTGCCTTCGCCTGTAACGCCTGCCAAAGCCATTGTTACCCAAACAGGGTCGCCTGCAAAGAGGTCGTTGTATTCAGGTGTACGAAGGTGACGAACTAATCTGAGTTTTACAACAAGGTCGTCAATAAGTTCCTGAGCGTGAACTTCGTCAAGAACGCCCTCTTCAATATCTCTCTGAATATAAATATCAATAAATTCAGCGATTCTGCCGATTGAGTTAGCCGCACCGTTTTGCTCCTTGATTGCGCCAAGGTAACCGAAGTAGAGCCACTGGATAGCTTCCTTTGCTGTTGTAGCAGGCTTTGAAATATCATAGCCGTAACGAAGAGCCAAGCCTTTGAGCTGATTCATAAAGTCGAGTTGTTTTGAAAGGTCCTCAAGATTGTGGATTGTATCCTCATCAAGAACTTCTTTTTCGCCCATCTTTTTCTTGTCGAGTTTCTTCTGCTCGATAAGGTAATCCATACCGTAAAGAGCAATACGGCGATAGTCACCGATGATTCTGCCACGAGCGTAAGCATCAGGAAGACCTGTAAGGATACCTGCGTGACGAGCGGCCTTCATTGTGTCTGTGTATGCACGGAATACGCCTGTGTTGTGAGTTGTTCTGTATGTGAACTCGTCCTTGATTTTTTCTGAAAGCTCATAGCCGTAAGCATTACAAGCCTGAACTGTGTTTCTGAGACCTGCAAAAGGTGAAACGCCTCTCTTAAGAGGAGCATCTGTCTGCAAACCTACAATAATATCTGTATCCTTGTCAACTACATAACCTGCGTCGTGAGAAAGAATTGAAAGTACTCTTTCTGTATCAACATCAAGTACTCCGCCCTTTTCGTTTTCTTCGATAAGGAGCTCGTTGACTCTCTTCATTGTTCTTTCTGTTCTCTCTGTAGGACCCTGCAAAAATGAGCTGTCGCCATCATAAGGGGTGTAGTTCATTTTGATGAAGTTTGATACATCGATTTGGTCACACCATACGCCGGTGTTGAAATTTCTCCATGCTTCCATGTTTTGTTTTCCTCCGTAAATTACTTGTTTGTATCATCGAGTCACATTGTCCTTGCACTGCGGATTTGTGCCGTGCTCGCAATTTGTGCAAGCCTTTTGACCGCACCTATGACAGCACAATGTGTAGCTTTTGCACAGTTCCACATCTCCGCCGTGGATAACAAGTGACTTTCCGTTAATAATAGCATCGGCAGTTTTCAGCCTTGCTGATTCATAAATTGCAGCAATAGTTGAGCGAGCAACATCCATCTGCTTTGCACATTCCTCCTGCGAGTAGCCAAGCGTGTCCATCAATCGCATAACCTCGTATTCATCGAGCGATAAATCAACTACATCAGCATAATCACCGAAGGGTCTGAATCCCATTGTTTTAGGATAGGCACAAATGCGTCTTGGCTTCTTTGGTCTAGCCATAAAAACACCTCCGTAACGACAATGCCTTTTTTGCTTCAATGGCATTATACCACTTTATCGACATATGTCAATAACTTTTTTCAACTTTTTTAAATTCTTACATTTGTCATAAAAAATCTTTAAATTTCGAGCAAATTTTAATTAGTTTTTAAACACGCCTGAGGCTGTTGAGAAAGTTTCTGAATTTCGTTTTCTTGCGAGTGGAAGCTGTACGATTGTACCGCCTCCGAGCAAAAAACGGAAAACGCCAAAAAAGCTGTAAGTATCAAACTTACAGCTTTTTTAAAACCCCACCGTCAACACTTCGTGTTGCCACCTCCCCTTGCGTCAATGGGAGGCATAATTCGGTTGATAATAATTGGCGTGCTTCAGGAGCTTTATCGACAGTCTTACCGCAGCATTACACTGCGGTAAATAATGTTATTAATCTACATTGTTATAAACTTCTCTGCCGAAAATTTCAATAATCGTGCCTGTGGTAAACTCTTCTTCCGATTCAACAGGGTTCATCGAATGCACCTTTGTTATGCGATATGTAAGCGCAGTAAACTCTTTGCTGCCGCCGTCTTTTAAAGCATAAACTCTCGGCACAAGCAGAACAATCATCACCATTAAACACAAGGCTATAATCAGGCTCTTTTTAATTGAAATTTTGTAATTCTTTTCCATTAGAGTTCCTTTACATAATTACAGATTATATCACAAATCTTTTCTTTATCCATTTTTGAGGTTGAGAAGCACATTGTGTAGTTTGCCGCTCTGCCCCATTTTCCGTCACCGAGGAAATTGTAATACGATGAGCGCTCTCTGTCCTTTTGTTCAATATAACGGCGAACATTGCGAGGCTTATCCTCTTCATCACTCTGCATAAAGCGGTCGATTCTGTCCTCCATATCCGCACCGATGAACACAGAAACAACCTCGACATCCTCTTTGCCTTCAAGGATTTTGTCTGCTCTTCTGCCAACGATAACGCACGGACCTTCATCTGTTGCAGATTCAATGACTTTGCGTTGAGCCTCAAGCACTCTGCCCGAATTTACGGCACTGTCGATTGAATAAGGGTCCATTACAACGGAAAAGAGAAACGAACGGGTCGGCTGTTCATCGAACATTTCAAAAATTCCGTCCTCAATACCCAAATCCCTTGACCTGTCACGCAGTTCAATCTCATCATAATAGGCTATGCCGAGTCTTTTGGCAAGCATTTTGCCGATTTCTCTACCGCCGGAGCAAAACTCCCTGCCGATACAAATTGCATATTTTTTCATAGAACATTCCTCCTTGCTCTGTATTATTTTAAATCTTTAACTGTCAAATTGCCCATATCGTCATTTTCGATATAATCAATCATTTCGTCAAACTGCGTTTCGTCAAAAACTTTGAAAAGCTGTGAGCAATTGGCTTTGATAAAATCAGTTTTGATAGAATAATTAATCGTATTAATCATATGGTCATAATATCCGTCAATGTTATAAATCGCAATCGGTTTTCTGTGTCTGCCGAGTTGCTTCAAGGTGAGCACTTCAAAGAACTCCTCAAATGTGCCTGCACCGCCGGGAGTGATGATGAAAGCGTCTGCCAAATCTTCCATAATTCCCTTGCGTTCACGCATAGTTTCGGTGAGTGTCATTTCATCGCAATCCCAATTTACGAATTCATCAAGATTTTCCTTGAAAAATCTCGGCACAACACCGTGGATAATTCCGCCGCCTCTTTTGAAGCCTCTTGAAGCTGCACCCATTTCTCCCGTGCTGCCTGCACCGAACACAAGGCTGTGACCGTGACGAGCCAAATATTCGCCCATATCCTCAACAGGTGTTATGTATTTTTCGTCAATGGTTTTGCTTGCTGCACCAAAAACACAAATTTTCATATATATCATCCCTTTGTTTACTATACTGATTATATGATAAGAATATCACGAAATTTCAAAAGGGTAAAGTATTTTACATAAAAATTAATAAAAAATTATATAATTTTAGTAATAATTTGTATTGCAATAGTAATTGATAACCTATATAATAATAGCGAAAAATTATGAAAGAGGTCGTATTATGAATATTAACACAGCAGTTAAATCATTGGTTAGATATGCAATCGACAACGAAATGATTGAAAAATGGGACGAAATCTGGGCAATCAACACAGTTTGCCAAGCACTCAATATGGATTCATTTGAGGACTGTGAGGCAGAAAACGCAGAGCTTGAAGACATTTTGGCTTCAATTCTTGACTATGCGGTTGAAAACGGACTTTGCGAGGACAGCGTTGTTTATCGTGACTTGTTCGACACAAAAATTATGGGACTTCTCACTCCGAGACCAAGCGAAGTGATTTCCAAATTCCAATTTTTGTACATCAGAGACAAGAAATCCGCAACAGATTACTACTACAAACTTTGCCAGGACAGCGACTACATACGCAGATACAGAATCAAAAACGACCTCAAGTGGATTACAAAAACAGAATACGGCGACATTGATATTACCATCAATCTTTCAAAACCCGAAAAAGACCCAAAGGCTATTGCGGCTGCACTCAAAATGAAGGCTACTTCATATCCGAAGTGCTTGCTTTGCAAGGAAAACGAAGGATATATGGGCAGAATCAACCACCCTGCAAGACAGAATCACCGCATCATCCCTATGACCCTTGGCGGAGAAAACTTCTTTATGCAATACTCACCGTATGTTTACTACAACGAGCACTGCATCGTTTTCAACGCAGAGCACACACCGATGAAAATCGACAAGTCTGCATTTGCAAAGCTTCTTGATTTTGTTGAAAAATTCCCTCACTATTTTGTAGGTTCAAATGCCGACCTCCCAATCGTTGGCGGTTCAATCCTCACACACGAGCACTTCCAGGGCGGTAACTACGAATTTGCAATGGCAAAAGCTCCGATTGAAACAAAGGTTACATTCAGCGGATTTGAGGATGTTCAGGCAGGTATTGTTAAGTGGCCGATGAGTGTTATCAGAATCAAGGGCACAGACAAGGCAAGACTTGTTGAGCTTGCAGACAAGGTGCTTACAACTTGGAGAGGCTACACCGACAAGGATTCATTCATCTATGCCGAAACAGAGGACACACCACACAACACAATCACGCCTATTGCAAGAATGAGAAACGGTCAGTTCGAACTCGACCTTGTTCTCCGCAACAACATCACAACAGAAGATTGTCCTCTCGGATACTATCATCCGCACCCTGAATACCACCACATCAAGAAAGAGAACATCGGTCTTATCGAGGTTATGGGTCTTGCTGTTTTGCCGTCAAGACTTAAGAACGAAATGGCTGTTCTCGGCAAGGCAATGGTGAACGGCGAGGACATTTCCGCAAACGAAACCATCGCTTCTCACAAAGAGTGGGCAGAGATGATTATGCAAAAATACGACATCAACGAAGATAATATTGACGACATTCTCAAAAAGGAAATCGGCATTGTGTTCACCTCAATTCTCGGTCAATGCGGTGTTTATTCCCGTGACGAAGAAGGCAAGGCAGGCTTCTTGAGATTTATTGAAAGCGTAAGATAAATGTATAATTTTCACAATCACACCTACCGTTGCGGTCACGCAACAGGCAAGGACGAGGAATATGTGCTTGAGGCAATCAAAAACGGCTACGAGGTTATGGGTTTTTCCGACCACGCACCGTATTTGTTCCCAAAAGGTCACCACAGCGGATACAGAATTCAGCTTGACAAGGCGCAGGATTATGCGAACTCAATAAAGGCGCTGAAAGAGAAATACAAGAGCGTCATAGACATCAAACTCGGCTATGAGCTTGAATACTTCCCTGCTCTTTGGGACGAAGAAATCGAATACCTAAAGGGCTTTGAGTACGATTATTTAATTCTCGGTCAACATTATACTGACAATGAGTACGAGCCTTTTGCACATTATTCAGGTCACGAAACCGATTCGGTTGCTGTTTTAGACAAATACATTTCGCAAGTCACCCTCGGTGCAAAAACAGGTTGTTTCACCTACATTGCACATCCCGACCTCATCAATTTTACAGGTGACAAAGAAGTTTATCTCAAAAAAATGAGGAACTTCATCACCACATTGAAAGAGCTTGACATCCCGCTTGAATTTAACTTTTTGGGTTACACATCGCATCGCAATTATCCAAATCCCGATGTGTGGAAAATCATTGCAGAAGTCGGCAACAGGGTTGTTATCGGACTTGACGCACACAAACCAAATGTTTATTCCGACAAAGAGGACTTGCAAAAAGCAACGGAATTTCTTGCAGATTTAAACATAACGCCAATCAACCTCAACGAACTAAAATTAGTTAATTACAAGGGCGAATATGAGCAATTTTAAACAATGGGCAAAGACTGCTCCGTGTGGCTGGAACAGCTGGGACTGCTTTGGTGCAGGGGTCAACGAAGAACAATTAAGAGCAAATGCCGACTATATGGCAAAAAACCTCAAGCAATATGGCTGGGAATATGTTGTTTGCGACATTCAATGGTATGAGCCGACCGCAGACAGCAACGACTATCACAATTTTGCAGAGCTTGTCACCGATGAATACGGCAGACTTATGCCTGCCGAAAACAGATTTCCAAGCGCCAAGGACGGCAAGGGTTTCACGCCGATTGCCGATTATGTTCACTCACTCGGACTAAAATTCGGAATCCACATTATGCGTGGAATTCCAAGACAGGCAGTTCACCAAAACCTGCCTATATTAGGAAGCAAATACACGGCAAGAGATGTTGCGCATCACTTTTCCGTATGTTCGTGGAACACCGATATGTACGGTATGAAAAACTGCGAAGGCGCACAGGATTACTACAATTCCATCATCAATATGTATGCCGAGTGGGGCGTTGATTTCATCAAATGCGACGACATTGCAGTAACAGAATTCAGAAAGTGGGACAATCCATATTCTGCCGATTACGAAATTGAAATGCTCCGCAAGGCCATTGACAACTGTGGCAGAGAAATCGTGCTTTCGCTTTCTCCGGGACCGGCACTCCGCAACAAAGCGGACCACCTTTGCAAAAACGCAAATATGTGGCGAATGACAGGCGACTTTTGGGATTTGTGGGAACATCTTTATGTTATGTTTGACAAATGCAAAGAATGGCAGGGAGTACGCAAAACAGGCAACTATCCCGACTGTGATATGCTCCCGATTGGCAGAATTTCAAAGCTGTGTTCATACCACGGCAAGCAAAACAGAATGTCAAACTTCACAAAACCCGAACACTACACGCTGATGTCGCTTTGGGGAATTTTCGGCAGTCCGTTATTCATAGGCGGAAATATGCCCGAAAATGATGGCTTCACTCTTTCGCTCCTCACCAACAGCGACTATATGCAAATGCACAGAGAGGCAACAAATTCGCAGTGCGTTGAGAGAAAAGAGAAAAACAACAAGGGTTATATAATTTGGTCGGCACAAGGCAAAAATTGCAAATATCTTGCCGTTTTCAACACCGACACCAAGGCTAAAAAAATAAATGCCGACATCAGCAAAATCCTTATGCCAAACACAGAATACACCGTGTACGACATTTGGCAAAAGCAAACAATCGGCACGGCAAAAAATTCTCTTACATTAGAGGTTGAGCCTCACGGCGCAAGGCTGATAAAGCTACAATAGCAAAACACCACGACAGTAGAAATTTCTACCGCCGTGGTATTTTTATTTTTAATTGCTTATTTTGCTTTCTTTTGTGGGCCGTTGTAGCCGTTTGTTTCTTGGAACTTTGCAATTTTGTCAATTACCGACAATACAACATCAAAGCCCTGACCTACCGTATCCTCGGAGAAGCGTTCAGGCATATCTCTCCAAGTGTGATAATAATATGTAAGCATCGGGTTTTGAGCGGCAAATGTAACCGACTTAATGCCTGCTCTTGTCATAGGAGTTGAGTCGCAACCGCCTACAGGGTTGTGAATGCAACCGTTTGTTTTTGACTGAATACCCATCTCGTTAAAAGTATCCTTGAACATCTTTTCCATATCGGTATCAAATCTAACGCCTTGCCAATCGTCTTTGATAACAACCTCAAAATAGTCCTTATCGGCAACGGAGTCGATATTGATATTCCAAGCGTTCTTTGTCATATCGTCAAAACGGTGTTCCTGCGCAAAGTACATTGAACCACGAAGTCCTGCTTCTTCCGAACCGATGTTTGCATCAATAATACGGCAGTTCTTTGGCATCTTTTCAGGATGTTCCTTAAAATACTTGATAACAGCATAGCTGATGCCGATACCTGTTGCATTGTCCATAGCGCCACGAGATGCGTTTCTTGGATTAGGGTCGCCCCACATAACAACAAAAAGTGAACCGATAGCTGTCACAATAGGAACAAAGTTCATTGCAAACATAAGATTTTGATAAACCTGTGAAGCAAAGAACTTTTCTGTCCAAGCTGTGCCGGCAAAATCGCAAATATTTGCAACTGACATAAAAATTGAGAAAAGTGCAATAAAGAAAAAGCAAATTGCACCGAAGCCAACCTTGCCGTATGTTGCAATAAGTCCCATAACCGGTTTTGTGTCCTTATACTTATATGCGTGCTCGCTGTGACGCCAACACCAAGATGTATCTGTGTGTCCGGAAAGAATGATTGTGTAGTCATACTTGCCGTCCTCCGGTTCTAAAATACCAAGAGTGTTACGGCTGATTTCCTGTGGGAAGAACATATCAAACCAAGTTTTGTAGAAAAAACAACTCATAACAAGCCAAACGATTGTAATAATGCTCAAACCGGCAAGTGCGTGCCACAATCCGTCAAAATGACAGGCATTTGCAATGATTGCACCGATGCTTATAATAACGCCCGACCAGCCTGCATATGACAAACCGCCGATTGATGAACGAGGCGAAACCGCAAACTCTTCGGTTTTAGGTTCAATTCCGATTTCACGGAGCTTTTCGCCCATATATTCGTGAAGTTTGATTTCGCCATCTGTACCCGGCAAACGAGAGCCGATTTTATGAGCTGCATGTTCAACTATGCTCATCGCTTCTCGGGCATACTTTTTGTTTTCTTCTTTCATACAAATTTACCTCCGTAGCATTTAAAAATACTATATATATTCTAACATTAATACAAAATTTATGCAATATAAATATAAGGATGAAAAAAGTTTTTACACCTTTTCATCCTTTAGACTGCCGATAAAGCCCCTGAACCACGCCAAATAATATCAACCGAATTATGCCTCCACTTAAATGTAAGGTGATTCCCCCCATCAATCGGGGGAAATGTCTGCAACGCAGACAAAAGGGGGCGTCTACGCAGTAAAGGTGGCAACACGAAGTGTTGACGGTGGGGTTTTAAAAATGCCGTAGGTATCGGACCTACGGCATTTTTGGCGTTTTTCGTTTTTTGCTCAGTCGAGGTAGCATCGTACATCTTCCTTCGCAAGAAAACGAAATTCAGAAACTTTCTCAACAGCCTACAGCGTGTTGAAAACACTTTTTTATTCTTATTATCTAAAACCTATAACAAGATAGCTTTTGTTGAGTTGGTTCAAATTCGTCATTTCAAACTTTCCTGTTGCACTTGCATTTTTTATTTCAATCTCATCTCCGTCAAGCGTCAAACCGTAGGTACTGCCGTTGATTGTTGCAAAGCCAAAATAATTATAGTGCAAATTATTACTATAATCCGACAAGCCAACCGGATAATTTGTTGAAAAAACAATGCACACAGTAGGCTCAAATCCCATATTCAGTGTTATTCTTCTTGTGTCACTGCCGTTTCCAAGATATGACGCAAAGCCAATCGGATTGCTCCACTCTTTTTTCTGCTGTGCAGTGACATGCTTTGAAATGTTCCAAATGTGCTCGCTGATAGTTTTGTCCAAAATCTCGTTATCTCTGTTGAAATCCTCCATTTTTGGCACATCCGAGCCTATCCATTGATTAAGTTCAAGGTCTCCTGTTTTGTTTGTACTGCCCATAAATTCACCTGCTTTCTGTCATTGTCCACCTGAGATCTCGATTTTCAATCCTGTCCCAAGTGAGTCCCTCATTGTCGATAAAACTCCACGGTTTGCCTGTGCCGTTCAAATAAAAATCAAACGCAAGTCCAAACCAACCGTTAAAAATTTTGCCGACCGTATCAATATCGTATTTTGAAATTATAATTTTTCTGCCGTCAAACCTATATTCAATTCCGTCAAAAACCCGAGCAATGCTTTCGCTGTCGGGCGTATTAAAAACATTCACCGCCGTTGCACCCTTAATTTTGTGCAAATATTCCGAAAGCCTTGCAATCTGCTCTGAAACCGCCACAATTTCGGCAAGCACCAAATTATCCGAAGCGTCAATCTTTGCAACCGAATACAGGTGTTTCAATCGGTCAAGCACTGTTTTCATCGGCATTCCTCACTTCAAATTCAAAATTAAACAGAGTGAAAAGCGACAATACATCCCGAACTCTTTGTTCCAAATCGGTTGAAACGGTTTTATTCCTCGTTTTCAAAACGCAAACAAGCTTGGCATTTTCCCTTATGATGTCGCACCCGATTACCTCGTCAAAGGTCATAATTCTGCCCTTCAAAAATTCCACATTTACACCGTTTGCCGGATACATAAGAGCGTCCTTAATCCTCAAACGAAGCGCCTCATCGTTTTCGTCATCGCATCCGCCAATAAAACTCACACGATTTTCAACCATCGCAATACCGCTCGGCGGATTCACCATAACAGATACCTCGCCATACGAGGCATTGTATTCTTCACCGCAAAACAACGCTTCCGCTCTGACGGAAACTGCTGTTTCGCCCGCACGAATAATCCCCTGTTCAAGAGTTTTGTACTGAATATACTTATACCCCTTCTTTGAGCAAACAACACCTTCGGGAATAACAGTGTCTTTTTCTCTGACCCCATCAATCAAAAATGTAATTTCGCCAACCGCCTTGCTTGCCTTTTTTCGCACAACAGAACATTCTGTTGCAATTCGGTCAAGATATTCTCCGGTTGCCGTCATCCACGCCGATTGCTTGATCAAATATTCGCCCGCAACATACAAATTGAACAATTCGGTTGCAATTGCTTTGAATCTTATTCCCGATTCGCCGTTCATATCGAGCACTTCGCCAGACTGCTCAAAATAGGTTGTTTTCATATTTTCAAGTATTTCGTTATAGCTAATCAAAATTCACTGTCACCGTCCTTATTTTTCCGTTCACCGTCACAACAAAGCTCACATCAAATTTGTTTTTTGCAACAGATTTGACAAACACACCGTCAAGCCCTGCAACGCTTTGCCTTGCATATGCCAAAATTTCCGCACAGGATTGCTCCATATTTATTTTTGAACCAAAATTTTTGTCCGCATAAAACTCGCCTCGCTTGACCGCAAAGCATCTTACGGCATTTTTCAATATGTCGTCAATAACATCATTGTCATTCATTTTGTATCACTCCCCTGCTGTCAATCACCAAGCCGTTGAGAACAATGTCGCCGTTGTTTTTAAGGATAATATAAGCACCGCCGAGGGAAGAAATTTTCACCTCACCGCTTTCAATGTCCTCATCTTTGCTCAATGCTCCAAGCACTACCGCACCGTCATTTGATTCAAGCATAATAACATCCTCATCAACCGGCGGAACGCTTTTGTATCCATACGGAGCATAACTGTCAATGTTTCGCCTTGTTACTGTTGCACCCGCTTCAAGCTGATTGTCCGACAATGTAACCTTGCCTTTTTCGGCAACCTCCTTTTCCGAAGTCGCCACAATTCTTTTACTCATCCACATAGCTCATTTCCTCCAAATCCGGCACATAATTCACTTTTATCACCGTGCGTTCACCCGATGAATCAAAAATATGAGCAACACTGCTCGCAACAGCCTTGTCAAAAATATCAAAGCCCTCAACATCCGCTTTTATTTCATCACACAAATCAATTTCGGCATATCCCTGCATTGCAAGTTCCCATCCGCAATACTCTGCATTTGCAGATGAAAATACGGATTTCAACGCAGTTTCTCTTTGCCAATCGGGCACGGTAGAAATATTGCGAATTTTTCGGGCGGTTATTTTCTTATCACTCATAAACCTGCTGACTCTGTGATAAATGTAATCGGTGGAATTGCTGATTTTGTAATCAATCTGCGACAAAGCATCACCCCTGTTGATAATTCGTTTTGCAGAAATGAGCCGTTTTCTATCAAGATTCACAGTGTTTTTTGTGTGCAAAAGAACAAGCTCGTTGTCAGGAGTTACCCTGATTTTTTCACCAGTAGCGGAGTACACAAAGCCATTCATTGCACCATAGAGAGAGGTTCCCTTGCCCACCTGATAGCTAATATCACTGTATATGCTTCCAAGATTATACTTGAATTCATCACCTGCATTTATCTCAAACAAAGCCATTGCGCTCGGAGAAGTATAAGTAAACGGCTTCGCCTCGCTGTCTGTCAAAAGGCAGGCACTTGAACGGCAATACAAAAAGCACACAATATGGCTTTTGTGCAAGGTTTCTCGCTGGGTGTCAACAAAGCCGTTGAACACGCATTTTCCGTCAAAAAACGCCTTTGCTCTGTACGCTTCGGGAATTGTTGTGTTATTAATAAAGGTAATTCTCAAGCTGTCGCACGGTGCATCGGCATCTCTGCACAGTTCATATGATTTAAGCTGTCCGAGTTCAATCTCGCAATCGTTCAAATCATACAAGGCAAATGTCAAATCAGCCATATTTTTTCACCCTCTCTGACAGCAAAAATATCGCCAATGTCGTTGCATTTTACAATAGACTCAATCTGAACTCCCGTTCTGCTTGCAATGTCAAAAAGATTTTCGTTTTCAAGTGCATATGTATATCCCACGCTATGTTCTTCACTTTTTGTATTGCACTCTTGAGTGAATTCAAAAGAATACTCCACCCTGTCTTTTCCGCTCGAATACGATATATCAAGCGATGTAAAGAGCATTTTTATAGGCACACTGTTTGGCAAAAACAAATAATCACTGCCCTTTTTATTGAAAACACGCACAAGTTCAAAAGCCTTGACTGCCGAATCTCCGCCGGTCAAATACCCTTTGCCCGAAACGACAACGCAACTTCTGCCGTTTTCCTTGCAAATCTGTTCGTCATAAACCGTATTGTATTTTGTTGTGCCCTTGTTCATAGAAATCTTAATATCCTTTGGATTAATATCGAAATCAAATCCCTTATAGCTCATTTTCATAAACTGCAAATCAATCACCTCTCACATTGTTGTCATATCGTCTTGAATCAAGCATAATGTAATCGCTCAACTCTTCAGCCTCATTGCGACCAATCACATCATTTTCATTTTTCATACATTACTCTCCTTTGTATAGGCAAGCGAAAATGTGAATGTCGCCTTCATTTTGTAACACTCTGCCGAAGATGCCTTAACAATTGACGAAAGTTTAATTCCGCAAATCTTCTCGCTCATAATCGCCCTGACAATTTTTTCCATATCATCAAAAGCAATCGGAGAACCAAATTCATACGGTACAAAAAGGTCAATGTCAATCGCATATTTCCCAAAAAAGTTTTCATTATCAACACTTATACTTTCCAAATCAAGTTCACCCGGAGAAATTGCAGCAATCTTTTTGCTGATTTTTGTTTGCTTTCTTGCATAAGGACAAGCCTTTATAAAACTGATTCCCTCAAGTTCTTTTTTCGATTTTAACAAATTAAGCAAAGCGTCTGTTTCATCATCCAAATACATCCTTATCCCCCTTTACAGCCTCACGAAGCACCGCCGTATAGTAAAGAATTTCATCACCGATAACAACGGCACTCGATTTGATAAAATAATAATCCGTGCCCATAAGAGTCAAGATGTCATCTCTGCCAAAGCCTGTTACATCAAGCGTAAAAATGCCGATAATATAGTTCTTTTGATTAAATCCTATGTCTGTCGGATAAGCCTCAAATCTGACCTTATCTCTTCTCCACAGCTGTTCAGCCATCACCCTTGAGGTGATGACCGAACCGTTTTTAGTTGTAATTGTACAGCTGTGCGAATACTTTTCTATCATCGGCATAACCGCCTTTGAAAGATTGTTTAACTGCATTATTACACCTCTCTGAAATAAAAACTCTTATCCGCAACCAAATGCGAAATTGATGCACACGCATCATCAAGCAGAGCCTTTGCATTTTTCACGGCATTTCCGTCAGTTGATGAAGTGATTGAAACATCTCCCGCTTTAAAAGACGAAATCTCGCTGTCGCCCGAAGCAAGTGCAATCTGATAATTGGTCTTTGTCGCAACAAAATATTCAAGGAGTGCCTCGTCACTTTCGTCATATTCGTTTTCTGCAAACGGGTGCATATTTATTTCAACAAGAGAAGAATATTTCTTCACTTCATCCTCTGTGAAATTGCCGATTGCACGCAAAATTTCAAGCACTTTTTCTGTGTTCATAATTAAACCTTCGGGTCAATTACAACGCACGCTTCATCAATAATTCTGTTAAAGCCTGCCGTAGCCGTAACTGTTGCTCTTTCGATTTGACGGTCGATAAGTTTGTCAAAGTCTGTAACAACTTCACCAAACTGAACCTTTTCCAACGCAAAGCGTTTGTCAAGTGCAAAAATTCTTTTTTCAAGGAGTTCAGACTTGCTAAACAAAAACTTTGCGCCAAACGGAGTAACAAGATTGCCTGTGCCGTGGAAGTCGTGTCCTGCCGTTGCGTCTTTGAATTCCGGAATGTTAATAATGTCAATAAAAGCCATAGGTCCGGCAATAATCGCATCAAAATTATATGGAGAAAGCAATGCATACAAATTTGCAAAGTCATTGTAACCAATCTTATCCACAGCCTCTGAAATAACATTTCGTGTATCGTCTGTGTCAATTGTTCGAATTACCTGCTCAAGCTGACAAGTATTGATATAATTACCGATTTGCTTGAGCATGATGGCAAACAAATCAAGTCGCTGTGACTTAATAGACTCATATGATGCAACAATAGTTCTACCCGATTTCTTGAGCTTGGTAAGAGAATGCTTTACCTTAATTTCCGTTTCAGGAATAAATGAGCCCTCGTTGATATAATCAATCGAACCATTTCTGTCAATTGATTTACAATAAACAGAGCGATAATCAAGCGAATCAATAATTGTGGTTGTTGCAATCATATCATCAATGATATTGTTTGTGTTGATGGCCGCCTCTACCGAACGCTTGATGTATTCCGGAAACAAGACAGCCGAATCAGATGTCTGGAAGAATTTTGAAACCGGGTCAGAATTTCCTCCCTTTACCTTAATGTCAAATCTCTTGAGCTGACGCTCATATGCGTCAAGTCCCTCAAGTTCTGTACCCTTATAATTTTCACTTGGGTCAATTTCTTCAAGTGACTTTGTAAAGCCCTTTTCAGAAGTATAAAGACCCTTATCAAGTCTTAATGTATCAAATGTCACAATTTGTCCTCCTTATATTAAAGTATAATTCCCGCACGGGCGTCCGGTCTGCTAACCCAAAGAACAGTTACATACGGAGCTTCGGCATTTGCAGAATATTGAACATAGCCACGCTTGTTCATAATAAGTTTTGAGTACATTTGCAAAACTTCACCGGAGAATTTAATCTCGGCGTATCCGCTCACCTGAACTGTAAAAAACGAATCATTAACACCGACAACAATGCCCAAAAACGGCTTGCCGACACCTGCCAAAATAACATAGCCGTTTTCATCAGCCCTTACAAAATCGCCGATTTTAATATCACAATGGCTCATATCTTCAGCCTGCATTGTGATACATTTTGTTTTAAATCCCTTATAAGAAACCATAATTTTTCCTCCTAAATTCTAAATTGCGAAAAGTCATTCGCCTTGCTCTCAACTGCCTGTGCAAGTTGAGGCTTGATTTTTGTTTTTGCTTCGCTTTTCTTCATTCCGTCACGAAAACCAATAAGTTCCTTTGCCGTCATAACAGCAGTAACGGATGAAAAAAGCTTTGAATCCATATCAGGAAATGCTGACTTAAACAAATCAACAACCTCCTTTGAAAGACTCTTTTTGTATTCCTCGCCGAGAGTCGCCTCATCCTTTAGACCCTCGATGTAGGTATTCAATCTGCTTGCTTCCGACTTTGTGAGAGTAACACCGTCACCCGAAGCAATGCTTTTGATAATATCCTGCATATTTTTCTCCTTTGCATTTTCAAAAGATTTGGTAACCCCTGCTTCTCGCTGTGCCGGAACTGCAACAAACGAGAACTCATAGGCATCTCTTGCACCACTCAAAATGTTGAAGCAGAGTTGACCGCCGTAGCTTTTGCCGGGAATATGTTCGCATCTGCCGTGGCGATTGTCCGTGTCACAAATTGAACAAACAGCCTTTTCAACACTGCAAGAAACAGAAACTTCTTTCTTTATTCCCGCATCAATCTCGGCAATAAGTTCTCTGTTTTCATCATTTTTGAGCATATACGCTCTCGCCTTAAGGGTATAGAAATCGTCGCCGTCGGCAGTTTTCTTGCCGTCAACTCTTTCAACCCAAGCGTCAAAAACTCTTGCCTTTTGATTTTCGGCTTTCATAGAATGGTCAAAAATGCCTGTTTTGCCGACAAAATATTCTGCAAGCTGATTGAGAGTGGCAACAGAAAACTTTTCAAAATCTCGGTCAATATCGTTGTTGCAAAGGTCAACATTAAAAATATAAACCTCGTCAGCCGACATTTCTCGTCTTGAGAATTGACCGATTTTTTTCATATCCTCATCATTCGGAGCACTCTTTTGAATCAAAGCATCTGTCATTGATTTACCTCCTCTGCTAATTTGTCTGCTTGAGCATTATAAAGTCGAGCCTGCGCTATTTGAATTTCGTCCTGCAAGGTTATATCCGTCCAACGAACATCAACGCTTTTGTAAACGCCAAGCGTTGCCAAATAAGTCTCACCGATTTTTTTGATAATCGGAGTGATAATTCTGCGATACGCTTTAAGTTCCGTTGTCAAAATATCCGCCTGCTGTTGGCTCATTCTTTCTGTTGTGGACCACGAAAGTCCAAACATATACGGCATAAGTCCCGTCTTTGCAATAATCTGCTCAAGCATTTGGCGAACAGGAATTTCGCTGTCGAGAATTTGATTGTCTGCGCCGATTACGCTGACCTTAACATCACCGACCGCCACAAAATCCTTGACGGTTTCGGTACTGCTCATTGCGTCTTTCCACGCTCTCGCCATTTGATTGGCACGCTCCTTTGCAAATGCCTTGTCCATACCGTCACCCTGCGGTTTGTATGTAACGGCGTAACGCAAATTTCCAAGTCGTTGCCAATTTGTGCCTATTGTGTTGTAAATTTTCAGCAAAATATCCGATACAAACGGCAGTCCTCGGAGCAAACTTGTGCCCAAGATTTCTCCCGGTTCGGGATTGAGCACCGAGAACAAAATCCGCTCTTGATGTGCAAACGGTGTTTGACTGTTCATATGACCCGAGCAGAAAATCAAATCCATATCGTTGTCTGCCCTTTTTACACTCACACATCCAAGCTCACCATTGTACAGTGCATAAAAGCCGTGCTCATCAGCTACCATTTCACCGATTGCAGTGCCATAAGTCAAAAGCTGATTCATAAAATTATCAACAAACGACTGTATTCCGCACTGGTTGCCACTGACATTGACAGAAGAAAAAAATCTGTTCATATCATCATTTAATCTTTCGTCACCGCAGTCCAGTTCAAAACCACCCATAAGACGCACGATTTTGTTAATTGCGCTGTCAATAATCGGCACGCCCTCTCTGATGGAGCGATAAACCCTGTTATTTGCTTCAACAAGCGGAGTGTAGTTGCCAAGATACCTAAACGGATGGCAATTCTTGCCCGCCGTTTGAACCGAAGCAGTTGCAACGGCATCGGATGAACCCTTATTTTTATTTTTGCCGAATATACTCAAGGCTTCACATCCTTTCTACTGCAATAGAAAACGCACAGTCATCGCTCCTCATATCAAGAACGGTGTTAACAAAATACCGTATGTCGTCCATTGCGTGATCATTTTCCTTTTTAGGTGCGTCACGCTTTATGTCGTTATCCCAACGATAAATCGAAAATTCCCTTATCGTGTCGGTGCAAACGGGAGATATAAATATCTCATTCTGCTTCAAAGCCATACAAACTCTGTTTATGCCGTTGAGCACATCATTTTCTGCCTTAATGACAGTAAATTCACCGTGACGGCGCACCGTTTCAATAAACGAGGCTGCTGACGGGTCAACTATCAGAGCCGTTATAGATTTGTCCCCGACAAGCTCTTTCAGATGACCGTAATATTCCTCATCCGTCAGCTGAACACCTTTCTCTCTTGATGAATGATAATATTCATTCACCCTGTACCAGCCGTCATCACCTTTGCCCCAAAGCCCAAGCGAAAACGGATTGACAGTGCCATAGTCACAGCTGAGATAATATTCGCTGAACGAGTCTGCCGTTTTAATATGCTTTTCAGGAGAAAACATCGGATAAACCAAACCGTCTGCGGCAACCCATTTGCCCTCAACAAAGCGTTCGTAAAACGCACCTGTGTAAAGTTTTTGGTATCGACTTTTGATTTTTGGCGAAAGTGACGGATTGTCGTCCATAGTAAAATGAAGATAAAGCATATTCTTTTCATCAGCCTTTTTAATCCACTCATTGTAAAACCAATGAAAAGGATGCTCGGGATTGCAGTTGAACCAAAATCGTGAACCCTCAAGCGAGCACCTTGCAAGCGCCTGCTCAACAAAAGAACGAGGCATCAACGCAACTTCGTCAAAAAGGACACCGCCCAAGGTCATACCCTGAATTAGAGAAGCAGAACTTTCGTCCCTTCCACCAAAGATATAAAATCTGTTTTTGACGCTTCCTCTTTGAATTTCGAGTATATTCTTGCTGATTTTCTCCGTAACATTGAAGCCAAGCGATTTAAGCATCGGTATCATCGGAGTAACAACATTTCGCCTGAGCGAACTTATCGTTTTGCCACACAATGCAAATGAAGTGTCGTTGAAAGCATAAAATGCCCAAAACACAAACGACAGCGACATGCAAAGCGTTTTGCCCGACCTCACCGCACCGTCACAAATAATTCCGTTTTTGGCGCTGTATTTACTGCCTGCACACCACCAATTAAGCGTTTGAAGCTGTTTTTGCGAAAACGGAAAAAACTTAACCATTGCCAACTTCCTCGGCAGTATTTTGCGCACTCTTTTCAAGTGCTTCATAAAAGCTCAAGCCGTTTTCCTGCCTTTCACCGTCGTTTTCAATCAGCTTTTCAAATGCCTTTATGCGGTCAAAAAATTTGATTTCCATTCCGCCGCCCTTCGGCCGTTTTATCTCGCTCACATTGATGAGTTTCAGCTTCGGGAGTTTCTGCATAATTTCGTCTTCGCTCATAAAAAGAAGTTTCACCGCATCACAGCACGAGCCAAATGCAAGCTCGGTCAACCCCTTTTCAATTTGTTCTTCAAGCGTCATCTTTTTCTTCGCCATTTTTTCACCTCAAGTCGATATTTCGAAAGTGTTTGTTGACCTGTCGTCACAAAACCCTTTCACCTATAGGCTGAAAACGGCGTTTTTATTCACTGTTTCTGTATAATTCGCCCCAAAAATCGCAAAATAAATTTGTTTTTCATCATTTATTCAATCAAACTGTATATACCTACAAAGTGGTAGGCATTGATTTCAAAGATTTATGAAAAATTCAATAAAATTTTGTACAAGCCTGTTGTAATGTAAAAAATCAAATGATATAATCATAAAAAAGGAGGTGACGCCCGTGAAAGAAAAAATGCAAAACCTTATCGAAAAATTCAAAAAGTTTTGCGAATGGATATGGAGCGAATGCAAAGATTGGCATACGCTTGTGCTGTTTATAATAATTGTTGTGATTATGTACACACCTGTGTGGGGCGGTTACCTCATCCACCTGATATTCAAAAAATCGTGGGGCAGTGTTATGGCAACGGCGTACCTTGCTTTCTGGGCAGGTCCGTTCACTCCTTATTTTCCGCTGTGCATTGCAATCACCCTCGGCATAAAAAAGCTGTTTGAAAAAATCAAATCAAAAAGAAAAAAGACAAGTGACTGATCACTTGTCAAATAAAAAAGTCTACTTTTTTGAAGTAGGCTTTTTGCTTTATATTATAGGTTTCTTATATCGTTGCCAATAAAGTAAAACGGCACATACTCGCCGGTGAGGCGGCTTGTGATACGCTTGTCGTATTTTTCCTCAAGCCTGTCAAAGGCATAGTTTGTTGAAATAATAGTCGGCTTGCCGGTGAGCAAACGGGTGTTAACAATATTGTATATTGTTGCAATGCTGTACTGATTGTCAATCTCCGTGCCCAAATCGTCAAGCACCAAAAGGTCGCAACCAAGCACCTGATTTTTTGTGTAATTAATATTATCCGTTCTGCCGAACTGCTCACTTTGCAAATCGTCACAAATATTCTGGCTTGTGCCGTAGCACACACTAAAGCCCTTGTTAATCACAACATTTGCAATGGCAAGGCTCAAATGAGTTTTGCCAAGTCCCGCACCGCCAAAGAAAAACAAACTCTTGCTGTTGAGCGAAAAATTCTGTGCGTACTTTCTGCAAGTGTCGAGAATTTTTTCTGCTCTTTGACGAGGAACAATCGCATTTTCCATAGGTTGCTCGCTGTAATAGCCAAGTTCGAACTTGTCAAATGTGCACTTGTCAAGCGGTGCAAAACGAGAAACCTCTTTTCGCATCAAATCTTTCAAAACCTGCTTTTGACACGAGCACATCCTGCCGTCAATGACTCCCTTATCCTCACAAGCATTGCAAACAAAATGTGGTTTCATTGCATCCTCGGGATAGCCGTTCGCCTTGAGAAGCCTTGAGCGTTCCTCCACAAGAGCCTCACTTCTTGCTCGAAGTTCCGCAAGTTTTTCATCGGTATTTTGCTTATAGAAGAAAAGCCGGCTGATTTCCAAGCCGATTTGCTGAAGTCCTGCCTGAATTCTTTTGATTTCGGGAATTTCCTCCTTGATCTGCATAGAACGCATATCCGCATCCATAACAGCGCTGTCGTGCCTTTTTTCAAGTATTCTCTTTGCCTTGTTGTACATCTCGTTTGAATAAGCCATAATTATCCTTTATATATCATAATTGTCATTGAGCATTGCACGGCGATTGATTTCATCAATATCATAGGTTTCATCAATAGCGGATTTGTTCTTCTGCTCTTTCTTTGAATGGAATTCCTTTTCTTCCTCGGCAACAGCCTCCGGAGTAAATATGCCCTTTTTCTTCCAATTTTTGAGCACCGAGTCAACATATTTCAATGTTGGCTTGTCGGTGTTCTCTTTCATAATATCGCAGGCAATGGTAATCATCTGCATATCAAAATCTTCGCTCCAACGATTAATCATTTCTCGTTGCTTTATGGTCGGATTTCTGTGCTTGATTCCGCTGACCGCCACAATCTCGCTCCACAATCTGTCTGAAGCCTCAAGCATACGCAATCTTTCGTCCGCAGCTTCAAGGGTAACAATTCCCTCTTCGCTCCAATTCTTTGCCATAGTGCCGATATACGAAGTTCCGATTGCTCTGCCCTTTGCTTTTTCGGTCTTGTAATATTCCAAAATAACAAGCACCACATCACACGGAAGCCCGTAATATGTCACCATATTTATGACAAGCTCCTGCTCAATATGGCTGATTGTTCTGCCAAAAACCTCTTGTGCGTGATGAATGAGTTCTGTCAACTCTCGATTATCTCTGCACATAGTAACGATGTCGCTTGGATTGAGTTTTGGCACAGGAATTGCCTCTTTAACCTTAACAGTTTTGGCTTCTTCTTTTTTTGGAGGTTCAACAACTGCCGTGCTTTCCGCAGGCGGTTGAGCGTTGACAACTCCGTCACACGACAAAACGCCCTCTTCTACCCAAAACTCCAAAAAATCCGTTGCGTCAGCCTCGGTGCATCCAAGTGCTTTTGCAACATACTTGCTGTCGCACGGTGCATTGTTTGACAAAATGAGCAACAATGCCTTCAGCTGATATTCACTTGCAAGTTTTATGTAATCTGTTGCAACTTTTTTAGGCACGGCAACCATTCCGTCTTGCCAAACATTGCCGACAGGTACAATTTGATACAGCATTTTGCCCACCTCTTTTCAAATAAACATAAAAATATTTTACCAAAATTCAGCCGATTATTCAACCACAATATAAGGGGCACTCATCAAAGCGCCCCCACTATATAAATGATATATAATAATTAATATGTTATACAATCGGTTGTAATCAAATTTACACCGAGGTCGAGCAATTTTTTCATAACTTCAGGGTCGTCAATTGTCCAAGCGCCCATAAGCATACCGTCCTCAACGCACTTTTTGATCAGATATGAATCAAGGTCATAATTCTTTTCTTTGTTGCCGTTGAAATCAATTCCGCAATTTCTGATTGATTTTGCGAGTTCAATATCTTCCTCTGTAATTTCCTGAACAAGATACATCATATCGTTGTCGCAAAGTTCACGAAGTTTCTGCAAATTGCTGATTTTAAAGGAAATGAATGTTACCTTAACTTCAGGATACATATTGCAAAGTCTGATGATTTCAGGATAATATTCCTGATTGTTTTCTTCTTTAAGCTCAATAACAGCCTGCATATTATACTTTTGGCAAATCTGCAAAAACTTCTTAAGTGTACAAATTTTAAGGTCAGGATATTGGTCAATGTTAACGCCATTGTCGGTGGTGGCATCCTTAAGTTCCTCGTATGTTGCCTTTTCAACAAACATACTTTTGTCCATCATACGATATGTTGACCTGTCGTGCTGAACAACCCAAACGCCGTCTTTTGCACGATAAATGTCACATTCTGCTGCTGCATAACCTGCCTTGCCTGCTTCTCTAAAAGCCGGAGCTGTATTTTCGGGAGCAGCGGCTCTGAAGCCTCTGTGTGCTATTAAAAAAGTGTTTTCATCTGCAAAATCACTTGCCGAAGAAATAGTGTAATCTTTAACCTTGCAGTATTCGTGCAATGCAACCGCACCGCCTGTTACAACAAGAACAAGCAAAAATGCCAAAATACTCAAAATTATAATCAGCGCTTTTTTGCCCTTGCTCATTTTCTTTTTTGCTTCATTCATTGGATTTTTCCTCCTCGTCCATTTTTGGCTCAAATTTTAATCTTTGACCGTCAACAGGTTCAAAAACATTTTCAAAGCTCCATTTTCCCTTTACCCCTTTTGCCATTGCACCAATGACGAAATGAAGCTTTGCAATACCAAAATCAACACTTTTGTCAGAATACGGTTCGTCAACATATCCGCTGAATTCGCCGTTTTCATATCTGAATTTTACAGGTCGTCTGTTAACCGCAGACGGTCCTTTTTCAACAAGCGAAAGTCCATAGGCATATGCCTCCGGCAACTTTTCATCGCAAACTTCAATCATATCTTGATATGATTTGCATTTTTTATGCGTTGCCTTGTACATAGTCTTTTCAACAAGAGAATACCTATCCTTTGGATAACCGATTGTTATAACGGCATACACCCTCTTTTCAGACGGAAGTTTGATTGCCTCATACACCTTGTTTTCGTTGTATGTACCACTGACCCAACAAGTGCCCAAGCCGTGATAAACACACTGAAGCACTATGCTTTCGCCAAAATATCCACAGTTCTCACGAACCTTTTGGCTGTCATCTCCGGCAACAACAATCATACTGAATTTGCCGCTGAAAATACTGAAAAACGGAGTTGCATCGTCTATAAACAAAAGGTCAAGGCCCGCTTCTTCGTTTACGGCGTCAACCATTTGTTTGATTACATCCTTTATTTCCTGCGACAAATGCTTTTGCTTGTACGCTCTGCGTGAATGTCGATTTTCTATCGCTTTGATATACTGTTCATTAGTCATAGCATCACCATGTTCATTATAACATCAAAAACAAAAAATGTATAGTGATTTTTAAACATATGAATATAAAATTAATTTAAAGATTATGCTATTGACATTATGTTTTTCAAATATTATAATGTTTATATAAAATCAAGGAGGGTTTACCTATGAAATTTAAGAAATTTGTTAAAGTTATCAGCGTGATTGCCGCTATCGTGGCGCTTGCAGCTGCTGCATATGTTGCTATCCAAAAGCTCACAGCAAAGAAAAATCCCGAGTATTTTGATGACAACGATTTCTTCGAGTGCGACAACGATATTGAAATCGTAGATGCAACAGAGGAAGCAAAGGCTGAAGAAGAAGCTCCAAAGGCTGAACCAAAGAAAAAGAACGCTCCAAAAAAGAAGACTGAAAAGAAAAAGGCTGACGCTGAATAAGCAATATTATAATAATCAGAGAGCAACGATATAGAATTGTTGCTCTTATTTTTTACTAAAAGGTGGCAGGCTATGTACAATGTAGGTTTGGTTCTTGAAGGCGGAGGCAATCGTGCAATCTACACAAGCGGTGTGCTTGATGCTTTCATTGAAAAGAACATTGAATTTCCGTATGTAATCGGAGTATCGGCAGGCAGTTGCAATGCAACATCGTTCATTGCAAAAAACTACCGCCGTCAGCATGATATAATTATAAATTACTCAAATAACAAAAAATATATGGGGTTCGGCAACATATTAAAGGGTCATTCGTTTTTAAACACCGACTGGATTTTCGGCGAGCTTGCATATGAGCTAAAGCCACTCAACCAAGAGGAGTTTGACAAAAGCAACACCGTTCTTTGTGCTGTTGCAACAAATGCTCAAACAGGCAAGCCGGAGTATTTTTATCCTAAAAGTATGCGAAACGGCTGTGACGAGCTAAAAGCAAGTTGTTCGCTTCCGGGCGTTACAAAGGGAGTTGAAATCGGCGGAACAACATTTTTTGACGGCGGTCTTGTTGACTCTATTCCGCTTGAAAGAGCGTTTGATGACGGTTGCAAAAAAGCTGTCGTTATCCTCACACAACACAAAAGCTATGTCAAAGAGCCTATGAATCCAAAGGTGCAAAAGATATTCAAAAAATATCCAAAAATCGGCGAAGCGGCTGTGAACCGCCATATTATGTACAACACTCAACTTGAATTCGTCAAGCAATGTGAAGAAAACGGCACGGCATTTGTTATTCAACCGAACACACCGCTTCAAGCCACATCACTTGAACGAGATCTTTCAAAACTCGAGGCAATATATCAACTCGGCTACAAGCAAGGACTTGAAAGAGCCGATGAAATCAAAAGATTTTTAGCAGAATAGAGGTATAATTATGATTATAGCAGTAACTTACGACAACGGAATGATTAATCAGCATTTCGGCAAAACACAGTATATGAAGATTTACGAAACAGACGAAAGCGGTGAAATCCAAAAGGTTCACCTTGAAAGTATGGGCAAGCACAGCCACCACGGAATCGCAGGCTACATCAAGGAAATCGGTGTAGACACCATCATTTGCGGAGGCTTGGGACAAGGTGCTGTTGACTCGCTCGAAGCCGCAGGAATTACAATTTATGCAGGCAATACAGGCAACTGCGACTCTGCCGTTATCAAATTTTTACACGGAGAAATGAAGCAGAACAGCCAAGCTAACTGCAATCACCACCATCACCACGACTCATAAGTGACGACTGATGAAATACTTAAAGCAAATCAAAATCAAAAATATTCTTATGCTCACCGTGCCGGAATAATCAACGCAATAGGCGTCACGATGTTTTTGGCACCCGTAAAATTATACGACAGCGGAATATCGGGCACATCAATGCTCCTCGGTCAGCTGACGCCGGAATGGATGTCGCTGTTCCTTGCCGTGCTGAACATTCCGATATTTTTGTTCGGCACAAAACAAGAAAAAAACTGACAAAAAATGCGTATGCCTGTTCGCTCCAAGCATACGCATTATTTTTTATTCAGGTTTTTTGATAATCTTTTTGTGAAGATTGTTTTTAATAATCACAAAATAGAGTGCTGTGCCGAGAACCGCCATAACTCCAAGTTCACCGAGGGCAACGCATCCGCCCTGTGTCAAAAATCCAACAAACTGAAAGTCGCCGTCAATGAAGAAATGCTCAATCTCCCAGCCGATAATTACGCCGTTCCAAATTGCAGGCATAAGCATTGCAAGAAGCGGATATTTGCCGACCTTGACCTCTCTCAAAAAATACATGCAAGTAACCGAACCGAGGGTTGCAAGCGAGCCGAAAATCATATCGAGCGGCAAGCCCTGTCCGATGCTTGCAAGGTTCGAAACAACACAGCCGAGCGTAAGCCCCGGAATTGCCGCAGGAGTGAACAACGCCAAAACATTGAGCGCCTCCGACACTCTGAACTGCACAGCCATTGTTGTTGAGCCGGGCAAAATGATTGTTTGCGCATAAGTCAGCGCAGCGTACATAGCCGCAATTATTGCAGTTTGTGCAATAAAAGCATTTTTCTTTTTGATACTCATTAAATTATCTCCTTAGTTTTGTTTTTAGAAGCCACAGGATGTGACTGGTCAGGATTTTGCGAACTGACAGGAAGATTATAATACAATAAGCCACAAAAATCAAGTAAAAAAGGTGTATCAAGATGATACACCTTCTTTCTTATAATGCTTTTTTGATTGCGTCAAGAAGGTCGCTGTATTCCTCATAAGCAGGAATGTCGGGATAATCGTTCTTGATTGCGTCGGTTGACTTGAACAAAAATCCTGCCTTGCTTGCCTGAATCATACCAAGGTCGTTGAAGCTGTCGCCACTTGCGATTGTGTCGTATCCGATTGACTGAAGCGCCTTGACCGTTGTGAGTTTTGACTGTGGGCAACGCATCCTGAAGCCTGTGATTTCGCCGTTTTCGGCAACCTCAAGAGTGTTGCAGAAAATTGTCGGCCAATCAAGTTTTTTCATAAGCGGTGTTGCGAACTGCTCAAATGTGTCTGACAAAATGATAACCTGTGTAATACTTCTGAGTTCGTCCAAAAACTCCTTTGCACCCGGCATAAGGTCGATTTTTGCGATAACATCTTGAATTTCTTTAAGTCCCAAGCCGTGCTCCTTGAGAATTTTGATTCTGTAATTCATCAGCTTGTCATAATCAGGCTCATCACGGGTTGTGAGTTTAAGCTCCGGAATACCTGTTTCCTCTGCGAATGCAATCCAAATTTCAGGAACAAGCACGCCCTCCATATCCAAACAAACAATGTTCATAACATATCCTCCATATATAATTTTAAAAATTAACTGTTTGTGACACTCCGGCTTTTAGGTCGAGTGTTTTTTCTGTATCTCCGTATCTAACCTTAATTTTTTGGTCAATATCGGAAGTGATTTTTGCTTCAACAATATTCGAGTCGGCATCCCAAGAAAGGCTGTCAACGGTTGCCCGTGTTCTTGCTCTGATGCCCTTGATTGTGCCCTTTTCAAACCCTGTCGGAAGTGCCGGGAGGAACTCAATCTCACCTTCGTTTGAATAAACAAGCGCCTCGTTGATAATTCCGAGATAGCCGATAGCAAAATCTGTGCAATAACAGCTTCCACGGTCGTAATCGTGATTTGTCATAAGTGAAGCATATCTTATCTTATGATTTTGAAGTTTCAAGAGTGCATCGGTAAGTGCCTCGCTGTCCTTGAGCCTTGCCGCAATTAGTGAACGGTGAACAAGCGCATGCGAAGCCTCGTTTTCACTCTCTCTGTTTGCGATAGCCTGCTCACAAGCCTTTGTGAGTTCCTCATTATGCTGTGTTTCAAACAGAGGCCATGCACAATAAAGATGGCTCAAATGTCTGTGTTCGTTGTTTTCTTCAAAACTTGTGGTTGCCCATTCTTTGAGAGCACCTGTTTCATCATAAAGATACGGTGGCAACTTATCCATAAGATTTTGCCATTTTTTGAAGCTCTCCTCGGGTGCAACATCAGCCATAACAGCCTTTAGCATTTCAAGATTACTTCTGCAAGCCGAAATGTCAATAGCACAGTTTGCGTCTGACGGGCTGTCGTAATTTGACGGATTGTTTTCAGGAGAATATGACGGAACTATGCAATATGTTTCGCCGTCATTCAGCTTTGTTTTGCCTTTTTCGTAATGAATTTTGCCGTCCTTGTCGGTGTAATATTCAGGAGTCAAAAGCTGTGCCCAATAATTTGCCGACTTTGTAAGAGCAGGCAACAATATATCCTCCTCAAGCATCATATAGCCTTGCTCTTTGTATCTTGCAATATCGTCCTTATCAATCGAAAGCACGGACTTCAACTTGTTCAAATCGAACTCGTCAGAAAGCGGAATTTGAATATTTCCGTAAGTTTGCAAGGTTTCGTACAAAGGTTCAAGCATCCAAGAAGTGCCTGCATTCCAATACCTGAACGGATACGGATAACAAGTTTCTGTGATAACCGCCTTGTCGCCGTCGGTGTTTACCGGTGCTTGAATAGCGTCTGTAAAGCCGTGAGTTGCCTTTGCGTTTTCCTCCCAATCAGGAAGCTGACGGAGGATGAAATATGTATATCCAATCGGAGATGACGAAAGGTTGCCCGTGTTCATAGAAGAAGTCTGCAAATTTACATTTGCGTCCATCGTGTACTTGCTTCCCCAACCTGTGTTGAACTCGCCTGTCCACATTCCGTACAGTCTGCTTGTGGAATATCCCGAACAGCAGAGATATGCGTATCTGCCTGCATAATATGAACGCTGTGCAAGTGCGGCAGAAAGTTCTTTCTCGCCCTTTTGCTCTTTCAAAAGTTCGTCATTCGATTTGTCGCTGTCCTCAAGTTCAAGAGTAACAGCATCAAACTGTGGCTGATAAATATCAAGATGATTTTTCAAAGCCTTGTTGTAATCAAAATCTTTCTTGGTGCTGTATTTTTCCTCAATGGTCTTTGCCTGTGCCGTCAATTCGTCAACAAGTTCATAGCTGTCCTTGTCCTCAAATTCGTCAAGGCTTCCCATATCATAGGTTCTGTCGCTGATTGTGATGAGATAAATATTCTGTGCATCGCTGATTTTGATACCGCTGTTTTGACCACGGAAAATATCTTCCTTGTTCTTCTTTTCAAGCTCGATTTTTTCCTTTGTGCCGTCGGTCACAACATATGTAGTTGTGGCATATCCGCCGTTTTTCAGCTCGCTGTTTTCGTAATTTGGATAATGTGCAACAAGCGAAATTGTGTTTGCATTGATGTCAACAACCTTTTTGTATTGCATATCCACTTCGTTGCCGTCACCAAAATTCGCCATGGTCGAAAGGTCATCAAGCGTCAATATAACATTAAGCTGTGAAGCCTCCGATGATTGCGACAACTTTGTTATAACCGCACCGTCAGCCATTGAGGTGAACGATGTCCTGTCCCAAGTGCCATTTTCATCCGTAAATCTCACTCCGACCTGCGAAGATTCAAAATCTGTATAACGGATGTAATCTTTTGCACCTTTTCCGTCCATAGAAATTCGAAGTTGACCACCCGGATGAAAGCTGTACACATCCAGGTATTCGGCGTCATCGGTTATATCCTCACCGTTAACAATGTTCTGTCTGACCGTTTCAAGTTCGCTTGCCGTGTCAGGACAGGTGCGTGAATTTTTGTTAGGCATAATAAAGTGCATATTCTGAAAAATAAATGTGTCGCTATACGGCGAACCGCTTTCAACAAATCCCTGCAAGCCGTTGCCCGAAACCATACCCTCACGCCAAGCGTTCGGTTTATTTTTAGATTTATCTTTCAGTTCTTTATAGTCAAGACTGTAAGAAATTTTTTTGTCATCTGTAAATATTTCCTGAACAGCACTGTTTTGTGCCTGCGTTGCACCGCAACCCGCAAGGCTCACGGCAATAGCACCACTGAGCACAAGCGCCGTTATTTTCTTTAATTTTCTCACAGCAATCCCCTTTTTTCATATAATTTATATTTTATTATACCAAAGTAAAAAATGATTTTCAACCTTTACAACCGATAAATGTAATGTTACAATTATAATATAAAGTATAAAAGGAGTAATCGTTATGACACAAGAGCTTAAATATCAAATTATCGACAAAATAAGAGAGATGATTTCTGCACCGTACTGCTGTCAGGAACTCAAAACAAAGACTGACGAATACCTCGTTGCTGTCGGCACAACAAGAGAGGACAAAAAGTTCAGAGAACTTGTTGACGAAATCAAAGCAGACATCATCCCAGTTGACGCAATGGTTGAGTTTATGGCTTCACCGCAGGCGACAGAGAAATTCGGCGAAGAAACCGCAAAGGAATTCCTTGCACACGCAAAAGAGCTTAAGGCAAAAGGCGAAAAATTCTGCGATTGCCCTGCCTGCTCAGCCGCACAGGAAGTCCTCAAACTCATCATTTCAAAATAAATACGCAAACAAAATACGATGCCCTCACGGACATCGTATTTTTATGCAACAGACACGGTTAATTTTAATCCCAAATGTTGCATTATTTTTAATAATGTATCCAAGTTTGGCGTGATTTTTAATGTTTCAATTCGTGCAACCGAGGATTGAGGAATTCCGCAAATTTTAGCCAACTGCCTTTGAGATAAGCCCAACTCATTTCTTTTTTCAATTATTGCACCAACTATTGAAGCAAGTTCTTCCATCTGTTCAATGTCATTTTTAGCCTGCTCGTCAACGCTTTTAGCATAATTTTTGTAATCGTTCCAATTTTTCATATCAGCCACCCTTTCTTCTGTTAAGGTAATCAGTTCGTTCTGCTCTTGCCTTTTCTATTTCTCTTTTTGGCGTTTTTTGTGATTTCTTTCTAAAATGATGTAATAAGACAAAAGTATCTTGTCGGGCAAAGAAATAAAAAACTCTGTTATTCCCCGGTCGTAACTCCCAAATTCCGTCACCAAGATGCTTTGTAATATTGTCCCCCAAATTTGTACCATTATTTTGTAGCAATTCAATATAAAAAACTATTTGTTTATATTGTATGCGTGAATCCTTGCTTGTTGCTGATTTAACTCGCAATTCCTCCAAAAAGTTCCAAAGCTCACTTTCGCCACTTTGATTTTCATAAAACTCAACATTATACATTTTTATGTTTCTCTTTTTTCTTTCCTAATCTATACTTATGATAGCACAAACGCTATCATAAGTCAACAAGAAGTATAAAAATACGATGCCCTCACGGACATCGTATTTTTTAAGTTTGAATCAGTCGCAAACGAGAACGCCGTAACCGTTTTTACGCTTGTAAACTATCTTTGTTTCGCCGTCAATGCCGATATACACAAAGAATGTGTGTCCGAGCATTTCCATCTGAACGATTGCTTCATCGTCCGTCATTGTGTTTGGTGTGATATGCTTAACTCTGTTTACATCAACCGAATCGTAATAAACCTGGTCGAAATCGTCCATTGTAACATCTTCATCCAAATCATCAAATGCAGTTGCGATTTCGTCAATTCCGCCTTTGCGTTTTTTGTCAACAAAGAAGGTCTTGAGTTTGCGAAGCTTACGCTTCAAATCGTCAACCGCCATATCAACAACCGGCTCAATGCGGTCTGCTCTTGCTTCACCTCTGATGAAAGAGCCGACATTTTTCACCGTAATATCACATTCATATTCTCCACGCTCCTTGCTGAGCGTAACATCAAATGTTGCGTTATCCGGCAGCATTCTTTCAATTCTCTTGAGTTCCTTTTCAATGCCGTCTTTTGCGCCCTGCTTCAAATCGAAGCCTCTTGCTATAAAGTTAATCATACTTATGCCTCCATTCGAACAATAGTGAGAGAAATATCTTTCCTCCCTATAATCATTATACCCTGTATTATGAGCTAATAAAAGTATTGTAAAATTCCTTTTTTATGATATAATAGAATTGATGTGTGTATGACAAATTCACGCATTATTTTTTTACAAAAAGGTAAAAATATGAAACAGAATTTCAAGTCAACCGTCAACGCTTGTTTTTTAGCGTACATAGTTCAGGCAATAGTCAACAATTTTGCACCGTTGCTGTTTGTTACTTTTCAAAAAGAATTTGACATTCCGCTGTCGCAAATTACATTGCTGATTTCTTTCAATTTCACAATTCAGCTTTTGGTTGACTTGCTGTCGGCAAAGGCAATCGACAAGGTCGGCTACCGCACATCAATGGTTCTGGCACATTTTCTGTCGGCACTCGGTCTGGCAAGCCTTGCCGTGCTGCCGTTTGTGTTACCAAGTCCGTTTGTCGGACTGCTGATTTCGGTTATGATTTACGCAGTCGGAGGCGGAATTTTGGAGGTTTTGGTCAGCCCGATAGTTGAAGCGTGCCCAACCGATAACAAGGAAAAAGCAATGAGCCTTTTGCACTCGTTCTACTGCTGGGGACATATGGCAGTCGTGCTGTTAAGCACCGTGTTTTTCAATATTTTCGGCATCGAAAACTGGCAAATTGTCGCCGTGATTTGGGCAATATTACCAATAATCAACGGCATTGTTTTTGCAAAAGTACCAATAGCGAACTTGATTGATTCGGGCGAAAAAGGTATGAGCATAAAAGAACTGTTCACATCAAAGGTGTTTATAATTCTGTTCATAATGATGGTTTGTTCAGGTGCAAGCGAGCAGGCAATTTCGCAATGGGTATCAACTTTTGCGAAAGAGGGGTTGGGAATTTCCAAAACGGTCGGCGACCTTGCAGGACCGCTTTCGTTCGCACTGTTGATGGGCACATCACGAGCACTTTACGGCAAATTCGGCGACCGAATTTCGCAAAAGAAATTAATTCCTATTTCGTGCATTGTGTGTATCGGAGCGTATTTAGTTGTGTCACTTTCACCTATACCGGCGCTGTCGCTGATAGGTTGCTCAATTTGCGGCTTCTGCGTGGGAATTATGTGGCCGGGAACATTCTCGATTTCGTCGGCAATGCTCACCAAAGGCGGAACGGCAATGTTTGCACTGCTCGCACTTGGTGGCGACCTCGGATGCAGTGCAGGTCCAAGCCTTGTCGGCTTCGTGTCGTCAATGGCAAAGGATAACCTAAAAGTCGGCATCCTCGTAGCCACAATCTTCCCGATTATCCTACTGCTGAGCACAAAACTTCTACCCAAAATTTCAACAAAAACCAAAGTCTGACTAAATTTTTATTGATTTCAAAAAATTATAGTTTATTAATTTTTCTTGGTATGTTATAATGAATTTCATCAAATTTTTTATAACGGAAAGATTGTAGTTCCCTGATTTTTCTTAGTATGTTATAATTTGCCACAAAAAAATAAATATGTCATTAAAATTGTAGTTCCCTGATTTTTCTTGGTATGTTATAATTTGTTATGAAGTACCCTTTTAAGTCCGGAAATTGTAGTTCCCTGATTTTTCTTGGTATGTTATAATGGCACTTTGGCACAAATTTACACGCTTTAGATTGTAGTTCCCTGATTTTTCTTGGTATGTTATAATTTTCCGCAAATAGTTAAATTATTGGTATAAATTGTAGTTCCCTGATTTTTCTTGGTATGTTATAATTATTAAAAAGGCAGGAGGAAAACCAACCCCATTGTAGTTCCCTGATTTTTCTTGGTATGTTATAATCTAATTTTAATGATTATGCTAATGTTATTATTGTAGTTCCCTGATTTTTCTTGGTATGTTATAATGAGCTTTCAAAACAATATTATCGTGTTCCTATTGTAGTTCCCTGATTTTTCTTGGTATGTTATAATGGCACATTGGCACAAATTTACACACTTTAGATTGTAGTTCCCTAATTTTTCTTGGTATGTTATAATTTATAGCGGAAGGTTCTCCAGAAATTATAATTGTAGTTCCCTAATTTTTCTTGGTATGTTATAATGAATTATGCCTAAACCGCAACCAACAATGCATTGTAGTTCCCTAATTTTTCTTGGTATGTTATAATTTTATAGCGAAAAGTCTTCCAAAAATTATAATTGTAGTTCCCTAATTTTTCTTGGTATGTTATAATGAACTTCATCAAATGTTTTATAGCGAAAAGATTGTAGTTCCCTAATTTTTCTTGGTATGTTATAATCTCCGTATCGTGATACTGCCTTGAGTATTTATTGTAGTTCCCTAATTTTTCTTGGTATGTTATAATTACACGATTTAGTGTGCCAAAAAGGTATACATTGTAGTTCCCTAATTTTTCTTGGTATGTTATAATTCATAAAAATATCGAAGTATCCATAAGTGAATTGTAGTTCCCTAATTTTTCTTGGTATGTTATAATCTAATTTTATTGACTATGCTAATACTATTATTGTAGTTCCCTAATTTTTCTTGGTATGTTATAATTCAGTAGTATAATAAAATACAGGTACAGAGATTGTAGTTCCCTAATTTTTCTTGGTATGTTATAATGTAATCAACATAATAAGCAGCCTTATAAAATTGTAGTTCCCTAATTTTTCTTGGTATGTTATAATGGTATGATTGACCATAAAAGTTTCAAAACAATTGTAGTTCCCTAATTTTTCTTGGTATGTTATAATCCAGACAATTATTCATCTGACACAATTTCAATTGTAGTTCCCTAATTTTTCTTGGTATGTTATAATGAGATTTCAAAACAATATTATCGTGTTCATATTGTAGTTCCCTAATTTTTCTTGGTATGTTATAATATAACCTGTAGAAGCATAAGCGACAGCACAATTGTAGTTCCCTAATTTTTCTTGGTATGTTATAATAAGAATATAGAGAATACACCATTGCTACGATTGTAGTTCCCTAATTTTTCTTGGTATGTTATAATTTATATCGGAAAGTTTTCCAGAAATTGTGATTGTAGTTCCCTAATTTTTCTTGGTATGTTATAATATATATAAATATCGTGAAAAGAAAGGAGTAATTGTAGTTCCCTAATTTTTCTTGGTATGTTATAATCTCTATCGCCAGCAGTTTGTGGGTCAGGAATTGTAGTTCCCTAATTTTTCTTGGTATGTTATAATTAAAAAATCTCTTTAAAATAACTTTGATAATTGTAGTTCCCTAATTTTTCTTGGTATGTTATAATTACATATTATTTAGGTCAAGCCTAAAATCATTGTAGTTCCCTAATTTTTCTTGGTATGTTATAATATGGGAACAAAAGGCACAGTAAATTAGGGCGTTTCAAGAAAAATTTGAGATAAAAAAGCACAACAGAATTAATTTTCTGCTGTGCTTTTTCTCTTTTTTACAACAAAGTTAACTGCTCATATGCAACGGGAATATCCGATTGGATATATTCGCCAAGCAAAATCTGCATAGACTCATATTGCTTTTCGGTAATCGTAAGCAATCGCACCGAGCCGTTTGGCGGTAAATGTTGTTTCAGCCGTTTTTCATGTGTTTTAACCGCATCATAGCCATTACAAACTCGTGAATAAACCGAATACTGAACCATCAAATAACCATCATTGATAAGAAAATTTCTGAATTTAGTTGCCGCCTTTTGTGCGGCTTTTTCTGTAACCGGCAGGTCAAAGAATACAATCATCCTCATAAACTTAGTCATAATTAAAATATGATACATCAATCAAATTCGGTAATTTCAATGCAATTTCTTCATTTTCAAACGAAGAAATTATGCTTTGAACTGTAAGTTCTATTGCATTTGCCACGCTGTGACGATTGCTGTCAATTTCGGTCGCACAGTTTAGCAAAAGTTGAAGTTCTGCCTTTTGTGGAGTAAAGAATTCTTCGCCCCACTCAACATAATTTTGATAAACAAAATTGTCAATAATCGGTCGATACGGCTCAATAATGTCATCTGCCAAATTAAATTGATTAAGCTGGCTTTTGTGATGTATGCCAAGTGACGGCTCAAGCCCGTAAGCAACAATTGTTTTGGCAATAAACGAACGCAAAATCGCATATCCGTAATTAAGCGCAGCGTTTATGCTGTTTTCATCATCTCGTTTAAAATCATCACCAAAAAGCGATTTAAAATACAATCTTGCAGCATAGCCCTCTCTGTTTGTTGTATCTCCCGATGCAACACTTTTTGAAATCGAATAAAGAGTTTGCGCCTCATCAATTTCATTAAGTTCAAGACATTTTGCTTGATTGTTGATTTTTGCCTGCACAATTTTTTGCCAAATCTTTTTAAGCCGTGGCTTCGATTGAGAAAATTGAAGATTAATTCGTTTATTCATTCGACAATACGAACCTATCGGCAAAAGCTCGCAAGATGGAATGTGCTTGTCGTTGCATATAATCAGACAAACTCCGTCATCAGCAAGCTTTGCCATCAGCTTACCCGTAAGCGAAGTGTACGGATTGTCAACCACGATAGAACGAATATCCTCAATAGGGAACGAAAGTTCCTCGCCGTTGAAAACAATCAACTGATTATTTTTCAATTTCAATTTTGCTTCGTTGGCAATAAAAATATTTCTGTAAGCCATAATTAATTAAAATACATTCGCTTTTCTTTGTTCACCTTGTTAACATTTCCAAGCGGGTCAACAGTAAACTTTTCGATATTAACCAATGATTTAATACCACAACTTTTAAACTTATATGAATTATCGTGGGTTATTCCATTTATACTTGCAGTAGATATATCCGCTCCACCATAATACAACAGCAACTCATTTCCATATTTATTTGCAGGCAAGGTGCTGTCTTTATTAGCCACACTGAATTTCATATCTTTTTTAGCCGTTATGCGAATTAAATCATTTGGATATAACGAGAACACAAAGTCTTTATCATCCATTTCTTTCCAAGGCTTTCCACCGGGAACACAAGCCAAATTAGGCAATGTCGGCTTTATAGTATCGGCAACATAAATCGGCACAAAATAATAGCCGTCATTTTCGACATAGAATACATCTATACGAACCATTGAGCCGTTATCTGCAATTCCGAGTTTATTTTCATTTCTTGCCTTAACGCTTGACGATGAACGCTCAATGAGTTTAACTTTCTTTACAATCGGACCCGGTGTTCCGTCTGCTTTTGGCTTATGGAACTCCTCTGCAAATGCTTGTTTTGCATCTCCGTCAAACTCAATAAGCCTTTGCAAAAGTGCATTGTAAAGCAAAGTATCACTTTTGGGCTTATAATAATCCTCAATAGCACCGTTTTTAAGTTTAAGTGATGTCAACTCAACCTTTGAAATTTTACATCCGTCAACCTTACCCGAACGAATTGTGTCCTTGTGAGCCGGACCTGTAACCTTTCGGCGAGGCATACGGGAAACAAAAGCAGGTTTTGCACTTTCGGCATCGTCATAGCTGTAATTTGAAAATGACAACAGCACGCTTTTAAGTCGCTTTTCATCTTCAATTTCGCTTCTTGCTTCGAGTTCTTTCCTAAAGTTTGGATACGGAAGCGGGAAGCGCTCCTTGACCTCTCCTGTGCGATAATCAACATCAAACATTGTTTCTCTGTCAAACGAATACTTTGATATTTTGTTCACCATCCCTTGAGTTACGCAAGAAATAACCGCAGCGTCCACAGCATGGTGCAAATCACCGTTTTCTCTGATTTTGTCAATACCCCAACATTTACGCATATGAGCCGTTGCAGCACCGTTAACAGAAATAACATGTCGTTTTTTACCGTTTGCAAAATCCTCAAAAATCAAATTGTCATTTATGTAATTATAAAGAACTCTGCTCAAATATTTTGTGTCATTAAGGTTTCTTTGCTTAAAGTCCTCTTTGTCCTTTTCTGTAAAATGTTCTTTAAGCAAATTCTGCTTTTTTCTGTAATTTCGGATATTGCTGTTTACCCAAACACGATAATCCGATTTCTTATTTTCAGGCAAATATTCAAGCGGAACACGATTTCTCTTTTGTCTGTTTTCAGAAGAAAATGTCAAAACTTTATTATTGTAGCTGTCGTCAAAGCAAGCGCTGTACGGAATTATATGGTCAATATCCACATATCCAACCTCAAACAATCTGTCATACTCGATTGATTTTAATGAATACGGACAAATTCCGTCTTGCTCATGATATAGTTTTAGCTTAACAATATCCTGACCCTTTGGCTCGAATCCAAAATTATCAACAATTTCTTTCTTTATTCTTTCATTTTTAGCTCTGTTAAGCAGATAGTTTTTCTCAATCTCATCTCGCTCTTTCTTGCTCTTTGAAAGTTCTCGTGCAAGTTCTATATTAAGATAAGTAGGCGAAACTCCCATTTCTCTGATTATTGCATTTACAACCTTAACGGTTTGTGACACCGCACGCCTTACAACAGGATTTACGATGTCGTCAAGTTCATCTGATTTTGGCGGAAGCAACATTTGCTTTTCGGCATTGCTGTGCGCCTTGAAATCCAAGCCTGCACATTCGCAAGCCTCATTGTATGTTTTACCTTCTTCCAAAAACGGAATAAGCAATTTGCACGCCTTAACACTGATGTGTCCTGTTTTGCTAAATGACGGAAGATTCAAAAGTGCAGGATAAAGGCCCTTGTCTATGCCTGTTTTTTCGAGAGCTTCAATAATTTTTGTATCATTTTTATAGAATGTAAATATTCTGCCGATTTCATCAAGTTCATCATGTGAGAGCGAATTCATAGCATCGCCCAATATGTTTTTCATTTGATGATAAATATTCAGATGTTGAAATTTTGTCTTTTCCTCCGACTCCTCAACACCTTTTTCGGTATAAGTAATGTTCTTAAATTTGAAATCAGGTGAAATCTTCAGTTTCTTCCTTATTGAAGCGTAAGTAACCGACTTTGTTTTAAAACAATATTCCTTTAATTCATCACGCTCCTGCTGCGAAAGAGAAAATGCGTTGCCGCCGTCATCGACCAAGGTGATATTATTTATCCCCTGCAAAAGCGAAAAAAGTTGAAAAGAATAACTTGCTTTTACCGCACGATATTCATCAGGGAAGAAAGTACATCTGCCAACCATTTTTTCAATTTGGTTGCCTGAATACGGACTCGGAGATTTTTCATTACCCTCGCCCGGTCCTAAATCAAACGGTCTTTGCGACATAACTATATCCGTGTATTTTGCTTCAATTTCTTCCGTTGCAAAAGGCATACGAAAACTGCGTTGAGCAGAAAAAATCATCTTTATTTCATCGGCAATCATATCACGAGATACCGTGTTGAGATAATCCTCGCCCTTATTGCGCTTATATTTTGAATATCTTTCGTCTTTATACAGCATTTCGCCGACTGTACGGTATCCGTTTTTGGCAATGTTTTCCCTATTCTTTTCAATAGCACCGAGGAGTTTGCCTGTTTCTTTATCTTTTGTGTTTTCATCAACTTTTCTGTTTGACTTAAAGCCTCTTCTTTGTGCAAGATTAATAAGCACCCTTGCAAACTCAACATTGTTTATCGGTTCATCAAGAGCCCTTGTCCTTATTTCATATATATCGGACAGTTGACCTTGGAACATTGTGTCAAGCTCTTCTTGAGTCACAATTCCATCACTTACAAGCATATACCTAATGCGTTGAAGCCTGTGCTGATGCCGTCTTATTCTTCGGCGAAGTCCCCTCGCCTCTCTCCTCGGTTTTGCAAGTGAACTGCCGTCTTTTGGATTTTCGGCTTTGTCAAAAATCCTTGAACCAAGACGAACAATTCTTTTAGGCTCATCATTTGAATCCAGCTCTGTTACACAATAGCCAACAGATGCAATTCCGCAATCCAATCCGATACCGTACTTCATAATGTTTCTCCTTTTTGATAGAAAAAGATAACGGCTCCAAAAAGGAGCCGTCAGAGCTTTTCGGTTTTCTACCTTTTTGTAGTAACCCAATTGTTCTTGGTATGTTATAAGAACAATTGAAGTATACCACACATTCTCAGCTTTGTAAATGTTTTTGCCAAAATAAATAGCACTTGTCCATAAATATTCTCTATTTTATGCATTTCCTTTACTCACTTAGTAAATTATTGTAAAATTATAAGTTAATGCTTTTTGTTTTGGAATTCCCATATTCAATATTTTTCATATTATAAAAAAGAAAAACTGACCCCGCAAAACGGAATCAGTTGTTTTCTAACGTTTTTCAATAAGTGATAAGAGTTTGCCGTACATTGAATCAGCACAGCTGTTAATTCTGTTTATTATGTTTTTGAACACATACTTTTCAAGCACATATTTTCTGATATATTCAATAACTGTGCAAGCAACATAAACAATAATCACACTTAAAATGAAATGAACAATCAAATAATTAGACTCGGCATATTTTGAATTATCAAATATATTTCCCCAAAGATACTCTCTCATATAATTATTATCATGAATCAAATACACGCCAAAAGTGCAAGATGAAACAATATTAATAAACTTATTTTCATAAGGCTTTATATTTGTGAAATACTTAAATAGAGCGTATGCAATTGCAATAACCAAAATTGAACCTCTGCCAAAAAAGAAAGAATATTCACCAACAAAAACACTAAAATAGTTACTTAACAAATCAATCACAACACCAGACATTATCAATAGCAATAATAACACCAAAGAAATTAATAAATAGCACTTTGGATTTTTTATTTTGTTGCAACTTTTAGGATGTATTTTAATAAATGCTCCTAATGAATAATATAGAAAAAATTGGCCAAGAAATCCAGAATAAGAAAATGCATCAAATTTAGGGATCATAGAACTTATTGACACTATTAATAGCATAACTAAAATATACACCTTAAATTCATACTCAGTAAGTCCTTTAAGAAAACGGTTTAAGAATGGTGATAACATCATCATAAATACATATGTTGTTACAAACCAATACTGCATAGGAACTATTGGGAATATCGCTCTTATCATTGAAACAACACTAAACTCATGATTCAATATGGAAAAAATCACAAAAAAGGCGACAGAATAAAACAGTGTATCCAAAACTACACGAATAATTCTATCCAACTTAAACGGCTTTGTAACTAAAAAGTATCCTGAAATCATCACAAATAATGCAACTCCAAGATTTCCAAAATTACTTATATCTAAAATTACTTTATTAAGCCCAAATCCCAAATCTATACTTTTTATGGAACCGTGAACTGAATAATGAGAAATCACTATTAAAATCATAGCTATAATTCTTAGTAATTCAAGATTAGAATTTCGATCACCTTTGAATAAATCAGTTTTCATAATTCCCCCCATAATTATTCTTCAGTAAAACATTAGCTTTGATTCTTCATTTTTATCTGTTTCCGTACATTTGCTCATAGTAGTTTTGGTATTCACCGGAGATGATGGTTTCCCACCATTCCTTATTGTCGAGATACCAAGCGATAGTCTTTTTTATTCCGTCTGCAAACATTGTTTCAGGAAGCCAACCGAGTTCGTTGTGAATCTTTGTCGGGTCTATTGCGTAACGCATATCATGGCCTTTTCTGTCTGCAACATAAGTGATAAGGCTTTCAGGTTTGCCGAGTTCTTTACAAATGAGTTTAACAATATCAATGTTTTTCATTTCATTGTGTCCACCAATGTTGTAAACCTCACCGACACGGCCATTATGTATAATCAAATCAATAGCCTTGCAGTGGTCTTCAACATAGAGCCAATCACGAACATTAAGTCCCTCACCGTAAACAGGGAGCGGCTTGTCGTTGAGTGCGTTTGCTATCATAAGCGGAATCAATTTTTCCGGAAAATGATACGGACCGTAGTTATTTGAACATCTGCTGATTGTTACAGGCAAACCGTAGGTTCTGTAATATGCAAGAACAAGCAAATCCGCACCGGCTTTTGATGAGCTGTACGGTGAAGAAGTGTGAATCGGAGTTTCCTCTGTAAAGAAAAGGTCGGGTCTGTCAAGTGGCAAATCACCATAAACCTCATCGGTTGAAACTTGATGATAACGCTGAATACCATATTTACGGCAAGCGTCCATAAGCGTTTGTGTGCCGAGGATATTTGTCTTGAGAAAAATGCCGGGGTCTTCGATTGAACGGTCAACATGCGACTCAGCAGCAAAGTTAACTACAATATCAGGATGTTCTTCTTCAAAGAGTTTTTCAACTGCTTCTTTATCGCAAATATCTGCCTTGACAAATCTAAAATTAGGATTGTCCATTACAGGAGCAAGCGTTGAAAGATTGCCTGCGTATGTAAGTTTATCCAAACAAACAATTCGATAGTCAGGATGCTTTTTGAGCATATAGAATATGAAATTTGAACCTATAAAACCGGCACCGCCCGTTACTATGATTGTCATATCATCATTTCTCCCTCTGCGATTCTCTTTAGATATTTTCCATAATCAGATTTACCATATTTTTCAGCAGCCTGCATTAATTTTTCATTATCAATCATACCCATTCTATAAGCGATTTCTTCAGGAGCAGATATTCGAATGCCTTGCTGTTTTTGAATTGTTTGAACAAAATCAGCAGCGTCAATAAGACTTTCCATTGTTCCTGTATCAAGCCAAGAAAATCCCCTGCCAAGAAGGGTTACATCAAGTTCATCATTTTCAAGAAAAATTCTGTTAAGGTCGGTAATTTCAAGTTCGCCTCGTACTGAAGGTTTAAGATTCTTAGCATATTCAACACAACGATTATCATAAAAGTATAAACCTGTAATTGCCCAATTAGACTTTGGATCGTTTGGTTTTTCTTCAATAGAAACAACTTTTCTTTCTTTATCAAATTCTACAATGCCAAAGCGTTCCGGGTCGTCAACACAATGAGCAAAAACTGTTGCTCTGTGATTTTCCTCAACATTTTTAACTGCTTTTTCAAGCATTGAGCTGAAGCCTGAGCCATAAAAGATATTATCACCGAGAATCATTGCACAGCTATCATCACCAATAAATTTTTCACCGAGAATAAACGCCTGAGCAAGTCCATCAGGAGATGGTTGAACCTTATATGATAACTTAATTCCGTATTGACTGCCATCACCAAGCAAACGTTCAAAATTTGGCAAATCGGTAGGAGTTGAAATGATAAGAATGTCATTAATACCCGCAAGCATAAGTGTGCTTAAAGGATAATAAATCATCGGCTTATCATAAATCGGCAACAATTGTTTTGATGTTACCATTGTGAGCGGATAAAGTCTTGTTCCGCTTCCACCTGCAAGAATAATACCTTTCATTGGCTTAACCTCCTCTTATTTTTTCAAAATTATATCACAAATTTTATCAACTGTTTCAACATCTAAATCCGCAAATAACGGTAATGTTAAAACTTTAGTAGATATGTCATACGCAACAGGCGTTTCCATCTTGGCATTGTGGCTTACTTTATAGCAATCAAATGTATTTGAAATTGGATAAAAATATTTTCTTGCACCTATTCCCTCTTTAGCGAGGTTATCCATAACCTCATCACGAGATAAACCAAAGATATCTTTATCAAACACTACAGGAAAATATGCGTAGTTTGTTTCAACATTCTCTTGAATCGGACACAAAGTGATACCCTCAACATTGCCTAACCTCTCTCTGTATCTTTCCACCGCTGACTTCCTCTTTGCGATTTCATCATCAAGGTGACGAAGATTACAAATACCCATTGCAGCAGAAAACTCATTCATCTTTGCATTTCCACCAACATATACAACATGCTCTGGACCACGAATACCAAAATTCTTTCTGTCATTCATCACAGCATACAATTCTGGATTCTTAAATGAAACCATACCACCCTCTATTGAATGGAACACCTTTGTTGCATGGAAGCTAAACATTGATGCATCGCCAAAATTAGCAACATTTTCGCCCTTATATGTAACGCCAAACGCATGTGCTGCATCATAGATAACCTTCAAATTATGCTTATCGGCAATAGCTTGAATTGCCTCAACATCACATATATTACCGTAAACATGAACAGGAATGATTGCAGATGTTTTGTCTGTGATAAGTGCTTCGATTTTAGTAACATCAATTGTATATGTATCCGGATTAATATCGCAGAATACTGGTGTTAAGCCATTTCTAACAATTGCGTGAGTTGTTGATGCAAAAGTGAATGGTGTTGTGATAACCTCGCCAGTAAGCTCCAACGCAGCAATTATATTTTCGAGAGCCAAGTGACCATTACAATACAAACAAACATTGTCTGTGTGAAGATAATTCTTCAAATCAGCTTCAAACTGTTGATGCTTTGCCCCCATATTGGTTAGCCAACGACTATCCCATAATTCTTTAATTTCTTCACAATACTCCTCAAAATTTGGCATCGAGGAACGAGTAACATTAATCATTTAATTATCCCTTTATTTTTGTTTTAATATCTGTTGTGCTTATTCCTTGAGTATATGGTAAATATTCAATAGATGCACCATATTCTTCAAATTGTTTCTCTGTCTTTAAATAACGTTCTGAACCTTTCCAGTCATCTCCTGAAAACAAAACATCAAAATGGAACTTATTTAAAGCCAACATTTTATCATCTGTTTCTTCTATAGTTACTAATTCTGCAACATCAACAACCTTTAGTGCGTTTAATAAACGTACTCTTTGTTCTTCTGTATAGATAGGCTCCTTGCCTTTTATTTCACGAACATATTTATCATCGCAAACGCCTACAATTAAAACATCACAATACTCTTTACATCTTTCAAGCAAGTTCAAATGTCCAACATGAAGTAAATCAAATACGCCACAAGTATAACCAATTCTATATTTTTTCATTTATTTATCATCCTTTTCTTTTATTTCTTTTAAAAGTGTTTTGTAATCTTTATCTACACTAAAGATCCCATTTGAATGCCAAACTCTATCATTCTCGTCAGGCATTATCATATAATTTCCATATGTTGATTTTAATACATCATCATATCCATATGGAATAGGCGCCTTAATACCATAGAGATCAACATATAATGTATCAGAAAATGCACCTTTTGGGAAAGTCTCTTTTTCTAAAGGGCTCATTGTATTTGTTCCTGCAACAACATATTCTGAAATTTGACCGTCGAATTGACTTGCAATTTTTTGAATTTTTTCAGCAATTTCAAGTTGATTTTCTCCATTACAGTACTTCTTTCTTCTCAACAATTCTGTTTCGTCAGGATATGGATAATGAATTCTCATATTAGTAGAGTTCTGTAATATTAACTCTTTAATTTCATTATACCTTTCTTGTGCGCCTTCAACTATGCTTACATCCAATGGGAAAATATCTAAAAATATTCCCTGATTGTAGTTCTCATAAGCAAATACTTTACTTGTACCAGTAGTATTGCTATTCCTTATTTTTGCAAACGAGAAATAATACCCTGGATCTGTATGTGGTGTTTGAAAAAAATATGGGTGTTCAAATTCTTTAGAAGCTATTGAAATCAACCTTTCATAATCTTTTCTCATCATAAAAACATCTAGATCGTCATCCCATGGAATAAATCCTTTATGTCTTACAGCACCAATTAACGAACCATAAGCAAGCCAATATTTCAAATCATATTTCTTGCAAATTTTGTCAAACTCATATAGTAGGTCTAATAGAACCGCCCATATTTTTTTTAGGTCTGTATTAACTTCACATCCGTCAATTAATTCTTCTTTTAAGAAATCTTCACTAATGATTCCTTTTTCAATAATTCTTTCAATCTCTGTCATAATTACCTCTTATTAAGACTATTTTTGTTCAAATCTTGGTTTTCCAGTAAAAATTGGAAATACTCTATTAAAGAATATAACTACAAACACTTCAATAAACGATGTGCCAATGAAAATAATAATAACCTTTACAGATTCGCTAATACCGAATACATTTTGAGAAATATATTCTATGCCTAATCTTAAAATGTTGATAATTCCCATTTGTGTTAAAAGCATTACTAAAGTGTTTCTTCCAAAAAAGCATAATGCTTTTGATGTATTAATCGCTTTTGAAAGATATATAGTACCTAATGTTCCTAATACTGCACATATAATATACAATACTGGATTTGAACATTTGTTATATGCCATACTTAAATCCTTTAAGTTTTGGGATACAAGAAATGTAATCGATAAGCAACAAATTCCAACAATCAAATATGCTATTCTATTTGACTTAAACTTCTTTCCAACGGTCTTTTCAATACTTCTATATATATGACCAAATGAGAAAAATCCTAAAGCAACTGCTGCACTATTTATTGATGGATTTCCTCCATATAAATAACAATAAATTAAAGCAACTGCTGACACCAATACAGAAAAAGCAAACATTATATAGTTAACAAATTCCGTTTTTATGAATTTTACATTTAACAAAAAAACATTAAGAAAATGGTATAATACAGTTATGTATAATAGAGCTTCAATAAACCAATATCCACCTAATTTTATATAAGCATGGTCAACTCCTAACCCTCCAGATAAAACACCTGTATAAAAATTGTAGATATATACAAACACTAATGGAATCAATAAAGCTTTTGCCTTACTATATAAGTAATCTTTAGTTGGCTTAAGTTTATATAAATATCCGGAAATAATAAAAAACAATGGCATAAAAAATGATTTAATCATCAATGTTAATTGTGGCAACTGATCAAAAGAATCATCTATACAATGTCTATATATAACCAGTAGCATACCAATGCCTTTTGCTATATCAAGCCAATCTATTCTCTGTCTGTCTGTCTGTCTGTCTGTCTGTCTGTCTGTCTGTCTGTCTGTTAAAATTTTCTCTTGTTTCATTTGTTTTGTCAACCTCTTAATTTCAATCAATTATTTTTTTTAACATAAAAAAACTCGTATCAGTTTCTTTGTTATCATACTCATAATTATTTTTCTTATAAAAGCTTATCGCAACAGAATTGTTCTTTTTAACTTCCAATCTCATAAATTCCATTCCGAATTCTTTGGCCTTTTCTTCACTAAATAACAATAATTTAGTGCCAATATGTTTATGTTTATAATCTTTTGATACTCCAATTAAAGTAATGTAAGCAGTTTTTGTTTCAAAATCATTCATATAAACTGCTGAAAAACCAAAATACTTGTCCGCATTCTTTTCATATACTCCAAACACTTTTCCAAACTGAAATATTTTATGTAGATAATCATCAATGTTTACTTCGTTTTCAAGATTTTCAAAAGTGTTTTTCACATCATTATATGCTTTATAAACATCTTCAATAGTATTTAGTTGAACAATTTCCATCATTCTACCTCTACAGTAACTAAATCGGTTAATCTTAAAATTTTATCAAACATTTCTTCTTGACTATCAAACTTAAAGACCATAGTGCCGAGAGCGTGTCCAGCATTTTCAAATGCAAACACATCATCACCCTCGTGGAAATCAGTTTGATATTCAACATAATTATCCTTAAGCTCATCAGCAACAACTACATCCTTCAGCTTTCCAGTAACCTTGCTGTGAACCATATAATTACACCAATAGCCCTTAGGTTCAACCATTTTTATACCTGAACAGTCCTCTCCTAATGCAGCCTTAATAGTGTATTCAACCATATCAACGCCGGTTGCGTATTGTGTTATTTGCGGTATTAATGAACCGCCATTTCTTGCCCCGAGTTCGAGGATATAAACATCATCATTTTCATCCAAAATAACTTCGATATTATATGCACCCGTTTTCATTCCAAGGCAAGTAATCAATCTTTGAAGCTCATTATGTACCTTATCCTGTGTCGCCTTGTCAAGCACTGAAGGCCAGCACTCTCCAAGAGGAACATATTCCTTAATACCGTTACTTGAATAAAACTCGTTGCCAAAACAACGGAATACAAGTTCACCGTTGACAGAAAAACCGTCACCTGAAATTTGGTAGCCTTTCTTTTGAATGAACTTTTCAACGACAATTCTCTTACAACGAGAATATTTCATTGCATCATTGTATGCAAAATCTAATTCATCAACAGAGCAAACCTTGTTAATTCCTTTACTACCGGATGAATCAACAGGTTTAACCATTACAGGGAACCTGAACATATCTTTATCCGCCATAAAGCTTTCGTAATCTGTATAGCAGAATGTTTCGGGTACATTAAAATTGTGTTCTTTCAAATACTGTCTGAAAGTATCTTTATTAGACAGTACCATAACGGACTCATAAGGACTTGTCGGTAATCCTAATTTTTCGCAAACATAAGCGGCAGTTGGAGCAGCAGGGTCAGAAGCATAACAAATTACTGCATCTAAATTTAATCCCTTTGCAAGTTCTAATACTGCTTCCTTATCTGTTGTACTAACCAAATAGAATTCGTCTGCAACAAACTGTCCCGGATTATCCGGAAGATAGTCACAAATTATTACATACAAACCCATCTCTTTTGCTCTTTTTATCGCACATACCTGAGATGTTGAACCACCTAACATCAATACCCTTTTCATCTGTTCTCCTATAAACTCTCTACAAATTTTTTTATTCTACAAATGCCCTCTCGAATCTTATCCTCATTCATCGTATAGGCAATTCTAATATATCCCTCACAGCAATCACCATATGTAATACCGGGAACAACTGCAACCTGAACGGCATCCAAAAGTTTGTAAGCAAATGTTTCGCTGTCAAGACCCGTTTCCTTGATGTTAACCATTGCATAAAAAGTACCCTTTGGCATTTTGCAGCTTAACTTATCAATTTGGTTAATACCGTCTACTAAACAATCTCTTCTTTTTTTGAAACCTGCACACATTACAGCGGCTTCATTTGAAGAATTTGAAAAGGCCTCAATAGCTGCATATTGCGATGGAAGTGAGGCACAGGCAACCATATTTTCCTGAAGCTTCGTCATATTTCTAATCAATTTTTGCGATGAAGCAACATAACCCAATCTCCAGCCTGTCATCGACCATTTTTTTGAGCAACTGTTAATAATTATAACCTTTTCCTTGTCAATACCGCAGTTCAAAACCGAAACAAAAGTATCGTCATAAACAATGCTCTTGTAACATTCATCCCAAATAAGATAAATGTCATTTTCATTGCACAATTTGCAAATTGCTTCTAAAGTAGCCTTATCATAAACTGCACCGGTAGGATTATTTGGTGAATTCAATATTATGGCAACTGTCTTTGATGTTATTGCTTTTTCTACTGCCTCCGGTTTTACTACAAAGCCATCTTCTTCATAAGCATCAACCAAAACAGGATTTGCATTACACATTTGAGTCATATGGCGATAGTTTATCCAATGCGGAGAGGGAATTATAACCTCGTCACCCTTGTCCAATATTGAAAGCAACGATAAATACAAACCCTGCATTGCGCCAACAGTGACTATTATTTTTCCATCGGGATTGAAACGGCAACCGGTTTCAACAAAAATATTATCAGATATAGCATTTCTTAACTCAGACAAACCGGCATTTGCAGAATAGTGCGTTTTTCCGTCATCAATAGCCATACATCCTGCACTCTTTATGTTCTGTGGTGTTTGATAATCAGGATCACCTAATGTAAAATCAATCACATCATCATATAATTTAGCTCGATCAAAAAGCTGACGAGTAAGTGACGGCTGTATGGAATTTGCAATTTTTGATATTTTCATATATAACTCCAAAACATGTAAAATCTAATTTTGCACACTGTTTTTCTTAAAAACCTTATTGATAAATGGCTTGACCATATTCCAAACATATGTAAACGATTCAAGCTTTAACAATGCTGACAAACCAATATATATTACTGCACCAAGTGGAACCTGAATTAATAATGTCAACCAATTAGACAAATGCAAAAAGTTAACACAATATACGCATCCGCCCATAAGTGCAGCTAAACCAATACCAGGAAGAATATCCTTTAACTGTTCTATATAGCTATAATCCATAAGCTTTTTATTAGGCCAAGAATTGATAATTTGCGACAAAACACTTGTGACAAGTAAGCTATAAGCCATCGCCATAACACTAATTTTAAATGTAATTAATATTGCAGTAATGCCAACAACCTTTTTAATTATTTCTAATTTTAAAAACAAATCCGATCTGCCAAGAGCCTTTATCGCATTAAGATTTGCCGTGTGAACCGGATAAAACACATATGTAATACAAAATATCACCATAAAAGGATAAGACGGAAGCCATTTATCTGTCATCAAAATTGAAATAACCGATTTACCACAAGCAGCTAATCCCATTAACAATGGCGCCATAACATAAGTACTTGTTTTCATAGCTCGCCTTGTCATTCCTTTAACAGATTCAACTGAATCCTGAACACTTGACATCGATGGCAACAAAACACTATCAATAGAAGAATTTACATTAGTAATGATTATTGATGGGAAATTATTTGCTTTAGTATAATAAGCCAAATCGGCAGTTGAATAAACCTTACCAATAATCAGTGCCCTTAATTGATTATATCCTGTATCAAGCAAAGCAGAAGCAAGCAATTTCCAACCATAAGAAAACAATCCTTTTAAACGCTCAAAAGAAAACATCCATTTAGGTCGCCACTTTACCAAACACCAAATGATAATCATATCAATAACATTATTCGTTAAATTTTGAAAAATTAATGCCCAAACTCCATATCCTTTATACGCAACAGTAATTCCTACAACAGCAGAAATAACCGTTCCGATTAAAGTAGAAAAAAAGAAGTTTTTAAACAGCATATTCTTAAACACATATGCTTGCTGAATGCTTTTAACTCCTGAAAATAGCAATGAAAGTCCAATAACTCTAACCAACAATGTCAATTCTGAATTATTGTAGAATTCAGCAATCAACGGCGCACATAAAAACAATATCAGATACATAAATGAACACATAAATAAATTGAAATAAAAGACTGTGGAAAAATCCAAATCATCAGCATCTTTTTTTTGTATTAGTGCAGAACCCATTCCGCTGTCAATAAAAACAGACAAAATATTGATAAAAACCATCATCAAAGAAATTGTACCAAAAGCCTCCGGCATCAGCAGTCTTGCCAATATAATAGAAACAACAAATTGCACTCCTTGTGCTCCGCATCTCTCTGCAAAACGCCAAATGAACCCACCCAATGTATTCTTTTTTAAAGTGTTATTGTTCATTTTTTAACATATCCTTTAAATTCTATTTTTTCCTTTGAGCATCCTAATAATATTTCTTAACCGTTTATTTTTTGCAACTTTCATTATTAAACGTTCTTTCAAAAAAAGCAAATACTCTTTTCGCTCAAAACTAAAGCCTTTATATTGATTTAAATCGTTAATAATTTTCTTTGTCGGAAAACCATCTGCTTTTACAAAGCCAATATTTGTTATATAAAAACTATCTTTTATATTATCGTCACACGGTATCTTATGACGATAATGGATATACACAACTTCTTCACTTAATACTTTTCTTGATTTAACATAAAACCTATATGTTTTTCCAGCTCTATAACAAAAAACTTGTTGCTTATAATTTCTGGGAACAGATTTCAAAAATATATATTTTGGAAAAACTTTTTTTATTGTTTTTTTATCAGCAGTTCTAAATCTTGAATATACAATATCAATATCAGCAAATTCAATTGAACCATATATTTTTTTACCAACAGATAATAATTTTTCATTTAATCCTTTATATTCATCAAAAATAAAAGATGTCGGATTTGTAAAAACTTCTTTATAATCCAAAGTATTAACTATTGATAACTTATATACTTGATTAATTTCTTTATCATTTTTTATTAAAGACAAATGCCCACATGGATATATTTTATCATAATTATCAAGCAACTCATCTGTTATGAACTTGGACAAATCGCCATATACTAAATCAATATCTCCCCAACCCCAAAAATCATAACCTTCTAATTCATCTGAAAACACATCACCAAAAGCAGGTCTAAAATCACACAACTTATATGGTGCGTTTAATTCAATAGAAAAACCCACAGTTTGTTCTATTCTACTTTTAATATCTTCTAAAGAGCACTTGATCATCGTAACATTCAAAGGACAGTTATCAATTACATCATCAGTAAAAAACAGCCATTCAAACTCCGTATTTTTCTTACATGATAGCAAAAAAGGTTTAATTGAATCTGGAAATTTACCAAAATATGGTATAATTATTCTAATTTTATTTTTCATTTTTATATTTTATTACCTTACTATAAGTTTTTTCAAAAAAAGGAAAAATAGAAGCAAATCTATAATATAATTTTTGATTCAAGCTCAGTCCTGCAAAGAATTCTCTATATTTTTTCTTACAGATTTCTTTGTAATTATTATTTAACTGATTAATGTAAAATTCATCGCATAAAATCATTTTTTCTACTTGATTTGTATATTCAAAATTAGAATATACATCAAATAAGATATATGATGCTATTGAATTTTTAACTTGTTTGATTTTGCTCAATTCATCATTATTTCTTGAATTCCAGCTCCCAAGACTTAGTGTTCTATAGCAAGACATAATTTTATCTATGTAAATAAAATCTCCTTTTGTCAAACTGTATAACATTAATGGAACGTCGCCAACATTCGAAGCTTGCACAAACTTTGGAGCATCTGAAATCATATCCAAGCACACATTTTTTTTAATAAAATAACCACTAGTTTGAAATGGGTATGAATTTTGTTCTGCCATCAAAAGCATCATTTGTTTTGGCGTTAATCTTCCAGGTTTAATATCTGTTCTAGGATAATATTCATTTGTATTAATTCCACTTTCATTAACACATTGAACTTTACAAGCACAAAAAACAGCCTCTGGATTGCTTTCCATGGCATCATATTGCATTTGCAACTTGTTCTCATCACACCAAAAATCATCACCTTCGCAAAATGCAATATATTTGCCTTTTGCTCTAGGATATTGAAATGTTCTACTAATGCCCACATGCTTTGAATATTGATTTTCTGCCTGATAAATTGGCTTAATTATATCTGGATATTTTTTCTCATATTCACGAATAATCATCACAGAACCGTCTGTTGAAGCATCATCATGAATTAGCACTTCAAATTTAAAATTCGTTTTTTGCATAACAAACCCATCCAAACATTTTCTTAAATACTTTTCATGGTTATAAACTAAACAGTTCACACTTACCTTTATATTTTCCATAGCACACCAAAAATCACCTAACAAATATTTTTTTATACACTTTTAAACTAAAAATAGACAAAAATAACCTAACCTTATAATTAATTGTGATTTCTTTACTTTTATAAACGTCTTTCTTTTTAATTCTAAAATAACTAACAATATGGTTTATCTGGTCAACATTTATATTTTCTTTAAGCAAATTATCTAAATTATATATCGCAGTCACTAACATCTTAAACAAAGCTCTATCATATGCTTTCGGAAAGTTTATTTTTACATAATCAACATTATTCTTCCAAACTTCAAACCAATCCATTTTTTTAGCACTATAGCCACTAGAGGTAGTGCTACTTTCCCTTTTTAAATAATTATACAAATGCTGATTAATGTAAATAACTTTAGAACAATTATTAATAAGTTGAAACATAATAGCTTCATCCTCGTGAATTTTACCAACCGGAAAACGTACATCATCGAATACAGACCTCGAAAACAACTTATTCCACGGTCCCCAATCCAATATTGCAAACTCAAACGCCGCTTGATCAGGAGAGAATTCTACAAAATTTCCAAATTCATACTGACCTTTTCCATTTTTCAAGACATCACCATTTTCATTAACAAAATTTGTTTCAGCTACAACAATTAGTGGGTCTTGATTTTTACAATATGACAATAATACTTCAATAGCATTTTGTTCGGCATAATCATCACTATCAATAAAAAATATATAATCGCCTTTACACATATTTAAGCCGACATTTCTTGCTTCAGATTGTCCACCGTTTTTTTTATGAACAACCTTTATTCTAAAATCAATTTTTGCATATTCGTCACAAATTTTTCCACAATTATCTGGTGAACCATCATCAATTAAAATAATTTCTAAATTTGAATATGTTTGATTAATGATTGAATCAACACATTTGTTCAAATACTTTTCTACATTATAAACAGGGATTATCACACTTACCAATGGCTTCATATTTCTTCCTCTTATGTATATTGTTTACCTAATAATATAACAACTTTTGAATAAAAAGAGAAACAATGTGTTAACAAATATGCTCTGATTTTTTCTCTTTTTGAAAACTTACTTGCATAGCCCAAGCCAAGCATTTTTTTAAGTTCTTTTTTATATAAAGGCAATATATCATTGAAGTTGTCGGGATTTAACGACATATTATTTAATGCCCAAATCAAACTTTCTGTATATCTTTTTTCAGCATAATATATTAAATCCTTATCAATATCTGCAACAGATTCAATATTTGACTTACAATGATTAACCCAATCCAACTTTTTTGCAGTCCAATTAGTTGAAGTAATGCTTTCTGATCTATATCTATAACAATATACCAAATCGTTTATCTTAACTATCTTTTGAGAGTTTTTTAACAAATCAATTACTATAGCTTCATCCTCATTTATTTCACCTACAGGAAATAAAATACTCTTATGGAGTGAAGATTTATAAATTCTTGCCCAAGAAGCGCAACCATTTTCTAACACATCTATTATTGCCTCTTTACTATTTTGTACAATTTCAGGACTGTCTAATGAAGTTTTCCAAATAATATTCTTTGTTGAATCTTCAAACTTTTTTACTCCTCCGACGACGATATCAGCATCATTTGAAACAATAGAATTCACTAATAGTTCAATGCCGTTAAAAGTCATATAATCATCGCTATCAACAAAGACTATATATTCCCCTTTGCACTGTTTTATCCCGGCATTTCGAGCGTCTGAAAGTCCACCATTTTTTTTATGAATCACAGAAATTCTTTCATCTTGCTCTGCGTATTTATCACAAATCACACCACAACCGTCCGGTGAACCGTCATCGACCAAAATAATTTCTAATTTTTTATATGTTTGATTAATGATTGAATCAACACATTCGCAAAGATATTTCTCAACCTTATATATTGGAACAATCACACTAATTAATGGATTTTGCATTTAAAATGTTCTCCCATTTTTCAAGTGTTTTTTCAAAACTGAATTTTTCTATTTCAATCTGTGAATTAGCAGAAAACTGCTTTCTCATTTCCAAATCAGCTAAAAGCATTTCTATTTTCTCTGCTAATTCGACAACATTATCCTTTTCAACAAGATAACCATTAACACCGTCTTGAACAATATCACTCGGTCCTGTCATTATATCAAAACTCACTATAGGCAAACCATATGATTTTGCTTCCAATAAAACCATAGGCAAGCCTTCCATTTTAGATGTCATAACATACATAGCTGATTTTTGATACTTGTCTTGCATATTATTTACTGTACCCAAAAGAATAAATTGTTTTTCTAAGCCATATTTATGAATTAATGCAATCAGCTTATTTCGTTCAGGGCCATCGCCACAAATTTCCCATTTCCATTCGGGATATTTTGGCAACACCATACTTGCTGCCTCTATGGCTTTTTCAAATCCTTTGATAGGCAAAAGCAGACCCGCGGATAATATGATTTTTGAATTAATATCGTATTTATATTCACGAGTTTCAACGGGATTTGGAATTACTACAATAGGCTTTTTTGTTTTGATATTTTTAAGATAATTATTTTTATCTTTTTCAGTTAATACAACTACACAATCGCTACATTTTGCAGCATATTTTCTAAAATACGGAAACACTTTAGAATTCCAATTATTATAAAAATTAGCATGCTCCCAAGTAATAACTTTAGTTTTTGTACCTTTTGCCGCCGGAATTCCAAATATACAGCAGCCAACATCAACATTAATCAACCAATCAATTTTTTTGTCTTTAATAAACCTATGTAATTCTCTTATCTTGCATATATTATCAAACTTGTTTTTGTTTGAGGATAAAATGATATGTTCAACACTTTCATTTAACTTAAAAAACAACTCTTCTCCGGCAAAACTCAAACTAACAACATAAACATTATGTGAATTAGACAAAGCGTTTGCTAACAGAGAGGTCATTCTCTCCGTTCCGCCGCGTCTTGACATATCACCTTCTACAAAACATACATTCATAATGTATCCAACATTTCCTCTACTGCTTTAACAGTATTTTCTCTACTAAAGAAGCCACCTCGCACCTTTGCTTTTTCCTTATAATGCAATAATAGTTCTTTATTTGTAAGCATTTTTTTTATTCCTTCATAAATACCTTCTGTACTGTTTTCAACAACAATTCCATATTCATCATTGTAACCCAAAAGTTCATTTGCTCCTGAACAATTAGTACTTACAACCGGCGTTCCGACAATTAATGATTCTGTTACAGCTGTTGAAAATCCTTCTCTTCTTGAAGAACATACATACAAATCACATTTTGAAACATACTTATATGGATTTTCATCAAATCCAAGTAAAACAAAACTATTTTCGACATTGTATTCTTTTATCTTCTTTTCAAGATAAGATTGTTCTTCACCGATTCCTAAAATATAAATTCGATGCTTTATTCCTTCATATATCAATTTTTTATGAGCTTCAATTAACCTATCATAACCTTTTGTTTTCATAAGTTTTGCTACCGAACAAACAGCAGGAATATCATCAATTATAAATTTATCATTTTCTACTTTTTCAAGAGACTGCTCTAAAATTTGTTCTGTTTCATTAGTATTATAAAGAACTTGAACTTCTTTCTTCACATCAAGATTCTCTAAAAAACAGCTCTTAACATTTTCAGAAACAGCAATAATCTTATCAAAGGATTCGTATGCATTTTTTGCTTCTTCTATATTTTTAAAACCTAATGAAGCAAGTTTTGGATTGTTTAACTCAATGTGTAACCATGTGATTTTTTTTGTGTTTGGATTTTTACATCCGGAAAGGATTCTTGCTGTAGGTCCTTCTAAATAAGAAACTGCAATATCATAATCATCTTTTATAATTCTTTTCCACCAAAATTTTGCAGAAAACATTTTGAATAAAAAGCTATTACCTCTAAACTCTTTTTTTAAAAAAAATTGATAATTAACATAAGGTGATAAATACTTTTTATTAACTCCAACATCAAAAAGGGTCTGAACTGTTATTTCATATTTTGATTTATCAAGGTTATTTACTAAATTTACCAAAACCTTTTCTGCTCCGCCATGTTTTAAATTTGGTATCAAAAAAATTATTTTTTTCATTAATGTTTTCTCCTATGATGCAATACCATATAAATCGGTTTTGGTAATAACCCTACAATTATTGGACGTAATGCAAAAATATAATATTTTTTTGGTAAGTTCAACATTTTATAACCGGTATATCTAACATACGCTTCGTTTTTTGCAAATTTAAAACTTCTACGACTATATGCATTTTCATCATCGCGCATTTTATAAAGTGGAGTTTGCAAATTATGACCTTTATATCCCATAGCATACAATCTAAACCACAAATTATAATCTTCTGCTCTAAGAGTTCTATCATCAGTGGAATAACCATTTACTTCTTTATACGCCTCTGTTCTGACCATACATGGTGCATGACAAAAAGGTGTTCCTGTTACAAAATCTAAATTAGTAGGATTTTCAATCGCCTTGCTTTCTCCCCATTCTCCATTTTCATCAAAATATATCATTGGAGAACTAACAATTGCATATTCTGGATTATTTTCTAAAAATGAAATCTCTTTAAAAAGCCTGTTTTCAACTGAAACATCATCTCCGTCCATTCTTGCAATATATTCTCCTGTTGCGTATTCAAGACAACGATTTAACGTTTTATTTAATCCGAGATTTTTTTCATTTTTAATTAGAATAATTTTATTGGGATATTTTTCTTTATAAGATAATGCAACATCATAAGTGTTATCTTTTGATCCATCATCACACATTATTAATTCCCAATTAGTATACGTTTGCGCAATTATTGAATCAATAGCTTCCGATAAAGTTGAAGAGCAATTATATATTCCCATTATTATAGAAACTTTCTTTTCCATATAATATTCATTGCTCCTTAATCACAGTTCTATTTTCACCCGGCAAAACAACCGCATTATCCGGTATATCTTCCATTACTACACATCCAGCAGCAATCTTAACATTATTTCCCAGATGTACACCTCCAATTATCTTACTTCCTGCACCAAGTAACACATTATTTCCAATAGTTGGAGCTCCACCTCTTCCTTCTCCGATTGTAACTTGATGAAAAATTCTGCAGTTTTCACCAACAATTGCATTGTGTGACACTATAATTCCATTCAAGCCATGAGGAAAACTTGGTGTTGAAGCGAATTGTGCACCATAACCAAGATGTGTTCCCATCGAAGCGTTATTAAAGGCATCGCATCTCTTTATATAACCCAAGCGAATAATATTTATTATTCTACTGCCTTGATTTGATATAACTTTTTGTCTATATTTCCAATATTTTTTTGGATTATAATGTTGCACTATTCCTTGTACAACTTGTTCAAATTTTGAAAACATTATTTTCTCCTATGCTTAATTAAACCAATGAAATTCTCTCAACGGAATTCTTACAAATTCAATATCAAAAGGATTCCATCCTGCAATAACATTTGAATAATAGAAAAAGAACAAATAACACATTACCGCTACCGTTTTCAAAAGAAATCTCCATCTATCGCTAACCATATTAAACAGTCTCGGTAACATAATAATAGGAAAAATATTAAAATAATTTGCAAGTCTTGCAAAATAATTTGCAGTACCAAACAATGCAACAAACATCAGTTCTCCATTAAGATAAGTCAAATTCAATAACAGGCCTTCCTTTTTATCAACTTCGTATTCCGGACTAATAATTTTCTTTCTTAATATAAACGATAAAATCAATGGAACAAATGTAATAATTACTCTCAATGGGTTAACACCAGCGCCCATCATCTCACTCTCTTCATATTTTTTTCCAAAATTAGATATAAAACTTAATATTGTTCCCATAAAAGGTTTTAAAAATATTCCTACAGCTATAAAAAAAGCTAACCAATAAAAAACCTTATTATCGTTCCAAGGAACAAACATAAATAAAGGAACCATCAAATATAAAAATGCATACGGATGAAATAATTCAGCTATAATTAACCAAAATATAAACCAAAACCATTTATTGTTTAAATACTTATCAACCGCAACCAAACAAAAAGCAACTGCAATAGTTTGTCTAATAGCCGCCAATGGAAAAGTAAAATCTAAACAAATAAATAAAAGCATAGACATTAAAAAATCAGTGCTATATTTTCTAATAAACCAAATATATATTGCATATGTGAGAAATGCATATACAAGTAAATAAGCGTTATCGCTAAATTTAAAATGTTTGATTATTTGATTTAATAACAAAAATCCTGGACTATCTCCAATATTATTTTTTAAAACTGATAAATCAATATTTGGACTTGTTAAGAAATCATATATTTCCAAATATGTTTTTGTATCATTATATCCAGTCCTTAACATTGCAAAAACAGTACATGCAATAATAATTATTACTACAAAAAACTTGTTTTTTCGGATATATGTTTTTTTCAACTCATCCTTTTCTGAAAACACTTCAGAAAAAAAAGACAAGATTAAAACAAGAAAAGTAATTGGAATTATTTTTATCATTCTACACCCCAAAACTACATCAATACTGATATAGTATCACTAACCACTTTTTTCTTATCAAACACCTCGGCAATATGATCGTGCGAGGCTTGTCCCATTTTTACCTTTTCGTCATATGGAAGTTCAATGAAGCTTTTTAACTTTTCGTACAAATCATTTGCGTTTTTCTTTTCAACAAGATAACCGGTTTTGCCATCAACAACAGCTTCCAAACAACCATGAATATTGCTTGTGATAATTGGTCTGCCCATTGCGCCGCATTCAAGATTTGTATTTGCCATACCCTCATGCCATGACGGAAGAACAAAGCAATGCGATTGTTTGACGAACGGCTTAACATCCTGTTGATACCCATAAAAATTGATAATCCCATCATCAACAAGCCTGTTTACTGTTTCTTCATAGTTATCTTCATACATACCAACAACATCAAACTCAACATTATCGTATTCACGCTTAATTCTCTTTGCTGCATCAAACAGCTCATCAATTCCTTTTTCTTGCATTATTCTGCCAACAAAAAGAAATCTTATTTTATCTGTCGGTGGATATTCTTCAAATGGATATTCCTCTAAATTAACACCGGCGCCTGCATTGAGTAAGCATTGCTCCTCTTTCACAATTCTATAATCAAGAAACAATTTCATATTCTCGCAATTTTCAAAAATGACCGTGTGTGCTTTCTTACAAGCAAACTTATACAACATAACAATCAATTTCAAAAAAAAGCCTTGCTTTTGGAAAGCTGTTCCAAGCCCTGTAATGTTAATTGCATATTTTTTATGCTTGATTGCAGAAACAATGCCTGCATATACATTTGGCTTAATAGTATATGTGATGATAAAATCCGGTTTAACTTTACCAATCATTTTTCGATAATTTAAGAAAAGTTTTAAATCTGTAACCGGATTGATGCCTCGTCTATCAACAGCCGTTTCGATAAACTTACATCCCATATCTACCATAGGTTGTACCAAATTGCCATTTGGTAATGAAATATAAACTTCGTTACCATCATCAATTAGCTTTTGTAGTAATTCTTTTCTAAACTTATAAAGACCGATGTCGTTATTTGCAATTACTAAAATTATCATTTAATCTTCCTTACAGGCACTCCTGCATATGTACCGCTTTCAGTTATATCTTTAACTATCACCGAACCGGCTCCAAACACACAATCCGATGCAATATTCAGCACCTGTTTTGTGCAAGAGCCTGCTCCTATATGTGTTGATTTTCCTACTTTAACTATTCCTGACAAAACCACATTCGGAGAAAGATGAACATAATCCTCAAGCACATTATCATGCTCAACTATTGCTCCTGTGTTTATAATACAATGCTTTCCGATTTTGGCACTTGAATTAATTACCGCATTAGCCATCACAACTGTACCTTCGCCAATTTCAACATCAATGCTTGATATTACAGCTGTCGGATGAATTGCTGTGTACCACTTAACAGGAAGTTCATTTGCGATTTTCTCTCTAATATAAGAATCACCGATTGCAATCACAAATTCGCAATCTGCATAATTCTTGTAATCCTCTGTTTTACCTAAAACACTAAACCCGACAATCTGTGTTCCCTTTTCGATACCGTCATCAAGGAACCCAACAACCTTATCACCGGATTTTAAAACTGTATCTGCAATTACTTTTCCGTGCCCGCTCGCACCGATAATCACAACTGATTTAGACATTTACTTCTTCCTTTTCTGATGTTCCCATAAATACTTCCATTGTTGCACTTGTTTCCGAACTAATGCCCTCTTTTTTGATGACATTTAAAACCGTCATAAAAAGAATTTTGACATCCATTGCAAAACTATAATTGTCAACATAATGAACATCCATATCGAACTTATCTTCCCAAGAAACAGTATTTCTGCCATTAACCTGTGCCCAACCGCTCAATCCCGGTCTAACCTCGTGCCGTCTGTGCTGATGCTCGTTGTATCTTGGTATGTACTCCACAAGAAGCGGTCTCGGTCCGATAACCGACATATCGCCTTTTAGTATGTTGAACAGCTCCGGCAATTCGTCTATGCTTGTTGAACGCAAAAACTTGCCAAACTTGGTCAAACGAACTTCATCAGGCAACAATTCACCGTTTTCGTCACGCTCATCGGTCATAGTACGGAACTTCATCAAAGTGAATATTTTTTCATCCTTGCCCGGTCTTTCCTGCTTGAACAAAACAGGACTGCCGAGTTTTGTTTTTACAAGGACAGCTGTAACCGCAAGGAGCGGTGACAAAATGATTATTGCAAGCAATGACGAAATTATATCAAGAATTCGCTTTATGTACTTATAAATCATAATTCACCGTCCGCTTACTCAAAACACTTCTTAATCACTTCAATAATTATATCCTGCTGTTCGGGAGTCATTTTGTTATCGCTCGGCAAGCAAAGACCTCGGTTGAAAATATCCATTCCCACATCGTTCGCTTCGCCTGCAATATAGGCATTTGTTCTCGCTCTGCCGTTGCCGTCTTTTGTAACAAAACCGTTCATTCTGTAAATCGGTTGCATATGCATCGGCTTCCAGATAGGTCTGCCCTCTGCGTTAATCTTTGCAAGTTCGTCAAGAATTTCATGAGGGCAAGTTTTGCCGCTCTCGCTGACATAGCAATAATCTTGCTCGCTGCGAACCTGCTTGCACATTGCATCCTCGTCAATAATCATACAAGACAGCCAAAAATTCGGTTCGCTGTTTTTCTCGTCATAAGGATTCATCTTAACAGGCAAGTCCTTGAACGCTTCCTTATATCGCATATATATTGCCTTTTTCTGTGCAATATGCTCTTCAAGATACGGAATTTGACCACGAACAACGCCTGCAATTACATTCGACATTCTGTAATTATATCCAAGTTCCTCGTGCTGATACCACGGTGCATTTTCTCTCGACTGTGTTGACCACTTGCGAACCTTGTCGGCAGCCTCTTTGCTGTCGGTCAACAACATTCCTCCGCTTGAACCTGTGATGATTTTGTTTCCGTTGAAACTTATGCAGTTGTAAGCGCCGAATGTGCCTGTCTGCTGTCCTTTGTATGAAGCGCCAAGCGACTCGGCGGCATCTTCAACGATAATCGCACCGTGCTTGTCGCAAATTGACTTGATTTCATCAATCTTGCCGGGAGTACCGTAAAGATGCGCCACAACAACAACCTTTACATCAGGATAAATCTCAAACGCCTTTTCAAGTGCAACAGGGTCCATATTCCAAGTGTCGTATTCTGTGTCAATGAACACAGGAACACCGCCCTCATAAACAACAGGGTTAACTGTTGCATCAAATGTCATATCAGAACAAAAAACCGTGTCGCCTTGTTTCACACCTGCCAACTTAACTGCAAGGTGCAAAGCCGCTGTTCCTGCGGACAAAGCAACCGCATACTTGCAACCGACCTTTTCACAAATCAGGCGTTCGGTTTCGTTGATATTTTCGCCGATTGTTGACATCCAATTTGTTTCGTAAGCCTGCGTTATGTATTTGATTTCATCCCCGTGCATTGTCGGGGATGACAACCATATTTTTTCTTCAAAAGGTTTAATTGGCATTTCTGTATCCTCTTAAATTAAACAGTTTTTACAATATTCATTTCCATTGAGTTTAGAGCGTTCTTGTTTACCTCTTCAGGAGCCTTAAAAGTCGGAACAACTGAATGAAGTGCCTCACGAACCAAATCGTTATCGCCTTGTTCACAAGCGTTTCTTAATACCTCAAGTTTTTGTTCCATTTCTTCAAAAGAGATTGGTTCTTCTCTTTCAATAAAGATTAACTCATTATCCGTTGTATCAAGATTATTACCGCCAACCAAAAGTTCTTCATAAAGCTTCTCGCCGGGTCGAAGTCCTGTTTCGATAATCTCAATGTTTTGAACACCCGAAAGTTCAATCATATTTTTTGCAAGGTCAAATATTTTCACGGGTTGCCCCATATCAAGGACGAACAGTTCTCCGTTATTAGCCATCGCTCCCGATTGAAGAACAAGTTGTGACGCTTCGGGTATCGTCATAAAGTAACGGATGATTCTCTTATCCGTTAAAGTGATTGGACCGCCGGCAGAAATTTGACGCTTGAAAAGCGGAATAACCGAACCCGCAGAGCCAAGGACATTGCCAAATCTTGTACAAGAGCATTTCAAGTTGCCACGAGTGCTATATCCCTGTACAATCATCTCGCACATTCTCTTGGTTGCACCCATAACATTTGTTGGGTTAACCGCCTTGTCGGTTGAAACCATCATAAAGCGTTCAGCACCGAATTCTTCGCAAAGTTCAAGAACAATCTTTGTTCCGAAAACATTATTCTTAACAGCTTCAAGACAATTATTTTCCATAAGCGGTACATGCTTATGGGCGGCAGCATTAATGACAATTTGAGGATGATATTTTTCAAATACCATTTGCATTGCCTGCCTGTCTGTAATAGAAGCAATTTCAACCTTTAAATCAATTTCGTTTTTATATATCAGCTTCAGTTCTTGCTGAACATCATAAACGCCGTTTTCGTATATATCCAGAATAACAACTTGTTTAGGGTTCATTTTGGCTAATTGACGGCAAAGTTCACTTCCGATAGAACCACCGCCGCCTGTAATAAGAACCACCTTATTTTTAAAATATGCTTTTGTGTTTTCGTCTACAACTTGAATTTGTTTTCTAAACAGCAAATCTTCAATATCAAATTCACGAAGGCTCGGTTTAGCTCCGACAGTTTGCACCGTTGGGTAGTCATAATTCTTTATCTTGCATCCAAATTGTTTATAGAAATCGTAAAGCTCTTTTTTCCTTTCCGCAGTTGCTGAAGGAATTGCAATCACGATTTCTTGAATTTTGTATTCTTTAATAATTTCAGAAATAGGCTCATTTTTTGAAATTACAGGTATGTCGTGAATTTCACGGCCGATTTTCTCATCATTAGTATCAATAAACAATCTTGGCAAATACGGTGAAGCCAAATTGTTCATTAAATCTTCCGCAAGACTTACACCGGTTTTTCCCGCACCGACTATTGCTATCTTAATTTTACTTGAATCGTCGGTTTTCTTAAGCGTTATTCCTGCAAAATTTTTAAGCAAAAATCTGAGTACTCTGCCTTTTAATGATGTTTCATTGCCGAATTTAAAGCAATAGCGATACATCATTCTCATTGCAAGAGCCAAAAGCAAATCAACGCTCATAAGAGCAACCATAATAGAAAAGGTTAATCTTTTGAACGGTGTCAATACGTCAAATATGTATTCTAACAAGATAAAAAATACGGCACCACCGGCATCGGCAATCAACAACCGAATATAGCACTGTATTCCGCCATATCTCCAAATTTGCCTATAAACATTTCCAATCAATCTGGCTACAAAGATTGAACCAAAAGCTAAAACCGAATTTGCAACTATATCTTTCCAACCAAGTGACAAAAAATTTCTATAAATAAGTAACAGTACTCCATCTGTTATCAAAAACGCAATCAAATCATAAAAGACTAACTGCCATTTTATATTGAATAATTTTTTCATCATTCTCTTTTTTGCCCAACAATCGTGGCATATTCTCCTTATGTTATTTTCTAACAATATCCATTCAACGCATTTTTTGTATTAAATGCGTTGAACAAACACTCCAACCTTACAAATTTTTGCTTCTTATTTTATGCAAAATACATAGTTTATCTCATCGAAAATTATACACTATATAACATAAAATTACAATATTATTTATTATTTTTTAATGTTTAGTAAACAAAACAGATAAGATTAGTTATTAATTTGTGCAAAATATGAAAATCAATTCCCACAAGGGGCGCACTACATAAAGAATAAATGCTCAAAAAATCAAATAAACATCGAAATAATGCGTTAAATTTACATTGAAGGCGGTAAGCCTGCCCTGTAAATTATGCCTTGTCTTTCATCTGTCTCTTTGATTTTTGAGTGCAAAGCAGTGTGCCCCAAATGCTTATTTTTCAAGCAAAACTGCGTGTGCTATGCCCGGGATTGACTGACCCTGCTTTGTTGAGGTCGGCGACATCAGTGCTCCCGTTGCAACAAAAAGCACTTTTTTGAGCGTGCCGTTTTTGATATTTTTCATAATGTGTGAACAAACAACGCTTGCCGAACAGCCACAACCCGAGCCTCCTGAATTCACGTCTTGTTCCGCCAAATTAAAAATCATCGTTCCGCAATCTTTGTGCTGTGTTTCGATGTCAATTTCACTGTCCTCTTGCAAAAGTTCAAACAACAATTTTGAACCTGTCAGTCCTAAATCTCCCGTCAAAATCAAGTCGTAATCTTCAGGTTTTGTCTGTGTGTCGTGCAAAAAATCGGCTATCGTTCTTGCCGCTGCCGGAGCCATCGCAGCACCCATATTGTTTGCGTCTTTGATGCCCAAATCCGTTATTGTTCCGATGTGAACAGCAGAAATCTTCACGGCATTTTGCAACTTTTCGGGGTCAACATTATTTTGATTTTGCACAACCGCACAGCCTGCACCCGTGACCGTCCATTGAGCTGTCGGAGGTCGCTGACCGCCATATTCAAGCGGATAGCGAAACTGTCTTTCGCTGGACGCAAAATGGCTCGAAGCACCTGCAACGCAGATGTTTGCACCTGCCGACACAAGCATTGCCGAATTGCACAAAGTGAGCGCCATTGTGGAGCACGCACCGTACATTCCGATGAACGGCATTTCCAAATCTTTGAGTGCAAAGCACGAACCTGTGCACTGGTCGAGCAAATCACCCGTCATAACAAAATCAACATCCTTGGGCGACACATTTGCACTTGCCAAAGCCCTGATTATCGCATCGTGGAGCATCGCACTTTCGGCAAGTTCAAAGCTGTCCTGCCCCATCGTCGTATCCTCAAAAACCATATCAAAATCATTTTTAAGTGGACCTTCGCCCTCTTTTTTTCCTGCAACACCCGCCGACCCGATAATAAACGGCGGCGATTCAAAAATATATGTTCTCCCGATTTTTTTCATAAAAAACACCTCGGTAATAGTTTTACCGAGGCATAAATTTATATTATAGAAATATGTGTTTTATTTATGGTATTTACTGTTGTTGAGTATCGAAAATGCACGATAGATTTGTTCCAAAAGGACAACACGCATAAGCTGGTGCGGAAGTGTGAGCTTGCCAAACGACAATTTCAATTTGCCAAGCGACTTGACCTCGTCCGACAGACCGAACGAACCGCCGATGATAAAGGTTATATCGCTGTTCCCTGCAACCGCCGTTGCCTCGATTTTCTTTGCAAAATTCTCGCTTGAAAACTGCGTGCCCTCAATGCACATCGGCACAATAAACGAGCCTTTCGGGATTTTTGCGATGATACGCTGACCCTCTTTTTGCTTGACATTTTCTATTTCCGACTCGCTCGGATTATCGGAGCAACGCTCCTCATTGATCTCAACAACGCTCACCTTTGAATATGTGCCGAGCCTTTTGAGATACTCCTCGCAAGCGTCACGAAGATATTTTTCCTTTAACTTGCCTACCGCAATAACAGTCACCTTAATCATAAAACTATCGGCCTTTCAAAACATTCCTCATCCGAAACACCGAGGCGAAAATCCTTGTTTTGTTCAAATCCCGCTTCGCTCAACGCACAAAGTGTTGCTTGGCGTGCAACATCGGGATTGTTGTTCTCCTTGCTCAAATGTGCCAGCACAAGCCTTGTTGTGCCGTTTTGCACAAGTTCCTTTGCAAATTCACCACACGCAAAATTTGAAAGATGTCCCTTTGCCGACAAAATTCTTTGCTTGAGCTGATAAGGATAAAAGCCGTTTTCAAGCATTGTGACCTCGTGATTTGACTCAAGATACACCATATCCGTGCCCTTGAGTTTTTCCCTTGCGTCATCGGTCACATAGCCCGTATCGGTACACACAGCGATTGACCTGCCGTTCATATTGAAGCGATAGCCAACGCACGCAACGCTGTCGTGACTGTTGACAAACGGCACGATTTCCGCTCCGCCGATTTCCATATTTTCATCAATTTTATAAAGCGGAACACCATCTTTGATTGAACCGCTCGCCTTGATTTTTTCTGCCACATCCTTGTGAGCAAACACAGGCAAATTGTGCTTCGCCGAAAAAACACGCAACCCTCCGATATGGTCGGTGTGCTCGTGAGTGACAAAAATTCCGTCAAGTTCATCAGGTTCAACACCGATTGAACGGAGCTTTTCATCAAGTCGCTTTGCGCTCACTCCCGCATCAACAAGGAACTTGCCGCAAGCCGAGGATATGTATATTGAATTGCCCTTACTGCCCGAAAACAGCTGACACGCTTTTGCCATTTTGCACCCCATTACTTCAAAAAAATCCCCGTCAATGACGAGGATTATTATTTTAACCTGCAGAAGAAACTGTGTTTTCTTCCTTAACCGCAACACGCTTGATGTCTGCGCCGAGTGCCGAAAACTTTTCAACAACATCCTCGTATCCACGCTCAACATAAATCGTGTCCTCAACAGTTGTTACACCCTCTGCAACCAAGCCTGCAATAATCATTGCCGCACCTGCACGGAGGTCGGTTGCTCTGACTGTTGTGCCGTCAAGTCTCGGAACTCCGACAATAACAGCCACCTTGCCGTCAACCTGAATATCCGCACCCATACGAAGAAGCTGTTGAACATATTGAAAACGATTGTCCCACACGCTCTCGGACAAAATGCTTGTGCCGTTTGCAATTGACAGAAGCACCGCCATTTGAGGCTGCATATCGGTTGGGAAGCCCGGATGAGGCATAGTTTTTACATTACATTTTGAAAGTGCCTTAAATCTTGTTACACGAACCGCATCGTCATATTCGATAACTTCTGCGCCTGCTTCTTCAAGCTTTGCAGTGATTGATTCAAGGTGCTTCGGAATTACATTCTTAACAAGCACATCACCGCCACAAGCCGCAGCAGCAACCATATATGTGCCTGCTTCGATTTGGTCCGGAATGATTGAATATGTGCAACCGTGCATTTTTTCTACGCCACGAATTTTGATGACATCGGTGCCTGCGCCTCTTACATCCGCACCCATTGAGTTGAGGAAGTTTGCAAGGTCAACGATATGTGGCTCTTTTGCCGCATTTTCAATAACGGTGAGTCCTCTTGCCTTAACCGCCGCAAGCATAATGTTGATGGTTGCGCCGACAGACACGACATCCATATAAACAGGTGTGCCGACAAGTTTTTCTGCCTTTGCACACACAACACCGTCAATAATATCAACCTGTGCGCCGAGCATCTTAAAGCCCTTTACATGCTGGTCGATAGGTCTTACACCAAAATCACAGCCACCCGGAAGCGCAACATCTGCCTTGCTGAATCTGCCAAGCATTGCACCAATCAAGTAGTAGCTTGCTCTGAAATGAGATGTAAGTTCATATGGTATACTTTGATAATTAATATTTGTAGTGTTAATATCCAAGGTGTTTTTGTTGACAACCTTAATCTCTGCACCCATTCTGTTGAGAATTTCGATAATCAGATGAACATCGCTGATTTGCGGGATATTTTCTATTCTGACAGTATCTTCTGCCAAAAGAGCCGCCGGGATAATAGCGACTGCAGCATTTTTAGCACCGCTGATATTAACTTCTCCGAACAATTCGTGTCCACCGTTAATAACAAAATTATCCACGATTTTCCCTCCGTTCATAAGGTAATAAAAAATATATAAATAAAAGTAGAAATCAAATTTATGTAGACGCAATTATGCAATATGCATAATATCGCACATATTGAATTATAACAAATTACCAATGCAATGTGAATAAAAAGTCACTGATTTTTACCAATTTGTAATCTGTTCAAGCCTAAATATATTGTTTTTTAACGCTCAAAATACAATATATAGTGTAGTTGTTGCTGTATATACACAATTTGCTATATTTTGTATCTCAATAAGTAACAAAAGAGTAACACATTATTACAAATATGTCAATGCCTTTTGCAAGATTTATAACGAATTGTAAAAAGTTACCAAATATTTGCAAAATCGCACTTAAAAATTTGATTTTATTTGATTTTACATTATTAATATGATATATTATGAGCGTATTAATCAAGGTAATAAGTGTGAATTAAGAGATTAATTCGGATTGGAAAATTTATGAAAATCGGCGATTTAGAATTTACAAATATTGCATTTTTGGCACCGATGGCAGGAATTGCGGACAGGGCATTCAGAGAGCTGTGCACGCAATTCGGAGCGGCATACACGGTGACGGAAATGGTGTCGTCAAAAGGTTTGACGATGGGCGACAAAAAAAGCGGAGAGCTGTTGACAATCGGCAATGAGCGTCCGTGCGGAGCACAGATTTTTGGTGACGACCCTGAAATTATGGCTCAAGCGGCGGTCAAATGTCTTGAATACAATCCAAACATAATTGACATAAATATGGGCTGTCCTGCTCCGAAAGTTGCCATGAACGGCGGAGGGGCAAGCCTGATGAAGAAACCGCAGCTTGCATACGAAATCACAAAGGCGGTTGTTGAAGCAGTGGACATTCCCGTAACCGTAAAAATCCGCAAAGGCTGGGATGACGACAACATCAACGCTGTTGAAATGGCACTTCTTGCCCAAAAAGCCGGAGCAAGTGCTGTTGCGGTGCACGGCAGAACACGACAGCAGATGTACAGCGGAACGGTTGATTACGACATCATTGCAGAAGTAAAAAACGCACTTGACATCCCTGTTATTGCAAACGGCGACATAACCGATGAGCAGACGGCGGCGATTATGCTTGAAAAAACGAATGCCGATGCAATAATGATTGGCAGAGGTGCACTCGGCAATCCGTGGGTATTCTCCCGAATCAACGCTTATCTTTCGGAATGCAGAGTTCTTCCCGAACCGTCAACGATTGAAAAAATGAATGTTATGCTGAAGCATATTCAAAAAATAATCGAATACAAAGGCGAATACACAGCTATGCGAGAGGCTCGACACCACGCAGCGTACTACACAAAGGGTATGCGAGGCGGTGCAAAGCTCCGTGCCGAAATCAGCAAATACGAGCATTTTGAACAGCTCCAAGAGTTGTCATATCGCATAATCAAGGAGGCAGAATTATGATTCTCAAAAACTGCACATTCATCAACGAAGAATTTGAAAAGGAATTCGGCGACATAAAAATTGAAAACGGCAAAATTGCCGAAATCGGAATTTTTGACGCAGAAAATGACGAAGTTCGTGATATGACCGACTGCATCATTCTTCCGGGATTTATCGACATCCACATTCACGGCGGTGCAGGTGCGGATTTTTCTGACGGCACAACCGACAGCATTGACGCAATCAGCACATATCTTGCAAAGCACGGCGTTACTTCATTTTGCGGAACAACAATGACTCTTTCGCACGAAAAATTGAAAGAAATAGTTAAATCGTCAAGCGGATATACCGCACCGAAATCGAAACTTGCGGGCATAAACCTTGAAGGTCCGTACATTGCCGAAGCAAAGGCAGGCGCACAAAACAGAGAATTCATCCGCCCGGCAAGCATAAAAGAGGTTGACGAGTTGCTTTCAATAAACGACAAAATCAAGCTGATTACCATTGCTCCCGAAGCAAGCGACACGCAGGATTTTATCACAAAGGAAAAGGAAAATTTGACGATTTCTGTCGGTCACAGCTCGGCAAACGCACAGCAAACAAGGGAGGCAATTGCAAATGGTGTTGCACACGCAACGCATCTTTACAACGCAATGACACCTATGACGCACCGTGAAGCCGGAATTGTCGGCACGGTGCTTGACAGCGACATCACGGCGGAGCTCATCTGTGACGGCGAGCACATCTGCCCTGCCGTTTTGCGAAACACATTTAAGATTTTGGGCGAGGACAGAGCCTGCGTAATCAGCGATTCAATGCGTGGTGCGGGTCTCGGAATCGGCGAATACGAGCTTGGCGGTCAGATGACCTATGTCAAGGACGGATACAAGGTGGCAAAACTTGAGGACGGCACAATCGCCGCTTCAATCACCAATGTTTTTGACGAGTTCAAAAATTTGCTTGAATTCGGAATTGATTTCAAAACTGCGCTCAAATCCTGCACAATCAACCCGGCAAAGGTTATCAAAGAGGATAAAAATATCGGCTCAATCGCAGTCGGCAAATGCGCCGATTTGATTGTCACCGATGAAAATTTCTGTATAAAAGAGGTTTACATCAATGGAACACTCGCTTAACATCGTGCTCATAGAGCCTGAAATTCCGCAGAACACAGGCAACATTGCAAGAACCTGTGCCGCAACAGGAGCAAGGCTGCATCTTGTAGGGCCTATGGGCTTTCACATCACCGACAAGCAGGTGAAAAGAGCAGGTCTTGACTATTGGGACAAGCTGGACATCACATTTTACGACAGCACCGAAGAATTTTTTGAGAAAAACAAGGGCGGAACATTTTATTATTTCTCCACCAAAGCCGAGCAAGCGCACTCGGATGTTGAATATCCAAACAACTGCTACCTCGTTTTCGGCAAGGAAACAAAAGGCTTGCCCGAGGAATTGCTCAAAGCAAACCACGATTGGTGCGTGCGTATGCCGATGAGGGGGATAATCAGAAGCCTGAACCTCTCAAACGCTGTGGCAATCGGCACATATGAGGTGCTCCGCCAATGGGATTACCCCGAATTAGTCCAAAAAGGCAAACTCCACAATTTAGAATGGTAAAACAGGCGAACGCAGTTCGCCCCTACGGTTTATTATAGCATTAAACTACACACCCCCGAAGCGAATTCGCTTCGGGGTATGTTTTCGTATCAACAACGGCTCAATTATTCTTCATCGGTTGAGTCGTCTTTTTTCTTTTTGTTCGGCTTATTCGGTTTTTTGCCTTTAAGCACAAACTTGGAATACACAAAATATCCCGCCACGCTGCCCACAACAAAAATGGCAATAATCATAATGATAAATACAGGAATACTCATAGGAACAAATGCTTTAACCTCCGTGTTCAAATTATCGGGCAAGGCATAGAAGCCGTTGCCGTTGTTTTGCTCGTAGCCGACTCTGATGACGGTTGCACTGTACGGTGCAAGTTCCGCCTCAAATGTGCCGTCCTCAAATTCAAGTTCTGTCTGTCGAGGTGCTACGGTCTGCTTTTTTATGCTGTTGAATGCCGACTTGAAATCGCTTCCGACACTTTGCTGTGACACCGCAGAAACCTCATCAAATCCGCTCAAATTGACGCTGATTTTTTCGTGATTGCCTGAAGTGTTCACAAGTTTTATATAGAGCGTGCGTGAAGTTTCGTCAATGGTTACGCTCTGAAAAACTCCGTCGCTGTCGCTGTTCAGCGTTGAATTGACATAATTTTTGCCGACATTGTTTGCAAAAATAAGCTGAGTGTAATAGCTTGGCGTGTACGCCAAATCATTGCCGTCAAACCAAACAAGGCTTTGATTTTTGGTGTTTGCACCGATTTTTGAAAAAGTCGGCGAATAGCTTGCCATTTTGACAACCGAGCTGTTTTTTTCAAGGCCCGTGATGAACGAAGCCTCCTGCGAAGCGTTGAACATGTTATTATTCTTCACATCGTTGCCCTTGGTGTATGCCAAACTGCGGTACTCATCAAGGATTACCCCTACACCGCTTTGATTGTAGCTGTCATATCGGGTAACATTTTGCGAAAGCGTATTGTCTTTTAAATCAACAACCTTTTCGTTTGCAAGTCCGCTTGAATATGACGAATTAATCTTGTTCCAAGCGGTGTCAAAATCCTCTCCATCAGACGAATAGCCTGTTGAAGCAATCACAACAATGTCGGGATATTTTTCGTTGATAATCTTCTTCAACGCATCAAAATTTCTCCAATAGGTTTCGCCGTAATTGTCACCGCCGATTTGCAAATATTTGAGATTAAACGGCTGTTCACTTCCGTTGGCACTGCGGAGCGAAGCCCAATAACCTGCGGTGCTATCGGCATTTGCGTATTCAATCAAGTCCAGAACATCCTGTGCGTAATTGATGAAATCATCCGTTCCCGGTGTGAGCGCAATGCTGTTGACATACTTGTTGAAATCGTCAACGCTCTTCACCCCAAGAGAATTTATGTACTCCGTTCTCGCCTTGACTTCGCTTTTTTTGAATCCGCACTCATTTGTGAGATAAGCCTCCCACTGTTCATCGGTCATATAAGTTTTGTCGAGAGCCTGCGAATAAGCCTCATATTCTCCGTTTGTTTGGCAGGCAATACCTGCGCCCACCACAGCAACGGGAACTGCGTTCAAATCCCTTGCAAGCTGAAAATACTCGTGATAGCCAAGCATATTTGAATTGTTTGCAAAATAACCCTTTGAACTGTTGTTATACACGCTGACCGACTGCCTGCGAAGCGCCGGCTCGCCGATAGTGTCTTTCCAATTATAACCGTCATTGTTTTCGGCTGTGCAATCGCCCGGGAACTTGAGGAATGACGGCTTCAAATTTTTGAGAGCATCAAACATATCCGCACGGAGAGAAGCATACTTCCACTCGCCGTCGCCAAGACCAAAGCTGTCGTCCGGAACAAGGGTGACATAGTCGATACAAATTGAACCTCTGCCGTTGAAACTGATTCCGAGTCCGCCGTTTTCGGTTGCCGTTGACTTAACTTTTACGCTGACCTTTGTCCACGAATTTTTGTTTGTGCCGTTGATGTTCAGCTGAACGGGGTCGGAATTGTTCGATTTTGAATCAAAAAACACACCGATTTTGCCCTGAAAATCAACATTGAGCAGATAGCACGAAAAATAATATGTTGTGCCTTTTTTAAAGCTCATTCCTGATTTTTCGGCAACCTTTGAGCTGTAATTTCCCTTGCCGTCAAACAGTTTTGTGTAGCCCTTATTGAGCATTTTTCCCGATGATTCAACCGTGATTGTTTCGTAGGTCGGGTTGTTTTGATTGATAGGATTTTGGCTCGACACAACAGGCGAAACGCCGTTGAACTCCCACGCATATTCGGGATTGTCCTTGTATTCAAACGAATTGTTGTTGACCATATTTGACGACAATCCGCCGTCAACACCAAACGAAGCGTCATCAATGCTGACGCCGTACAAAGTCGGCGAAATTTCCGCACCGATGTCGCCCTTTGAGATATTGAGAGTTGAATTCGCCTTTGCAAAAACAGGACTTGCAAACGCAAAAACAAATATTATTGATAATAAAACAGAAACTACTTTTTTCATACATTTCCTCGCTAATCACATATATGGTAATTATAGCACAACATACGCAAAAAGAAAAGAGGCGAACAGGATTAACCTGTTCGCTTTATTTCTTACTTTGTTTTTACCTTTTTGGTATTGCTCCACGGTGAATATACTTTTTTGCCCGAAATGGTTTTGTATGCTCTGACACGAACATAATAGCTTTTCTTTGACTGAGCGGTGGTTACAGTTTTTGAGCTATACTTTGCCTTAACAGATTTTGTCTTATAATTCTTTGAGAAATTCTTATATGTAGACCACATAACCTGATAGCCCGAAGCACCTTTTACCTTGCTCCAATAAGCCTTGATTTTTTTCTTTGAAGTTGATTTTGCGGAATTCAACTTTGGTTTTGCAATTGATGTGTACTGCGAAACAACAGCACCAAACGGAGCATAGGTCTTTTCGCTGTCATCAATTTGATATGCACGAACCTTGAAGTTGTACTTTTTATTTGACGCAAGCCCTGTCACCTTGCAGGTGTTTGTGTTTGGATTTGTGATATTTTTATAAAGCACATATTTCTTTGATGAAGCATCGTACTTGAAAACTTCATAGCCGTTTGCGGCAGTTTGCTTGTCCCAAGTGAGAGTGACAAAGTTATTTGCATATGCCGAAACTCTTGGATTTACAGCGCCGACAGCAGTTTCAATTTTAACTGCATCACTGTATGCGCCCATATAATTTATTCCGTTTACATTTGTGTAAGCAGCAATATGAATGTTGTTTACAGAACCCGGCATAAGACCTTTTATGCTTGCTCTTTCTGAAGGATAAGTGCCGAGATTTGTCCATTTGCCGTTCTTTTGAATTTGAATAATATATCCGCTTGCACCGTTAACGGCAGACCAAGACAATTCCGCACTGTCTGTTTTTACATTTGACGGTTGAACGTCACGAACAGTATCCGGAACAATGTTGAATTTCTTTGTAAGATTCAACAATCCCTCATAAGTTCCCGCACCGAGAACATTTACGGTTGCTGTGCCGATTAATGAATTGTTTTGGTATGTGGCAACATAATCAAGACCGTCAACAAGAATATTGTCACCATAAGTTACGGTGAAAGACGGAACAACCTCAGAGCCGGTGTAAACCTGATTTGGAATATCGGAAATTTTAACAGATGATGCAATATCACCGCTGTACATAAAGTTGCAATCAAAAACTTTGTCTGCAATACCCGGAATTCTGCCTGTTGAGGTGTACTGCCAAATTCTATAATCGCCTGTGTAATCAGTGCTTTTTGTGTAGTGTGCAAGCCAAATTTCATAGCCTGCATCCTCAATAACCTCGTGGTCAATATTTTTATTCAGGAATGTTTTGTTTGCATAGACCATAACATCATAGCCCGCACTTTTGATTGTGTTGCAAAATGCAAGTGTGATGTCGGTCATTTTTGTTTTATTGAGTTCGCCCTCTGCCCATGCAAGATTGGTTCTGCCCTCTGATGACGGAGAAAACTCATAGTCAAAAACAATAGGCAAATCAAGGCTGTAATTCTTTACAATATTAAGAATATAATTAGCCTCTTGAACAGCCTCTTTAGTTGTGATTGCCTGCGAATAAATATATGCTCCGACAGGAATCCCGTAAGCCTGTGCACCTCTGATATATTCGGCAAATTTGCTGTCTTTCACGAGTGTACCTTCGTCACCGTAGCCACGATAAGCCGCACGCAAAATTGCAAAATCAACTCCTGCGCTTTTAATCACCGACCAATCAAGATTGCCGTTGTGATACGAAACATCAATACCGTGCTGAATACCTGCACCGGCAAAACGATCCTGATGAGTGTAAGTTTGATACTGATAATTCTTATCAGGAAAAATGCTTCCGCCTGTAAATGCCGATGCCGTAATCGGTGTGACAAGCATTGTGCCTGCAAGAAGCAATGACATAATTTTTTTAATAGATTTTTTCATTATAGTTTAACCCTTCCGTCAACATCCTGTGTTGACACCTCCCCTTATTGCAATGGGAGGCATTTACTTTTTAATGTACCAATAGTTTTCGTCTGTTTTTTTATTAATTCCGTCAACCTTGCCCTTGTCGCTGAACTGCCACAAATCATAATCACCGCTGTAAGACACGGCACCGTTATAATCGGCAACCCATATGTAAACGGAATTTGAAAGTTCGCTCATTTTGAAATTGCTTTTGAACATAAAAGACGAGGCATAAAGTCCGCTTTGATAGCCTGCGTCCTCAATTTCTTTGCAAAAAGTATTTATGAGCTTTACATTTTGTTTTTTATCAAGCTGTGCAGAATAGAGTCTGCCTGTGTGTTTGCCTGATGAGGACGGATATTCAAAATCGAAAAAAACAGGCAAAGAAATGTCGTATTTTTTTATGACATCAAGGGTGGCTTGCGCCTCTTCCCTTGCCTCTTCTTCATTGACCGCTTGGGTGTAAAAATACACCCCGACAGGTATACCGACCTTGTTTGCACCCTTTAGATTTTTTTCGGCATTTTTGTCGATACAGACATTGCCTTTTTCATATCCACGGTAGCCGACTCTTATAATTACAAAATCGACCTCGTTTTTCAGTTTTTTCCAATTGATTTTGCCGTTGTGGTGCGAAACATCCACTCCGTAGGCGGCTTCCTTGTCTATCCCCAAAAGCGGATTTGGCAATTTTCGACCCGTGTGCGACACGGAAATTGACACCAACGCCACAATCAAAGCAAGCAAAACCGCTGTGACCGACACAATCAGCTTTTTTCGCTTTTCCTTTTGTTTTTTGGAAATGCGGGTTTTTGTTCGTTTTTTCTTTTTTGTTGCTGGCATATATGCTCCTTTGTGGAAATTATATCATAGAAAAGAACAAATTTCCACAGGAAAATTAAGACAAAAACTGCCGCAAACAAAAATGCTTACGGCAGAGCTTTTTACATTTTATGTTAGATTGATACCTCGTGAGCGATATTGTAAAGGTTCATATCAATAGTCTTTGTCATATTAAGTGCTTCAAAGATATCATAATCAACAACATCTTCCTTTTGAGCCGCAACAACTCTGTTGCCGATATTGTTCATAAGAAGCTTTACTGCATAGTTGCCCATACGGGTAGCCATAACTCTGTCCTTAACAGTCGGATAACCGCCACGCTGTGTATGACCGAGAACAGTTGCTCTTGATTCAACGCCTGTTTCAGCCTGAATATGCTTTGCAAGTTCGTGAACATCAACATCGCAACCCTCGGCAACAATGATGATAAAGTGCTTTTTGTCTGTTCTTTGGGTCTTTCTCATTCTCTCGATAACATGCTTTTCGATGTCAACTTCAACTTCAGGAATAAGGATTGAAGTTGCACCGCAAGCAATACCTGCATTGAGTGCAAGATAGCCTGCTCTTCTGCCCATAACTTCGATAACCGCACATCTGTCGTGAGATTCTGAAGTGTCACGAATTCTGTCTACCATATCCATAATAGTATTAAGGCAAGTGTCATAACCGATTGTGTAATCACAACAAGCAATATCATTGTCGATAGTGCCCGGAACGCCTACGCAAGGAATTCCTCTTTCGCTGAGGTCACGAGCGCCACGGAATGAACCGTCACCGCCAATAACAACAACACCCTCAATGCCTTTTTCACGGCAGGTGCGCACAGCTTTACGCATACCCTCTTCTGTAGCAAATTCTGTGCTTCTTGCAGAATAAAGGATTGTACCGCCACGGTTGATGATGTCAGATACCGAACGCAAATCCATCTCTATAAAATCACCGTTGATAAGACCGTTGTAGCCTCTTACAACACCATAAACTTTAACTCCGTTTTCACACGCTGTTCTTACAACTGCACGAATGGCAGCATTCATACCCGGTGCGTCGCCGCCGCTTGTTAAAACTGCGATAGTTTTCATAATATTTTCCTCCGTTCAAAAATACAAATATATAATTGAATTTATAGCTGATTAACAATGAGCAAAAGCCCACATAATAAATCTATTTTAATGAATATTATATATAATGTCAAGTGTCAAAAATACTAAAATCTAACGGCAACATTGCCCTCACCTAGTATATTTTTTAAGGTTTTTACAAGATTATCGTCATATTTTACAAAATTATATGATTGAGCCTTGATGTACTTCTTTTCGTCATCAAGGTAATAATACATAGGAAAATCGCCCTTGTAATCCTGCAAAACTCCTTTAACCTTTGCTATGTTTTCATCGTTTTTTGACTTGAATTTAAGGAACAGTCCCGTTCGCTTTTGCTTTGAAGCCGTACCGATTTGCGAGTTGTCAACCGTCGGTTTGACAACTGCATTGACAAGAATTTTAGGCTCTTTTTCCTCCTCGATTGACACAGTTCCCGACACCGCAACAACATTGTTAGGTGTAATCATTTCGCCGTATTTTGCAAAAATTTTTGGGAACAGCACAATTTCAACCGTGCCGTACAAATCTTCAAGCGTCACAAAAGCCATACTCATATTGCTTGTGCGTGTTTGCTTGACAGAGATTCGGGTAATCGTGCCACAAAGTTTGACGCTTGAACCGTCCTTAATTTGCGACATTTCCTTGCCTGCTTCAAGCACATCATAGGTTCGCACGCAACCTGATTTTTTAACATAACCATCATATCTGTCCATCGGATGCCCCGACAAATACAGCCCCGTCATTTCCTTTTCCATTTGCAAAAGTTCGGATTTTGGGAACTCGTCAACTCTCGGAAGTTCAAAGTTATCGCTGAAATCATCACTTATATCGAACAGTCCGACCTGACCGTACATTGTGCGACGATATTTTGCTTCGATATTTGTAAGAATTACGGGCAATGCGCTGAGCATTTGTCTGCGATTTGCACCCAAACCGTCAAACGCACCGCACTGAATAAGTGCTTCGACTGCACGGCGGTTGAATTTTCCGCCTTGAAGCCTTGTACAAAAATCAAATATATCCTTAAATCTTCCGTTTTTTCGTTCTTTGATTATATCCTCAATGAAATCGTTGCCAAGATTTTTGATGCCCAACAGTCCGTAATTAATCACCCTGTCGCTACCTGCCGTAAAGCCTTTCATCGAGCTGTTTATATCGGGCGGAGCAAGGCGAATACCAAGCCGTTTACACTCTGCGATATAGCGTGCCACCTTGTTGGAATCTTCCAAAACAGAGGTGAGGAGTGCCGCCATAAACCTTGACGGATGATATTTTTTAAGATAAGCACAACGATAAGCCACAAGGGCATAGCACGCTGCGTGGGATTTATTGAAAGCATATGATGCAAAGTCGCTCATTTTGTCAAAAATGCCGTTTGCAACATCGCTTGAAATTCCGTTCTTTGCACAACCGTCAACAAAGGAAGCCCGCTCCTTTTCCATAACATCATGCTTCTTTTTGCTCATTGCACGGCGAACAACATCCGCCCTGCCAAAGCTGTAACCCGCAAGTTCACGGAATATCTGCATAACCTGCTCCTGATACACCATACAGCCGTAGGTATTCTTTAAAATCGGCTCAAGCATCGGTGTGTCATAGGTAATATCCTGCGGATTGTTTGAATTGTGCACAAAGGTGTCTATCTGACTTGCCGGACCCGGTCTGTAAAGCGAAGTTGCGGCAATCAAATCCTCCAAGCCTGTCGGCTTCAAATTGGTGAGCATCTGCTTCATTCCCGATGATTCAAACTGGAATATTCCCTCCGTTTGACCTCGTGAAAACAGCTTATACACCTCGGCATCATCAATCGGAATTGTGTTTATATCAACTCCGCTTGCCTTTGCCGCATCATCAATCACGGTGAGTGTGCGAAGCCCCAAAAAGTCCATTTTCAGCAGTCCGAGTTCCTCAAGAGTGGTCATAATATACTGCGTAACAACCAAATCATCATTCATTGCAAGCGGAACATAAGACGACACAGGGTCGTGGGTGATAACCACGCCTGCCGCATGAGTTGATGTGTTCCTCGGCATACCCTCAACCTTGCGTGCAATCTCAACAAGTCGCTTGATTTGGGAGTCCTCCTCCATTGCATTGCGAAGTTCCTTACTTTTTTGCACCGCCTCGTCAATGCTGATGTGAAACGATTTTGGAATCATTTTTACAACAGAATCAACCCTTGCATACGGCATACCCATAACTCTGCCGACATCACGCAACGCCGCCTTTGTTTGAAGCGTTCCGAATGTCACAATCTGCGCAACATGATCTGCGCCGTATTTTTGGGTCACATAATCTATAACCTCGCCCCTGCGTTCGTAGCAAAAATCTATATCAAAATCGGGCATAGACACACGCTCCGGATTGAGAAAACGCTCAAAAATAAGGTTGTATTTCATAGGGTCAAGGTCGGTTATTCCAATGCAATAGGCGGCAATTGATCCTGCGCCCGAACCTCTGCCCGGACCGACGGGAATATCCCTGCTCTTTGCAAATCGAACAAAGTCCTGAACTATCAAATAATAGTCCGTGTAGCCCATTTTATCCACGGTTTCAAGCTCGTATTCAAGGCGGTCAATATACGATTGCGGAACATTTTTTCCGTAGCGTTCGTACAAACCGTCATAGCACTTTTGTTTGAAGAATTCAAAGTGGTTCATATTATTCGGCGTTTCAAAATACGGAAGTTTCGTGTTGCCGAATTCAAAATCGAAGTTGCACGCATCGGCAATTTTTTGAGTGTTTTCAATTGCACTCGGAGTGTCGTGGAACAGCTCCGACATCTCGCTTTCACTCTTCAGATAAAAATCATCTGAATAAAATTCAAGCCCCGTGTCCTCGCCCAAAATATGGTTGGTGGCAATGCAAATGAGCACCTGCTGAATTTCCGCATCCGCCTGTCTGACATAGTGAACATCGTTTGTTGCAACAAGAGGAATGCCCGTGTCTGCCGACAACCTTTTCACTCCGTCAACAACAATTCTTTCCTCGTCAAGTCCGTGATTTTGAATTTCGAGATAAAAATTGCCGTCACCGAAAACAGTGTTGAACCACTCGGCAGTTCGCTTTGCGCCGTCATAATCCCTCGCCAACAAAAGCTGTGGGATTTCGCCCGCAACACAGGCAGACAGGCACACAAGACCGTCGCTGTATTTTTCGAGCAAATCACGGTCAATTCTCGGCTTAAAATAGAAGCCCTCGGTGTACGACAGCGACACCATTTTTATAAGATTTTTGTAACCAACCTCGTTTTTTACAAGCAAAATGAGGTGGTTATATTTGCTGTCAAAATTTTTATCCTTATCGTACCTACTGCGTGGCGCAACATAAACTTCACAGCCTATAATCGGCTTGATGCCCTGCTTTTTGCACTCACGATAAAAATCCACAGCACCATACATATTGCCGTGGTCGGTTATGGCAAGAGAAGTCATCCCCAGCTCCTTTGCACGACTGACAAGCTCGCCCAAACGGCAAGCACCGTCAAGCAAGCTGAACTGCGTGTGCAAATGAAGATGAGTGAACATACAATTACCTCGTTATTATATTTCCTCCGCTATCTTAACAAGCCTTGAAAGCCTGTGATTAACTCCGCTTCTGCTAATCGGCGGGTCAAACATTTTGGCAAGCTCATTGAGGGATAAATCGGGGTTTTCCATTCTTATTTCAGCCATTTGGCGAAGCGGCTCCGACAGCGAATCAAGCCCCTTTTCCTTTTCTATTTTCATAATTGCGGCAATTTGCGGAGAAGCCGCCGCAACTGTTTTTTCAATATTGGCAGCGTCACAATTTGCCTTTCTGTTTGCAGTGTTGCGGATTTCCTTGACTATTTTGACATTCATCATATCAAACATAGACTTACCTGCGCCCATAATATAAAGGCAATCCTCAATTTCCTCGCTGTCCTTAAAATATATGATATTGTAGCCTTTTCGGTGAGTGACTTTTGGTGCAAGCTCTTTTTCCTGCAAGCAAGTCACAAGACTTTTTGACAAATTCATATACGGCACGGAAAACTCAAGATGATAGTCTTTTTCAGGTGAGGACACCGCACCGCAAGCCAAAAATGCGCCTCTCAAAAACGCACTTTGACATTCCTCGCAATCAAAATTTGAAAAATTGATGCGAAGCGAAGTTTCAGCCTTGTCGTGTGCAAAATACGACATTATCCTTGCAACATTTTCCGCCTTTTTCACGGAAGCGGTATAAATCTTGCCCGACGGAGAAGCCTTTATCACCGCCTTGATTGAGCAAAGTTCTTTTAGCAAAGAACAATAAAGTTCCGCAGTTGCCCTGCTTTTTGACTGAAAAACAACTTCCCTGAACGAAAAGCTCTTTGAAAAAAGAGCCATTCCGTAAAGGAGACTCTTTTTGCAACAATTATTTTCAACCTGTATTTCTACAAGTTCTTTTTTTACATCGGATGAAAAGGACATTGTTGCCGTACCTCTGTTATTTTCTGTCTATATCTCTGTGGTTAACGGTCACATTGTCCCACTTGCGAGAGAAGTAATCCTTGAGTGCTTCCGCAAAAACAACACTTCTGTGATTACCACCCGTACAGCCGATTGCAATAACAATCTGGCTCTTGCCCTCTCGGATATAAAGAGGGTTGAGATAATCGAGCAAACTCTTGAGTCTTTCAAAAATCTCGTGAGCCTCCTCAAAGCTGAACACATAGTCCTTAACCTCTTGGTCAAGACCTGTCTTATTTCTCATAGACTCAATCCAATAAGGATTTGGCAAGCATCTTACATCAAGCACAAAATCCGCATCGGTAGGAATGCCGTGCTTAAAGCCGAATGACATAACATGGAGGTTCATAACTTCCTTGTCGTCACCGAGAAGAATTTGGGCAAGACGCTCACGGAGCTGATTTGCCGTCAAATCGGATGTGTCAATCACATATCCTGCTTTTTCCCTTACAGGTGCAAGGATTTCCTTTTCATAATTAAGCGCATCTTCGATAGAGCCGTTGAACTTATCGGCATACGGATGCTTTCTTCTTGTGAGCTTATATCTGCGGAGTGCAACATGATTTTTGATATCAAGATAAATTGTTCTTACTGTGTAGTCGTTGCTGTCCATAAGATTTTGCACATTTTTTCTGAACTCATTGTACACACCTCTTGAACGAACATCGGTTACAATCGCAATTTTGTTGTATGAATCTGATTTTTCAATAAGAGAAATAAATGTGCTGACAAGTTCTGCCGGCATATTATCGATACAATAATATCCAATATCCTCCATAAATCCCATTGCGGTTGATTTACCTGCTCCGGATACACCTGTAAGCAATACTAAGTCTTTCATTTTCAATTCTCCTATCTAAAATATATTTATTCTGTAACTCGGACTTCCATTTCCAAGTCAATGCCTTTTTCGGCTTTCACCGTGTCGGCAACTTTTTTGCACAAATCAAGAACATCCTTGCAAGTTGCGCCACCCTTGTTGATGACAAATCCTGCATGCTTTGTGCTGACCTCTGCACCGCCTACGCTTGTGCCTTTAAGTCCGCACTGCTCAATGAGAGTGCCTGCAAAATTATCCTTCGGTCGTTTGAATGTTGAGCCTGCTGACGGATATTCAAGCGGTTGCTTGTCACGGCGACGGCTCATATAATCATCCATTTTGGCTTTGATTTCTTCCTTATCCGCCTTTTGCATTTTGAAATACGCACCTGTAATGATACAGCCGTTTTCATAATAAGCGGAATGGCGATATGCAAGTTTGAGGTCATCGCCCTCCAAACTGCCCTTATTGCCGTCTTTGTCAATATGGTCACAACGGAACATCACATTTCCTAGTTCTCCGCCGTACGCACCTGCGTTCATAAACGCACCGCCGCCGCACGAACCCGGAATGCCATAGGCAAATTCCAAGCCGGTCAATCCGTTTTCAAGAGCAAATCTGCACACCTTCATAAGCGGTGCACCCGCCTCGGCAAAAATCGTGGTGTCGTCAAGCAATTTGACCTCGCCGAACTCCTTGCCCAAAAGAATAACAACTGCGTCTATGCCATCATCAGACACAAGCAGATTCGAACCGTTGCCGACAGTCAAATATCTTACGCCCTGTCCGTTACATTCCTTTATAACCTCGGATATTTCTTCCTCGCTTTTTGGTAACACCATAAGTTTTGCAGGACCGCCGATTTTAAAAGTGGTGTGCAAAGCCATAGGCTCGTTTTCAACAACGGAAATACCCTTGCTTTTCAAATTTTCAAAAACTGTATTCAATTAGTTTCACCCTAATTTTTATTAGTCGCCCAAAATTGCGGCACCGATAATACCTGCGTCATTGCCAAGCTCTGCCTTGCAGATTTTTGACTGAATCTTTGAATAAACGCTGTATCTTTCGCTTTCAACATATCTGCGGATCGGACGCAAAAGTGTTTCGCCCTCGTTGCAGATACCGCCGCCGATACAAATAATTTCAGGCTGGAAGATATTTACAAGGTTGATAAGACCGCAAGCCACATACTTGCAATACTTGTCAACAACCTTGATACCTGCAATGTCGCCTCTGCGCATTGCGTCAAACGCTGTTCTGCCCGAAACCTTGCCTTCTTCCTTTGCAAGCTCGTGCATAACAGAATCAGGATATTCTTCCATAGCTCTCTTTGTTTGATTGATAAGAGCAGTAGCTGAAGCATAAGCCTCCCAACAACCCTTTCTGCCACAAGTGCAAGGTTCACCGTCAACAACAATAACTGTGTGACCGCACTCACCGCCTGCATTGTTTGCGCCTGAAACAATTTTGCCGTCAATGATGATACCCGAGCCAACGCCTGTACCGAGAGTTACGGCAACAAAATCCTTTGCACCGTGTCCGCAGCCTGCAACAGCCTCGCCGAGAGCGGCACAGTTTGCATCATTTTCAACAAAAACATTGTCGCAACCAAGTCTGTCAATAAGCATTTGCTTTGCAGGAACATGGTCAAATCCGAGGTTGTTTGCATATTCGATAACACCGTCTGAATTAACAGTACCCGGTGTGCCGATACCTACCGACTTGATGTCGGCAATAGTAATTCCCGCTTCTGCCATTGCTTCCTTTGACACCCTTGCAATGTCATCAAAAATCTCATCCGGTGTGCGAGGAATTGCAGTAGGAGTTTTTGCCTTTGCGACCATCTTGTAATCATCATCAACAACTGCCGCAACAATGTTTGTTCCACCTAAATCAATACCAATTCTGTACATAACTTATCCCCTTATATTTCAAAAAAATTCCTTTGCTTTTATGAGTTTGCCCAAAGCTCAAGTTCCTTATCGGTAGGCTCAATGTCATCAATGCCGAGATTGTGCATAAGTTCTTTTGCACCGTTGTAGCCCATCTTCTTTTGACGGTTGTTCATCGCTGCCGTTTCAACAATTACCGCAAGGTTTCTGCCGGGGGTAATCGGAACGGTGATAACAGGAACTTTGATACCCAAAAGTCTTGTGTACTCGTTGTCAAGTCCCATACGGTCGTATGCCTTTGTTGCATCCCATTCCTCAAGCTGAACAACCATATCAATCTTCTCTTTCGGCTTAACCGCACCCATACCGAAAATACGGCGTGCGTTGATGATTCCGATACCACGAAGTTCGATAAAGTGACGAATGTTGCTTGGCGAAGAACCCTCCAAGGTATTATAGCTGACCTTTCTGATTTCGACCGCATCATCTGCGATAAGTCGGTGACCACGCTTGATAAGCTCGATAGCCGTTTCGCTCTTGCCTGCACCGCTTTCGCCCACAATCAAAACACCCTCGCCGTAAACTTCAACAAGAACACCGTGACGGGTAATTCTTGGAGCAAGCTCACGGTTAAGCTCCGCAATAAGCGCTGCCAAAAACGGTGATGTTTCCTGATGAGTTTTAAGAAGCGGAACATCATGTTTTTCACAAGCGTCAATCATACACTGCGGAATTTCAAGTCCTCTTGTAACAACCGCAGCCGCCGGATGAAGCGACAGCCATTTGCCGAGTGCTTCCTCCTGCTCCTCGTCAGACATATTCTGCAAAAATCCGAGTTCTGTCCAACCCAAAATTTGAATACGAAGCGGGTCAAAATAATCCGTGTATCCCGTCAGCACAATGCCCGGTCTGTTGACCTCGTTTGTGACGATGTGCACATCCTCGGCAGGCTTTGAAAGATGGATTATTTCCAACTCAAAATCTTCAATTATCTTTTTCAAGGTAATATAATACTGCTCAGCCATTGCTTCTCACCTCATTAAAAGCTTAATCAAATTATATTATATAGTATATTTTAGCATTAATCAAGAAAAGATTAAAAATAAATTAATTAAATATTTTGATGTAGACTACGCAACGACACTATGATATAATTGGAGAGCGAAGAATAAGGAGACATCTTATGAACAAACTAAAAATCGCAATAGGTACTGAGGCTTTTCCGCCAACGATTGACGGCATCAGCACGGTTGCCAAATGCTATGCGGATATAATCAACGAAAAATACGGCGAAGCCATTGTAGTAACCCCTAAAAATCCAAACCAAGAGGACTACAAATACCCTTATGAGATTTACAGATACCAAAGTCTTTTTACCTTTGGCGAGGGTTATCCTGTCGGCTGGCCGTTCAAGGAAAAATTTGCAACCGACATCATCGCAAAAAATGTTGACATTCTGCATTCTCACTGCCCGATAGCCACAAGCTATTTTTACAGGAGAATAAACAGAATTTTCCGTATTCCGCAGGTTTTAACATATCACACAAAATACGAATACGACATTGAGGACAGAGTTCCGATTTGGGCAATTCGTCACAGAGCATACGGCTTTTTGCTCAACAACATCAAGTCGGCAGACGAAGTGTGGGTTACAAGCCACGGAACAGTTGACAGCCTGCGAAAAATCGGATACGAGGGCGACTATGTCGTTATGCCAAACGGCTGTGATTTGCCAAAATTTGACACAACGGACGATATGAAAGCTATGATGAGGCGCAAGCACAACATTCCAAACGATGTGCCGATTTTTCTTTTTGTCGGCAGAATGATGTGGTACAAGAATATCCGAATCACTCTTGATGCCTGCAAGCTCCTCAAAGACGAAGGCAGAGATTTCAGGATGATTATGATCGGTATGGGTCCCGAAGAAAACCAAATCAAAAGATATTGCGCAAAGCTCGGGCTCAACGACAAGGTAATTTTCACAGGTCAAATTCTTGACAGAACCGAACTACAAATGTACTACGGCACTGCTGATTTGCAAGTGTTCCCATCTATTTTTGACACAAACGGTCTTGTTGTGCGTGAAGCTGCGGCAAGCGCCACACCGACAATTGTTGTGCACGACAGTTGCGCAAGTGAGGGAATCAAGGACTGCGAAACAGGATTTATTTGTCTTGAATCGGCTCACAGCGTTGCAAGGACAATCGACAAAATCATTGACAACAAAGATTTGCTCAACCGTGTCGGCTTGAACGCTCGTGATGAGATTTACATCAGCTGGGACGAAAGCATTGCCAAAGCATACGAAAGATACCAAGTTGTGATTGACAAATTCAAATCAACACCGCACGGCAAATACGAATACTAAACAAATTAAGCACCGCAGATTTTGCGGTGCTTTTTCGTTAATTTTATTTCGCTACTATCTCTTTTATGTCAAATTGTTTGCCTGATACAATTTTGAGATTGCCTGACGAACAAATCGGACAATCGGGCACAAAGGTTTTGACATGCCCCTCGTAGCCACAATCGAGGCATTTTGCCAAAGCCGGCATAACCTCCACCGTCATTTTTGCATCGGGATACTCCGTTGTGGGTGCTGTTGCCTGCCACGCTTCTTCAAGAAATTTCGGCACAACATCACTCATTTCGCCCACTTGCAAAACAATCTCGTCAAGTTCGGTCAAATTGTTTTCCGCCATCACTTCGTCAACGGTTTTGACCACCTGGCATACAAGCCCCAGCTCGTGCATCAGTCGTTGTTCCAAGCGTTGATTTGACCCCTGAGCCAATCAAACCACTTGTCCATTCCCTCGCCTGTTTTTGCACTGACAAAGAAAATCTCTGCCTTTGGGTTGAGTTTCTTAATTCTCTCAACAACAGCCTTGTCATCAAAATCAAACACGCCCTTTGTGTCAATTTTGTTGATGAGAACGCAGTCGCAAATAGAGAACATAAGCGGATATTTGAGTGGCTTGTCGTCACCCTCCGGAACTGACAAAATCATTGCGTTTTTGCTTGCGCCCGTGTCAAATTCAGCCGGGCAAACAAGGTTGCCGACATTTTCAAGCACAACAAATTCAAAATCGCTTGCGTCAAAGCTGTCAAGACCTTGCTTTGTCATTCCTGCATCGAGGTGGCACATTCCGCCTGTGTGGAGCTGAATCGACTTTGCGCCTGCTTCTTCAATTGCTCTTGCGTCAACATCGGAATCAATATCTGCCTCCATAACTCCCATTTTATATTCATCCTTGAGAGCCTTGATTGTTGCTTTCAAGGTTGTTGTTTTGCCCGAACCCGGTGAGGACATAAGATTGAGCAAAAAGGTTCTATCCTTTTTGAGTTGCTCACGAACCTTGTCTGCCTCTCTGTCGTTATTTTCAAAAACAGATCTTTTAATTTCTATTACCTTAAATTCACTCATAACAAAGTTTCCTTTCATATTAGTACAAACAATATTGTATATTTTATAAATAATATTGTCAAGTAAAAAGCAACGATTCTCCCGCCGTGGAAAATCGTTGCTTTTTTTGATTAATCATTCAAGCATATGCTTTTTCTTGTTTGGAGGATTGAGGACGGTGTGACGCTGAATTCGTCAAGTCCCCAGTCGATAAGCATAGGAATTAAGCGTTCGTCTGCCGCCGCTTCGCCACACATACCGACCTGAATACCTGCTGCCTTGGCATTCTTAATTGTCATTTCTATTGCACGGAGCACCGCAGGCTGAAAAACATCATAAAGATAGCTGACATTTGCATTGCCACGGTCAACCGCCATTGTGTAACCTGTCAAATCGTTTGTTCCGATAGAGAAGAACTCTGCCTCCTTGGCAAGCAAATCGGAAATCAGTGCCGCCGACGGAGTTTCAATCATAACACCGACAGGCACATTTCTGTAGCGAAGTCCCTCGTTTTCGAGTTCGTCGCAACATTCCTTAATCAAGTCCTTTGCCTGCTTCACCTCGTCAACGGTTGTAACCAAAGGAAGCATAATTTTGATATTGCCGAATTGTGCCGCACGCAAAATTGCACGAAGCTGTGTTTTGTACAACTCCTTGTTGCCGAGGCAATATCTGATTGCACGGTAGCCCAAAAACGGATTATCCTCTTTTTCGATAGAAAGATAATCAATAGCCTTGTCACCGCCGATGTCGAGGGTACGGATGATGACCTCCTTGTTGTCCATAGCCTTTGCCACGGTTGAATAAGCCTCAAACTGCTCATCCTCGGTTGGCTGATGCTCTCTGTCCATAAAGAGGAATTCCGTGCGGAAAAGTCCGATTCCCTCACCACCGTTTTGCACAACATTTTGCGCATCTTCGGCTTTGCCGATATTTCCGTAAACCTTTTTGACAATACCGCTTTTTGTAACAGTCGGTTTGCCGAAATATTCGTTGAGGCTTTCTCTTTCTTCAAGATAAGCCTGTTGCTTTGCGGAATATTCCTCAAGCTCCGCATCGCTTGGAGAAATAAATACCTTGCCCTTAAATCCGTCAACTATGAGCTGTTCGCCATCTGCAACGCTGTCAACAGCACCGACAACCGACAACACCGCCGGTATACCCATTGCCCTTGCAAGAATTGCACTGTGGCTTGTTACACCGCCGACTTCCGTAACAATAGCCGAAACATTGTCCTTGTTGATTTGGGAAGTCATAGACGGGGTGAAATCCTTTGCAATAAGCACCGAATTTTTAGGCACCGCCGAAATATCAACAGCTTCCTCGCCAAGCAAAATTCTCAACAAGCTGTCCTTGATGTCCTTAATATCCGAAGCTCGTTGACGGGTAAGTTCGTCATCAACACCGGAGAACATATCAATAAACATTGAGCAAACCGTGTCAACGCCTGCCTCGGCAGTCATTCCGCCGTCAATGTTTTCTTCCATCTGCGAAAGCATAAACGGGTCTTGAAGCATCACCAAATGACCCTCCAATATCTCCGCTTCCTTTTCGCCGGCACTCTGCTTCAAATTCTCGGCAAGTGTCTTGGTTTCTTCAACAAAGGTGTCAACTGCGGTGTGGAGTTTTTGCTTTTCCTCCTCTGCGCCTGCATATTTCACCTGCTTGTAATCAAGGTTGCAATCCTTTATGACAACAGCCTTGCCTATTCCGTATCCACGGGAAGCACCGATACCCTTTAGCATAACATTTCCCCTCTTTCTGTGTTGATTTGAATTATTAATTATTCTTCGCCGAATCCGCTTTCGATAAGCTGTGTTGCCTCTGCAAGAGCCTCTGCCTCGTCTGTGCCCGAACATTCAACGGTGATTTCACTGCCACACTTGATGCAAGCCGCCATAATGTTCATAATGCTTTTGCCGTTAATCTTTTTGCCGTCCATCTCGATTTCAACATCAGACGCAAACTTTGTCATTTCTGTTACAAAAACATTTGCGGGACGCATATGAAATCCCATTTTATTCTTGATTGTAAAACTCTTTGATACCATAATAGTTACCTCTTATTTCTCCATAACGGGAGGGATAAGCCCTCCCGATTGATATTTTGTTTTGTTGTTTTTACGCCTTTTTCTTTGATGTAAGCGCCTTGAGCAATGTGAGAACAACTCCGCCAAGAAGTGAACCTGCCACAAGAGCAACGATATAAAGAAGAGGGTGTTCGCAAACTGCGAATGTGAAGATACCGCCGTGAGGTGCAGGGCAGGTTACATGGAACACTGCTGTGAGTGCACCTGCGAGTGCAGAGCCGACCATACAAGATGGGATAACTCTGAGCGGGTCAGATGCAGCGTAAGGGATTGCGCCCTCTGTGATGAAGCAAAGACCCATAAGGTAGTTAACAGGACCACTCTTGATTTCTTCCTCAGTCCAGAACTTCTTTGCAAATGTTGTTGAAAGAGCGATTGCGATAGGAGGAACCATACCGCCAATCATAACAGCCGCCATAATCCAAGTGTTACCGTCTGCAATAGCCGCTGTGCCGAATACATAAGCTGCCTTGTTGAAAGGACCGCCCATATCGGTTGCCATCATTGCGGCAAGAACGATTGAAAGAAGAATTTGGCTTGTTTCGCCGAGTGATGAAAGACCGTTTGAAACTGCTGTGTTGAGAACACCGATAACAGGGTTGATGAGGCACATCAACGCACCTACAAGGAAGGTGCCAAACAACGGATAAAGGAATACAGGCTTGATACCGTCCATAGCTTTTGGAAGCCACGAAAATACTTTTTTAAGAAGATTTACGATGATACCTGCTGCGAAGCCGGCAAAAAGTGCACCGAGGAAACCCGAAACAGCCGTTGAATCGCCAACCATATTTTGATTTTCAAACATTGAATTAAAGGTGTAGCCCTGTGCGGCAATCATACCGCCGATCATACCCGGAAGCAAGCCCGGTCGGTCTGCAATTGATTGAGCAATATAACCTGCAAGAACAGGAAGCATAAAGCCAAATGCAACCTTACCAATCCAAAACGGAACGGAAGCCGCAAAGCTTGTAAAGCCGAACGAACCGTTTGCCGAACCGTCAGGCATTGTTGCGTTGCCCATAAGTGTATCAATGAGGAAGCCGAGTGCAATGAGGACACCACCACCGACAACGAACGGAAGCATATGTGAAACGCCGTTCATAAGGTGCTTATAAATCTTGTGACCGAAGCTCTCTTTTTCCAAATCATCATCGGCTGAAGCAGTTGCTCCGCCCTCTTCGTGATAAACAGGAGCTTTGCCGTCAACAATTCTTTGAATAAGTTCTTCAGGCTTGTTGATACCGTTTGAAACAGAAGTTTTTACAACAGGCTTGCCGTCAAATCTTGCCATTTCAACATTCTTGTCTGCGGCAATAATGATACCGTCACAATTTGCGATTTCTGCCTTTGTGAGCACATTCTTTGCACCGCCCGAACCGTTTGTTTCAGCCTTGAGCGGATAACCCATCTTTTCGCCTGCCTTTTCCAAAGCCTCGGCTGCCATATAGGTGTGAGCAATGCCGGTCGGGCACGCTGTTACCGCAAGAATTCTGTATCCGTCTTTTTTAACAGGTTTTTTCACCTCGTCAGGATATTTTTCGCTTTCTTTCTTGTCGATGATTTGCAAGAACTCGCCTGCTGTCTTTGCGTTGCGAAGTGCGTTGCAAAATTCAGGTTCCATAAGCATAACCATAAGTCTTGAAAGAATTTCAAGGTGCAAATCTCCATCCATAGGTGCTGCAATCATAAACAAAATGTCGGACGGTTTTCCGTCAGGCGCTTCGTAATCAACACCACCCTTAACAGTAATTGCAGACAAACCCGGAACTTTTACGCTGTCGCTCTTTGCGTGAGGCACTGCAATACCCTCTCCGATGGCTGTTGTGCCTTGTTCTTCACGAAGCAAGATTTCATGCTTGTACTCCTGACGGTCTGCCAAATTGCCGACTGCGTCGTGAAGTGCCACAAGTTTGTCAATAGCTTCTTCTTTTGTTGCTACCGATGTATTCAGTTCGATTGCACCGGATTTTAACAAATCAATTATTCTCATAATTTTCCCTCCTAATTATGTTTTATATCAAAGCATCTTCCCAAATGCTTTTGTTACATACGCTCAAACACATTTTTTATTTCGTCAATTGTTGCAAGTTCCTCTGAAAAAGCAGTTGCGTTTCCGCAAGAAGCTCCGAGTTTCAAGGCATAGGCATAATCTTTTTTGTTGATGTATCCTGCCACAAAACCTGCCACCATACTGTCGCCGCAGCCAACCGAATTGACCACCTTGCCGTCAACATTGCCGATTGTTGTTACATTGCCGTTTTCGTCAATCAGCGTTGCGCCGTCCTTTGCTCTTGAAACAAGCACATTTCTTGCACCCATTTCCTGAACCTTTTTTGCATACTTAACTATATCTTCCTCGGTCTTTGTTTCAACTCCGAACAAGTCGCCGAGTTCGTGATGATTAGGTTTAACCAAAAACGGTTTGTACGGCAAAACATTTTTCAGCAAATCACCTGTTGCGTCAACCACAAAATTGACCTTTCGTTTTTGCAGTCTTGCCAAAATTCTCTCATAAATATCATCCGGCAAAGTGCTTGGAATTGAACCTGCAAGCACCAAAAAGTCGCCCTCTTTGATGTCGTCAAGTTTTTCCATAAGCTCGTTGATTTCAAGCTCATTTATGTCAGGACCCTGTGCGTTGACATCAAGTTCCGTGTCTGCCTTTATCTTGACATTGATTCGTGTTTGACCCTCTTTGAGCCTGTTGAAATCGCAATCAATACCTTCCTCAACAAGCATTTGCTCGAGCTTTCTGCCCGTAAAGCCTGCCACAAATCCGAGCGCCCTGTTGTGAACACCGAGCCTTGTCAAAATCACCGACACATTTATGCCTTTTCCGCCGTAATAAATTTCCTCACTCGAAGAACGATTTATGTCGTCATACCTGAGTTTTCCGACTTTCATAACATAATCAAGTGCCGGATTCAATGTAATCGTATAAACCATATCACACTACCTCCTTTATAACCGTTCGTTCCTTGATTGCCTCGTCCTCGCATTTGTCGCAGACAATACAAACCTCATCAATTGGCACAAATGTCACCGCCGAAACCTTGCCGAATTTTGAACTGTCTGCCAAAACATAGGTGACAAAACTTTTTTCAACCGCCACCGCTTTCAACATCGCCTCATCGGTATCGGGAGTTGTGCAACCTTGTTTTTCGCTGACTCCGTTTGTGCCGATGAATGCCTTTGAAAAGTTGTACTTTTGCAAATTCTTTGCCGCCGCAAGTCCTATGATTGCATCCGTAGTCGCCTTAACCTCGCCACCCACAATGAACGCTTTGCAACCAACCTGTGCAAGTTTTTTGCAATGCGAAATTCCGTTTGTGACAAAGGTTGCCTTTGAACCCTTAAGATAATCTATCATAAGATAGGTTGTTGTGCCTGCGTCCAAAAAAACGAAGTCGTCATCATTAATTTGCTCTGCACAATATTTTGCAATCAAGGTTTTTTCATCAATGTTTTTCAAAAACTTTTCTTCATTATTATCCTCGTTATTTACAAACTCCTGCGACAAAACCGTTGCACCGCCGTGCACCTTATTTAGTTTTCCCAAATTTGAGAGTGCCACCAAATCTCGCCTGATTGTACTTTCCGAGGTATCAAATTCTCGGCTGAGCTCCGTTACACTTGCCGAGCCTTTGTGAAGTATCAAATCTAAAATTCTTTGTCGTCTTTCCTGTGTAAGCATTTTCAATCACCATAGGTTTCACTTTCTACCCAAATTATAGCAATTCAATCAAATTCGGTCAATAGCAATCAATAACTTTCGGCACATTTGCGTATTTTTGCCCTTTTTGTTGTTTAAATTACACTAATACAAAAATAAAAATGCCCACTTTTGACCGATTTTATTCATTCGGTCACAAAAGTGAGCATTTAAATTAAGTTTAATTATTTAGTTTTTACTTTTCTAACGGTTGACCACTTTGAGTATACCTTTTTGCCGTTTACTTTCTTATATGAACGAACACGAAGATAGTATACCTTTTTAGCTTTGAGCTTTTTAATCTTAACCTTTGTTGATTTTTTGCTTACCTTGAAGGTCTTTTTATTCTTTGAGAACTTCTTGTTTGTTGCGATTTGAACCTGATAAGCAGAAACACCGGCAACTTTTTTCCACTGTGCTGTGATTGATTTTTTGCCTGTTGAAATCTTTTGAACCTTTGTCTTTGCAGGTGTTGTTGACTGTGGCTTTGCAGTTTCGGGTTTTGTAGTTGGTGCAGGCTGTGTTGGTTTTGTCGAATCAGAATTTGACAAATCCTTGATTTTCTGGTCGCAAGCATCGTCAAAATATGAAAGTGCACGAAGCGCATCTGCTGTTGCAAGCTGATTTTCAGTCATAGCACCTGTATTCCAATCGGCAGCCATAAATACACCGTTGTTGTTCTTGCTTTCAAAATTCTTGAGAAGCTGATAAGCCTCATAAGCCTTGTCGAAATCGCCTGCTGCGGAATAAGCCATAAGAGCCATTGCAGTTGAGTTGGCATTTTCTTCAAATGTTGTTTGATAACAATAGCCTTTATTTTTTTTATAACCAGCAATCAATTTGAGAGCATCATTATAATTAGTTTGATAATAAGCTTTATACGGTGCAACAGTTGCTACATATACCGAAGTATTGTCACAAGAATAGCCCCAATTGTCAAGACCCGAGCCAACCTTATAGCTCTTTGACATTTGGTCAATCAAATCCCTTGCCAATTTGTCATTGCCGATTGCCTTGCAAGCCTCAACAATACATCTGTAAAAATACGGATTTGAAACATTCTTGTTTGTCTGTGCAAAAGTTTCGAATGCTTGCTTAACATTGTAACCGCCGAAGTTTGTTACATCCTTGCCGAGAATTGTCAAAATGTCAATGGCAACGGCATAGTAAACAAGGTTTTCACTATCGGCAGTTTCGCCTTGCTGTCTTGCCATAATCTTGCCGTTGTTTGCCTTGAGATTGCTTTCAAGTGCAGTGAGATATTCCGATACATCTCCGCCTGCCTGTGCAACTGCGTGAACTGTATAAGAATTTTCAACAGTTTGTCGTGTAACAAATCTTCCATAGTTGTCTTTCTCATTTTTTAAGAAATTGATTGCGCCGAGCATATCTGCCTTTGCCTCAACCTGTGCTGTTACAACCTCTTTTAAACCGAGGGTCTTTGTTTCAGCCAAAGCTGAAAAAGGAACTACTGCCGAGAAAATCATAACTGCCGACAGCAAAACCGATAATAGTTTTTTCATTACTTTTTACCTCCTTATAAATAAAAAAACTCTGTGTGTAGACAGAGAATGCAAAAGGGTATAGTAATCCTATACTATACTGTATTTTCTTGCTTTCCCATTGCCCAAAAGCGAAAATTAAGCTTAAAACTCGTCTCCCGACTTATGATATAGCAGTGCTTGACTTTGCGCCTTCTCGTGTTACCGATGGCATTGCAAAATCTTCATCAAATACGGTAATGGCGGTTGCTCGGGATTCTCACCCGATTCCGTTTGAATTAAGCCATTTCTACTTGATTATACACCTAATTATCAATTTGTCAATAAACTCTTGAAATATAATGATATATATAATAAAATAATATTAATAATATATGAGGTAACCGCTATGAAGAATATTTTATTTTATAAGAAAAAAGCAAAGGCTTGGGAAGAGGCACTTCCTGTCGGCAACGGCAGAATCGGTGCAATGGTTTTCGGTAACCTAAAAACAGAGAGAATCGCTCTCAACGAGGACAGCCTGTGGTCGGGCTATCCAAAAGATTTGAACAAAAAGGATGCCGGAAAATATCTTGAACCGCTTAGAAAAGCAATTTTATCGGGCGACCACAAAACCGCAAAAGAAATTGCAAACAAAGATTTTCACGGTCACTGGAGCGAAGCTTATCTTCCGTTCGGCGACCTTAACATTGAATATTCAAAAACAAGCAGAAAAGGCTATGAACGCACTCTTGACCTTGAAAAAGGTGTGTCCACCACAAAAAATGATTTGCTCACTCAAACCGTTTTTGTGAGCCACCCTGCACAGCTTTTGGTGGTTAATGTAAAGGCAAACGAGCCGATAAGCGCAAGAATTCAGCTTTTCAGCAAACTTCATCACAAGTGCTACACCGATGAAGATATGCTTGTTATCGAGGGCAAAGCTCCCGAGATTTGTATGCCACCGTACTACAACACGGGCAATGTATTTGATTACGGCGAGGGCGGAATGAGTTTTGCAGGCGCTGTCAAGGTGCTTGGCACAGCAAGATTTGACGATGACGCAATCGTGATTACAAACCAAACGGAATTCACTCTTTTGGTGTCGCTTGCAACAAACTTTGTTGATTTCAAGTCAATGCCGGAGGGTGACCCACTTGAAAAAGCAAAGGAATATTTTATAAACATCAGACCATACGGTGAACTTTTGCGTGAACACACAGACGATTTTTCCGCACTGTTTAGCAGAGTTGATGTTGATTTTGGCAGTGAGAGAGCAGATGTTCCGACCGACAAGAGATTGAAGCAATTCAAAAAAGGTGCAGACGACAACAATCTCATTGCGCTCCTTTTCCAATATGGCAGATACCTCACTATTTGCTGTTCTCGTTCGGGCACACAGGCAATGACGCTTCAGGGCATATTCAACCCTCACTTGCGTGCGCCGTGGTCATCAAGCTACACCACCAACATCAACACCGAAATGAACTATTGGTGCACAGATATTTGCAACCTTTCGGAATGTTTTGACCCGTTCTTTGAGCAAGTCAAAAAGATGTGCATAAACGGCGAAGTTACCGCAAAAGATTACTATAACTGCACAGGTTCTGTTGCTCACCACAACAGCGACATCTGGGGTGCAAGCTATCCTGCGGGCGACCCAATAGGCAAAACAGACGCCGAAAGCTATGCTTATTGGCAAAGTTCACTTCCTTGGATGCTCAATGAAGTTTTTGAGCACTACCGTTACACAAAAGACGAGCTTTTGTTTGAAGAAATGAAGCCTTATTTTGAAAAGGTGCTCAATTTTTACAAAGATTATCTCTTTGAATTTGAAGGCAATTTGGTTACCTGTCCGTCAAGTTCACCTGAAAACACCTTCAACGACAACGGTCAGCGTGGTTGCCTCACCTATATGCCGACAATGGATATCGGTATTCTTCAGGAATTCTTCCAAAACTGCAACGAACTTGGCTTTGATACTCCTGAAATTCCAAGCATTCCTATCGGTTCTGACGGCAGAATCAATGAATGGGCAAAGGAATACGACGAAACAGAAGTCACTCACCGCCATGTGAGCCATCTTTACTGCGTTTATCCATCGGCTGTCGAACAGCCAAACGAAGTCAGAGAAGCTGCAAAGAAATCACTTTTGAAGCGTGGTTTTGACGGCACAGGCTGGGCACTCGGCTGGAAAGTTTGCCTTTGGGCAAGACTTGACGAAGCTGAAAACGCTTTGAAACTCATCAAAAATCAACTCCGTCCAATCAATCCGAGAGGCTTGAAGCGTCCGGGAGGCGGAAGCTATCCAAATATGTTTGACGCTCACCCTCCGTTCCAAATTGACGGCAACTTCGGTGTTTCGGCAGGCATTGCGGAAATGCTCGTGAGAGGTGCAATTCCAAAGGAATGGTCGGGCTACGCAAAGGGCATCAAGCGTAAGGACGGCACAGAACTTAACATTAAGTTTGACAAAGGCGAGATTTATGAATAAAATTCTTGTAATCGGCTTGGGCGGAACAATCGGAAGTGTTGCAGGCGAAAGCATTTCGCTTGATGACAACTGCCTGAAAATTCTGGATGTCACAGAGCACACCAATGTGCAATTTGACACCGTTTCTCCGTTCAAGGTGTTGAGCGAAAATATGACAAAAGCACTTTGGCAGAAACTCATCGACTGCCTTGACGAAGTTGATTTTTCAAAATACAAGGGTGTAATTATTCTCCACGGAAGCGACACTCTTGCGTTTACATCAGCGATCATTGCCAATACGTTTGCCGACAAAAACATTGTTCTTGTTGCGTCCGACAAGCCTGTTGAAAATCCGTTGAGCAACGCAAAAACTAATTTTGACGCCGCCGTTGCTCATCTGTTAAGCGACAAAAGCGGAGTGTATGTTTCGTATAACGGAATAAAAAGGGCAAACTGCATCACAAGCGCCGACATCAATGACGAATTCAGAGCAATTTCTCACTTCCCAAAACCGACAAACAAGAAAAAAATCAGCAACAAAAATGTGCTGATTATCAGACCGTATATTTCTATGGACTTTGGCATATACAACCTTGAAAATGTTGACGAAGTGCTTATTGAAATGTATCACTCCGCAACCGTGCCGAACAGCGCAAAGGAATTTGCAAAGTCGCTCAAAATCCCATATCATTTTGTAACCCACAAAATGAGTGCCGACTACGAAACAGCACAGGATATTGAAAATATCATCTTTGGCACAACGATTGAAAATGCGTATGCAATGAGCATACTTGAATAATCATTTCCCACAGTCGCAAAAAAACACAACAGCTTCCCTAAATGCCGAAACAAGGGAAGCTGTTGTAATTCTATACATATTTTAAAACATCAATAATATCGGTAATCACAGGCACATCGGGACGCAAATCCTTATCCTTGAACCAACCGAAGTTCATACGGATTGCCCTCATACCAGCCGAAAGTGCACCCTGAATATCATTTATCGGGTGGTCGCCGACATAAACACATTCGCCCGGTTCAACGCCCAAACGCTGTGCAGTAATTTCAAAAAGTCGTGGGTCAGGCTTGTGCACGCCCTCATCCCCGCTGACAACCACAATATCGCACAGCGGTCGAAGTCCGCTTTTGTCCATTTTGTGATTTTGGAGAATTGACGGTCCGTTTGTAATCACTCCCGTGAGGTAGCCCCTTGCACGAAGTTCTTTGAGGAGCGGAACGGAATTTTCAAATATAACATTGTAATCACCGAAATTGACATCATAGTGATTTGCAAGAACAGTTGGGTCGGGAGCGTTTTCCCATCCCCACATTTTCACAAGTTCAGTGCACCATTCAACACGATTGACATAACCGCCGTTGCCTGTGTCCTCCATATCCCTCTTGCGTTTTTCCCGTTCCTCTGCCGACAAATCAGGCAAAAATTCATCCAAAAACGCATAGGCATATTTTTCAAAAGCCTTGGTTCTGTCCTGCAAAGTTTCGTCAAAATCAAACAATACTGCTTTTGTCATAATCAAGTTGTTCTTTGAGTTCTTCAACATTTTTGAAGATTTTTTCCTCTCGTTTATAATCAATAAGCTCCACCCTCACGGTTTTGCCGTAAAGGTCACCGCTGAAATCAAAAATATGAGTTTCGCAAAGTGGCTTATCAACCCTCCAAGTCGGGCGAATTCCAATATTCGTAAAGGACTTGTACTCCTTGCCGTCAACAAAGGTTCTGCTTTCGTACACGCCGTATTTCGGCACAATAAGTCCATCCGGCAAATGCTGATTGATGGTCGGGAAGCCGATTGTTCTGCCCCGCTTGTCACCGCCGATAACCTCATTTTCAAATGTAAAATTATAGCCAAGCATCTTGTTGGCATCCTTGAGTTCCCCGTTTTTGACGCATTCTCTGATTCTCGTTGAGCTAATCGGCAAATCCTTGTAGTCAAGGTGCTCCAAAATACGCACCCAAACATCTTTTTGTTCAAGATATTTTCTCATATCAAGAGCCGACCAAGAAGCGTTTTTGCCGAATTTAAAATTAAATCCGCACAAAACAATTCCTGCGTGAAATCTGCCTATCAAAATGTCGTCAATAAATTCCTCACCGCTCAAGTTCTTTATATCATCAAAAGACGCAAAAACGGCATTTGGAAATCGCTTTTCAAAAATGCTTTTTTGAAGAAGTGAAAATTTGTTGTTTACGCAGAAAATAATAACCTTTTGCGCACCCGTGGTGACGGTTTGATGTGCACGGTGCATACCGTCAAAATCGCCGAGTGCAACCGCAATTCTCTGCTTTTTGTTATTGTCTGTATTCATTATTCTCTAACGGACAAAATGCGAAGAACCTTCAGTTCGTCACCCTGTCTTTGTCCCAATCCTAAAAATTCGTTTTTATCACTGTACACGGTGCAAATCTCGTTTTGCTCAATGCTTGCACGAACACGGCTCATATCAAGTGCTCCGCCGTTGAAAAATCTTGTTGACTGCGCAGGCGAAACCCTCACCTTTTTGTAGCAATCAAACATTCTTTCAATGTTGATAAGCACACCGTCAAAACCTTTACTGCTGTCTTTCATCTCCTGAAGTTCCGCAAGGCTGACGCAATCCGACAAATCAAATCCCATAGCCTTTGTGCGACAAAGTTCTGTCATAACCGCTCCGCAACCAAGTGCCGAGCCGATGTCATCAATCAACGAACGGATATATGTGCCCTTACTGCAAAGAACTTCAATTTGATAGGTGTGCTCGGTTTCATCAAAAGCAACCAATTCAAGCTCCTTGATTTCAACCTTGCACGCTTCACGCTCCACGGTTTTGCCCTCTCGAGCCAAATCGTAAAGACGCACTCCGTCCACACTTTTTGCACTGTACATAGGGGGAATTTGGTCGATAACCCCAACAAAATCACACATCACCCTTTTGACATCATCAACCGTGACCGCAACCTCGCTTTGCGAAGTCACCTCACCCGTAATATCCAAGGTGTCCGTTGTCATTCCGAGTTTAAAGGTTGCACGGTAGCCCTTGTCGCTGTCGGGCAAAAAGTTCAAAAACCTTGTTGCTCCGCCAAACATAACAGGCAAAACACCCGTTGCCATCGGGTCAAGAGTGCCCGTATGACCGGCTTTTCGCTCCTTGGTTATACCTCGGAGTTTTGCAACCACGCCGAAAGAGGTTATATCCTTTTCCTTGTTTACACAGATTATTCCCGTCATATGTGCAATAATTCCTTTGATTTTTCAACAAGCATTTTTGTTGCGGTTTTTACATCACAATCAAATCTGCAAGCCGCCGCCTGCTTGTGACCTCCGCCGCCAAATGCCGAGGCAAGTTCCGCCGCATTTACGCTCTCATATGTTCTGATTGAGCATTTGCAAGTGCCGTCTGCCTTTTCACGAATGGTAAGACCGATTTCCACACCCTCAATTTGACGGGTGAGCGGAGGCAACGACTCGGTGTCAAGCTCGGTTGTGCCTGTCTTTTTGTACATCTCGTTTGTAACGGTTAGGATGCACACTCTCTCATCAAGAAAAAATTGCATACCCTCAATGGCAAGACGCTCCAAAGCGGCAAACTTTTTCGTCTTTGTTTCAAACATAACACGATTGATATAGCCGTTGTCTGCTCCGAGGTCGATAAGTTCCGCAGCAGAACGATATGTATTTGATGTCGCAGACGAATATTTAAAGCAACCTGTGTCGGTTGTTATGCCTGTATAAAGGCAGTCAGCCATTTTTTTGTCAATGTCAACGCCAAGCGCCTTGATAACTTTAAGTATAATTTCGCAGTTTGCGGCAGCATCCGCATTGAGAAGCAAATACTTTGCGTAATCTGTGTTTGTGCCGTGGTGGTCAATACACAAATCAATTTTTCCGCCATAGGTGTTCTGAAGTCCGCCGAGAAGATTTTCCGTTGCAACATCAACGGCGATAACATACTTCTCGTCAAACTCCTGAACCTCTATATCGTCATAAAGATATTCATATTTTGTCGGAATAGGATCATCACAAATAAGTTTTGCCTGTTTGCCCAATTTTTGCAAAGCACGAAGCAATGCGTATCCGCTTCCCAAGGTATCACCATCAGGATGAGCGTGGCAGAGAATTGCAAAACAATCCTCTTTTTTGAGCAAACCTGCACACTTTTCAACATTAATCTTCATCTTTAGTTTCTATACCCTTTAGCTTATCAAAAAGCTCCATTCCCTTTTCGATAGAGTCATCAGCAACAAAGCGAAGCTCCGGTGTTTTGCGAAGATGAAGCGATGAGCCGAGGCGACCACGGATAAATCCCTGTGCCGCCTTTAAGCCTTTTACTGCTTCCTTAGCCTTGTCAACGCCCTCAAGAGCGCTGATGTACACCTTTGCATAGCTCAAATCGTTGCTGACATCTACCTTAACAACTGTGAGCATACCGCTTACTCTTGGGTCTTTGACCTCACGGAGAATTGCGATAAGTTCTCTTTTTATATCTTCTGTAATTCGGTCTATTCTGTATCCTGCCATAAAATCTCCTGCACTGACTGTTGAGAAAGCATTTGAATTTGCTTTATCGGCAGTCTACTGATTAATCTCTGTATTCTTCAACAATATAAGCCTCGAAAACATCTCCTGCCTGAATGTCATCAAAGCCTGCAAGGCTGATACCACATTCATAACCTGATGATACTTCCTTAACTTCATCCTTAAATCTCTTGAGGTTAGCAATGTCAACATCTGCAAGTTCCTTGCCGTTTCTCATAACTCTAACCTTACCGCCACGCTTGATGTTGCCTGATGTAACAACACAACCTGCGATTGTGCCGGCAGATGAAATTTTGTAAACCTCACGAACTTCTGCCGCACCTGTGTCTACATCTCGATACTTTGGTGCTCTCATACCACGCATAGCGTTTTCAATATCTTCAATAGCGTCATAAATAATATTGTAAGTCTTGATTTCAATACCGTCACGGTTTGCACTTTCCTGTGCGATTGGGTCAACACCAACTGCAAAGCCAACGATTATTGCGTTTGAAGCGTTTGCAAGCATAACATCACTTTCGTTGATTGTGCCGACACCGCCGTGGATAATCTTAACTCTAACCTCGTCATTTTCAATCTTGAGAAGTGACTGCTTAACAGCCTCAACCGAACCTTGAACATCAGCCTTAACGATGATGTTGAGGTCTTTAAGTTCGCCCTCGTGGAGAGTGTCGAACAAGGTGTCGAGTGTAACTTTCTGGAATGCCTTGAATTCTTCTTCCTTTGCCTTTGCCTTACGCTGTTCAACAAGCTGACGAGCAAGTTTTTCGTCAGAAACGGCGTTGAAGAGGTCACCGCTCATAGGAACTTGGTCAAGTCCCATAATTTCAACAGGAACCGACGGTCCTGCACTGTTTATCTTCTTGCCCTGGCAGTCAACCATTGCTCTAACCTTGCCGACTGCTGTGCCTGCAACGATTACATCGCCTGCATTGAGAGTGCCGTTTTGTACAAGGAGAGTTGCAATAGGACCTCTGCCCTTGTCGAGTTTTGCCTCGATAACAACACCGCTTGCGCTTCTGTCAGGGTTAGCCTTGAGTTCGCACATTTCTGCAACAAGGTTAATGGTTTCAAGAAGTTTGTCGATACCCATTTTTGTCTTTGCAGAAACAGGAACGCAGATAACATCACCGCCCCATTCTTCAGGAACAAGCTCGTGCTCTGTGAGCTGTTGCATAACTCTGTCAGGGTTTGCACCCTCTTTATCCATCTTGTTGATAGCAACAATAATTTCTACACCTGCTGCTTTTGCGTGATTGATAGCCTCGATAGTCTGTGGCATAATACCGTCATCCGCAGCAACAACAAGAACGGCAATATCCGTGCTCATTGCACCTCTTGCACGCATTGCAGTAAATGCGGCGTGACCCGGTGTGTCAAGAAAAGTAATAACCTGTTTATCAGGAGCTACTACCTGATAAGCACCGATAGCCTGTGTAATACCGCCTGCCTCGGTTGATGTAACGGATGTGTTACGAATAGCATCAAGGATAGATGTCTTACCGTGGTCAACGTGACCCATAACACATACAACAGGAGGACGGGTTACAGCGTTTTCATCGTTTTCAACCTCTGCCTCGATAATCTGTTCCTCGATTGTAACAACAACCTCTTTTTCTACCTTTGCACCAAGCTCTGTTGCAACGATTTCTGCTGTATCATAGTCGATAACTTCATTTACAGATACCATCATACCGAGCTTCATAAGTGCCTTGATAACCTCATTTGCAGCAAGACGAAGGCGAGATGCAAGTTCACCGACGGTGATTTCATCACCGACTGTAATCTTGATTTGTTGCTTCTTTCTCTGCTCTGCAATACGGGCAAGACGCTGTGCTTCTGTTTCTTTCTTTGAGCGAGCGTGCATGCCCTGTGGCTTTTTCTTTCTGTATTGCTTTGACTTTTGGTTAAGCTTTTGCTTCTTTTGATAATCGCCTACTGTGTTTGCAGGTGAAATATCCTCATACTTCTGATTGTACTTTTCAAGGTCAACATTGTTAACTCTTGTGTCAACATGACGAGCCTCACCCTTTGTTCTTGCCTGAGGTACTTGCTCTGCCTTTTTCTTTGCTTTTTCTTCTGCTCTCTTTGCAGCCTGCTCTGCCATTTGAAGAATAGCAGCCTGACTTTGACGCTTCTTATTTTTAGCCTCGTCTTTAGGGTCGACTTTATCTTTCTTTGCATCCTTTTTAGGAGCTGACTTCTTCTTTGGAGCAGTCTTTTTCTGTGCAAAGTATTCATCAAAATTGCTTACGCTGTTTGCTTGTGTAAGTTTATCAAAAAGGATGTTGAGTTCATCCTCGTTAAGTGCAGTTGCAGCTTTTTTTGCAGGACCTTCGCAGTATTGGTCAAGTACTTCGATAATCTCTTTGTTTTGCTTTCCGAAGTCCTTTGCAACATCGGAAACCTTAATCTTTATTACCATACTCGTTTTCCTCCTGATTAATCAATTCTTTTATTCTGCGGGAAAAATTTATGTCGTCAACCGTAATAACCCCTGCCTTGTAGCCCAAGGCTCTGTGGATATCATTAATCGTTTCGGGAATAATGCTCACGGTTACATCGTGCTTTGACTTTTCTATGGCAACATCAAATTCGCCAACAAGTCGCTGTGACACATCCGACGCAAAAATCACAAGCTCGGTTTTATGTTCCATCACGGCTTTGAGCGCCATATCGTGACCCATAGAAAGTTTGCCCGCTCTTCTTGCCATTCCCAGCATTGAGAGATATTTTTTATTCGGCATTTGAAATTTCTTCTTCCATTTTATCGTATACGCTGTCCTCTATTTTCATAGAAAACGCTCTTTCAAAGGCACGCTTTTTTCTTGCTTGCTTCAAGCAATCTGCGCTTTTGCAAACATAAGCACCTCTGCCGGCTTTTTTGCCTGTGAGGTCAAGGCTGACCTCTCCCTCGGGACTTTTGACAACTCTCACAAGAGTTCGCTTGTCAAACATTTCTCCACAGCCTGTGCACATTCTCATAGGTACTTTTTTTGTTTTCATAAGCTATCACCTTTGTAATAAATTATTCTTCAACCGTGTTTTCGCTTGCACCCTCATAGAAGCCTGATTCAGGTTTGATGTCAATCTTCCAAGAAGTGAGCTTTGCAGCAAGACGAACATTCTGTCCCTTGTTGCCGATTGCGAGTGAAAGCTGGTCGTCAGGAACTGTTGCTCTGCAAGACTTTGCTTCCTCGTCAAGAATTTCAACAGAAATTACATCTGACGGTGCAAGTGCGGCAGAAATAAACTCAACAGGGTCGGTGCTGTATTTTACAATATCAATCTTTTCACCGCCGAGAGCGTCAACAACATTTGAAACTCTCTGACCCTTTGGTCCGATACATGAACCGACAGCATCAACATTTTCGTCCTTTGAATATACGGCAATCTTTGTGCGAGAACCTGCCTCACGGGAAACGCTCATAATCTCGATTGTGCCGTCAAAAATTTCAGGAACTTCTGTTTCAAAAAGGCGTCTTACGAGACCCGGATGAGTTCTTGAAATCATAACCTTTGGACCTTTGCCCATATCCTTGACATCAACAACAAAAATCTTTGTGATTTGACCTTCAACAAATGTTTCGCCCGGAACTTGCTCTGCCTTTGGAAGAACAGCCTCGCTGTGACCGATTTCGAGATAAACATTGCCTGTTACAGGGTCAACCTTGTTAACCTTTGCAGAAAGAAGCTCTTGGTTCTTGCTTTGGAACTCTTCAAGCATCTTTCCTCTTTCTGCTTCACGGATACCCTGACGGATAACATGCTTTGCAGTTTGAGCAACGATTCTGCCGAAGTCCTTTGTTTTGAGCGGAATATCAATTGTCTTGCCAACCTTTGCACTTTTGCGGATAAGCTGTGCCTGCTCAAGAGTGAGGTCTGTGTCAGGATCTTCAATTTCCTCAACAACATTCTTGGTTACATAAACCTTAATGTTCATTTTTTCCGGATCAATGTCGCAATGTACAATGTCCTTGCCGTTGTAATCGTGCTTTGCGGCAACAACAATTGCGGCAGCAATCTTTTCGTAAAGATAATCTTCCGGAATTCCTTTTTCAGCTGTAAGCATTTTTACTGCTTCAAAAAATTCTTTGTTCATCATTTTTTCCTATTCATCCTTTCGGTATAAAATTCAAAATTAATTAAAGTTCTTTTGAAAAATCATTGATGTCAAAATCATCAAGTTTAACATAAGAGGTGTCTTTTTTGTTAACCGTAACAGTTTGACCGTCCTGAAGTTCAACGGTGATTTCCTTGTTTTCGTAGCTTGCAAGTTTTCCGTTAAAATCACGAACTCCGTCAATCGCTCTGATAGTTCTCATCATAACAGGTGAGCCGATATATTTTTCAAAATGCTCATCCTTGACAAGTTCTCTTTCAACTCCCGGTGAGCTGACCTCCATCATATAGCTTTGGCTGATAGGGTCTGCCTCATCAAGCGGTTTTGATATAGCGTGAGTAAAATCAACGCAATCATTCATATCCACTCCGCCGTCTTTGTCGATAAAAATACGCAGATACCAATCCGAGCCTTCCTTTGCAAACTGAATGTTCCAAAGGTCATATCCCATTTCGTCTGCAACAGGCTTGATTATTTCCTCAACCCTTTGCACTGTTGTAGGCTTCGCCAATTCACAATCCTCCCTACAATAAAAAGAAGCGAACCCGTTGGGTTCACCTCACTTTGATTTACATTCGATTATCTATATTATATATTATAATTTATATTTGTCAAGTCTTTTGTAGGATTTTCAGGCATTTTACCACCGTCGGAGCAAGCATTGCAAAGCCAAAAGGCACGGACAGCACCACCATAGGTATGCAAAATACCACCATAAGCACAATTTGCTTTGTCGTCAACTCATCGATTCTGATAAATCCCACGCAAAAACCTGTAAGCGACGACACGGGAACAAGAGCACAAACAATCGATAAAAGCACCTTTTCACCAAACGACATCGCAATGTTTATATCATCTCTGCTCGAAATTGCAACGACCAAAATCAAAGTCAGTCCGAAAAATGCAACAAAGGTCATCAAAGTGCCGGCTAAAAATCTTTTCGCCGTCTTTTTGCTCCAATTTTTATACATAAAACCAAACCGTTCTTTCAAATAAATTCATACTTCTTAAATAATAACAAATTAAGTGTTGAAAAACAATATAAAATGGTATAAAATATAGCTGTTAAAAAAGAAATTAATTTTGGAGGATTAATTATGGCTAATCAAGTAGTAGTAGAAATTTCTGCTCGTCATGTTCATGTATCAAAGGAAGATTTGGAAACACTTTTCGGCAAGGACTATCAGCTCACAGTAAAGAAAGAGCTTTCACAGCCGGGTCAATTCGCTTGTGAAGAAAGAGTAAGAGTTGTCGGCACAAAGGGTGAATTCCCTGCAGTTTCAATTCTCGGTCCATGCAGAAATGCAACACAGGTTGAGCTTTCTCTCACAGATGCTCGTTCAATCGGCGTTGTTGCTCCTGTAAGAGAATCAGGCGACATCGAGGGTTCAGGCACTTGCAAGCTCGTTGGTCCATGCGGTGAAGTTGAAATCGCTTGCGGTGTTATCGCAGCAAAGCGCCACATCCACGCAACAACAAAGGACGCAGAGGAATTCGGTCTTACAAACGGCGAAATTGTTTCAGTTGAAATTCCTTCAGCAAACGGCAGAAACCTCACTTTCGGTGATGTTGTTGTCAGAGTAAGCGACAGCTATGCACTTGCTATGCACATCGACACAGACGAAGCAAACGCAGCAGGTATGAAGCCTAACACAATGGGAACTATTATCAAATAAATTCATTACTTAATAGTAAAAGGAGACGGAATTATCCGACTCCTTTTTATGTTTCTTCAATATAAATATCAACCTTAAAGATTGCCTCGGTTTGCAACAACCTGTATTCTTCCGAAGCAAGCACAAACTGCTTAAATTCATCTATATCTTCAATCCACTCACAGCTTGCAAAATCCTCGTATTTCATACTCGGCGGATACACAACATCCGTATGCAATTGAACATACTCGTCACCGCTGTCTTTGTATTGCAAAACGAGCGAAAAATAGTACTCTTCATCGCAGGTGAACTGATACAAACCCGTTTCAAACAGAAAATTCTTTTCAGGCAATTCTGCACTGCACTCCTCGCAAAATATGTCAACAATTTCTTCAAGAGAAGTACGATTATTTATTTTTTGCTTCAAATTTTCAACTAAATTTTCCATATCAAACTCACTTATTCTTACAAATTTTGTTGGAGAATATAACCAAAAGAACAACGCCTACAACAACCACCGGGAACAGAATTCCAACCATATAAAAGTCTTTGTTGACAAATATTCCGATAAACGAAACGACTGCAACAACAATAGAAAAAACGGCAAACATACGGTTGATTTTTTTAGTATCGCACTCGTTCTGATTGCTTTCGGAAGTGTTCAAACCCGCAATTAAAAAATCACCTTTATTGAACGCAAAAATTATACCAAAGACAAGAAAAATCACCGTTAAAACAATGTAAATTGCCATAAAACCACCTCAATTCTAATTGTAAATTCAATATAACACAAAAGGAAAGTATTGTCTACAAGAAATGACCATAAGGGCTAACTGTATTCGCCTAAAAAAATATAAAGCCTCCACTTGTTGTACAAGGGGAGGTGGATTTTGCGAAGCAAAAGACGGAGGGGTTAAGATAAAACACAAATTATAGAAGAAATATGTTGAAAAAAGGATGTGCATAATTTTCACATAAAGAAATATTGTCTGCAAAAGCGACTGTAAAGTCAACACAAATATAAAAATAAACCACTCGAAAGAGTGGTTTGTTTTTATGTCGGCATCGACCTATTTTCACAGGAGGCTGCCCTCCAACTATCTTCGGCACGCGTGAGCTTAACTACCGTGTTCGGTATGGGAACGGGTGGACCCTCAGCGTAATAAACACCGACTATGAACTGTAACTGTTAATCACAGTTGTTTTTGTGACCTGTTGGCTTTTCCTTTAGGTCTTGGTGACCCGTAGGAGAATCGAACTCCTGTTTTCGCCGTGAGAGGGCGATGTCTTAACCGCTTGACCAACGGGCCATAGATGGTACACCATCACGGGCTCGAACCGTGGACACCCTGATTAAGAGTCAGGTGCTCTACCAACTGAGCTAATGGTGCATAGCTCTGTTCAGAATATACTCTGAAAACTAAATACAGATATTGCTCTGGAATTTTGTAATTAACTTCACCTTCAGACACTCTCTGAAAGGTCAAGCCCTCGACCTATTAGTATTGCCTAGCTACATACATCACTGTACTTCCACACGCAACCTATCAACCTCGTAGTCTACAAGGGGTCTTAACTTTAAAAAGTGGGATATCTTATCTTGGAGGGGGCTTCACGCTTAGATGCTTTCAGCGTTTATCTCTTCCGCACTTAGCTGCTCGGCCGTGCCATTGGCATGACAACCGATACACCAGCGGTGCGTCCATTCCGGTCCTCTCGTACTAGGAACAGCTCTCCTCAAATATCCTACGCCCACGACAGATAGGGACCGAACTGTCTCACGACGTTCTGAACCCAGCTCGCGTACCACTTTAATCGGCGAACAGCCGAACCCTTGGGACCGAATACAGCCCCAGGATGTGATGAGCCGACATCGAGGTGCCAAACCTCCCCGTCGATGTGGACTCTTGGGGGAGATCAGCCTGTTATCCCCAGGGTAGCTTTTATCCGTTGAGCGACGGCATTTCCACTCACATACCGCCGGATCACTAACTCCAACTTTCGTTACTGCTCGACCCGTCAGTCTCGCAGTTAGGCTGGCTTATGCGTTTACACTCTAAAGCATGGTTTCCGTCCATGCTGAGCCAACCTTTGAACGCCTCCGTTACTCTTTTGGAGGCGACCGCCCCAGTCAAACTGCCCACCTAGCAATGTCCCCCGACCAGTTTCATGGCCGCAGGTTAGAATCTCAATACTTTAAGAGCGGTATCCCAAGGATGACTCCACAAATACTGGCGTACTTGCTTCCCAGTCTCCCGCCTATCCTGTACATAAAATACCGAGACCCAATACTAAGCTACAGTAAAGCTCCATGGGGTCTTTCCGTCTTGCCGCGGGTAACCGGCATCTTCACCGGTACTACAATTTCGCCGGGTGCGTTGTTGAGACAGTGTCCAGATCATTACACCATTCGTGCGGGTCGGAACTTACCCGACAAGGAATTTCGCTACCTTAGGACCGTTATAGTTACGGCCGCCGTTTACTGGGGCTTCAATTCTGAGCTTGCACCCATCCTCTTAACCTTCCAGCACCGGGCAGGTGTCACCCCCTATACGTCATCTTACGATTTAGCAGAGAGCTGTGTTTTTGATAAACAGTTGCCTGGACCTTTTCACTGCGGCTCACTCTCGTGAGCAACCCTTATTCCGAAGTTACGGGTTCAATTTGCCGAGTTCCTTAACAACGCTTCTCCCGATGGCCTTAGAATTCTCTTCCTGACTACCTGTGTCGGTTTACAGTACGGGCACCTACATTATATACACTAAACTTTTCTCGCCACCATCCAAACATGCTTCCCTACTTATTTTCGGTCCCTTACGCCCGGGTCAACCAACGCCCGGGTCATGCCCTTTTGATGTGTCCTTTAGTTTAAATCGTAGGTGGCTACGGATTCTCAACCGTATGTGCATCGACTACGCCTCTCGGCCTCGCCTTAGCTCCCGGCTAACTAGAAGCGGACGAACCTTCCTTCTAAAACCTTAGTCTTTCGGCCATTATGATTCTCACATAATTCTCGCTACTCATTCCGGCATTCTCACTCCTATGCAGTCCACCGCCGCTTTCGCTACGACTTCACCCCGCATACGACGCTCTCCTACCAACATACCTTACGATATATTCCCAAGCTTCGGTGTACGATTTAGCCCCGTTAAATCTTCGGCGCAGAGTCACTCGACCAGTGAGCTATTACGCACTCTTTGAATGAATGGCTGCTTCTGAGCCAACATCCTGGTTGTCTGTGCAATTCCACATCCTTTTCCACTTAACCGTACTTTGGGACCTTAGCTGTGGGTCTGGGCTGTTTCCCTTTCCACCACGAAACTTATCTCACGTAGTGTGACTCCCAATATTTCATTATCCGCCATTCTTAGTTTGATAGGGTTCAGTAAGCTTTCGCCCCCTAGCCCATTCAGTGCTTTACCTGCGGTAATGTATATTGAGGCTAGCCCTAAAGCTATTTCGGAGAGAACCAGCTATCTCCGAGTTCGATTGGAATTTCTCCGCTAGCCACAAGTCATCCCCTACCATTTCAACGGGAGTGGGTTCGGCCCTCCATGGAGTTTTACCTCCACTTCAGCCTGCTCATGGCTAGGTCACTCGGTTTCGGGTCGAATACCACTAACTATTTTCGCCCTATTAAGACTCGCTTTCGCTTCGGCTTCAGACCTTAAGTCCTTAACCTCGCTAGTGACATTCACTCGCCGGACCATTCTACAAAAGGTACCATATCACACGTTGATGTGCTCTATGTGCTTGTAGGCACAAGGTTTCAGGTTCTATTTCACTCCCCGCCAGGGGTTCTTTTCACCTTTCCTTCACAGTACTATTCACTATCGGTCATTGGAGAGTATTTAGGCTTGGAGGGTGGTCCCCCCGTATTCCCACCGGGTTTCACGTGTCCGGCGGTACTCTGGATACTGCTAGCCTGACTCGGTTTTCGTGTACGTGACTCTCACACTCTATGGTTGAGCTTCCCATCTCATTCTACTAACCTTATCAGTACATGTTGCAGTCCGAACCCCAAAAGTATTACTACTCTTGGTTTGGCCTCTTCCGCGTTCGCTCGCCACTACTTACGGAATCTCGGTTGATGTCTTTTCCTCGCCCTACTTAGATGTTTCAGTTCAGGCGGTTCCCCACGACTTGCTATTTTATTCACAAGAGGTTGACAGAGTATTGCTCTGCCGGGTTTCCCCATTCGGATATCCACGGATCGAGGGCTGCTTTCGCCTCCCCGTGGCTTTTCGTAGATCGCTACGTCCTTCATCGGCTTCCAATGCCAAGGCATTCCCCTTGCGCCCTTATTAGCTTGACCTTTTTCAGAATTATGTGTCCTATCGGTTTTTGTTAATTTCCTCAACGTTTTATTGTAGTAAAAATTTTTACCCTAAACAGTTGTTTAGACTTTTTGAATATTTTTGGTTACATTATCTCGTTGTTTCCATTTCACATTACCTGTATTCAGTTTTCAAAGTACATTTCTACCATAAAGCTTTTTGCTTTATGTGGTGGGCCCGAGTGGACTCGAACCACCGACCTCACGCTTATCAGGCGTGCGCTCTAACCACCTGAGCTACGAGCCCATTTCTATGTGGTTCTGTCGGCTCTTATCCTTTAGAACCCTTTTTTATTCAGGACCTTAGTCCTTGGTGGAGATAAGCGGGATCGAACCGCTGACCCCCTGCTTGCAAAGCAGGTGCTCTCCCAGCTGAGCTATACCCCCATATTTCCTTTTCGAAAGCCTAGGGCCTTCAAAATTAAACAACGATTACTTCAAGTTTTCCGATTCTGACCTTGGACGTCTAACAAAACCTTTTTCATTTTGTTATGTCTCCATAGAAAGGAGGTGATCCAGCCGCAGGTTCTCCTACGGCTACCTTGTTACGACTTCACCCCAGTCGCCAATCCTACCTTCGGCAGCGTCCTCCATAAAGGTTAGACTACTGACTTCGGGTATTACCGGCTCCCATGGTGTGACGGGCGGTGTGTACAAGACCCGGGAACGTATTCACCGTGGCATGCTGATCCACGATTACTAGCAATTCCAACTTCGTGCAGGCGAGTTTCAGCCTACAGTCCGAACTGAGATCGTTTTTGAAGTTTTGCTCCACCTCGCGGTATTGCTTCTCTTTGTTAACGACCATTGTATTACGTGTGTAGCCCAGCACATAAGGGGCATGATGATTTGACGTCATCCCCACCTTCCTCCACCTTGTCGGTAGCGGTCCCATTAGAGTGCTCTTGCGTAGCAACTAATGGCAGGGGTTGCGCTCGTTGCGGGACTTAACCCAACATCTCACGACACGAGCTGACGA